>WNFJ01727141.1_pt4 | contig 72012 bp, 76 predicted proteins | sample 5400461 | NCBI WGS metagenome assembly WNFJ01 (sample SAMN13153349, study PRJNA577476) | soil metagenome | isolation source: 115 cm saprolite on Douglas fir-dominated hillslope | place: USA:California | collected 2013-09-17
CAAAATACCAATTAGATCAATATCTTGTAGATCATCTCGGCCTGGCCTCAAGGTTGCACATTCTCTTCGTCCAGGAGTGAAGGCAATGACCAAGATCGGTGGACGAGGACAAACGACGATGACAACGCTCAATTGGCGCAGCACGGTAGTGTGGACCACGCTATCGCTGTTGTTCCTACTGTTCGCTCTGATGCTCAGCCCGGCGCCGGTGCTGGCGGGTGCCGGTATCGGCGAGGGGGTCGGCCTCGTCCTCTACGAGGTCACCGAGGACATGTCCCTCCTCGACAGCCAGGGCAAGCCGACGGCGAGTCTGGCGAATGCGGCCCGCCGGGCTGCGATCTCCCAGCTCTCCGGCCTGGCGAAGTTCGGAACGCCGCTCTGCCCGTGGGAAGTGCTGGCCCTGTCTCCGGGAGCCAAGGGCTGCACGGTGAACGTGGCGGGCGGCGACAACCTGAGCCTGGCCGACGGCAAGGGCACGATCGGCGGGACCTTCGCCGTGGTCGTGCAGGGTGACAACCTGGTCGACGCGCCCGAGTTCGTCGTGATGACCGGCGCGTTCATGGGCGCCGCGGACCTGTCGTTGCCCTTCCAGAACGTGGCGCCGATCGGTTTCGTGACCGCGGGCCAGGGCTCCATCGACGTGGACGGCGTGGCGACGCCCGCGTTCACCTTCACGGGCACGTTCCGGCTGCCGTTCGGCAAGGACGACGATGGCAACCAGGCGAAGCCGCGGAAGCACCTGGCCGCCTTCTATCTGGCGGATGATTTCCAGACGGTGGTCACCGTGGAGGCGGACGAGAAGTCCCTCGGGTGGCCGACCGTGAGGCTCGAGATCAAGTTCTAGCCGCGCCGGCGACGATCTCTTCGACTCCACCACGGGCCCGGACCGGAGCATCGGTCCGGGCCCGTTGAGTTTCTCCTGCGGCGGCGCTAATGAGTCTCGCGGAATTGATTCACGGCACGCGACCAGCAAGATCGCGCACTTCGGCGTCAACGTAATGCGCGAGAGTCATTAGTCGGCCTTGAAGTACCGCGCCGCGGGGTGGTGGAAGACGACGGCGGAGACCGAGGCCTCGGGATCCATCATGAAGCCCTCGGTCAGCGAGAGCCCGATCCCCTCGGGCTCGAGCAGTCTGAAGAGCGTGACCTGGTCGGCGAGGTTCGGGCACGCGGGATAGCCGAACGAGACGCGGACGCCGCGGTAGCGGCCCTTCAGCTTGTCGGTGATCGTCAGGTCGGCCGGATCCGGGAACCCCCAGAGCGTTCGCAGGCGCGCGTGGAGCATCTCGGCGAACGCCTCCGCGCACTCGATCGCGAGGGCCTGGAGCGCGTGGGAGCGGACGTACTCGCCCGCCGTCTTCCAGCGCTCGGCCAGCTCGCGGACGCCGCCGCCGCACGTCACCGCGAAGAGCGCCAGGTAGTCGTCGGCGTCGTCCCTCACCCAGTCGGCGAGGCACAGGCGCTCGCCGTCCCGCTGTCGCGGGAAGTCGAAGCGCGCCACCTGCCGTCCGGCTGCATCGGAGAGCACGACCGCGTCCCCGGCGGCGCGCGCCCGGTACCAGCGGTACACCCCGTGAGCGCTCAGCAGTCCGTCCGTCACCACGTCGCGCTTCAGGCGCCCGACGATCTCGTCGAGCTCGAGCGCCTTCGCGTCGCCCGACGCGAGGAGGCGGTCGACGACGCCGCGGAGGCCGAGGTGCTTGCCGTAGAGCATCTGGAGGTTCAGGTAGGGATAGATGTGGGACAGCGGCACGTCGCGCAGGACGTGACGCTCGAGGTCCGGCGGCGCTGGAACGGGGACGCGCTCGAGCGCCCGTCGCGCGGGCGCCGGCGCCGCCACGGGCGCGGTCGCGTCCGCGGGCGCGCCCGCGGCCAGCTCCGCCTGCTCGCTCCGGACGCGGTCCACCAGCGCGTCGCGCGTGACCGCTGAGAAGAGCCGGTTGGCGAGGTCGAGGCCCTCCATCGCGTCCTTCGCGTAGAGGGTGAGCCCGCCGTACTCCGCGGCGATCCGCGTGGCGGTGAACTTCTTCGTGAGCGCGGCCCCGCCGACGAACAGGGGGATGTCGATGCCGGCGACGCGGAGGTCCTGGGCGGTCACGACCATCTGCTGAGCCGACTTCACGAGCAGGCCCGAGAGCCCGAAGGCGTCGGGCTTGTGGGTGTGGTACGCGGCGATCAGCTCCTCGGGCGGCACCTTGATGCCGAGGTTGATCACGCGGTAGCCGTTGTTCGACAGGATGATCTCCACGAGGTTCTTGCCGATGTCGTGAACGTCGCCCTTCACGGTGGCGAGGACGAGCGTGCCCCGGGTCGCCGACTCGGTCTTCTCCATGAGCGGCTCGAGGTGGGCCACCGCCGCCTTCATCGCCTCGGCGGACTGGAGGACCTCGGCCACGATGAGCTGGTTGTCGTTGAAGAGCCGCCCGACCTCGTCCATGCCGCGCATGAGCGAGCCGTTGATGATCTCGAGCGGCTTCGCCTCCTTGAGCTTCGCGTTCAGGTCGCCGACCAGCCCGTCGCGGCTGCCCTCGACGATGTAGCGCGCGAGCCGCTCGTCGAGCGAGAGGGTGGCCCTCGCCGCCGCCGGCGCCTTCTTCTTCTCCCGGAAGTGCGCCGCGAACGCGGCCACCGGGTCGGCGCCGCGCTGGTAGACGAGGTCCTCGGCGAGCCGCCGCTCCTCCTCGGGGATCGAGGGGTAGCGCTCGAGACGCTCGGTGTTCACGATCGCGTAGTCGAGCCCCGCCTTGGTCGCGTGGTAGAGGAAGACGGAGTTCAGGACCTCGCGGCCCGCCGGCGGCAGCCCGAACGACACGTTCGAGACGCCGAGGATCGTCTTGCATTCCGGGAAGCGCTGCTTGATCAGGCGGATGCCCTCGATGGTCTCCACGGCCGAGCCGACGTAGTTCGCGTCGCCCGTGCCCACCGGAAAGACGAGCGCGTCGAAGATCAGGTCGCGCGCCGGCACGCCGTACTTCCGCGTCAGCAGCTCGTGGCTCCGCTCCGCGATCGCGAGCTTGCGCGCGCGGGTCACCGCCATGCCCTGCCGCTTGTCCTCGTCGATGCAGCCGACGACGACCGCGCCGCCGTAGGTCTTGAGCAGGGGCACGACCTTCTCGAACCGCTCCTCGCCGTCCTCGAGGTTGATCGAGTTGACGATCGCCTTGCCCTGGCAGTGGCGGAGCGCGATCTCGAGCACCCGCGCGTCGGTCGAGTCGATCATGAGCGGCACCTTGACCATGCGCGTGAGCTGCGCCATGAAGCGGTCCACGTCGGCCGCCTCGTCGCGGTCCGGGTTGGCGAGGCAGACGTCGAGGACCTGGGCGCTGCCCCGGACCTGCGCCCGGCCGATCTCGGCCGCCTCGTCGAACCGCTCGGCGACGATCAGCTCCTTGAACCGGCGCGAGCCGATGACGTTCGTGCGCTCGCCGACGAAGAGCGGGCGGTTGTCGTCGGTCGGGTAGACGACCTCCACGCCGCTCACGGCCTGAGGCTCGCGGGCCGCGGGCACCCGGGGTGGGCGGCCCCGCACGAGCTCGGCGAGGGCCCGGATGTGCGCGGGCGTCGTGCCGCAGCAGCCGCCGACGATGTTGACCCAGCCCTCCTCGACGAAGCGCCGCACCTTGAAGGCGAGGCTCTCGGGCGTCTCGGCGTATTGCCCGCGCTCGTCCGGCAGCCCCGCGTTCGGGTACACGCTCACGAAGCGGGTGGACATCGCCGAGAGCGAGCGGAGGTGATCGGTCATGAACTCGGGGCCGGTCGCGCAGTTGAGGCCGATCGAGAAGAGGTCGAGGTGCTCGAGCGCGACGTACAGCGCCTCCACGCCCTGCCCGGCGAGCATCGTGCCCGTGGGCTCGATCGTGCCGCTCACCATCAGCGGGACCTCGACGCCCGCCTCGCGGATCGCGCGGCGGACGCCGATCGCGGCCGCCTTGAGGTTCAGCGTGTCCTGCTGGGTCTCGAGGAGCAGCGCGTCCACGCCGCCGTCGATCAGCCCGCGCGCCTGGACCGCGTACGCCTCGCGCACCTCGTCGAAGGTGACGTTGCGGGTGACCGAGATCGAGCGGGTCCCCGGGCCCATCGCGCCCACGACGAAGCGCTCGCCCGCGACCTCGCGAGCCAGACGCGCGGCCGCGCGCGCGAGCTCGTACGCGCGCTCGGCCAGGCCGTACTCGCCCAGCACGTAGGGGGCGCAGCCGAACGTGTTCGTCGAGACCACGTCTGCGCCGGCGTCGAAATACGCGGCGTGGATCCAGCGGACGACGTCGGGGCGCGTCAGGTTCAGGTGCTCGTTGCAGCCCTCGTACTGCGGCCCCCCGAAGTCGGCGGCGGTCAGGGCCTTCGCCTGGAGCATGGTGCCCATCGCCCCGTCGAGGACGAGGATGCGTTTCCCGAGCGCGTCGCGTAGCCGGCTCATCGTTCTCATAGTAGCAGGGGCGGGGCCCTGCGTGGTGCGCGACCAACAGATTTCCGGTGACCTCCTGATACTTCGTCCCGGGCGTCGCAGTCACGGACAGCTACCCTTCGTGGATCTCGTATCTGCGCCCGTCATCGGGGAGCGCGGCAACGCACGACGGCTATGTCCGAAGTCCGAGACAGCCGATGTCCAGGAACGGAGACGTTGACACGGGCCGCCCCGGCTCGTTCAATGTAGAGACATCACTACGCTGGAGGACCCGGGATGCAGATGGGTTTGCGCGAAGCAAACCAGCACTTCTCGAAGGCGGTCCGCGCCGTCAAGGCCGGCCGGGAAGTCGTGCTGACGGAGCGGGGCCGACCGATCGCTGTGATCGCGCCGCTCAAGGTCTCGGGCGAGGCGGCGGCGCTCAGACGGATGGAGGCGTCCGGCCTCCTGATCCGGGCCACCGAGCACGGCCCAATGGCGCCGTTCCGGCCGAGACGGATCAAGGGTAGGCCTTTGTCCGCCACGGTCATCGAGGCCAGACGGGCCCGCTGATGCCGGCAGCCTGGGCCTATGTCGACGCGAGCGCCCTCGTGAAGCGCTACGTCGGGGAATCGGGCTCGAGCCGCGTCGTGTCGCTGTTTCGCCGACATCGATTCCTCTCTTCGGCCATCGTGCCCCTCGAGATCCTGTCTGCCCTCTCCCGGCGAAGGTTGTCCGGCGAGTTTGGCGATCGTGACTTCCAGGCGGCCATCGCACGGATGACGGTGGACCGAGCTCGCTGGGAGCTTATCGGCCTCACCTCGCTCGACGCCGTGCATGTGGCGTCCGCGCTGGCCTTTCACGAGGAGACTGGAAGCCGGCTGCGTTTCGTCACGGCTGCGCCCCGCCAGCGTGCCGCCGCCCAGCGCTGCGGCCTTCCGGTGGTCTGGGTCGGATAGTTCGGTTATCTTTGGCTCCATGACCGAGCCCGCCCTCTCGCTCGACGGCATCCGCGTCGTGGATCTCTCCCGCGTCCTCGCCGGGCCCTTCTGCGGCGCCCTCCTCGGCGACATGGGCGCCGACGTCGTCAAGGTCGAGGACCCCACGGTCGGTGACGAGTCGCGCACCTGGCCCCCGCACAAGGACGGCGAGGCGGCGGGTTACCTCGTCAACAACCGCAACAAGCGCGGCATCGCGGTGGACTTGAAGGCGCCCGAGGGCGTCGAGATCGTCCGCCGACTCGCGCGCCGCGCCGACGTCCTCATCGAGAACTTCCGCACTGGGACCATGGAGGAGTTCGGCCTCGGCTGGGACCGCCTCGCGGCCGAGAACCCGCGCCTGGTCTACTGCTCAGTTTCGGCCTTCGGCCGGACGGGCCCTCGCGCCGAGGGCGCGGGCTACGAGGCGCTCATGCAGGCGTTCAGCGGCATCATGTCCATCACGGGCGAGCCGGGCGGCCCACCCGTCCGCTGCGGCGTCTCCTTCCTCGACCTCACCACGGGCATCCTCTGCGCCTTCGGCGTCGTGAACGCGCTCCTCTACCGCGAGAAGAGCGGCGTCGGGCAGCGCGTGGACGGCTCGCTGCTCGAGACGGCCATCGGGCTCCTGAACTTCCAGGCCGAGGGCTACCTGCTCGCGGGCACCGTGCCCCGAGCCCTCGGCTCGGCCCACCCGGCGCTCTCGCCGTACCGGAACTTCCGCTGCCGCGACGGCCAGTGGGTCTTCATCGCCGGCGCCAACGACCGCCTGTGGCGGCGGCTCGTGACGGCGCTCGGTCTCGCGGCGATGGCGGACGATCCGCGCTTCGCCATCAACATCGAGCGCGTGAAGCACCGCCGCGAGCTCGAGACGGCGCTGGAAGAGGCCATCGTGCGCCACGACCGCGACGCGCTGCTGAAACTGCTGGACGAGGCGGGTGTGCCCGCGACGCCCGTGAACACCGTGGACCAGGTGCTGGACGATCCGCAGACGGCGACGCGCACGGTGATCCGGCGCATGCGGCATCCAAAGCTCGGCGAGATCCCCGTGGTCGGCATGCCCATCGCGTTCTCGGCCATGGACCCGTCCGTGCGCCGTCATGCACCGCTTCGGGGGGAGCACACCGACGAGGTCCTGGCCGAGCACGACTACACCGCGGCCGAGATCGCGGCCCTCCGCGCGAAGAAGGTCGTCGTGTAAGCATCCGTGACGGAGGCGGTCTCTGTATCCGAGAGGGTACGCTTCAAATTCGAAGGGTATGGGATGGGCGAGCCCGTGACGCTGCCCGTCGAGGATTAGCGCGTGTACGCCAATCTCTGGGACGAGCTCGTCAAGCTGATCCTGAAGCTGATCAACGGCTGAGCCGCCGCTCAGCTCTTCGCGCTCGGCGCCAGGCCCGCGAGCCGGGCGACGACGTCGAAGACGACGGCGAAGTCGTAGCCGGCGAGGCCGAGCCCGCGCGCGGCCGTCAGCAGCTCGTTGGTCACCGCCACGGTCGCGAGGGGCACGCCGGTCGAGCGTCCGAGGTCGAGCGCGAGCCCGAGGTCCTTCTGCATCATCCCGACGTCGAACCACGCCTCGGCCGGCATGCCGAGGACGAACGGGCCCCGGTACTTCAGCATCGGCGAGGCGACGACACTCCGGAGCAGCGCCTCGACCGCGCGCTCGCGCGCGACGCCGGCCTTCTCGGCGAGCAGCACCGACTCCGCGAAGGCGAGCATCTGGACGGCGAGGCCCTGGTTGATCGCGATCTTCATCGCCTTCGCGAGGCCGACGGCGCCCACGTGGGTGATCGTCGGTCCGATCGCGGTGAGGTAGGGGCGGACGCGCTCGAGCGCCGGGGCGGTCCCGCCCACCATGAACGAGAGCTGGCCCGCGTCGAGCGTGGCCGGCGAGCCCGACACGGGCGCGTCGAGCAGCTCGGCGCCGCGCGCGGCGACGTCGGTGGCGAGGGCGCGGACCGCCTCGGGGCTGACGGTGCTCATCTCGACGAGGACAGCGCCCGGGCGCAGCCCCGCGAGGATCCCGTCGGGGCCCCGCGTGACCGCCTCGAGCGCCGCGGTGTCCGTCACCATGGTGAAGATCGCGTCGGCCGCCTGGGCGACCTCGCGCGGCGACGACACGAGGCGCAGGCCGGAGTCGGCGAGCCAGCGCGCCTTCTCGCGCGTCCGGTTGTAGCCGACCACCGGGTGCCGCGCGTCGAGCAGGCGCTTCGCCATGCGCCCGCCCATCACGCCGAGCCCCACGAAGCCGAGCGTCACGCCGGTCACGGATCGGCGACCGCGATCGCGCTGATCTCGAGCTTGCAGCGCGGGTGCGTCGCGAGGCGTGAGACCTCGACGGTCGTCGTCGTCGGCAGGTGGCCGCCGAGGTAGCGCGCCCACACACGGTTCAGGTCGTCCTGCTCGCGGACGTCGGTGAGATAGCGCGTGGCGGCGACGAGATCCCGCAGCGTGCAGCCCGCGGCCTCGAGCGTCTTCTCGAGGTTCTCCATCACGAGCACGGCCTGCGCCTCCATCGTCGGCGGCAGGTCGAAGTCCTCCTCGCGGTGCGGGTGATGGTGGTACACGGCGGCCGCGGTCACGCCCGAGAGAAACACGAGACTGCCGCGGCGGACGACGATCCCGGGCGCATAGGGCATGACCACGTCGCTGCGCCGAGCCGCGTGGTGGACGATCGCGATCTCCTTGGCCATCGAGCGCCTCCCCGGAGCGTTGCCGTCGCATCCTATCACGCCGCGTTGACCCGGGGCCGAAGGCCGGATACCCTCCGACGCTGTGGACTCGCTGAACGGACGGGTCGCGGTCGTGACGGGCGGCGCGAGCGGGATCGGGAAAGCGCTCGCGGAGGCGTTCGCGGGCGAGGGCGCGAAGGTCGTCGTCGCCGACCTCGACGAGGCGGGGATGGCCGGGGTCGTCGCGGGGATCCGCGGGCGCGGCGGCGAGGCGCTCGCCGTGCGCGCCGACGTCACCGACCTCGCCTCGGTGCAGGCGCTCGCCGACCGGGCCTTCGCGGCATTCGGCCGCGTGCACGTCCTCTGCAACAACGCGGGCGTCGCGCTCTGGGGCGGGCTCGAGACCGCGACCCATCGCGACTGGCAGTGGGCGCTCGGCGTGAACCTCTGGGGCGTGATCCACGGCCTCGAGGCGTTCCTGCCGCGCATGCTCGCGCAGAAGGAGCCCGGGCACATCGTCAACACCGCGTCGATGGCGGGGCTGGTCGCGACGGCCGGCCTCGGCATCTACAACACGACCAAGTACGCCGTCGTCGGGCTCTCCGAGACGCTCGCGAAGGACCTCAAGGCGTACGGGATCGGCGTCTCCGTGCTCTGCCCGATGGGCGTGCAGACGCGGATTCGCGAGAGCGACCGCAGCCGGCCCGCCCACCTGCGGAACGAGACGCCGACGCGCGCCGAGCCCGTCGAGCTGATGGGCCGTTTCCTGGCGCCGGAGGTGGTCGCGCGCATGGTGCTCGCGGCGATCCGCGCGGGCGAGCTCTACGTGATCACCCACGACGAGGGACTCGAGCCCCTCCGTCGCCGCTTCGAGCGGATGGAGCGGTCCATCCGCGCAAGGAAGTCCTAGCCACGATCCCGTCGACCTGGATCGGTACCCGCGCCGACCTGGCCGCCGTTCTCCCGCGGCTGGCGGCGGCCGGCGATGTCGCGCTCGACACCGAGGGCGACAGCCTCCACCACTATCCCGAGCGCCTCGCGCTGGTGCAGCTCGCGACCCCGTCGGGCGAGGTGTGGCTCGTGGACCCGCTGGCGGTGGACGACCTCTCGCCGCTCGGGAGCCTCTTCGCCGGGCCCGGGATCACGACGCTGCTCCACGCGGGTGACAACGACCTCACGCACCTCAAGCGCCGCCACGGCATGAGCTTCACGGCGCTCTTCGACACGCACGTCGCCGCGCGGTTCCTCGGTGAGCCCGCGCTCGGCCTCGATGTCCTCGTCCGGCGCTACCTCGGCCTCGAGCTCCCGCCCTCGCGCCAGCGCGACGACTGGTCGGCGCGCCCGCTCTCGGAGGCGCAGCGGGACTACGCGGCGGCCGACGTCCTCCACCTCGTCGCGTTGAAGGAGCGACTCGCGGACGAGCTCCGGCGCGTGGGGCGCCTCGCGTGGGTGGAGGAGGAGTGCGCGGCGCTCGCGGCCCAGCCCGTGCCGGAGCGCGCGCCCGACCCGAACGCCTTCGTCTCGCTGAAGGGGGCACGCGAGCTCCCGCCCCGCGGCCTCGTCGTGCTGCGCGAGCTCCACGAGCTCCGCGAGCGGCTCGCGCTCGCCGCCGACCGGCCGCCGTTCAAGATCCTCCAGGAGGAGACGCTGGTGCGGCTCGCGCAGGCGTCGCCGACCGACCGCGCGTCGCTGGCGGAGGTCCCGGGATGCACCGCGCGGGTGATCGCGCGCTGGGGCGACGCGCTCCTCGGGGCGCTCGCGCGCGCCCAGGCGCTGCCGGAGTCCGACCTCCCGGTGCTCGAGCGCCGGCCGCGGCCGCGCATCGCCGGAAGCGTCCAGCGCCGGATCGAGCGCCTGCGGAACTGGCGGGCCGAGGCGGCGCCGCGGGCGGGTCTCGAGCCGGGTCTCGTCCTGCCGAACCGGCTCATCGGCGCGATCGCCCGCGCGGGCCCGCGCGACGTCGCGGAGCTGGCGGCCGTGGACGGCGTGCGGCGCTGGCGCGCCGAGGTCTTCGGCGCCGAAATCCTTGCGGCGCTCGGCTCGGCGTGAGAAAGATGAAGTCCATGGCGGACTGGCGGACGAACCTGATCGACGACGATGCGGGGCTCGTCGCGATCCTGAACGGGACGAAGACGGTGGCGGTCCTGGGCGCCAAGCCCGGCGCGGCCGAGCCCGCGTACTACGTGCCCGCGTACCTCCGGGCGCGCGGCTATCGCATCCTGCCCGTCAACCCCGTGGTCGCCGGGCGCGAGCTCCACGGGACCAGGACCGTGGCGCACCTCGCGGACCTCGCCGAGCCCGTGGATGTCGTCGAGATCTTCCGGCGGCCGGAGTATCTGCCGGCCCACGCCGGGGAGATCCTCGCGCTGCCGTGGCGGCCCGCGGCCGTGTGGTTCCAGCTCGGGATCCGGAACGGTGCCGCGGCCGAGCGCCTCGCGCGCGCCGGGATCCGCGTCGTGCAGGACCGCTGCATGATGCCCGAGCACAAGAGGCTCCTGCATGGCCGGTGAGTACGCGTTCGTCATGAAGGACCTGCGCAAGGTCGTCCCGCCCAAGCGCGAGATCCTGCGCGGCATCTGGCTCTCGTTCTTCCACGGCGCCAAGATCGGCGTGCTCGGCGCCAACGGCGCCGGGAAGTCCTCGCTGCTCCGGATCATGGCCGGCGTGGACAAGGATTTCCTCGGCGAGGCGTTCCCGGCGGCCGGGCTCCGCATCGGCTACCTCCCGCAGGAGCCCCAGCTCGATCCGGCGAAGGACGTGCGCGGCAACATCGAGGAGGGCGTCGGCGAGACGCGCGCGATCCTCACGCGCTTCGAGGAGGTGTCGGCGAAGCTCGGCGAGCCCCTCGCCGCGGCGGAGATGGAGAAGCTGCTCGAGGAGCAGGCGCGGCTCCAGGACAGGATCGACGCGGCGAACGCGTGGGACCTCGACCGCACGGTCGAGATGGCGATGGACGCGCTGCGGGTGCCGCCGGGCGACATGGACGTCGGGACGATTTCGGGAGGCGAACGCCGGCGCGTGGCGCTCTGTCGACTGCTGCTCCAACGACCGGATATGCTGCTCCTCGACGAGCCGACGAATCATCTGGACGCCGAGTCCGTCGCCTGGCTCGAGCGCTTCCTCAAGGAGTACCCGGGCACCGTCGTGGCCGTCACCCACGACCGCTACTTCCTCGACAACGTCGCGGGCTGGATCCTCGAGCTGGACCGCGGCCACGGCATCCCCTGGGAGGGCAACTACTCCTCGTGGCTCGCGCAGAAACGCGAGCGGCTCGCGCGGGAGGAGAAGGCCGACGCCGCCCGCCAGCGGACGCTCGCGCGCGAACTGGAATGGGTCCGGATGGCGCCGCGCGCGCGCCAGGCCAAGTCGAAGGCCCGCCTCCAGAACTACGAGGCGATGCTCGCGGAGTCGTCCGACCAGCGAGCTCAGGCCCTCGAGATCGTGATCCCGCCGGGGCCACGCCTCGGCGACGTCGTCGTCGAGGCCGACCACGTGGCGAAGGCCTACGGCGACCGCGTCCTCATCGAGGACCTCACGTTCAAGCTCCCGCGCGGCGGGATCGTCGGCGTGATCGGCCCGAACGGCGCCGGCAAGACGACGCTCTTCCGGATGATCGTCGGCCAGGAGAAGCCCGACGCGGGCTCGCTCCGTGTCGGCGAGACCGTGACGCTCGCCTGCGTGGACCAGAGCCGCGACGCCCTCGACGGGAAGAAGACCGTCTGGGAGGAGATCTCCGGGGGCGCCGACACGCTGAGCGTCGGCGGCCGCACGCTCCAGTCGCGGGCCTACGTCGCGTCGTTCAACTTCAAGGGGAGCGACCAGCAGAAGCGGGTCGGCGAGCTCTCGGGCGGCGAGCGCAACCGGCTCCACGTCGCCACCACGCTGAAGCGCGGCGCGAACCTGATCCTGCTCGACGAGCCGACGAACGACCTGGACGTGGACACGCTGCGCGCCCTGGAGGACGCGCTCCTCGACTTCGCCGGCTGCGCCGTGCTGATCAGCCACGATCGCTGGTTCCTCGACCGCATCGCCACCCACATCCTCGCCTTCGAGGACGAGGGCCGGGTGGTGTGGTTCGAGGGGAACTACGCCGACTACGAGGCTGACCGCAGGAAGCGCCTCGGCGCCGAGGCCGAGCGGCCGCACCGCCTCAAGTACAAGCGCCTGCCGCGCGCCTGAGTGGGCCGCGGCAGCACACGAGCACGTTCTCCCCCTTCGGGCGCACGCGCCTGAGCCGCACCTCCGCGAAGAGCGGACGGAGCGCCGTGGCGAGGCCGCCCGCGCCCGTACAGCGGTGGCGGTTCACGACGAGCGATCCGCCCGGCGCCACCAGCGGCGCGAGCGTCTGCGCGAGCGCCCGCGCCCGCTCGGGCGTCTCGCCGTAGGCGGTGTCCTCCATGACGAAATCGAAGCGCCGCCGTCCATGCGCGAGCCAGCGAATGACGCGCTCCGCGTCGCCCACCAGGTACTCGACGCCGCCCAGCGCGCTGAGGCCGAACCAGTCGAGCGCCGCGCGGAGGACGGCCGGATCGCGCTCGATCGCCGTCACCGCGCGCGGGCGCGCCAACACGCGGAGAAGGTGGAGCTGGGTGCCGCCGCCGAGGCCGACGAGGAGCACCGACGGCCGTGGGGGCACGCCGGCGGCGGAGAGCGCGCGCCACCAGTACTCGCGGCGAACCGGCGACCAGTCGCCGTCGAGCGGGTAGACGGAGAGGATGTCCCCGCTCACGATCAGGCGGCGCTCCCGCCGGTAATCCACGACGCGGATCCGTCCCGAGAACCGGGAGCGCGTCTCGAAGACGGTCCTCGAGCGCCTGCGGCGTCTCAGCGCAGGGCCGGCGCGCGGGCGAGTCGCCCGGCTCAGTCGTAGACGCAGAAGAATCGCCGCTGGTTGGTCGCGAAACCCAGCACGAGCCGGGGCAGGGCCCGCCGAGCGTACGCCGCTTCCGGACGATCCGGGACCGCGCGCAGGACACCGTCGTACAGGGCAATCGCCCTCTGCCTGGCCGTCGGGGCGCCCGTCTGATACCGCGCGGGCTCCGCGTACTGGTCCTCGGGCGAGGCCTGGCTCAGCGACCACCACGTCTCGTAGGCCTGCGCCAGCTGGAACTCGACGTCCACCCGCACGGGGCTCCCCGGACGTCCGGCGAGGAAGGCCTCGCCCTCGCGGATCACGTCGCGGAACCGGTCGCTGCCCTTGCTGCAGCCGACACTCGTGTCCCAGCCGAGATCGAGCAGTCGCACGAACGCACGCTCGCCCCACGGGCTCCCGGGGCTCTCTCTCCAGACCTGCCACAGGAGATCGTGACCGTAGACCCAGGTCGCGCCGAGCGGCGCCCATTGCCACGTGAGGCCGTGCGCGCCGAGCGCCCGGCGGCGGGCGTCCCACTCAGGCGAGCGCTCGTCCGCGCTCGCGAGCTGGCGCGCGAGCTGATCGGCCGCGAGGAGGAGCGCGGAACGGCGCGCGTCCCGCGCCGCGGCCGCCTTCAGGAGATCCACGGCCATCGCGTAGGCCTTCGCCTGCGCGGCCGGATCCATCGGACTCTCCCTGAAGCGCGCGAGCAGCCCGCCGTAGTCTGGATACGTTGCGCGCAGCTCGTCGCCGAGCAGGGCGGCGAGCCGCGCCTCCACCTGCTCCGCCCAGGCCGGCGCTCCCGTCGCCGCCCGCTCGCGCTCGTCCTCCCTGAGGGCGGCGAGGAGCGGCCGGTGGCGGGCGAGGACCCCGACGTACGGGGAGCCCGCGGTCGGCTCGTCGACGTACAGCAGGATCTCCAGCGCGTCGGTCCGCCACCGCCTGACGTCGCGCCAGGACGCGGCGCCGAACTCGAGCACCGTCGGCGTCGCCGGGCGCTCGCCCGCGCCGTGGCGCGCGGAGATCCGCTCGGCGAGCCCCCGATGACGCTCGGCGAGCGCCGCCGCGGAGGGGCCCGGCGGGGCGACCGTCACGCGGAGCTGCTCGAGCCGCGGTGCCGGAGGATCGCCCGGCAAGACGTAGAAGAACCACTCGCTGACGGTGGCCGCGGCCTCGCGGCGGCAGCGGTACGCCCATTCCTCGTCGGCCGTCGTCCAGCTTCCCGTGCTGCGGACGCGCTCGCAGCTCGCCGGCGGGCCGGGGCGCGTCCACTCCTCGTAGGTGGCGCCCCAGCGCGCAGCGCCCAGCGCGCCCCACGCCTCCTCGACGGTCGCGTCGGCCGCGGCCGCCGCGTGCGGCGCGAGGGCGAGCGCGAGCGCGAGGAGCGCGGGGCCGTGGCGCGCCACCGCCCGGCTCAGCGCGGGGCCATGCGGATCGCGCCGTCGAGGCGGATCGTCTCGCCGTTGAGCATGCCGTTCTCGACGATGTGGAGCACGAGCGCGGCGTACTCGTCGGGGCGGCCGAGCCGCGGCGGGAACGGCACCTGCTTGGCGAGTGACTGCCGCGCGGGCTCGGGCAGGGTGGCGAGGAGCGGCGTGTCGAAGATCCCCGGCGCGATCGTGCAGACGCGGATGCCGAGCTCGGCGAGGTCGCGCGCGATCGGTAGCGTCATGCCGACGATGCCGCCCTTGGAGGCGGAGTACGCCGCCTGACCGATCTGGCCGTCGAACGCGGCGACGGAGGCGGTGTTGACGATGACGCCGCGCTCGCCCGCGGCGCTCGGCGCGTTCTGGGCCATGATCGCGGCGGCGAGCCGGATCGCGTTGAAGTGGCCGATCAGGTTGATGTTGATGACGCGCGTGAAGTCCTCGAGCCGCGCCGCGCCCTGCTTGCCGACGGTCTTGGCCGCGGTGCCGATCCCCGCGCAGTTCACGAGGACGTTGATCCCCCCGAACCGCTGCCGCGCCTGGTCGCAGGCACCCGCGACCTGGTCGCCGCTCGTCACGTCCGCCGGCGTGAAGAGGGCGTTGCCGCCGAGCGCCGCGGCGACGTCGGCGCCCTTGGAGGCCGGCAGGTCCAGCAGCGCGACCCGGCCGCCCGCCTTCACGATGCGCTCGGCCGTCGCGCGCCCGAGCCCCGACGCGCCGCCAGTGATCACGGCGTTCACGGTTCGAAGTTCCATCGCTGCCTCCTTCGAGATTTGCGTCCCCCGCCTCGGCGGATTCTAGCCCAACGGGCCGTCCTGCCTACCCGAACAGGGGGCTTGACTGATACTAAACATCTGATTAGTCTCTAACTCCCATGACGGTCGGTGAGCTCCTCCGCCAGGGAGCGGTCACTGAGATCGTCGGCCCGCTCTGCTCGGGCCGCACGAGCCTGCTCGTCGCCTGTCTCGGCGAGGTCGGGCGTGCCGGGGGCGCCGCGGCGCTGATCGACGCCGACGACGCGTTCGATCCCGCCTCCGCCGCGCGGGCGGGTGTGGACCTCGACCGCGTGCTCTGGGTGCGGTGCGGCGGGCGGCGCGGCGCCGCGCTCCGGGCCGCCGATCTGCTCGTCCGCTGTCCCGGCTTCGCCCTGGTCGCGCTCGACGTGGGTGAGAGCCCGCCGCGGATCTCGCTGGCCCAGGCCTTCCGCCTGAGGCTGGCGGTCCGCCGCGGGGGCGCGGCGCTCCTCGTCGTCGCGCGGCGGCGAGTCCTCGGCGCGGGCGCGGCCCTCGCCGTCGAGACCCGCCGCCGCGGGCTCGCGTGGGCCGGCCCGCGCCTCGTGCCGACGCGCCTGGCCGGTGTCGAGACGAGCGTGAGCGTGCTCCGGCGGCAAGGGGCGGCGGCGCCGGGGGACGGCGTCGTGTGGTGGCGCGCATGAACCGGGTCGCCTGCGTCCGCGTGCCGTACTTCGCCGCGGCCGCCGTCGAGCGCGGCGAGCCCGCGCTCGCCGAGGGCCCGCTGGCGATCGTCACGGGCGCGCCGCCCGCGACGCGCGTCGTCGAGGCCAACGGCGCGGCGCGCGAGCGCGGCGTCGAGCCGGGGCTCACGGACGCCGAGGCGCGGGCGCGCTGTCCCGATCTCGTGCGGCGGCCGCTGGGCGACGAGGTCGTCGCGTCGGCGCGCCACGCGCTGCTCGAGGCCTGCCTCGGCGTCTCGCCCCGCGTCGAAGACGCCGGCGCCGGGCTCGTCCACGTGGACGTGACGGGCCTCGGGCGCCTGATCGGGCCCGACGCCGCGGTCGGTGCGCGCCTCGCGCGCGCGGCACGCGCGGTCGGGCTCGAGGCGCGCGTGGGGATCGCGGGGAGCCGCGCGGCCGCGCGCGTCGCGGCGCGCGTCGGTGCGCGCGTGAACGTCGTGCCGCCGGACGGCGAGCGCGCGGCGCTCGGACCGGTGGCGCTCGCCGAGCTCGAGCTCCCCGACGAGCTCGCGCAGACGCTCGCGCGCTGGGGCCTCCTGACGCTCGGCGAGCTCGCCGCGCTGCCGCGCACCGGGCTCGCCTCGCGGCTCGGCACGCCCGGGCTCGCGGCGCACGACCTCGCCTGCGGGCGGGACCGCGAGCCCTTCCGCGCCTGGGTGCCCCCGCCGTTCTGGGAGGAGGCGCAGGGGCTCGAGTGGGAGCTCGACTCGCTCCCCGCCCTCGCGGCCGTGCTCGAGCGCGTGCTCGCACGGCTCGCCGCCCGGTTCGAATCGGCCCGGCTCTGGGCGGACGCGCTCGACGTCAGGCTCACGCTCGCGTCCGGCGGTCACCACGCGCGCGTGGTCACCCTCGCCGCGCCGATGGGCGAGGTCCGGCCGATGCTGACCCTGCTCGTCCTCGACCTCGAGGCCCATCCACCGCGGGCGCCCGTGGTCGGCGTCTCCGTGAGCGCGCGCGTCGTCCCGCGGCGCGCCGTCGCCGCCGGGCTCTGGGAGCGCTCCGTCCCGACCGTCCGCGACCTCGCCGCCGTCCTGACGCGCCTCGCCGGGCTCGTCGGCCCGGCGGGCGTCGGCGCCGCCGTCCTCGACGATTCCCACCGTCCCGACGCTCACACCCTCGCCCCCTTCGATCCGACCGCCGCGGGCGGAGCCGAGATTCCCAGGGCCGGGGCGGGGGACGTCCCGAGCGAAGTGGGGTTTTCTGAGCGAGGGATCGCCCCCGCCTCGGCCCCGGGTGTTCTCGTGCTGCGGCGCCTGCGGCCGCCGCGGCCGGTGGAGGTGGAAACGGACGCGGCCGGGCGGCCGGCGGTCGTGCGCGGCGCGCTCGGTCCCGAGGCGCGCGTCGTCACGTGCGCGGGGCCCTGGCGGAGCTCGGGGGAGTGGTGGGACACGCGGGCGTGGGCGCGCGACGAGTGGGACGTGGCGCTCTCCGACGGCGCGCTCTGCCGGCTCGCCCACGACGCGCCCACGGGCCGCTGGGCGCTCGACGGCGTCTACGACTGACGGTGATGTTCATCGAGCTGCACGCGCAGTCCGCGTTCTCGTTCCTCGAAGGCGCCGCCGAGCCGGAGGCCTTCGTCGCGGAGGCGGCGCGGCTCGAGATGCCCGCGGTGGCGCTGGTGGACCGGGACGGCGTGTACGGCGCGCCGCGTTTCACCCGCGCGGCGCTCGCCGCGGGCATCCGCCCGATCGTCGGCAGCGAGCTGACGCTCGCCGACGGCTCGCGCCTGCCGCTGCTCGTGGAAGACCGCGAGGGTTACCAGAACCTCTGCCGCCTGATCACACTGATGAAGCTCAGGACGACCAAGGCAGGGCGAGCCGCCAAGGGGGAGGTGGCCGCGACCCTCGACGACATCGAGCCCTACGCCGCCGGGCTCGTGTGCCTCACCGGCGGTGCGCGCGGCCCGCTCGCGATGCGGCTGGCGCGCGGGGACGACGCGGGCGCGCGGGAGGTCCTCGACCGGCTCCTCGCGATCTTCGGCAGCTCGGGCTGCTACGTCGAGGTCCAGCGCCACCTTGCCCGCGAGCAGGAACGGATCCTCCAGCGCCTCGTCGAGCTCGCGCGAGCGGCGCGAGCACCGCTCGCCGGCGCGAACCAGCCGCTCTACGCCCGCCCTGAGGGTCGGCAGCTCGCCGACGTCTTCACCTGCATCCGCGAGAAGACCGACCTCGACCGCGCCGGCCGGCGCCTGCAGGCGAACGCCGAGCGCCTCCTCAAGGACGAGCGGGAGATGGCGCGGCTCTTCCACGATTTCCCCGACGCGCTCGCCAACACGGGCGAGCTCGCGCTGCGCCTCGGCTTCACGCTGAAGGACCTCGGCTACCGCTTTCCGGAGTTTCCGCTGCCGCCCGGCCAGACGCCGCTCGAGCACCTGCGCGAGCTCGCGGAGCGGGGCGTGCGCGCACGGTACGGCGCGGGCCCGCTCGCCGCCCGCGCGCGCCGCCAGATCGCCCACGAGCTCGAGATCATCGGCCGCCTCGACCTCGCCGGCTATTTCCTGATCGTGTGGGACATCGTCGAGCACTGCCGCGCCAACGACGTCCTCGTGCAGGGACGCGGCTCGGCGGCGAACAGCGCGGTCTGCTACGCGCTCGGCATCACGGCGGTGGATCCCGTCGGCATGGAGCTCCTGTTCGAGCGCTTTCTCAGTGAGGCACGGGGGGAATGGCCCGACATCGATCTCGATCTTCCGAGCGGCGGCCGAAGGGAGTCGGTCATTCAGTACGTCTACAGTCGATACGGCCGTCTCGGAGCGGGGATGACCGCCAACGTGATTACATACAGAGGCCGGAGCGCGGCGCGCGAGGTCGGCAAGGCGCTCGGGCTCCCGCGCGACATGCAGGACCGGCTCGCCCGGCTCGTCGGGAACTGGGGCTACCAGGATCCGGACGAGCTCCTGATCAAGCACCTCGCGGAAGCGGGCTGCGACCCGTCACACCCGCGCATCCGGCACTTCGCGCGGCTCTGGCTCAAGATCCAGGACCTGCCGCGCCACCTCGGCCAGCACTCGGGCGGCATGGTGATCGCTGCCGGCCGCCTCGACGACGTCGTGCCGCTCGAGCCCGCGACCATGCCGGGGCGCGTCGTCGTCCAGTGGGACAAGGATGACTGCGCGGGGCTCGGCATCATCAAGATCGACCTGCTCGGGCTCGGGATGATGTCGGTGCTCCAGGACTCGCTCGCGCTCGTCCGCGAGACCGGCCGCGAGGTGGACCTGGGGCACCTGCCGCCCGACGACCCCGCCGTCTACCGGAGCCTGCAGCAGGCGGACACGATCGGCGTGTTCCAGGTGGAGAGCCGCGCCCAGATGGCGACGCTCCCGCGCGTCCTCCCCGAGCGGTTCTACGACCTCGTCGTGCAGGTCGCGATCATCCGCCCCGGGCCGATCGTGGGCGACATGGTCCATCCCTACATCCGGCGCCGGCGCGGGCGCGAGCCCGTCACGTACCCGCACCCGTCCCTGGAGCCCATTCTCAAGCGGACACTCGGCGTGCCGCTCTTCCAGGAGCAGCTCTTGCGGATGGCGATGACGGCCGCGGGCTTCACCGCCACCGAGGCGGAGGAGCTCAGGCGCGCGCTCGGTTTCAAGCGGAGCGAGCGGCTCATGGGCGACGTGGAGGCGAAGCTGCGCGCGGGTATGGCGCGGCAGGGGATCGAGGGCGCCGCCGCGGAGACGATCGTGCGCTCGATCACCTCGTTCGCGCTGTACGGCTTCCCGGAGTGCGTCGTCGGCGAGACGCGGGTGATCGACGCCGATACGGGGCGCTGGGTGGCGATCGAAGACGTCGTGCAGAGACGCGCGCGCCTCGGGAGCACGCTCGCCTGCGACGCGGACATGAAGATCCGGAAGCGCCGCGTGCTCAAGGCCACGGCGAGCGGACGCCGCATGGTCTATCGCGTCCGCACCGCGCTCGGCCGGGAGATCACCGCGACGGCCGAGCACCCGTTGCTCACGATGGATAGCTGGCGTCCGCTGGCGGCCCTCAATCTGGGCGATCGCGTCGCCGGCTTGCGACCCGTCGGCGGCGCCCTGCTGGAGGGGGCCGAACTCGACTGGGACCGGATCGCCAAGGTCGAACCGCTCGGTGAGCGGGAGACGTTCGATCTCAGTGTCGAGGGTGACCACAACTTCCTGGCGAACGACTTGGTCGTCCACAACTCGCACGCGTCGAGCTTTGCACTGCTCGCATACGCGAGTGCGTACCTCAAGGTGCACCACCCGGCGGCGTTCTACGCGGCGCTCCTGAACAACCAGCCGATGGGGTTCTACCATCCCGCGACGATCGTCAAAGACGCCCAGCGCCACGGCCTCCGCTTCCTCCCGATCGACGTCACGCGCTCCGGGTGGCTGTGCGCGATCGAGCCCGACCCGCGCGGCGGCCACGCGGTGAGGCTCGGCCTGCGATACGTGAAAGGGTCGCGCGAGGCGACGGCACGCGCGCTCGTGCGGGCGCGGGAGGCGCGGCCCTTCGCCTCGATCCAGGATCTGGCGCTCCGTGCCGGGCTCGCGCGCGACGAGCTCGAGACTCTCGCAGCCATTGGAGCATTAGCACCGCTCGGCGCCACGCGGCGGGCGAGCCTCTGGACGGCGGCGGCGCCGCATCACGGGCCGCTGTTCGCGGTGGCCGAGACGCGCCCAGCGCCGAGCCCGCTCAAGGAGATGACGGAAGTCGAGCGGCTCGTCGCCGACTACGGGGGCACGGGCGTGACGCTCGGCCGCCATCCGATGGCGCTGCGCCGCGCCGAGCTCGCGAGGCGCCGCGTGCTCGCCGCGCGTGAGCTCGCCGGCGTCCCGCACGGGGAGGCCGTCCGGGTGGCGGGTAGCGTCATCGTCCGCCAGCGCCCGGGCACCGCCAAGGGATTCGTCTTCCTGACCCTCGAGGACGAGACGGGGATCGCGAACGTGATCGTGACGCCGCCGCTCTTCGCGCGCTATCGTCTGACGCTCGTGGCCGCGCCGTTTCTTCTCGTGGAGGGTGTCGCGCAGCAGCAGGACGGCGTCGCCTCAGTGCGCGCCACGCGCGTGTCGGCGCTCGACGTGCTCGCGCGCGGCGTCCCTTCGCACGACTTCGGCTGATCGTCTTGCGTCACGCCTGCGGCATCGCTTACGCTCTCGAACACCGGGACCTGACGATGGTCGCCACCCAGCGAGCCGTCTCCTTCCGGTATGTGGCTGGAAGCCCGGCCACAGGGGGGATCATTGTGAAGCCGCGCCCGTTTCGCTTCGGAGTCCTGGGCGAAAGCGTTCGCTCGGCCGCAGAGCTGGTGGATACGGCTCGCCGCGCCGAGATCGCAGGTTACGCGACGTTTCTGATCCGCGACCACTTTATCGAGGAGCCGTTCGGCCACCAGCTTGCCCCAGTGGCCGCGCTCGCGACCGTCGCCGCCGCCACGGAGACGCTGCGCGTGGGAAGCCTCGTGATGTGTAACGACTACCGCCACCCGGTCCTCCTCGCCAAGGAGGTAGCCACGCTCGACCTGTTGTCAGGGGGCCGGCTCGTCGCCAGTCTCCGGCGGCCGGGCGGGAACGTCACGGGGATGACGTCCATCTCGAGCGACCTGGCTGGCAAGCGACTCGAGCTCGTACGGCTCGTGGCGCCACGCGCGTCCCATGTGGCGATCCTCTGGGACGAGAGGAACCCGGCATCCCGGCTCGCCGTGCAGGAGACCGAAGCGGCGGCGAGGACGTTAGGTCTCACCCTGAAGAACGTCCCCGTGCGAACCCCCGCTGATTTCGAGCCAGCGTTCTCCACCCTGGTCAGAGATCGCGCGGCGGCGCTCAGCATTACCTCGAGCCCGATGCTCTTCCCCCACCGTCAGCGACTGGCCGAGCTCGCCATGAAACACCGGCTCCCGACCGTCGCCGGCGATCGTGCGTTCGTGGATGCGGGCTGCCTGGCCGCCTATGGCACCGACTATCCGAACCTCTTCCGCCGGGCGGCAACGTTCGTCGACAAGATCCTCAAGGGTGCCAAACCCGGTGACCTGCCCATCGAGCAGCCGACCAAGTTCGAGCTGGTCATCAACTTGAAGACGGCCAAAGCGCTCGGCCTCACGATCTCGTCGTCTCTCCTGCAGCGGGCGGATCACATCATCCAGTGAGGTCTATATCCGGTGATGCATACGTCGCGAGCCCTGACTCCGGTGGGCGCACGATGAGAGAGACATGAGAGTCAAGGTCTTCAACCGCAAGGGCCAGCTCGTTGGGCCGGTCGAGACCGCCCCCGTGGAAAAGACTGACGCGCAGTGGCGGGCGCAGCTCACGCCCGAGCAGTTCCAGATCGCGCGCGGCAAGGGTACGGAGCGCCCGTTCTGTGGCACGCTGCTCGACAACAAGCGGCAGGGTGTCTACCGCTGCGTCTGCTGTGGTCTGCCCCTCTTCATGTTCGACGCCAAGTTCAACTCCCGCACCGGCTGGCCGAGCTTCTTCCAGCCGGTGGCGGCCGAGAATGTGCGCACAGATGAGGACCGCAGCTATGGGATGGTGCGGGTCGAGATTTTGTGCGCGCGATGCGGCGCTCATCTGGGCCACCTCTTTGAGGACGGTCCGCCCCCCAGCGGGCTCCGCTACTGCGTGAACTCGGAATCGCTGGCCTTTACTGACGCGCAGGATGTGGCTAGCCTCGCCGACCCTGCTGCCGACTGAGGGGAACACGATGACAATGAGGGAGCTTCTCCGTGCGCCGGGACGGGCGGGCTGGGCCATGTTGGCGCTCCTCGCGTACTTCAATCACACTCTGTATCTCTGCGGAGTCCCGGTCGACTGGACGACGTGGTTCATCAGCCCGGGTCTCAGCATGCTCATGGCCGCCTCCTCGGGGGCGGTTTACGCCACCATCGCGCGGGTCTCGCCGTGATTGAATTTCGCATCGTGCGCCGGTTCGGGCGGTTCGCTCCCTCCGCTCTTGCCATTTCGCTGATCATCACGCCGGCTGTCGCCGCCGACGATTCCAAGGAAGCCTGGGCTGCGCTCGTCCAGGGCGGCCACGTCGCGCTGATTCGCCATGGCAACGCGCCGCCCGGCCACGGCGGTGACCCGCCCGGCTTCAGGTTCGACGATTGCAGGACACAACGGAACTTGGATGAACGAGGGCGCGAACAGGCCAGGGCGCTCGGCGAGGCCTTCCGCAACCACGGCGTGCGCGTGGACCGCGTCCTGTCCTCGCCCGTGTGCCGTTGCATGGATACGGCCAACCTGATGGCTGTCGGCGGGGTTGAGAGTTCGTGGGCCCTCGTGCCGGACAGGAATCCGAATGCCGCCGCACGGCTCCTCGAGCTGAAGGAGATCGTGTCCACGTGGCGCGGACCGGGTACGCTCGTGCTGGTGACTCACGGCCTGACCGTTCGGCCGCTGATCGGGATCGTGCCGGATCAGGCTGAGATGGTGGTACTCAAGCCAATGCCCGGTAGCGGGCCGGGTGTCCACGTCGTGGGCAGGATCGCGGCGCCCCAATAAGGACGGATCACCTCGCGCATGCGTGATCTCTCGTCCAGAGGGCTGATCGTCGCCAAAGGGCTGATGTTTCTGGTTGTCGCTGGAGTGACGGCGACGCTGCTCCTCCTGGAGGCTCCCTCGCTCAGGGTGGCGGCCCTCATGGCTCTTCTCGTGTGGGCGTCGTGCCGCTTCTACTACTTCCTCTTCTACGTGCTTCACCACTACGTGGACCCAAGTCTCCGATACGCCGGACTGCTGGCATTGCTTCGTCAGATCGGGCGTGCTCGCGGTGCCCGATGAGCTTCATGGCCATCGCGCATCGGGGCGCCTCGTCCTATGCGCCGGAGAACACGCTGGCAGCGTTTGATCTGGCCCTTCAGATGGGCGTGAGCCAGATCGAGCTCGACGTGCACCTCTCGAGTGACGGACACGTCGTGGTCATCCACGATGAAACCGTGGACCGGACGACGAACGGGTCGGGGCCGGTCACGAGCCATACGCTCGCGGCCCTGCAGGCGCTCGATGCCGGGTCCTGGTTCGGAGCAAAATTCGCCGCTGAGCGAATTCCCTCGTTCAGCGAGGTCCTCGAGCGATACAGGGGACGGGCGCACGTTCATACCGAGATCAAGGGACACGCTGCGCAGTTGTCGCGGCGGACCGCTGACCTGGTGCGCGGGCTCGGGATGGCCGGCCGGGTCACGATCACCTCGTTCCAACGGACGCGGCTCGAAGAAGCGCGCGCCTACGCACCCGAATTACCGACCGGTTGGTTGGTGACGGAAGTCAGTGACGCGATCATCGCCCAGGCGCGAGCGATGGGGCTGACCCAGCTCTGTCCGAGAGCAAATGTGGTGACCCCGGAACTCGTTCGCCGCCTGCATGCCGAGGGTTTCGTCGTGCGAGCGTGGGGTGTGGCGACTGAAGACCTGATGCGTCAGGCCGTGAGCGCGGGAGCCGACGGGATGACCGTGAACTTCCCCGACGTCCTCCTGGCGTATCTGAGGACCCACCAGGCGCCGTGAGGGAGGCGGGGCTGAGGGCGTTGGGTGACATCCGGCGGGTGCTGAGGTGAGCGGCGGCGGCGCGCGCTACTTCGAGGACTTCAAGCCGGGTGACCGCGTCGAGTCGGGGCGGCTGACCGTTTCCGATGCGCTCATCACCGAGTTCGGACGCTTCTACGACGCTCAGGTCTTCCACACCGACCCCGAGGCGGCGAAGACGACGGTGTACGGCGGCCTCATCGCGAGCGGACTTCAGACGATCGCGATCACCTTCAAGCTGTTCCTCGAGACAGGTACGGTCGCGGCGTGCAGCCTCGGCTCTCCGGGCCTGGACGAAATTCGCTGGAAGACTCCGGTCCGCCCAGGAGACACGTTGCACGTGGTGGCGGAGGTGCTCGAGACGCGGCCCTCGGCGTCCAAGCCGGACCGCGGAATCGTCCGCATGCTCTTCACGACGGTCAACCAGCACGGGGACGCGGTGATGACCCTGATCGGCAATCAGCTCTGTCGCCGGCGCCCGGGTTGATTGGGGAGGATTCGTATCGGGGAATCGTTGAGAAGCCATGCCTCAAATCAACGAGCTGAGAAAGCAGATTTCGCGGGGCTTGTCGCCTTGCTTCGCCGATCTCGGACTCGACCGGGTGTCCGATGACGTCGTGTGGTCTCCGTCGCCGGGTCTGATCCGTATCGTTCAGATCTCATTCCTGGATAGTCATCACGCCTCCTACTTCGGATCGAGCACGGCGAGTTTCAGCATCGAGTTCGGGGGGCTGTACGGGCCTGTGAACCTCTTCGAAGCGCAGAGGGATTTCCCCCGGGTGCACTACTGTCAGGTCCGGGGCAAGCTCCACCGGGATTTTCGGCAGGACGCTCCGAAGAAGGATCTGCCTCCCGCAGAGCATCGGCGTCGCGATATCTGGTGGGTTCGGGCCTCTGGTGAGGACCTGAACGCGGCCATCGAAGGCGCCGGGCGCGTCATCACGTCCAATTTGGAGTTCTGGCTGAGTCGACTATCCGATCACGCCTATGTGTGCCGGTACCTCTTTTGGAAGGATGAGAACGAGCGGGGTTTGTTCGGTTTCGGCAGGCGAGGATCCCCGTCGAGAATCCAACTGCTGGAGCTCCTCACGGCGACGTTTCCCGAGAAGCGCCTCTTGAGATGGCGCCTGCTTCTGCCGTCCTGGCTGACCGGTCGGTGACGCGGCTCCACGATGCTCGATGAAACTCGGAGTAGAATGACGTCACATCACGATCGCGGGAGGACAGCGTGTTCGATCTCAAGGGCAGAGTCGCCATCGTCACCGGCGGCAACGGAGGCATCGGGCTCGGCATGGCGCGCGGCCTCGCCCGCGCCGGCGCGCGTGTGGTCATCGCGGCGCGCGACGAGGCGAAGTCCAAAGACGCGGTGCGGGAGCTCGAGGCGCTCGGCCCCGGCGCCCGCGCGATCGCCACGGACGTGACGGATGAGGCGGCCGTCCGGCGCCTGGTCACGGCGACGCTCGACGCCTTCGGGCGGCTCGACGTCCTCGTCAACAACGCCGGCACCAACATCCGCAAGCCCCCGCACGAGATCTCGCTCGCCGAGTGGCGCCAGGTGCTCGACACCAACCTCACGAGCGCGTACCTCTGCTCGCACGCGACCTACCCGGCGATGAAGGCGGTCGGCGGCGGCAAGATCATCAACATCGGCTCGATGATGTCCATCTTCGGCGCCGGCTTCGCACCCGCCTACGCCGCCTCCAAGGGCGGGATCGTGCAGTTCACCCGCGCGTGCGCCTCGGCGTGGGCCCGGGACAACATCCAGGTCAACGCGGTGCTGCCGGGCTGGATCGACACGGCGCTCACGCGCCGGGCGCGGCAGGAGATCCCGGGCCTGCACGAGCGGGTCCTCCAGCGCACGCCGGCCGCGCGCTGGGGCACGAGCGACGACATGGCGGGCATCGCGGTCTTTCTCGCGTCGCCGGCGTCCGACTTTGTCACCGGCACGGCCATCCCGGTGGACGGCGGCTACTCGATCCAGGGCTGAATGACGGCGCCACTCGCGACCTCGACATCGAGTTCACGCCCGAGGGCTACATCCTCGTGCTCTCCTACGAGGACCGCCCGGGAATGGTCGGCCGGATCGGCTCCATCCTCGGGCGGCTCAACGTGAACATCGCGTCCATGCACGTCGGGCGCAGGGCGAAGCGGGGCCGCGCGATCGTGGTGCTGATCCTCGACGAGGACCTGACGCCGGAACAGCTCGCCGAGGTCGCGGGGGCCGTCGAGGCCGACTTCGCCCGGCTCATCCGGCTGCCCTGACCCGGCCACGCGGCCAAAATTCTTGCCGCGGCCGCGAGGTCCTTGCTAGGCTCGAACCATGATGAAGACTGCGAAGCTCGGCACCGTCCTGCTTGTCCTCGCGCTCCTCGCCGGCTGTGCCTCGACGTCCTCCACCAAGCCCGTGAGGAGCGAGTTCGAGGACATTCCGATCCCCAGGGGGCTCGAGTTCCGGACCGGCGACTCCACGATCATCGAGTCGCCGACCGTCAAGGCGGCGCGCCTCGTCTACCGTGGCCGCCTGGAGATCCAGAGCCTGGCCACGGCCTGGCGCTCCACCCTCGAGGCCAACGGCTGGCGCCACGTCAGCACGACGAGCGTGCAGGATCAGGGCATCACCCAGGTCTACGAGAAGGCCGGCACCTCGCTCCAGGTCCGGCTCTCGGAAGGGTGGATCTACACCTACGCCGAGCTGACGGTCGGCCGCGCGATCCAGCCCCCGAAATAAGCCGGCGGACCGGCTACGGCGTTCGCCAGGCCCCGCCGTCCGTGGCGATGAACGCCTCGGCCTCGGCCGGCCCCCACGAGCCGGCCTCGTACGTGTGGAGCGGCACCGCTGGGTCCTTCGCCCACGCCTCGAGCACCGGCGCGAGGAGCCGCCACGCCTGCGTGACCCAGTCGCCACGCGCGTAGAGCGTGGCGTCGCCGTGGATCGCGTCGAGCAGGAGGCGCTCGTACGCCTCGGGCGGCTCGGCCCCGAAGACCTCGCCGTAGCGGAAGTCGAGGCGAACGGGCGCGAGCTTGAGGTCCGGCCCGGGCGTCTTCGCGGCGACGGTGAGCGCCATGCCCTCGTCGGGCTGGATGCGGATCGCGAGCGTGTTCGGCTCCACGCCCGCCGGATCCCGCTGGAAGATCAGGTGCGGCGTCCGGTGGAAGCGGATCGCGATCTCGCTCACGCGCTTCTTCAGGCGCTTGCCCGTGCGGAGGTAAAAGGGAACGCCCGCCCAGCGCCAGTTGTCCACGACGAGCCGGAGGGCCGCGTAGGTCTCGGTCCTGGAATCGGGGGCGACGCCCTTCTCCTGCCGGTAGCCGGGGACCGGCTTGCCCTCGGCGAACCCCGAGCCGTACTGCCCGCGCAGCGCGCTCTCCCGCACGCGCCCGGGCTCGATCGGGCGGATCGCGCGCATGACCTTGTTCTTCTCGTCGCGCACCGGCGCGGCCTCGAACGACACCGGCGGCTCCATCGCGATCAGGCACAGGAGCTGGAGCAGATGATTCTGCATCATGTCGCGGAGCGCGCCGGCCTCCTCGTAGTAGGCGCCCCGCGTCTCGACGCCGATGGACTCGGCGACGGTGATCTGGACGTCGGCGACGTGGTTGCGGTTCCAGAGGGGCTCGAAGATCCCGTTCGCGAACCGCAAGACGAGGAGATTTTGCACGGTCTCCTTGCCGAGGTAGTGGTCGATCCGGTAGACCTGCTCCTCGCGGAAGGCCGCGGCGAGCTGGCGGTCGAGCGCCAGCGCGCTGTCGTAGTCGTGGCCGAAGGGCTTCTCGACGACGATGCGCGTGAAGCCGCCGTCGCGGGGGCGCGCGAGGCCCGACGCGCCGAGGTTCGTGATGATGTCGTCGTAGAGGGAGGGCGGCGTCGCGCAGTAGTAGAGCCGGTTCGCGGGCCCGGGGCGCGCGCTCTCGATCCGGGTCAGCGTGGCGTCGAGCTTCGCGTAAAGGCCGGGGTCGGCCGGGTCGCCCGCGACGTAGGTGAGCGCCGAGGCGAACCGGTCCCAGACCTGCTCCGAGGGGGGCTTGATGCGCGCGAACTCGTCGATCCCCGCGCGCGAGCGCCGGCGGAACTCGTCGTCGCTCATACCGGTCCGCGCGGTCGAGACGATCGCGAACGGCTCCGGCAGCGTGCGCCCGGCGTAGAGGCTCCAGAGCGCGGGCATGAGCTTGCGGCGCGTGAGGTCGCCCGACGCGCCGAAGATGACGAGGGAGAAGGGCTCGTCCCGGCCGGCCATCAGCGCCCCAGCGCCTCGAGCTCGAGGACCTTCGCCAGGCGCCGCTCGTGGCGCTCGGCGTGCGAGAAGCGCGCGCCGACGAACGCGCGGGTCAGCGCGATGGCGAGGTCGACGCCGACCACGCGCGCCCCGAGGCACAGCACGTTGGCGTCGTCGTCCTCGCGCGACTGGCGCGCGGTGAAGAGATCGTGGCAGAGCGCGGCGCGGATGCCGCGCAGCTTGTTCGCCGCGATCGAGACACCCGCGCCGCTCCCGCAGACGAGCACGCCGAGGTCGGCGCGCCCCTCGCGGATCGCCGCGCCGACCGCACGCGCGTAGTCGGGGTAGTCCACCGGGTCGGTGGACGTCGTGCCGAGGTCGAGGATGCGGTGGCCGTCCTGCTCGAGCGCCGCCACCAGCGGCGCCTTGTGGGGAAATCCCCGGTGATCCGCCGCGACCGCGAGGCGCACGGCTAGAGTTCCGCCTGGGGAGTCATGGTAACGACTGCCGCGTTCGGGCCGCGCAGCGAGCCGACGGGCGCGTGCGGCAGGGGTCGACGGGATCCGTTCCCGCCCGCGCGGGCAACGGACCCCGCGTCCCCCGGTGGAGCCCAGCCGCAACGGGGCAGCGCCCGCGTGCCGCGTGGTCCCGCGATCCCTGCCGCGCGTGCCCGTCGGCCCCGGGGCCGCGCGCTGGCGGGCGCTTGACATGACTTCGAGGACGGGACACTAGCGGCCGTCCGCGGCGGGCAGCAGCGCGGCCGCCGCGCGGTCCACGAGCCACACGAGCCGGCCCTTCTCCGGGCTCACGAGCGCCGCGGGCAGCATCACGCGGTCGGCGAGCACGGCCTTGAGCACCTTCGCCTTCTCGGCGCCCGTCACGAGGAAGGCGACGCGCGCGGCGGCGTTCAGCACGGGCAACGTGAGGGTGAGCCGCTGGGGGATCGCGGCCGCGGCCGCGTGGACGGCCGCGACGGTGCGGAAGACCTCGCGGAGCACGGGCGAGCCGGGGAAGAGCGAGGCCGTGTGGCCGTCCACGCCGAGGCCGAGCAGCACCAGGTCGAGGCGCGGCAGCTCGCCCCGCCGGGTGCCGAACGCCGCGGCGAGGCTCTTCGCGTACTCCGCGGCGGCGGCCTCCGGGTCCTCCATCTCGCCGCGGATGCGGCAGACCTGTGCCGGCGGAATGGGCACCTTCGAGAGCAGCGCCTCGTTCGCCATGCGGAAGTTGGACTCGCGGTGCTCCGGCGGCACGGCGCGCTCGTCGCCGAAGAACGCCCAGACGCGGCCCCAGTCCACGCGCTCGCGCCAGGGCGGCGCGGCGAGCTTCGCGTACGTCGCGGCGGGCGTGACCCCGCCGGCGAGCGCGATGGTGAAGCGCCCCTGGGCGAGAACGGCCTCGGCGGCCGCGTCCACCACGAGCCGGGCGGCCGCGTCCGCGAGCGCATCGGGGTCGTGCAGGATGCTGACGGTGGGTTCGGATCCCATGCCCGGACCATCATACCCTGTCAGACCATTGAGGTAAGATAGCGCCCATGGCGGAGAGCTGGGAGGTCCTGACCCTGCGCGGCCTCGCGTCCACGGACGAGCGCGCGCAGGACTTCACGGGCACGCTCGTGATCCACCGGGCCGGCAGCGCGGAGCCGGTCGAGTCCGTGCAGGTGACCATCAAGCGCTCGGTCCTCACCGAGCTCCACGACACCCTCGGCCGGCTGCTCGCGCGGTCGACCGGCATCGCGCGGAGGCGGACATGAGCCGGATCCGTGTCCTGAGCCCCGTCGGCGAGGCGCGCCGCGAGGCGTTCACCGTGCCGCGGTTGCCCGCGGACCTCGCGGGCCTGACCATCGGCTTCGTCGACAACACCAAGCACAACTTCGACCGCCTCGCCGACGAGATCAGCGTGCTCCTGCGCGAGCGCTACGCCGTCAAGGCCGTCGTGCGCCGGCGCAAGGCGAACGCGTCGGTCGCGGCGCCGCCGGAGACGCTCGCCGAGCTCGCGAAGCAGTGCGACGTGGTGCTCGCGGGGTCCGGCGACTGAGGGTCCTGCACGTCGTGGAGTCTCCACGACGCCATCGAGGTCGCGAAGCTCGGGACGCCCGCGGGCCTCATCGGCACGACCGCGTTCCAGGGCCTCGCGGTGAGCGAGCTCGCCGCCCTCGGCATCGCCGGCCTGCCACTCCTCGTCGTCCAGCATCCGCTCGGCGGCGAGCGGCCCGAGTCCGTCGCGCGCAAGGCGCGGGAGGCCGTCGAGCAGCTCGCGGGTCTCATCGGAGGAGCCACGACGGGCGAAAGCGGGCGTGTCGGAGCCCCGCGCACCTCTCTCAGGCCACCCTCGGAGCAAGCCGACCCCGCGGACCTCGCTACAATGGACGACGACCCTCAGGCGGTCCTCGCCGCGTTCTGCGAGCGCGGCTGGTGTGACGGCCTGCCCGTCGTCCCGCCCACCGAGGGGCGCGTGCGCGCGATGCTCGGCGGGGCGCCGCCGGAGCGGTCGCTCGGCGCCGTGCCGCCGCTCTGGCGCCAGGCGACGCTCGAGAAGCTCGCCGTCAACGCCGTCTTGGCGGGCTGCGAGCCCGCCGCGTTTCCGGTGATCGCGGCCGCGGTCCAGGCGATGCTCGAGCCCGCGTTCAACCTCTACGGCGTCCAGGCGACGACGCACCCCGTGGCGCCGCTCCTCATCGTCCACGGCCCGGTCGCCGAGCGGCTCGGCATCCACGCCGGGAGCGGCTGCTTCGGCCCGGGCTTCCGCGCCAACGCGACGATCGGCCGGGCGCTCCGCCTGATCCTGATGAACGTGGGGGGTGCCTGGCCGGGACGCCACGACATGGCGACGCAGGGGAGCCCCGCGAAGTTCTCCTACTGCGTCGCCGAGCGCGTGGACGCGTCGCCGTGGGGGCCGCTCTGCGGGGACGACGCCGTCACGGTGTTCGGCGGCGAGGCGCCCCACAATGTGAACGACCACGTCTCGACGGGCGCGGCCGGCATCCTCGCGACGCTCGCCGACACCGCGGTCTCCCTCGGCTCCAACGTCGGCTGGTTCCTCGCGCAGAGCCAGCTCCTCGTCGTCCTCGGCCCCGAGCACGCGGCGACGATCGCGGGCGACGGCTTCACCCGCGCGGACGTCCAGCGCTACGTCTTCGAGCACGCGCGGCTGCCGCTCCGCACGCTCAAGCTCGGCGGCATGTGGGGCATGCAGGACTGGCCGGTGTGGATGACCGCGGTCCGCGACGACGACGCGCTCCTCCCGCAGGTGCCGTCGCCGGACGATGTCTTCGTCATCGTCGCGGGCGGGCCCGGCAAGCACTCGTCGGTCGTGCCGAACTGCACCTTCAGCCGCGCGGTCCGGCGGCCCGTGCTCCCGCTCTAGGTCCGGCCGGCGCCACGAGGAGCCCGAGCGCCGCGACCAGCAGCGCGGCGCCGGCGATCCCGCCGGGCCCAAGCCGCTCGCCGAACAGGAGGACGCCGAGGAGCGTCGCGGTGAGCGGCTCCGTGAGCGTCACGATCCCCGCCACCGACGCGGGCACCGCGCGGAGCCCGAGCGCGTAGAGCGCGTACGCCCCCGCCGTCGCGACGCCGCCGAGATAGAGGAGCCAGGGCCAGCCGAGTGCCAACTGGCCGAGCGGCGCGTCGACGAAGGCCAGCACGGGCGTCAGCAGCACCGCGCCGGTGCCGAAGGTGAGCGCGGTGAGGGGGAGCGGCGCCGAGCGCCTGAGCGCGGCCTTCGTGAGCATCGCGTAGAGGGCGTACGCGAGCCCCGCGCCGAGGGCGAGCCCGATGCCCGCGACGGCGCGCGCCGAGAGGTCGGGCGCGGCGCCGGGGACGGCGATCAGGAGCGCCGTGCCGAGCACGCCGAGCGCCAACGCCGCGCGGACCCGCGCGCCCAGCGCCTCGCCGAGCGTCCACGGGGCGAGCGCCGCGATGATCAGCGGCGCCGAGCAGATCGCGACCAGCGCGGCGACCGCGATGCCCGTGAGCGTCACCGCGGTGAAGTACGCCGCCTGGTAGCCCGCCATGCACGCGCCCGCGGCGAGCGCGCGCGCGAGGTCGCCGCGCGCGGTCCCGGGCCAGCGCCCGGCGAGCCGCGCGCCCGCGAGCAGCAGCGGCGCGGCGACCCAGAGGCGTGCCGCGCCGACGAGGAGCGGGCTTGCGGCCGCGTGCCGGCCGAGGACCATCATCACCGAGCCCGTCGTGCCCCACGAGACCGCGGCGAGACCGATCAGGACGATGCCGAGCGTGAGCGACGGGGCTTGACGGGGTCCGCGCACGCCGCGATGATAGCTCGCTCGTCACGCGAAGGAGGCCGCGATGAAGATCGGGTTCATCGGGACGGGGACCATGGGCCAGCCGATGCTCTCGAACCTCGTGAAGAAGGGGCACGCCGTCGTGGCGTACGACATCGTCGACGCCATGCTGGACGCCGCCGTGAAGCGCGGCGCCGCCCGCGCGGGCTCGGCCGCCGACGCCGCGAAGCAGAGCGAGCTCGTCATCACCATGCTGCCGTCGTCCTCGCACGTCGAGGCGGCGTACCTCGGCGCCGGCGGCATCCTCGAGGGCGTGGCCTCCGGCCGCCTCTGCGTGGACATGTCGACGATCGACCCGGGCGCCTCGCGCCGCGTGGCCGAGGCCGCGAAGAAGCGCGGCGTCCGCTTCATCGACGCGCCGGTCTCGGGCGGCGTGCCGCGCGCCGAGGACGGGACGCTTGCCATCATGGTCGGCGGCGAGCCGCGCGACGTCGAGGAGGCCCGGCCCGTGCTCGCGTGCCTGGGCGCGAACGTCATCCACGTCGGCCCGGTGGGCTCGGGCGAGGTGGCGAAGATCTGCAACAACCTGATCGCGGGCGTCGCGGCCGTCGCCGTCAGCGAGGCGTTCAGGATCGCCGAGGGCTTCGGCGTGGACGCGAAGGTCCTCACGGAGGTCATCGCGAAGTCCTCGGGCAACACCTGGGTCATGGAGCACATGCACCCGGTGCCCGGGCTCGTCGGCAAGGCGCCGGCGAACCGCGATTACGCGCCGGGCTTCATGACGGACCTGATGGCGAAGGACCTCGGGCTCGCGGTGAGCGCGGCGCGCGACCTCCGCGTGCCCGTGTTCGTGTCGCCGGCGGCCCAGCAGGTGCTGCGTCTCGCGTCCTCCCACGGCCTCGGGCGCAAGGACTTCTCGGTCGTCTACGAGTTCCTCCGGCCGTCGAGCCGGCAGGCGCCCGTGTAGAGGTCACCCGAGGCGGCCCGGGCCCTCGTCGTCTTCCCGACGGACCGGACGCCGGCCGCGGAGCACGTCGAAGTCGCAGCCCTCGTTCGCCTGGAGCACGTGGTCGAGGAAGATGCGCCCGTAGCCGCTCGTGAAGTGGGGCGGGGGCGGCGTCCAGGCGGCGCGCCGGCGCGCCAGCTCCGCGTCGGCCACGCGCAGGGTGAGGCGGCGGTGCGGCACGTCGAGCTCGATCTCGTCGCCGTCGCGCACGAGCGCGAGCGGCCCGCCCACGGCGGACTCGGGCGCGACGTGCAGGATCACGGTGCCGTACGAGGTGCCGCTCATGCGCGCGTCCGAGATCCTCACCAGGTCTTTCACCCCACGCTTCAGCAGGCGCGCCGGGATGGGCGCCGCGCCGAACTCGGGCATCCCGGGCGCGCCCTTCGGGCCCACGTGCTTGAGCACGAGGACCGACGTCTCGTCGATCGCGACGCTCGGATCGTCGATCCGGCGCGCGAGGTCGGCCTGGTTCTCGAAGACGACGGCGCGCCCCCGGTGCGTGAGCAGGTGTGCCGACGCCGCCGACTGCTTGAGCACCGCCCCACCGGGGCAGAGGTTGCCGAACAGGACGACGGTCCCGCCCTCCGGCGCGAGCGGGACGCCGAGGGGGCGGATGACGTCCTCGTTCCAGCATTTCGCGTCGCGCACGTTGTCGGCGAGCGTCCGCCCGTTCACGCTCAGCGCGTCGCCGTGCAGCAGCGGGAGCAGCTCCTTCAGCACGACCGGCAGGCCGCCGGCGTAGAAGAAGTCCTCCATCAGGTATTTCCCCGACGGCTTCACGTTGACGAGCAGCGGTGTCGTCCGCGACAGCTCGTCGAACCTCGCGAGCGGCAGCGGCACGCCGACGCGCCCGGCGACGGCGACGAGGTGGATGATCGCGTTCGTCGAGCCTCCGATCGCCATGTCCGTGCGGATCGCGTTGTCGAACGCCCGGGCCGTCATGACCTCGGAGGGCCGCGGGCCGCCTGCCCGCGCCATCTCGACGGCGCGGCGCCCCGAGAGCTCGGCCAGGGCCAGGCGGCGCGAGTCGGGGGCGGGAATCGCGGCGTTGCCGGGGAGCGTCATGCCGAGCACCTCGGCCATCGAGGCCATCGTGGAGGCCGTGCCCATCACCATGCAGTGGCCGGCCGAGCGGGAGAGACACGCCTCGACCTCGCAGAGGTCCTCGTCGGTGAGCCGCTCCGCCCGCCGCTCGGCCCAGAGCCGTCGCGCGTCGGTGCCCGAGCCGAGCTCCTCGGCCCGCCAGGCGCCGCGCAGCATCGGCCCGCCGGTGACCATGAGCGCGGGCACGTCGGCGGAAGCGGCGCCCATCAGCATCGCCGGCGTCGTCTTGTCGCAGCCCGCGAGGAGCACGACCGCGTCGAGCGGGTAGGCGCGGATGCACTCCTCGACGTCCATCGCCATGAGGTTCCGGAACAGCATGGTGGTCGGCTTCATGAGGATCTCGCCCAGCGAGATCGTCGGGAACTCGAGCGGAAAGCCGCCGGCGGCCCAGACGCCGCGCTTCACGGCCTCCGCCACCTGGCGCAGGTGCGCGTTGCAGTTCGTCAGCTCCGACCAGGAGTTGGCGACGCCGATCACCGGGCGGCCGTCGAAGACCAGGTCGCTGAAGCCCTCCGCGCGCAGATACGCGCGGTGCATGAAGCCGTCGAACGTCCGGGGCCCGAACCAGTTGCGGCTGCGGAGCGCGTGCGTGGCCATGGGCTCTCCCCTCCCGCCCGTCCGGGGCGGATACCGCATGATATACTCCCGGTCGCCGCGCGAGGGCGACTGGGAGGACCGGCCGTGGCTTGGTACATCATGCTCAGCACGCTGTCCGAGTCGGGACGCAAGGTGCTCCTTGAGCGTCCCGGCTGGATCAAGAAGGTCAACGCCGACGTCCAGCGCATGGGCGCCCGCGTCGTCGCGCAGTACGCGGTCCTTGGCCCCTACGACTTCGTCAGCGTCATCGAGGCCCCCGACAACGCGACGATCTCGCGCGTCTCCGTCGAGCTCGGCGCGCGCGGCGGCGCGGCCGGCATGACGATGGCGGCGATCCCGCTCGACGAGTTCATCGACCGTCTCCAGAGCGGCCCCACCCGCAGGCGGAACGAGAGGAAGAAACGGTGAGAGTCCTGAAGATCCATCCGGAGAAGTGCACCGGCTGTCTGCGCTGCGAGCTGGCCTGCTCCTACATGCAGACCGGCACGTTCCAGCCGGCGAAGTCCGTCATCCGCGTCTCGCCCTTCGAGGGTCACACCTCGTACGCGCCTTACACCTGCACCCAGTGCGCGGAGGGGTGGTGCATGACGGCCTGCCCGGTCGGCGCCATCACGATCAACGCCGCCGGGGCGAAGGACGTCCTGGACGACTTGTGCGTCGGGTGCAAGCTCTGCACGATCGCCTGCCCGTACGGGACGATGTTCTACGACCCGGGCACGCGCAAGGCGTTCAAGTGCAACCTCTGCGGCGGCGCGCCGGCGTGCTCCGAGGCGTGCCCGACGGCCGCGATCACCTACGAGGAGACGGCGACCGGCGACTGGCTCGGTGACTTCGCGCACGAGCGGACGGCGCGCGTGCTCGCGGGGGTGCGGTGATGCCCAAGCGCCATCTCATCATCGGCGGCGGCACGGCGGGCATGAACGCGATGCGCACGATCCGCGAGGAGGAGTCCGAGCGCTCGGAGATCACGCTGGTGAGCGCCGAGCGGCCCTACTCGCGGATGGTCCTCCCGTACTACCTCGACCGCTCGATCGCCGAGTCCCACGTCTTCACGGCGACGGCGAAGGTCCTCGCCGACTGGGGGGTCAAGACGCACCTCGGCCGGCGCGCGTCGGCGCTCGACGCGAAGGCGGGCGTGTGCACCCTGGACGACGGCACGAAGGTCCAGTACGACGACTGCCTCGTCGCCACGGGCTCGTCCGCCGTGCGGGCGCCGGTGCCGGGCTCCGACGGGCCCGGCGTCCACTCGTTCTGGACGCTCGACGAGGCGCGCGGCGTCATCGCGGCGATCAAGCCCGGGAGCCACGTCGTCATGGTCGGCGCGGGCTTCATCGCGTTCACGATCCTCAACTCGATCCTGTCGCTCGGCGCCAAGCTGACGATCGTGGAGGTGGCGCCGCGCATCCTGCCGCGCATGGTCGACGACGCGGGGGCGAAGCTCGTCGAGGCGTGGCTCACGAAGCACGGCGTCGCCATCCGCACCGACGCGCGGCTGGCGAAGATCGAGGACGCCAAGGGCCGGAAGCGCCTCCGGTTCGCCGGCGCCGCGGACATCGTCGCCGACGTCGTGATCATGGCGACCGGGATCAAGACGAACCTCGACTGGCTCAAGAGCTCCGGCGTCACGGTCAACCGCGGGATCGTGGTGGACGACCGCCTGCGCTCGAGCGTGCCGAACGTCTACGCCGCGGGCGACGTCGCCGAGGGGCGCGACCTGATCTCGGGGGAGGGCGCGGTGCACGCGATCGAGCCCACGGCCCAGGAGCACGGGCGGGTCGTCGGCGCCAACATGGCGGGCAAGGACGTGCGCTACCGCGGGAGCCTCATCATCAACATCGTCGAGGTCTGCCACCTCGACGTTGCCTCGTTCGGCGCGTGGGACGACACCAAGGCCGAGGCGGTGACGGGCCTCGACGCCCCGCGTCCGGCCTACCGGAAGCTCCTGTTCCGCGGCGACCGGCTCACCGGCGCGATCATCCTCGGCCCGTCGAGCGACATCTGGACGACCAACGACGTCGGCATGCTGAAGGGGCTCGTCCAGTCCGGCGTGTTGCTCGGGCGCTGGAAGGAGCACCTGCGGAAGCGCCCGTTCGACGTGAAGCCGGCGTTCATCGCCTCGCACACGACCCGCACGCTGCTCCCCATAACCATCCTCGGACGCCCCGCGAAGGCGCCCGGCGACACCCCGGTGGCCGTATGACGACTGCGACGCTCTCGGCGAAGACGACGAAGAAGCCCACGCGCGCGACCTCCGACCTGCCCGGCGGCTACGCGGGCCGGCTCCTGCGCGTGGACCTCACGAAGCGGAAGTGCTGGGCGGAGCCGTGGGGCCCGGCCGAGATGCGCGAGCTGCTCGGCGGCGTCGGCCTCGGCGCGATGATCCTCTACCGCGAGACCGCGACGAAGGGCGGCAAGGGGAACGTCGCCTGGGACCATCCCGACAACCGGCTCGTCCTGGCGACCGGGCCGATCGCGGGCTTGCCCGCCTGGGGCTCGAGCGGCCTCACCGTCGTGACCATCGGCGCCGGGACCAACGGGCCGACCTCGACGCAGGCCAACGGCTTCTTCGGGACGAACCTCAAGTACTCCGGCTACGACGCGATCGTCCTCCAGGGCCAGGCGAAGGGCTGGGTCTACCTCTACATCAACGACGACGTCGTCGAGCTGCGCGACGCCAAGCACCTCCTCGGCAAGGACACCTGGGAGACGCAGGACGCGCTCTACGCCGACACCGGGCTCGCGGGCCACCAGCTCTCGGTCTACTCGATCGGCCCGGCGGGCGAGAACCTCGCCCGCTTCGCCGCGATCCAGGGCGACTACGGTCACGTCGCCTCCAAGAACGGCTGCGGCGCGGTCATGGGCAAGAAGAAGCTCAAGGCCGTGGCGATCGTGCGCGGGACGAAGTCGCTGCGCGCGGCGGATCCGCGCGGGCTCATCCAGGCCGCCGACGACATCGGCTTCGATCTCCGGACCGACCCCTCCGCCAAGTCGCTCTACGAGTACGGCACGCTCCCTGGAGTCGTGAACCTCGGGAAGATGGGCGCGCTCCCGATCAAGAACTACACGACCAACGTCCCGCCGACCGACATGAGCCGGTGGGAGGCACCGAAGCTCCGCGAGGGGTTCGACCACCGCGGCCACCAGTGCAGCGCGTGCGGCATGCACCACTGCCACATGTCGGTCATCCGCCAGGGCGAGCACAAGGGCGCGATCGTCGACGAGCCCGAGTACGAGGGCTGGTCCGGCGCGGGCTGGGCCATCGGCGCCGTCGAGGACATCGACGGTGTCGCCTGGCTCAACACCCAGCTGGACAAGGCGTGCCTCGACGTCAACGAGTTCGGCTGGGTGTGCGGCTGGGTGATGGAGGGCCAGGAGAAGGGCTACATCACGGAGAAGCAGCTCGGGTTCCGCCTCAAGTGGGGCGACATCAAGGGCGCCGACCGGCTGATCCAGATGATCAGCCACCGCGAGGGCTTCGGCGACATCCTGGCCGAGGGGATGAAGCGGGCCGCGGAACGGCTCGGCGGCGCCGCGAAGGACGCCGCGATCTACACCCTGAAGGGCGCCGCGCCGCGCGGCCACGATCATCGGGCGCGCTGGGACGAGATGCTCGACACGTGCACGTCGGGGACGGGCACGCTCGAGAGCGGCGTGCCGGTCCACCCGGCGGAAGTGGGTCAGCCCACGCGCATCAACCCCTTCGACGGCGAAGCCGTGGCGAAGTTCGTGGCCGGGATCCGCGGTCGCCGGAACTTCGAAGACTCCCTCGGGATGTGCATCTTCACCACGCGCACCCGGCTGGAGAACCTCTGTCGCGTTCTCAACGCGGCCACCGGCTGGGACGTCACCGTGCCGGAGACGGTCCGATTCGGGCGCCGCACGGCCGCCATCCTGCGCGCGCTGTCGCTCCGCTGTGGCCTCACGCCCGCCCTCGAGCGGCCGTCCACCCGTTACGGCTCGACGCCGGTCGACGGTCCCGCCAAGGGCCAGGCCGTCGGCCAGCAGTGGGAGAAGATGGTCGACACTTGGTACCGCGAGGTCGGCTACGACCGGAAGACGGGGAAACCCCTGCCGGCCACGCTGAAGGGCCTCGGCCTCGACTGGCTCGCGAAGGAGCTCTGGGGCAAGAAGGCGTAGCGCATCACCGACCGAGCTCCCGTCCCCCGCGCCGGCGCCCCACGTGTCGCACGGCACAAAAAGGGCGAATCGGCCGCTCGCTTGACCCCTTGCGCGGCGATGTGCTAACAATTGGCGCTCAATTCACGGATTTCCCTGGGGGTCTCATGGCGCAAGTGATTGGATTCATTGGGCTCGGCATCATGGGACGGCCCATGGCGAGAAACCTCCTGAAGGCCGGCGACTCCCTCGTCGTCCACAGCCGGAGCCGCGGGCCGGTCGACGAGATCGTGAAGGCCGGCGCCAAGGCAGGCGCCTCGCCGCGCGACGTCGCGGGCCAGTGCGACGTGCTGATCACGATGCTGCCGAACTCGCCCGACGTCGAGCTGGTCGCGCTCGGCAAGGACGGCATCGTCGAGGGCGCGCGGCCGGGCCTGATTTTCGCGGACATGTCGACGATCTCGCCCATCGTCTCGCAGAAGGTCGGCAAGGCGCTCGCCGCGAAGGGCGTCAGGATGCTCGACGCGCCGGTCTCGGGCGGCGAGAAGGGGGCGATCGACGCGGCGCTCTCGATCATGGTCGGCGGCGACAAGGCGGTCTTCGACGCCGTCCTGCCGATCTTCCAGGCGATGGGCAAGACCATCACGCATCTCGGCCCGCTCGGCTTCGGCGGGTTCACGAAGCTCGCCAACCAGATCATCGTCGCGATGAACCTGACGGCGCTCGCCGAGGCGCTCACACTCGCGAAGAAGGCGGGACTCGACCGCGAGCTCACGCTCACGGCACTGGCGGGCGGGCTCGCCGGCTCCAAGTGCCTCGACCAGAAGAAGGCGAACTACCTCGCGAACACGTACACCCCGGGCTTCAAGATCGACCTGCACGTCAAGGACCTCGGCCTCATCATGGAGTCCGCGCGCGCCCTCGGCGTGCCGTTGCCCGCGACGGCGATCGTGCAGGAACTGTTCAGCGCGCTCCGCGTGAAGGGCGGAGGCGGCCTCGACCACTCGGGCGTGATCACCCTGCTGGAAGACCTCGCGGGCGTCTCCGCGTGAGGGCCACGGTCGACCGCGCCGGGCTGGACCCGCAGGGGCGCCTGCCCAAGGTCCAGGTCCGCCGCGTGCGGAAGGGCGACCTCGCGAAGGTCCGCGACGTCATGGAGCAGACCTTCGGCGACTTCCTCGAGCGCCAGCTCGGGACCCGTCCGCGCCAGGCGTTCGGCGGCGCCCAGTACGTCCACCACCGCTGGCTCATGGAGCCGTGGGGCTGCTTCGTCGCCGAGGAGGACAACTCGAAGATCGTCGGCGCCGCGCTCGCCGTCACCTGGGGCAGCGTGGGGCTCCTCGGCCCCGTCGCGGTCCTCACGAACTACCAGAACCAGACGATCGGCCAGCAGCTCATCCGCGCCGCGCAGGAGTTCTTCGACGAGAACAACGCGACGCTCCACGGGTGCGTGACCTATCCGACGAGCCCGAAGCACCTGTTCCTCTACCACAAGTTCGGCTACCGGCCGAAGGCGCTCACCGCCGTCATGAGCCGCGCCATCGACCGGACGCCGCCGCGGGGCGCGCCCCCGGCGCCCGCGGCGGCGCCCCGGACGGCGAAGCCCGGGCTCGGCGTCCGGCGGTTCTCGAGCCTCGAGGAGACGAAGAAGAAGGCGACGCTCGCGCGGATCCACCGGATCACGAACGCGATCTGCCGCGGGATGGACCTCTCGAAGGAGATCGAGATCGTGGACGGCCTGGCGCTCGGCGACACGGTCCTGCTCGAGCGCGGGCGCGAGCTCGTGGGCTTCGCGATCTATCACAGCCCCGGCGTGAGCGAGGCCCCGGCCGGCGCGCTCTACGTGAAGTTCCTCGCGCTCGACCCGCCGCAGCGCCGGGTCGAGCACCTCGTCGAGTTCATCGGCGCCCTGGAGGCGCTCGGCCAGGAGCTCGGCGTGCAGCGCGTGATCCTGCCCGTGTACTCGCGCTACTGGCTCGCGTACAGTACCCTGGTCCAATGCGGCTATCAGATCGACTTCAGCATGATCCGGATGCAGCGGGGCAAGCTGGAGGACTACGAGGACCCGACGCACCTCGTCCTCGACGACTGGCGGTGATGCGTCGCCGGGGCGCGTTCAGCGCCGCCGCGCTCGTGCTGGCCGTCGCGGCCGCCGCCCCCGCCCATTCGATCCTCCTCGAGTCGGTTCCCGCACCCGGCACGACGGTCGTCGCGCCCCGGGAGCTCACGGTGCGCTTCAACAACCGGATCGAAAAGCCGCTCTCGCGTCTCCGCCTCCTCGACGCGCGTGGTGAGCCCCTGCCGCTGGCGGCGGTGGTCGCCGACGGCCCCGCCGACCGCCTCACCACCGCGCTCCCCCCGCTCGCGCCCGGGGTCTATCGCGTCGAGTGGCGGGTGCTCTCGACCGACGGCCACATCGTGAGCGGCGGCTTCTCGTTCCGCGTCGCGCCCTGAGCGGGAGGACCGTGGCGGCGCTGGTCCCCGGGAGCGCGACGGCCGAGGGCACGAAGCGGTACGCGGCCCGGCTCGCCGCGCGCGTCGCGCCCGGACACTTCGGCGACCTGGACGGGCTCACCGTCTCGACGGTGGGCATCGGCACCTACCTCGGTCGCGAGGACGCGGAGACGGACGTCGCCTACCAGGACGCGCTCGTGCGCGCGCTCGAGCTCGGCCTCAACGTGATCGACACGGCGGTGAACTACCGCCACCAGCGGAGCGAGCGGGCGATCCGCGCCGCGCTCGGCACCGCGTTCGCGCGCGGGCTCGCGCGGCGGGACGAGATCGTCGTCGCCACCAAGGGCGGCTACATCCCGTTCGACGGCGCGGTCCCGCGCGATCCGCGCGCCTGGTTCACGCAGACGTACCTCGACACCGGGATCGTCGGCCCCGGCGACATGGCGGGCGGCATCCACTGCGTGGCGCCCCGCTATCTCGCCGACCAGATCGAGCGGAGCCGCGCCAACCTCGGGCTCGAGACGCTCGACGTGTACTACGTCCACAACCCGGAGGCGCAGCTCGAGGAGCTGGAACGCCCGGTGTTCCTCGGGCGGATGCGCGCCGCGTTCGAGACGCTGGAGCGGGCCGTGCGCGAGGGCACGATCGGGCGATACGGGACGGCCACCTGGAACGGCTTCCGCGAGGACCCGGGCGCGCCCGGCCACCTCTCGCTCGAGGAGCTCGTCGGCGCGGCGCGGGACGTCGGCGGCGCCGACCACCACTTCAAGGCGCTCCAGCTGCCCTACAACCTCGCGATGCCCGAGGCCTTCGTCCGCGCCACCCAGTCGGTGGGCGGCGCGCTCGTGCCGCTGACCGAAGCGGCCCGCCGGCTCGGCGTCTACGTGATGGCGTCGGCGTCGATCCTCCAGGGCCAGCTCGCGAAGAACCTGCCGCCGATGGTCGCCGCCAACCTGCCCGGGCTGGCGACCGACGCGCAGCGGGCGGTCCAGTTCGTCCGCTCGACGCCCGGGATCGGCACGGCGCTCGTCGGTATGAAGTCCATCGCGCACGTCGAGGAGAGCGCGGGGGTGGCCGCCGTCCCGCCCCGGGCGTGGGCCGAGTTCCAGCGATTCTTCGCGGCCGCCGGCTCGTAAACATTGCGCACGCGCGCGGCGTCGGGTAGGTTGAGCGGGTGATCACGCTCGAGCGTGAGTACGAACGCGCGCTCGGGATCCGCCCCAGCGTGTCCGCCGTCATCTTCGACCGCCGCGGCCGCCTCCTGCTCCAGCAACGCTCCGACGGAGGACAGTGGGGGCTGCCCGGCGGCTCGATCGAGATCGGCGAGTCGGTGACGGACGCGGTCCGCCGCGAGGTGCGCGAGGAGACCGGCCTGGTCGTCGCCGTGCGGCGGCTGATCGGCGTCTACTCGGACCCGGCGCGCCAGGTCGTGCGCTACCCGGACGGCAACGTCTGGCACTACGTCAACGTCTGCTTCGAGTGCGCGGTGCGCGGCGGGGCGCTGCAGACGTGCGACGAGACCCTCGCGCTCGAGTACGTGCCGCCCCGCCGGCTGCCCGCGACGATCCTGTCGAACCACAAGATCAGGATCCGCGACGCGTGCGCGCGCCGGGTCGCCCCGTTCGTCCGCTGAAGGAGGGCCGATGCTGCGACGGATTCATCACGTGGGTATCGTGGTGGCGCGCCTCGGCGACGCGTACCGGTTCTACCGCGACACGCTCGGGCTCCCGCTCCTCAAGGAGGTGGTCCTGCCCGACCAGGGCGTGCGTGCCGCGCTCCTCGCCTGCGGCGACACGGAGCTCGAGCTGCTCGAGCCGCTGGACGCGGCGTCCGGCGTCGGACGCTTCCTCGCCAGGCGCGGCGAGGGCCTCCACCACCTGTGCTTCGACACCCCCGACATCCACGCGTCGCTCGGGGAGCTCGCGGCGAGGCGCGTCGAGCTCATCGACCGGACGCCGCGGCCGGGCCTCGCGGGACTGGTGGCGTTCCTGCACCCGAGGGCCTGTTGCGGCGTCCTCGTGGAGCTGGCGACGCCCGTGGACGAGCCGGAGGCGACGGCGTCGCCCCTGCGGCTCAAGCGCCTCGTCATCGGCGCGCGCGACGTGAAGCAGACGGTCGGCGCCTTCCGCTCGCTCTTCGGCTTCCCCGAGGTCATGATGAACGACGGGCCGCGCACGATGCTCGCGGTCGGCCGCGGCGCCCTCCTCATCGCGCCCTCCGACGAGGTCGGCGGCACCGAGGGCATGGTGGCCCTCTCGCTCGTCGCCGAGGACTTCCCCGCGCTCATGGCCGCCTTCGATCGCGCGGGCACGAAGTGTCTGCGGGGCACCGCCGAGGTGACGCTCGAGCCGGCGGCGAGTCACGGCGTGCATCTGCACATCAGCCGCTACGAGTAACGCCGCGGACCTCGTCGCGCGCGCCCCGGCGCGTCAGAACGCGTCGGGCGCGGCGGCGATCGTGTCGAGCTCGGCGCGCGTGTAGGCGCCGAGGCTCGTGAAGTCGAGCTCCGTGTAGTTCTTCACCCAGCGCAGGCCGATCTTCACGGCCTTCCGGTAGCGGGCCTCGACGTCGGCCTGGGCGGGCCGTCGCGCGAGGATGTCGGCGAGCTCCTCGCGCAGCAGGCGCTTCACCAGCGCGAAATCGTGCGGCTGGCCGGTCTTGCCGTCCTTCGCCTTGTGGAGGATACGCTGCGCGAGCTGGGCGACCGACATGCGGCCGGTCGCGAGGTCCTCCATGAGCGCCGGGTGGACGCCGGGCTTGCCCTCGAGGCTGTCGATGCCCTTCGCGCCGCGGCCGTTGAGCCAGCCCTCGACGTACTCGACGAGCATGCGGGCGTTGCGCCGCGTGCCCTCGACGCTGATCGGGCCCTCCGGGACCTCGATCCGCACGGGGAAGCCCTCGGGCTTCGCCATCTCGGGCGTCGGCCGCCAGCCGGCGGCGTGGAGCGTCCTGAACGGGTCGGCCGCCGTTTTCATGTGGAAGATGTGGGCGACCCACGCGCGGATGAAGCCCTGCGCCGCCTCCCACTCCTTGTCCTTCCTGATCGCGTCGCCGGCGGCGCGGTTGACCTCGGGATCGTTGCTGGGCAGCGCGGTCGCCATGCCGCCGATCGGGACGGCGCCGCGCCTGAGGCAGATCGCGACGAGGCGGCGGAAGATGTCGGCGAGGAACGGCGTGGTCTTGATGTCGACGCCGAAGCGGTCGGGCCAGACCTGGGTGGCGTCGGTCATGACGAACTCGAAGATCGAGGCCTTGAGGTCCCAGCGCGCAGCGTTGAGGCCGGCGGCATACGGACCGAGCTCCCAGAGCATCTCCTCCATCTGATAGACGCACGGCAGGGACTCGACGAGCACGACCGCGCGGACCGTCGCGCTCCGGAGGTAGGGGAGGTGCGCGCGCGAGAGGTCGAAGAGGTCCCGGTACCAGCGCGCCTCGGGTGCCAGCTCGAGCTTCGGCAGGTAGAAGTAGATGCCCCGGCCGCGGTCGGCCTGGGCGCGGCCCGCGTAGTAGAGCGTCAGCGCGGTCCCGAGGATCGCGGCGTTCACCGGCGTGCCGTCCACGGTCACGTCGGGCTCGTCGAGATGGAGCCCGCGCTCGCGGTGCATGAAGAACGGCAGCTCGCCCGGCGCGACCCGGTAGCTCCGGCCGCGCTCCCGGTCCTCGAAGGTCAGCTCGCCGTTCACCGCGGCGAGCCGGTTGTGGGCGGCGCGCACCGTGTCGAGGAGCCGGTGGCCGCCGGAGTCCTCGTCGTCGTCCAGGTCGCCCTCGGCGCGCTCGCCCTCGGGCCCGGGGTTGAGCGCGTTGATGAACATCGACGTGATCGAGCACGGGCCCGAGATCTCGATCCCGGGCTTCCGGAGATCGTCGGGCACCGGCGGGACCCGGCAGGGGGGCGGGCATCGCGCGGCGCTGGAGCGCCGCGCGCAGAACCTCGTCGCGCCGCCGGCGGAGCTCGAGCGCCCGCGCGGCGAGCCCGTCGTGCAGCCGCGTCAGGTACTCACAGAACGCGCCCGTGAAGAGCGCGGCGGCGCCCTCGACCGGAGCGAACGTCACGCGCGCCGTCGCCATGACCGTCCTTTCGTCAGCGTGTGGCGAAACGGTTTCTTTTCGCATGGCGGGCGAGACGGTGTCAATGGCAGAATGGCCGGCGTTCGACTCCGTGCGGTGCCAGGAGACCCACGATGGCCACGGTGCTGTTCGTCGTGAAGGCGACCATCCGGCGCGACCGGGAAGAGGCGTTCAACCGCTGGTACAACGAGGAGCACGTGCCGCAGGTGCTCCAGTGGAAGGGCCTCGTGAGCGCGCGGCGCTACAAGGCGCTCGAGGGCGAGGACACCTGGCAGTACATGGCGGTGTACGAGCTCCAGGACGAGGCGACTTACCGGCGCCTCGTGGCCTCCGACCACATGAAGGCGCTCCGCGCCGAGTACGACGCGAACTTCGGCGCGGTCAGCCAGCGCGCCCGGTTCGCATACACGCAGGTCTGGCCATAGGGACGCGCCGCGTCCGCGGCATGGGGCGGGGGCGCAAGCTCCGGCGCACGCTCGAGCGCGGCGGGAGCGGCCCCGCGCAGCGGCTCAACGAGGCCCTCGGCGGCTGGGAGGGTGTCAGGATCACGCCGATGTTCGGCCGCTGGGGCTACTTCGTCGGCGAGACGCTGTTCGCGTGCTTCCCGCTCCGCGAGAAGGAGCGCGATCTCTGGATCCGCCTCGGGCCCGCCGACCAGCGCCGGGCCCTCGCCGACGCGCGGATCCGCCCGCACCGGCGCTTCGCGCGCCGGGGCTGGGTCGAGCTCGGTGTGGACGAGCCCGAAGACGTGGGGCGCGCGCTGCGGTGGCTCCGCCGCGCCCACGCGCTGGCGCGTGCCGGCGCGCACATCAACCAGGACAGGGAGGCGTGACGATGGCGAACGTGCTGACCGTGGTCGCGAAGTTGTCGGCGAAGCCCGGCAAGGGCGACGAGCTCGAGACGTTCCTCCGCGAGCAGGTGGCGGCGGTGCGGAAAGCGGAGCCGGACTGCCTCGTCTACCGATTGCACCGGTCCAAGAAGAACCCCGACGTCTTCCTCTTCTACGAGCAGTACCGTTCCGACGCGGCCTTCGACGTGCACCGGAAGGCGCCGCACCTGGCGGCCTTCCGCGAGCGCCGCGATCCGCTCGTCGCCGGTCCCGCGGAGGTGGAGTTCTTCCTCTCCGTCACCGACTGACCCCGGCGGCCGCCGCGTCGGCCGCCGCCCGCGCCGCGGCCTCCTCGCGCGCGCGCGCCTCGATGCGGTCGATCCTCACGAGCGGCACGAGCAGCCACGCGGCCGCGGTGAGGGCCGCCGAGATGAGCACGAGCGGCGTGAAGCCGATCGCGTCGTAGAGGCGCGCGCCGACGTTCTGCGAGAGCTGCGTCCCGGCGTTGTAGACCGACATGAGCAGCGCGAAGAAGGTCGCCTCCACGCGCTTCGGGCACGACTTGGCCGCGAGGTCCAGCAGCGCGAGCTGGGTGATCATCCCGACGCATCCGAACGAGATGTCGATGACGAGCGCCGAGGCCCGGCCGCGATAGACGAGGTAGGCGAGCGTCGCGACGACCCCCGCGCCGATGGACACGTTGATGAGCCACTTGAGCGGGAAGCGCCGCGAGAGCGGGGCATAAATCGCGGCGCCGACGACGCCCGCGCTCGCCGCGAGCGAGCCGAGCGTGCCGATGAACTGCTGGCTGAACCCGAGGGCGTCGGTCTGGTAATAGAGGAACGCCGGGCCGAACGAGGGGCTGAACGTCCAGAAGAAGATGAAGCCCACGACGACCCACATGTCCCGGTGGGCGAGCGCCTCGCGGATGGCCCGGCCCGTCTCGCGTATCGCCTCGGCGTCGAAGCGCGCACGAGGCTCGCGGACGACGAAGACGCCCATCAAGAGCGAGACGAGGGGGAACGCCGCCGCGAGCAGGAAGGCGGTCCGGAGGCTCCGGTGCTCCGCGAGGTAGCCGCCCAGCAAGCCGACGATCACGGACGCCACCGTGATGCACGCCCACTGCACCGACTGGAAGGCGCCGGTGAGGCCGCGCGGCCGGCCGTTCTCGACCATCATCGCGTCGACCAGCACGTCGGTGAAGGCGAGCCCGAGCGCCATGAGCGTGAAGAGGCCCACGCCGGAAACGAGCGTGAAGGTCACGGCGCCCACGCCGGGCAGGACGGCCGTGAACGTCTCGATCGGCCCGTGCGAGATCAGCGCGCCCGAGGCGAGGGCGAGGCCCGCGAAGGCGGCGAGCCCCGAGGTGAGGATGAAGTAGCTCTGCCGCCGGCGCCCGAGGAGCGGCACGAAGTCCGAGAGGAGGCCGTAGGCGGGCTTGATCAGCCACGGGATCGTGCTCAGCAGGAAGAAGTCGGCGACCTGGCCCGCCGTGAGCCCGCGGTCCTTGAGGATGATCGTGATCGTCTGGTTCGGCAGGTACCACATGCCCTGGGCGAAGTAGACGACGCCGAAGAGGGTCGCGAGCCGCTGGGTCTCCGGGGTCTTGAACGGGTTGAGCCGCCGGGCCCACTCGAACATCCGGCCGCCATGATAACCTGTTACGCGGTCATGCCGTCCTCCGTGTGCCCCCACGACTGCCCGTCGTGCTGCCGGCTCCTCGTCACCGTCGAGGACGGGCGCATTACCGCGGTCACCGGAGATCCCGCGCACCCGTTCACGCAGGGCGTGATCTGCGGCAAGGTGCGCGAGTACGCGGAACGAGTGCACTCGCCGCTGCGCGTCGCGACGCCGCTCAGGCGCGTGGGCCCGAAGGGGCGCGGCGAGTTCGCGCGGATCTCCTGGGACGAGGCGATCGGCGAGATCGCGGAGCGCTGGCGCGCGGTCATCCGGGAGCACGGCGCCGAGGCGATCCTGCCCTTTTCCTACGCGGGCTCGATGGGACAAGTGCAGTACCACGCGGGCCACCCGCTCTTCCACGCGCTCGGCGCCTCCCGCCTCGACCGCTCGATCTGCGTGTCGACCGCGTACACCGGGTGGCGCGCGACCGTCGGCGTGGTCACCGGCAACGACTCCGAGCAGATGGTGGGCGCCGACCTCGTCGTCCTCTGGGGCGTGAACGCCGCCTACTCGACCGTGAACGTCATGACGCTCGTGAAGCAGGCCCGCGCCCGCGGCGCGCACGTCGTGGTCGTGGACCCCTACCGCACGCCGACCGCGCAGCAGGGGGACGAGCACCTGATGCTCCGCCCGGGCACCGACACGGCGCTGGCCCTCGCGGTGATGCACGTGCTCGTGGCCGAGGGGCGCCTCGACCGCGACTACATCGAGCGCGCCACGCTCGGCTTCGAGCGCCTCGCCGAGCACGTCAAGGCCTGGTCGCCCGACGCGGTCGCGCCGACCGTCGGCCTCCCCGCGGAGACCATCGCGCGGTTCGCCCGGCGGTACGGCGCCGGGCCGCGGAGCTTCATCCGTATCGGCATCGGTCTCTCGCGCCACGACAACGGCGGCATGGCCTGCCGCACCCTCGCGTGCCTGCCGGCCCTCACGGGCGCTTACGCGGATCCCCACGGCGGCGCGCTCCTTTCCTCGGGCCAGGCGCCCGGGTTCGACTTCCGCGTGCTCGAGCGTCCCGATCTCATGCCGGGCCCGCCGCCGCGCGTGATCAACATGATCCGGCTCGGCCGAGTCCTCACCGACCCGACGCTCGCGCCGCCCGTGAAGGCGCTCTACGTCTACAGCTCGAACCCCGCGGCCGTGTGCCCGAACCAGACGTTCGTGCTCGAGGGGCTCGCGCGGGAGGACCTGTTCACGGTCGTCCACGAGCAGGTGCTGACGGACACGGCGCACTACGCCGACCTCGTCCTGCCCGCGACGACGTCCATGGAGCACGAGGACCTCTACCGCTCCTACGGCCAGTTCACGCTCCAGCTGGCCCGGCCCGTCCTGCCGCCGCAGGGCGAAGCGCTGTCGAACTGGGAGGTCTGCGGGCGGCTCGCGCGCGCGCTGGGCGTGGCCGAGGAGCACTACGCCAAGAGCGTCCCAGCGCTCATCGACGAGTTCCTCGCGCGCGGCGGCGCCCCGGTGCGGGGCATCACCTACGCGCGGCTCCGGCGCGAGGGCTGGGCGCGGCTCGACCTGCCGCGGCCGTACATGCCGTTCGCGCACGGGGCGCCGACGCCGTCGGGCCGGGTCGAGTTCTACTCGGAAACGCTCGCGCGCCAGGGGTTCCCCGCGCTCCCGACCTGGGTACCCCTCGCCGAGGGACCGGAGCGCGCGGAGCTCCTCCGGCGCTTCCCGCTCCAGTGCATCGTGCCGCCGAACCGCTTCTTCCTGAACTCGTCCTTCAGCCAGTCCGAGCGGCTGCGCCGGCGGCAGGGGACGCCGAGCGTGATGGTCGCCGCGCCGGACGCGTCGGCGCGCGGCATCGCCGACGGCGACGCGGTCCGCGTCGAGAGCGCCCGGGGCGCGGCGCGGTTCACCGCGCGCGTGACGGACGCGACGCGGCCCGGCGTGGTCGTGGTCGAGGGGATCTGGTGGCACCGGTTCCATCCGGGCGGGCGCTCCGTGAACGTGCTCACCGACGACCGCGTCACCGACATGGGCGGGGGGCCCGCGTTCCATTCGAACCTCGTCGAGGTCTCGCGTGTCTGAGGCGGCGGGCTACCTCAGGACGCTCTTCCTGCACCCGCCGTCGTACGAGGGCTTCGACGGGGGCGCCGGCTCGCGCTACCAGGCGCGCCGCGAGGTGCGCTCGTTCTGGTACCCGACGTGGCTCGCGCAGCCCGCGGCGCTGGTCCCGGGCTCCCGCCTCGTGGACGCGCCGCCCGCCGATCTCGCGCTCGAGGACGTGCTGCCGCTCGCCCGCGGGTACGAGCTGGCCGTGCTCCACACGAGCACGCCGTCGTTTTCCTACGACGTGAAGGTCGCCGAGGCGCTCCGCGCGGAGAACCCGTGGCTGCGGATCGGCTTCGTCGGCGCCCACGTCGCGGTGAATCCCGAGGACGCGCTCGCCGCCTCCGACGCGATCGAGTTCGTGGCGCGCAACGAGTTCGACTTCACGCTGGAGGAGGTCGCGCGGGGCCGGCCGCTCGAGCGGGTCCGCGGGCTCTCGTACCGTGCCGGCGGCCTGATCCGCCACACGCCCGACCGGCCGGTCCTCGAGGACATGGACGCGCTGCCCTTCGTCGTGGACGTCTACAAGCGCGACCTCACCATCGAAAACTACTTCATCGGCTACCTCCTCCATCCCTACGTGTCGCTCTACACGGGCCGCGGCTGCCGCTCGAAGTGCACCTTCTGCCTCTGGCCCCAGACCGTCGGGGGTCAGCGCTATCGGAGGCGCTCGGTCGCGCACGTCCTCGACGAGATCGCCCTCGCCCGGCGCTACTTCCCGCAGGCGCGCGAGTACTTCTTCGACGACGACACGTTCACCGACGACCTCCCACGCGCCGAGGCGATCGCGCGCGGGCTCGGCCGGCTCGGCGTCACGTGGTCCTGCAACGCCAAGGCGGACGTGCCGTACGCGACGCTCCGGGTTCTCCGGGACAACGGGCTGCGGCTCCTGCTCGTCGGCTACGAGTCGGGCGACCAGCGGATCCTCAACAACGTGAAGAAGGGGCTCCGGCTCGACGTCGCGCGGCGGTTCGCGCGCGACTGCCGCGACCTCGGCATCATGACCCACGGCACCTTTATCCTCGGGCTGCCCGGCGAGACGCGCGAGACGATCGAGACGACGATCCGCTACGCGTGCGAGATCGACCCGCACACGATCCAGGTCTCGATCGCCGCGCCCTATCCCGGCACCGCGCTGTACCGCGAGGCCGTGGACGCGGGCTGGCTCGGCGGGCCCGACCTCGTGGGCGGCCGCGGGTTCCAGCAGAGCGCCCTCGCCTATCCGCACCTGTCGAGCGCCGAGATCTTCGACGCCGTCGAGGTGTTCTACAAGCGGTTCTACTTCCGCCCGCGGAAGCTCTGGGCGCTGGCGTGCGAGATGGCGCGTGACCGCCGGATGCTCGGGCGCCGCCTCCGCGAGGGCGCGGAGTTCTTCCGCTTCCTCGCTCAGCGCGCGCGGTAGGCCGCGAGCGGCCGCGCGGGCGCCTCCGGCGCGGCGATCCCCAGCAGGTGGTCCGCGAGCTCGCCGGCGGCGTGCGGCCGCCGGAGGGCGCGGCCCGCGGCGCGGAGGCCGTCGAGCGCGTCGCGCCGCGCGAGGACGCGCCGCAGCACGCCGCCGAGCTCGGCCGGCGAGCGCGCCGCGAGCGCCACGCCCGCCGCGACGACGAACGCCTCGTTGCGCGCCTCGTGGCCGGGGAGCGAGCCGAAGCAGACGACGGGGAGCTCCGCCGCGAGCGCCTCGGCGAGCGAGAGGCCGCCCGCCTTGGTCACGAGCACGTCCGCGGCGGCCATGAGCTGGCGGACGTTCGTCGCGTAGCCGAGGACCCTGAGCCCGGCGCGCCCGCCGGCCCGCGCGGAGAGCGCGCGGGCGAGGTTCGCGTCCACGCCGGTCACGACGAGGGCTTCGAGCGGCGGGGGCAGCTCGGTGAGCACGCGCGTCACGGCCTCGAGCGAGGACGACGGGTGCGCGCGGGTCGAGCCCGAGCGCGGCCCGCGCGGCCGCGCGGTCGAGCGGCTCCGCGAACTCGGGGCGGAGCGGGATCCCGGTTGTCACGACCCGCTCGGGGGCGATGCCGCCCGCGACGACCGCGCGCCCGAGCGCGTCGGCCGGGACGTAGTGGACGTCGGCCTCGGGGTGGAGCCACTGGCCGTGGACGGCGAAGTCGCTGAAGACGATCGCGTAGGGCGGCGTCGGGACGCCGCGCGCGCGCAGCACGCCGAGGGCGCCCGCCGGCGTGGGGTGGGTGCACGCCACGCGGTCGGGCCGCTCGGCCTCGAGGAGCCGCGCGAGCCGCGCGCTGCCGAGCCGGTTCGCGTTGAACGTGAGCGCCGACGCGGGCGTCATCCGGTCGCCGGTCCGGTACGCGAGGCTCCAGAGGCCGGGAGCGCGGCGGAGCATCGTGTCGTAGAGCCGCCGGCTCCAGCGGTCGAAGGCCGGGTGCACGAGCTCGCGGAAGTGGTCGACGACGCGCGTCCCGGCGCCCGCGGCGCGGAAAGCCGCGGCGAGCGCGTCGGCGGCGGCGTTGTGGCCGGAGCCGAAGCTCGCCGTCAGGATGAGGACGCGGGGCGCCATCAGGGAGACGAGAGCGCGACGGGCTCGACCTCGGGCTCGCGCAGCGCCGGGCGGGCGCGCGGACCCAGGAGCACGGGCAGCACGATGAGCGCCGCGACGAGGCTCGTCGCGGTGCCGAGGGTGAGCAGGAGCCCCAGCCCGAAGATGCCGCGGTGGTCGGCCACCATGAGGCTGCCGAACCCGACGATCGTCGAGAGCCCGCTCACGAGGACGCCCATCACCGTGCTGCGGGCGATGAGCGGCCCGCCGTGGTCGCGTCCCTCCATGTAGCGGATCACGATGTTGAGGCCGTACTCCGCGGCGGCGCCGAGGATGAGCGGCAGGCCGAAGACGTTCCCCATGTTGAACTTCAAGTCGAAGAAGAACATGAGGCCGCAGGTCCACAGGAGCCCGAGGCCGAGCGGCAGGAGCGCGAGCAGCGTCTCCCGCACGCGCCGGAGCGTGAGGTACGTCACGAGCGAGACGAGGAGCACGGCGTACACCGTGCCTTCCTGGTAGGAGCGCTCCATGAAGCGGATCGCCTCGAACGTGACGATCGGCGTGCCGGTCACCTCCGGGTCCACCGAGCGGAGGTCGGTGATGAAGCGCAGCGCGCCCTCCCGGTCCCAGATGTCCACCGCGGGGTGGATCTGGAGCAGGAAGTGGCCGCGGTCGCTGATGAACTTCCGGCGGAGCTCGGGCGGCACGTCCCGGAGCCCGATGGGCTTCGGGTTGAGGTTCGCCTGGAGCCGCTGGAAGTTCCTCACGAAATCGTTGTAGACCTGGTTCTGGAGCACCGTCAGCGCCGGCTCGCTCACGTCGGGGTCCGTCTGGCGCAGGCGGGTCGCGAGGCGGTCGAGCTCCTCGACGAGGTTCGCGAGGCGCAGCTTCGTCTCGCCCTCCGGCGCCTCGTTCGCCGCGATCCCGAATCGGCGCCGCAGCGTCTCGAGCGCCTCGATGAGCCGCGGAATGTCCACGGGGGTGGGACGCCCGATGCGGATCGGCGCGACGATCGGCGCGAAGTCGCGGATGACCTTCATCTTCGCGGGCTGGTCGTCGGGGATCAGGAGGAGCGCCGAGTCCACCTCCGAGACCGTGGGGAGCCGGCTGAAGGCGGTGTGCTTGCGGCGGAGCTCCTCGAGCGAGTCCGCGCCGGCCAGCGCCGTGAATCCCGAGCGGCCGGCGGTGGCGAGGATCTTGCGCTCCCACACGACGGACTCGGTGCCTTCGGCCTGGAGATTGAGCAGGTTGTAGTCGAACTGGATGTAGGTGAGGCCCCAGAGCGAGAACCCCGTGATCCCGACGGCGAAGACCAGGACCGCCGTCGGGTATTGGGCGAGCCGCTCGAGCAGCGGCACGTGCACCCGCTCCAGCGCGATCGCGCGCGGGATCGCGTTCGCCGGGCGGCCCGCGTGGTGGCGGTCCACGAGCACCAGGATGGCCGGGAAGACGGTGATCATCGCGACCCAGGAGAAGACGATGGCCGTGCCCGCGACGAACCCGAGCTCCTGGACGCCGCGGAACTCGGTGAGGCCGAGCACGTAGAAGGTGCCCGCGGCGGTGACCGCGCCCAGCAGCATGCCGGGCCCGCCGCGTCCCGCCGTGATCTCGATCGCTTCCTTGAGGTTCCGGCCGAGGAACAGCTCCTCCTCGTAGCGGAAGAGGAAGTAGATTCCGTAGTCGATGCCGATGCCGATGACGATCGAGATGAACATGACCGAGAAGAGCGAGAGGTGCCCGATGACGAGCGTCGCGACACCGAGCGACCAGCAGAGGCTCGTGGTGAGCACGAGCAGCATGAGCACGGGCTTGCCGACGCGGAGAAACGCCGCCAGGAGCAGGCCCAGCGTGAGCGCGAACGCGAGGATCGTCGCGTGCTGGCTGTCGCGGAAGGCGGACGTCATCTCGTCGTTGGAGAGCGCGGGCTTGCCGGTGACGCCGACCTCGATGTTCGGGTACTCGCGCCGGAGCTTCGCGATCACCGCCCGGACGCCCTCGATCGCGCGCTGGTCGCCCGTGAAGCTGCCGCGCTCGCTCTCGGGCTCGGCCAGGATGAAGAGGAGCCGCTGGTCGTCCGACAGGAAGTACCCGACGCCCGGGTTGTCGGCGCCGCCCACGGCAAAGAGCGTGCCCCAGGGCGAGTGGTAGGGCGCGGGCCGGTCGAGCCGCGTCGCGATCTGCGCGACGAGGTCCTCGGCGAAGCGGATGTCGAGCGACGACTTGGCGTCGTGGAGGCCGAGGTCGATGAAGGCCGTGACGAACGCGTTGGCGACCTGGGTCGCCACGCCGTCGACGAGCTGGTCGAGGGTCGGACGACCGGCGAAGGCTTCCACGAAGTCCTGGTAGTCGAGGATCTTGTCGCGGATCGCCTCGAGCTTCTCCCGGGAGAGGTAGAGGAGGCCCCGGCCCTCGAAGTGCTTGGGGTCGATGCGGTAGGCGACGCGGGCGAGGGGCACGCGGCGGGCGCGGAGCTCGCGCACGAGGCGGCCCGCGTAGACCGTGGCCTCCGGGAGCGAGGGCGCCTTGACGACGATCGCGAGGTCGTCGAGGTCGCCGAACTCGGCGGCGTACTGCCGGTACTTCTCGACGTAGGGCTGGCCCGCCGGCAGGAGCCGGAGCGCCGACGTCTGGAACGTCATGGTCGTCAGCGTGTAGTCGATCGAGACGAGTGCCAGGAACAGGGCGAGCCCGACCGTCAGCCAGGGCCGGGCGCACGACAGGTGGACGAGCCGCCGGAGGGGGAGGTCGATGCGCCGGGCGACCGCCACCTACTCTTCGCCGGCGATGAACCGCTCGAGCCGGACGCGGGCCGCGTCGTCGGCCCACTGCTCCGGAGGCGACTTCATCAGGTAGGCGGACGGCGCGAGCAGCGCCCCCTTGAGGCCGCGGTCGAGCGCGATCCGGCAGAGGCGGATCGCGTCGATCACGACGCCGGCCGAGTTCGGCGAGTCCCACACTTCGAGCTTCAGCTCGACGTTGATCGGCTGGTCGCCGAAGCCCCGGCCCTCCAGCCGGATGTGGGCCCACTTGCGGTCCTCGAGCCACGGCACGTAGTCGCTCGGGCCGATGTGGACGGCGTCGGCCGGGAGCTCGTGGCCGAGCTGCGAGCGGACCGCGTCGGTCTTCGAGATCTTCTTGGAGGCGAGCCGCTCGCGCTCGAGCATGTTGTAGAAGTCGGTGTTGCCGCCGAAGTTGAGTTGGCTCGTGCGCTCGAGGCGCACGCCGCGGTCCATGAAGAGCTTGGTGAGGACGCGGTGGACAATCGTCGCGCCGAGCTGCGACTTCACGTCGTCGCCGATGACCGGCAGGCCCCGCTCCTCGAACCGCCGCCGCCAGTAGGCCTCGCGCGCGATGAAGACGGGGATGCAGTTGACGAACGCGCAGCCCGCCTCGAGCACCTGCTCGACGTACCACTTGGTGGCCATCTCGCTGCCGACCGGCAGGAAGTTGACGACGACGTTCGTGCGCGTCTCGCGGAGGATGCCGGCGATGTCGGCGGTCGAGCCGGGCGCCTTCGTGATCACCTGCGACAGGTACTGGCCGAGGCCGTCGTGGGTCATCCCGCGCTGGACCGGCACGCCGAGCGCGCCGACCTTCGCGAAGCGCACCGTGTTGTTTGGCGCCTGGAAGATCGCCTCGCCGAGGTCGAGCCCGACCTTGCGCGCGTCGATGTCGAATGCGGCGGAGAACTCGATGTCACCGACGTGGTAGGGCCCGAGCCGCGGGTGCATGAGGCCGGGAATGAACTGGTGCTCGGGCGCCTGCCTGTAGTACTCCACGCCCTGCACGAGCGACGACGCGCAATTGCCGACACCGACGATGGCGACTCGAACGGATCCCACCGGCGCCTCCCTTACCCGACGCGATCGGTACGGCGTGATCGGCGGACGTGATCTCGGGACAGTGTAACATGACCCCCCGCGGCGCCGGGCACGTCGCGTGCGCTCACCGCTGCGAGGCGGGCCGTTCCTGGTGGACGAACTCGTCCTGCTTGGTCTTCATCCTCCGGACGAGCTCCTGGTAGGACGCGGTCGTGATGATCTTGTTGAACTGCGCGCGGTAGTTCGCGATCAGGCTGATGCCCTCGATCACCACGTCGTAGACGAGCCAGCGGTCGCCCCGCCGCAGCATGCGATAGTCCACGGGGATCTCGCTGCCCCCCTTCGTGACGAGCTTCGTGTGCACCATCGCCTGGTCGCCGTCGAGCGTCTCGCCGAGATAGCTGATCCTCTCGCCGCCGTAGAGCTCGATCCTCGAGAGGTACGAGCGCTCGAGCAGGTCGGCGAAGAGCCGGACGAACTCCTCGCGCTCGGCCGGCGTCCGCGCGGCCCAGTGGCGCGCGAGCGAGCGCTTGGCGGTTTCGCCGAAGTCGAAGATGCCGTCCGCGATCCGCCGGACCGCGGCGCGGCGCTCCCGGACCTTGCCCGGCTTCTTGAGCTCCGGGTCCTCGAGCACCTCGAGGACCCGGTCGATCTCCGCCTTGAGCCGGTCCGTGGGCGCCCCGGCCCACGCGCGGGTCGGGGCGAGCAGCAGCAGGACTCCGGCGGCGAGCATGAGCCCGCGGCGGGCCACCGCCATCGCCGCCTCCTACACCTTCCCGAAGATATACTTCGACAGCAGCTCCTCGAAATCGACGGGCGCCTCGACCTCGCGGATGCGGCCGTTCGGCGGGATGATCTTGTCCGAGCCGCCCGGGCTGATCCGCAGGTACTTCTCGCCGATCAGTCCCTTGGTCTTGATCGACGCGATCGAGTCCTCCTGCAGCTTCACGCCTTTGTTGATCCGCAGCGTCACGCGCGCCTGGTAGTCGACCAGGGCGATGTCCTCGACCCGGCCGACCTCCACGCCGGCGATCTCGACGGTCGACCCGGGCTTGAGCCCGCCGACCGACGGAAAGTCCGCGGTGACCTCGTACCCGGCGCCGCCGAGGAACGCGACGCGACCGAGCTTGATCGACAGGTAGCCCAGCGCCACGATGCCGACGAGGACGAAGAGGCCCACCGCGATGTTGATCCGCGTCCGCTCCATCAGGCTCCCTCCGAGTTCTCGGGAACACCCTGGATGAACTGGCGCACGACCCGGTTCGCCGACGCCTGGATGGCCGCCGGCGTGCCGACCTCCACGATCCTGCCGTCGTGGAGCACGGCGACGGTGTCGGCGATCTCGAAGATCTCCGGGATCTCGTGGCTCACCATGACGGCGGTGAACCGGTAGCGGCGGTGGAGGTCGAGGATCAGGTGGTGGATCGTGTTGACGAGCACCGGGTCGAGCCCCGTGGTGGGCTCGTCGAAGAAGACGATCTCGGGCTCGGTGACGAGCGCCCGCGCGATCGCCACGCGCTTGCGCATACCGCCCGAGACCTCCGCGGGATTCTTCGCGCCCATGCCCTCGAGCCCGACCTGGGCGAGCGCGGCCTCGACGCGCTTGGCCACCTCCGGCCGCGGGACCCTGAGCTTCTCGCGCAGCGGGAAGGCCACGTTGTCCGCGCACGACATCGAGTCGAAGAGCGCGCCTCCCTGGAAGACGACGCCGTAGCGCCGCCGGACCTCGTCGAGCGCGGCCCCGCGGAGGCCGGTGATCTCGGCGCCGTCGACGAGCACGCGGCCCGCGTCGGGGCGGAGGAGGCCGAGCAGGTGCTTCAGGAGCACCGACTTGCCGCCGCCGCTCCGGCCGATGATGACGGTGATCGAGCCCGTCGGGACCTCGAGGTCGAGCCCCCGCAGCACCTCCTGCCGCCCGAAGGACTTCGTCAGGCGCTCGACCTTGATCATAAGCCCCGCACCGCCGGACTCACGGCAGCACCGAGCCCATGAAGTAGTCCCAGACGAGGATGAGGACCGACGAGAGGACGACCGCGTCGGTCGTGGCCTTCGCCACGCCCTCGGCGCCGTGGCCAACGTGGAAGCCCTTGTACGTGCACACCCACGTCACGATCACGCCGAACGACAGCGACTTCCAGACGCCCATCATGATGTCCTTCATGTCCACGAACGTCTGCATCTCGCCGAAGTACGTCCCCTGCGAGAGCCCGAGGAGCTCGACGCCCACCAGGTAGCCGCCGAAGATGCCCACCGTGTCGAAGATCGCGGTCATGAGCGGGAACGTCACGAGGCCCGCGAGCATGGACGGCGCCACGAGATAGCGCATCGGGTTCAGGGCCATCACGGTGAGCGCGTCGATCTGCTCCGTGATGCGCATGATGCCGATCTCGGCGGTCAGCGCCGAGCCGGCGCGGCCCGTCACCATGAGCGCCGAGAGCACCGGACCGAGCTCGCGGATGAGCGAGAGCGCGACCGCGGGGCCGAGGTACGCCTCCGACCCGAAGCGGACCAGCGTCAAGTACACCTGGAGGCCGAGCACCATCCCGGTGAAGCCGCCGGTGAGGAGGATGATCAGCAGCGAGCGGTATCCGATGTAGTGGATCCGGTCGACGAACGCCCAGAGCTTGAACGGCGGCGAGACCAGCGTCCCGAGCGCCTCGGCGAGGAACGTCCCGAAGCGGCCCAGCGACTCCACGACCTCGTTCGCCCACAGGCCGAGCGAGTCGAGCGTGCGCAGCGGCAGCGGGAGCGGCCGGTCGTTCATCGCTGGGCGCTGCGGTACACCCCCAGCGCCCAGAGGGGGAAGCACTTCGCGTACAGGTGGTACTTGAGATAGAAGACGCGCGGGAATCCCGTCCCGTTCCAGAGTCCGTCGTCCCAGGAGCCGTCCGGGCGCTGGGTCTTCAGCAGATACTCGACGCCGCGCTCGACGGCGACGCCGCTGGTCCGGCCCGCCGCGAAGAGCGCGAGCAGCGCCCACGCGGTCTGGCTCGGCGTCGACTCGCCGACCCCGGCGAACTCCGGGTCGTCGTAGCTCTCGCACGTCTCCCCCCAGCCGCCGTCCCGGTTCTGGCGCCGCTCGAGCCAGCGCACCGCGCGCTGCACGTACTCGTGGCGGGGGTCCTCGCCGATCGCGCCGAGGCCGCGGAGCACCGACCAGGTGCCGTAGATGTAGTTCACGCCCCAGCGGCCGTACCACGGGCCGTCGTGGCGCTGGGTGTGGCGCAGGAAGTGGATCGCGCGCCGCGCGGGCTCGAAGCTCGTGTCGTAGCCCAGCGTGCCCAGGAGCTCGAGGCCGCGCCCCGTGAGGTCCTCGGTGGAGGGGTCGAGCAGCGCGCCGTGGTCGGCGAAGGGGATGTTGTTCAGGTAGAGGCGGTTGTTATCGGCGTCGAACGACGCCCAGCCGCCGTCCTCGCCCTGCATGCCGAGGAACCAGCCGAGGCCCCGCTCCTTCGCGGCCTGCGCGGCGTCGCCGTCCACCCCCGGCACCTTCTCGAGCGCCATGAGGACCATCCCGGTGTCGTCGAGGTCGGGGTAGAAGTCGTTGCGGTACTGGAACGCCCAGCCGCCGGGCTTGACGTGCGGTCGCTTGACCTGCCAGTCGCCCGGCACGAGCACCTGCCGATCGATCAGCCACTCGGCGGAGCGCCGGAGGGCGGGGTGCTCACGCTCGAGGCCGCTCTCGACCAGCGCGTTGATCGTGAGCGCGGTGTCCCACACCGGCGAGGGGCAGGGCTGGTAGTGGATCTCCTCGTCGGTCTCGACCGCGAGCGCCTCGATCTCCTTCAGTTGTCCCATGACGAGCGGGTGGTCGTCGGGGTAGCCGAGCAGCCGCATCGCGAGGATCGAGTTCGCCATCGCGGGATAGATGCCGCCGAGGCCGCCGGGCACGGCGAGCCGCTCCTCGAGCCACGCCCGGGCCGCCTCGATCGCGCGCTTGCGGAGCGGGCGCTTCGTGAAGCGCTCCCAGATCTTCAGGCCGTCGTCCACCGCGACGAAGAAGTTCTTCCAGAAGAGCTTGCGCCAGGTGAAGGGCTCCGGGACGCGTGGGAAGCGGAGGCTCGTCATCTCGCGCGACTCGGGCCACAGCTCGTCGAGCGCCAGGTGGGGCGGCAGCCACTTCACGGGCTTGCGGTCCATGATGATCAGGAGCGGCACGATCACCGTCCGCGACCAGTACGAGACCTCGTAGATGTTGAAGAGGAAAAACGGCGGGGGCAGCAGCATGATCTCGACCGGCATCGCCGGCACGCCGTTCCAGTCGTACTCGCCGAAGAGCGCGAGCAGGATCTTGGTGAAGACGTCGGCCCGCACGGGGCCGCCCATCTCGCGGATGCGCTCGCGCGCGGCGACCATCGCGGGCTCGTCCGCGCTGACGCCGGCCAGCTTCATGCCGAAGTACGCCTTGATCGTGGCCGACAGGTTCGCGGGCCCCTCCTCGAACAGGTTGAAGCCGCCGTCGGGGAGCTGGCGCCGGTGGAGGTACCGGACCGCCTTGGCCTCCTTCTTCCGGTCCACGCGATCGATCAGGTGGCAGAGGAGGAGGTACTCCGACGTGATCGTCGTGTTGGCTTCGAGCTCGCCCACCCAGTGACCGTCGGGTGCCTGATGGGCGAGCAGCCACGCCTGGGCTCGAGCGATTGCGCCGTTGAGGGCCACCACGAGGGCTGATGGTAACATGCGGTCTCGTCGAGTGAAAATGCCCTCATGGATCTGGTGCTCGGAACCCTGACGCTCCGCCCGTACGTGTTCGCCTTCCTGGCGCTGTTCGTCGCCGCCGGGAGTGCGGACCTCGGCTGGCGGCGGACCACGCTCTTCGGGGTCGTGGTCTGGCCGATCGCCTGGCTCGCCGAGTTCTCCTCGACGCGCACCGGGTTCCCGTTCGGGCTCTACCACTACACGGGCCTCACGCGAGACCGGGAGCTCTACGTCGCCGACGTGCCGTTCATGGACGCGCTCTCGTTCACCTTCCTCACCTACGCGTCCTTCTGCCTCGCCCGCGCGGTGCTCATCCGGCGCGCGCCGCGGCGCGGGACGCTCGCGCTCACCGCCGGCGCCCTCATGATGGCGCTCGACGTCGTCATCGACCCGCTGGCCGTGCGTGGCGACCGATGGTTCCTGGGGCGGATCTTCTACTACCCCGAGGGTGGCGCGTACTTCGGAGTGCCCCTGTCCAACTTCGCGGGGTGGGTGATCGTCGGCGCCCTCGGGGTCGCCGTCTACCTGTTGCTCGCGGGGTCTGTCGGTGGCCCGCCACAGGCGCACGGGGCTCCGGTCGCGGTGTCCGCGCTCGGTGGACGCGTCTGGACCGGAGTCGCGCTATACTACGTCGTGCTCGCATTCAATCTGGCGGTCACGGCGTGGATCGGCGAGTGGGCGCTGCTCGCCGCCGGCATCGCGCTCCACGCCGCGATGGGCGCGACGATTCGATACGTGCGGGGGGAGCCGGGCGCGGCGCCGGCGCTCCCCAGCCGGGGAGTCCAGCAGGCATGAGCGTACCCCTCTCGCAGATGTGGGCGGTCGCGTCGTACGTCCTCGGGCAGCGGCTCCGGGGCAACGCGCGCTATCCGCTCGTGCTCATGCTCGAGCCGCTCTTCCGCTGCAACCTGGCCTGCGCGGGGTGCGGCAAGATCCAGTACCCGGCGCAGATCCTCAAGAAGCACCTGAGCGTCGAGCAGTGCCTCGCCGCGGTGGACGAGTGCGGCGCGCCGATGGTGTCGATCCCCGGCGGCGAGCCGCTCATGTACCCGGAGATCGGCCCCCTCGTGCGCGAGCTCGTCGCGCGGAAGAAGTACGTCTACCTCTGCACCAACGCGATCCTCCTCAAGGAGAAGCTCGAGGCGGGGATCTTCGAGCCCTCGAAGTATCTCTCCTTCAGCATCCACATGGACGGCCTGCGCGAGGAGCACGACGAGGCGGTGTGCCGCGATGGCGTCTTCGACGAGGCGGTGGAGGGGATCCGCGAGGCGCTGCGCCGGGGCTTCCGCGTGACCACCAACACGACGCTCTTCGACGGCGCCAACCCGCTGCGCGTGCGCGAGTTCTTCGACGCGATGATGGACCTGGGCGTCGAGGGCATGATGGTGTCGCCGGGCTACAGCTACTCGAAGGCGCCCGACCAGGAGCACTTCCTCCGCCGCCAGCGCGCCCACGAGCTGTTCGGGACCATGCTCGCGAATCCGAAGCGGCGCTGGAAGTTCAACCAGTCGCCGCTCTTCCTCCAGTTCCTCATGGGCAAGCAGGACTTCGAGTGCACCCCCTGGGGGAACCCGACCTACAACATGTTCGGCTGGCAGCGCCCGTGCTACCTCCTGCAGGAGGGCTACGCGAAGACCTTCCGCGAGCTCCTCGAGACGACGCAGTGGGAGCGCTACGGGCGGCAGAGCGGCAACGAGAAGTGCCGCGACTGCATGGTCCACTGCGGCTACGAGCCCACGGCCGTGAACCACACGTTCAGCTCCTGGCGCGGCTTCCGCGACACGGTCGTCGCGACGGTCACCGGCCGGTTCTAGCGCGCCGATGACGGACGAGACCCCCGAGGGCTGGGCGCCCGAGCCCGGCCCCGGGCTCACGCTCGACGAGGTCGTCGAGCGCGCCTTCGACTACCGCGGCAACGTCACGGTCGTGAAGCGCGACGGCTCCGAATTCGAGGGTTACCTCTTCAACCGCGAGCGCGACGCGGCCGAGCCCTTCGTCCAGATGTTCGACCGCGCGGGCGCCGGCCCCTACGAGATCCGCTACGCCGACATCCGCACCATCCGCTTCACCGGCAAGGACACGGCGGCCGGCACCTCCTACGCGGCCTGGCTCCGCGCCAAAGAGTCCAAGAAGCCGGCGTCGCGCGCGTGACCCGCGTCGCGGTCTTCACCGCCGTCGACCTCGAGGCGCGCACGCTCGCGCGCCTGCTCGGCCTGCCCGCGCTCGGCGGCGACGACTGGCCCCACTTCGGCGCCGGCGCGCTCGAGCTGATCTGCGTCGGCCCCCGCGCCCGCCTCCTCGAGACGCGCGCCGTCCGTCTGGCGCCGCCCGCCCTCGTGGTCTCCGCGGGCGTCTGTGGCGCGCTGTCGCCCGAGCTGCGCGAGGGCGACCTCGTCGTGCCCGAGGCCGTCCTGGGCCCGGGCGGCGAGCGCCTCGCGACGGTCGAGGTCGGCGGGCTCGCGCGCGCCGGCGCGCTCGCGACGGTGAGCGACGTCGTCACGACGCCGGCGGCGAAGGCGCGCCTGTGGGTCGAGACGCGGGCGCTCGCGTGCGACATGGAGTCGGCGGCGGTCCTCGCCTGGGCGCGCGCGCGGGGCGTCCCCGCGGCGGTGATCCGCGGCGTGAGCGATCCGGCGGACCGGGGCGTCCCCGCCGACCTCGCGGCGGTCGTCGAGCCCGACGGGCGCGTCCGCACCGTGCGGGCGGTCCGCGCGGTGCTCGCGCGGCCGCGCGCGATCGCCGACGCGATGACGCTCCGGAGCGGCACCGCCGCCGCGCTGAAGGCGGTGGCGCAGGCCCTCGGCCGCATCGCGAGGTCCTAGAGTGCCCCCGGCCTCGCGGACCTCGCGACAATGACGCCACGCGCGCCTCTCTCAGGCCACCCACGGTCCACCCCGGCCTCGCGGACCCCGCGACAATGACGCCACGCGCGCCTCTCTCAGGCCACCCACGGTCCACCCCGGCCTCGCGGACCCCGCTACAATGACCCGGGCGCTCGTCACCGGGGGCACCGGCTTCGTCGGGGCGAACCTGGTCCGCGAGCTCCTCCACGACGGCCGTGCGGTGCGCGTCCTCGCGCGGCCGCGGGGCGACCGGCGGGCGCTCGCCGGGCTAGACGTCGAGATCGCCGAGGGCGACCTCCTCGATCCCGCCTCGCTGCGCCGGGCGGTGCGGGGCGCCGACACGGTCTTCCACGTCGCGGCGGACTATCGCCTCTGGGCCCGCGACCCGGGGGAGCTCCATCGCGCCAACGTCGGCGGCACCCGCGCCGTCCTCGAGGCGGCTGCCGAGCACGGCGTGCGCCGCGTCGTCTACACGTCGACCGTCGGCGCGCTCGGGCTGCCGAAGGACGGCGCCCCGGGCACGGAGGACACGCCGGTCTCGCTGCGCGACATGGTCGGCCCCTACAAGACCTCGAAGTTCCTCGCCGAGCAGGTGGCCCTCGGTTTCGCCCAGCAGGGGCTCCCGGTCGTGATCGTGAACCCCTCGGCGCCGGTCGGCCCCTGGGACGTGAAGCCCACGCCGACGGGCCGGATGGTGGCGGATTTCCTCGACGGCAAGATGTTCGCGACGCTCGACACGGGGCTCAACCTCGTCCACGTGCGCGACGTCGCGCGCGGCCACATCCTCGCGGCCGAGCGCGGCCGCGTCGGCGAGAAGTACATCCTCGGCAACGCGAACCTCTCGCTCGCGGAGATCGGCCTGCTCCTGTCGGAGATCACCGGCATCCGCCCGCCGCGCCTGCGTATCCCGTACGCGGTCGCGTGGCTGGCGGCCCTGTCCATGGAGGCCGCCGCGCGCGTGACGGGTGGCGTGCCGAGGGTGCCGCTCACCGCGGTGCGCATGGCCCGGAAGCGCATGTACTTCAGCCCGGCGAAGGCGGTGCGGGAGCTCGGCCTGCCGCAGACCGACGTGCGCGTGGCGCTCGGCGACGCGGCCGAGTGGTTTTCCGCGCACGGCTATGTCAAGCTCGGGGCGAGGAAGACGGCATGATCGCCGACCTCGCCGCGCGTCTCACCCGGAAGAGCCGCTCGAACTTCTACTACGCGTTCCTCACGCTGCCGCGGCCGCGACGCGAGGCCCTCTACGCCGTCTACGCGTTCTGCCGGACGGTGGACGACGTCGCGGACCTCGGCGCCGCCCGCGAGACCGACGTCGCCGCGCGGCGCCGCGAGCTTGGGCGCTGGCGCGACGAGGTCGCGCGCTGCTACGCGCCCGACGGCGCGCCCGAGCACCCGCTCGCGCGGCGGCTCCAGGCGGCGGTGCGCGCGTTCGCGATCCCGCGCGACGCGCTGCTGGCGATCGTCGACGGCGTCGAGATGGACCTCGACCGCGTCGCGTACGAGACCGCCGAGGACCTCCGGCCCTACTGCTACCGTGTCGCCTCCGCCGTCGGCCTCTGCTGCATCGAGATCTTCGGCTACACGGACCCCCGCGCGCGCGACTACGCGATCCACCTCGGCACGGCGCTCCAGCTCACGAACATCATCCGCGACGTCGGCGCCGACGCGCGGGACGGGCGCGTCTACGTCCCGCAGGAGGACCTCCGGAAGTTCGGCGTGACGTTCGAGGACCTGCGCGCGGGCCGGCACACGGACCGGTTCGTGGCGCTCATGACCCACCAGGCGGAGCGGGCGCGGCGTTTCTACCGGCTTGCGCGCGCGAGCTTCCCGGCGGCCGACGCGCGCGCCCTGGTGCCCGCCGAGATCATGGGGCGGATCTACCAGGCGCTCCTCGAGGAGATCGAGGCGCGACGCTTCCAGGTCTTCGGGGAGCGCATCGTCGTGCCGACGGCGCGGAAAGTCGCGATTGCCGTTCGCTGCTGGGTCGGGGCGCGGTTCGGCCGCCCGGCCCAGGAGCGCGCCGCGTGAGGGCGAGCCTATGAAGGCCGCGGTCCTGCGTGAGGGCGGCAGGCTCGCCGCCGAGGAGTGGCCGCGCCCGGTCATCGGCGAGGGCGAGGTGCTGCTGCGCCTCAAGGGCTGCGGGCTCTGCGGCTCGGACATCGCGAAGATCGTGGACCCGCGGACGCGGGTGCCCGCCGTGCTCGGCCACGAGGTCGTCGGCGAGGTGGCGGCGCTCGGCGCGGGCGTCGCCGGCTGCGCGATCGGCGACCGGGTCGTCGCCGCCCACCACGTGCCGTGCGGCGACTGCCACTACTGCCGCCGCGGCAGCGAGTCCATGTGCGCGGCCTTCAAGGCGTCGAACCTCGACCCGGGGGGCTTCGCCGAGTACGTCCGCGTCCCCGCGCCGAACGTCCGGCACGCGATGTTCCGCGTGCCCCGACACGTGAGTGACGAGGCGGCGTCGTTCGTCGAGCCGCTGGCCTGCTGCCTCCGGGCGCTGCGGCGCGCGCGCATCGAGCCGGGCGACACCACCGTGGTCCTCGGGCTCGGCTCGATCGGCTGCCTGTTCGTACGGCTCCTCGCCCACGCGGGCGTCACCGTCGTCGGCTGCGACCCGATCGCCGAGCGCGCCGACGTCGCCAAGCGCATGGGCGCGGCCGCGGCCGGGCCCGCGGAGGTCGCGGCGGCGGCGCAGCGCGAGCTCTCCGAGGGACGCGGCGCCGACCAGGTCATCGTCACCGGCGGCGGCTCCGAGGTCCTGCCGTGGGCCGCCGAGATCCTGCGCGACGGCGGGAGCGTCCACTACTTCGCCGGCGGCGCGGGGGACGCCCTGCCGATCCGGCTCGACACGCTCTACCATCGCGAGCTGACGGTCACCGCGACCTACTCGTCCTCGCCCGCCGACCTCGCCGAGGCGTTCCGGCTGATCGCGAGCGGCGCGGTCGCGCCCGAGCGGCTCGTCACGCACCGGATCTCGCTCGGCGGGCTCCACCGCGGCGTGGACCTGATGCGCCGCCGCGAGGCGCTCAAGGTGTACGTGACGCCGTGAGGGCGGTCGTCTTCCACGGTCCCGACGACCTCCGGCACGAGGAGCTTCCCGTGCCCGAGCCCGCCGCGGGCGAGCTCGTGGTCCGGATCGACGCCGCCCTCACCTGCGGCACCGACGTGAAGACGCTCCGCCGCGGCCATCCGGTGATGATCCCGAAGATCCCCACCGTCTTCGGCCACGAGCTCGCCGGCACGGTGACCGCCGCGGGCGCGGGAGTCCGGCGCTTCAGGGAGGGCGACCGGGTCGTCGCGGCGAACTCGGCGCCGTGCGGCGACTGCCGGCTCTGCCTCGCGGGCCGACCGAACCTGTGCGAGGACCTCCTGTTCGTCAACGGCGCCTACGGCGAGTTCATCGCCCTGCCCCCGCGTCTCGTCGCGAAGAACGTCGTGCCCCTGGGACGCGGGCTCTCCGCGGCGCGCGCGGCGTTCGCCGAGCCGCTCGCGTGCGCGCTCCTCGGCGTCGAGCGCGCGCGGGTCGAGTCCGGTCAGACGGTGGTGATCTTCGGCGTGGGCCCCCTCGGCTGTCTCCTGGGCCTCGCGGCGGTCGCCCGGAAGGCGCGGGTCGTGCTCGTGGGCAAGGCCGGGTGGCGGCTCGACCGGGTCCGCGAGCTCGGCATCGGGGAGTGCCTCGACGCGACCGGAACCGAGGACGTCGTCGGCGCCATCCGCAGCCTGACCGGAGGCCGCGGCGCCGAGGTCGCGATCGACGCGACGGGGCACCCGGAGGTGTGGGAAGAGGCCGTGGACGCGACGGGCCGCGGGGGCAGCGTGGTATTCTTTGGAGGCTGTGCGCCCGGCACGTCGATCACGTTGGACACGCGCCGGGCGCATTACGAAGAGTTGACGCTCCTGGGGGCGTTCCATCACACGCCCGAGCTGATCCGCCGGGCGGTGGACCTCATGGAGTCCGGGGTGCTGGTGCCCGACGGCCTGATCACCCACCGGATGCCGCTCGAGGCCGTCAGGCAGGCGCTCGACCTCATGGCAAAGGGCGAGGCGCTCAAGGTGCTCATCGAACCGTGAACCGGTGGACCGGGCTCGCCGCGGGGGTCCTGGCGCTCTGGGCGCTCGCCGCGCCGGCGGCGGCGTTCGACAACACGCAGACCTTCGCGAAGGGTACCTACGTCCTCTCGGTCGAGGGCGGCCGCGGCGCACAGTTCAACCTCGAACGGCACCGCACGCAGAGCAACCTCGAACTCTTCAACCTCGGGGTCCGCACGTCGCTCCTGCCCTTCGAGAGCTTCGGTGGCGACGGCCCGCTCCGCGGCGCGCTCGAGATCGGCGTCGAGCCCTTCTATCAGCGGTACACGGACCCGAAGCCGGCGTTCTGGGCGGGCCTCGCGGCGGTCTTCCGCTACCACTTCTTGGCGCTCGGGCGCTTCGTGCCGTACGCGGAGCTCGCGGGGGCGGCCGGCGGGACCGACCTCCAGGTGAAGGAGATCGCCTCCGACTTTTCGTTCCTCCTCTGGGCCGGCGTCGGCGGATCGGTCTTCATCACCGACTCGACCACGCTCTACGCCGGCTACCGCTACGAGCACAACTCCAACGGCAACACCGCCCGGCCCAACCGCGGCTGGGATTCGCACGTGGGCGTGGCCGGAATGTCGTACTATTTCCGGTGAGGGGGGCCGGATGAAATCCGCGATCGCCGAGATCCTGCTGGCGGGGCCGCGCGGCTTCTGCGCCGGCGTGGAGCGGGCCATCGACATCGTCGAGCTGGCGCTGTCGGTCTGCGACCCGCCCGTCTACGTGCGCAAGGAGATCGTCCACAACCGGCACGTCGTCGAGGAGCTCCGCACGAAGGGCGCGATCTTCGTGGACGAGCTCGACGAGGTGCCCGACGGCGCGACCGTCATCTTCAGCGCCCACGGGATCTCGCCGGAGGTGCGCCGCGAGGCCGAGCGGCGGGGCCTGCGTGTCATCGACGCGACGTGCCCGCTGGTGACCAAGGTCCACCTCGAGGCCATCCGCTACGGGCGCGAGAACTACTCGATCGTCCTGATCGGCCACCAGGACCACGACGAGGTGATCGGCACCCTCGGCGAAGCGCCGGACCGCATCCACGTGATCGCCAGCGCGGAGGAGGTCGAGAAACTCCGGCCGCCGGACCCGAGCAAGATCGCGTACCTCACCCAGACGACGCTCTCCGTGGACGACACGCGCGACGTGATCGACGCGCTCCGGCGCAAGTTCCCCAAGATCGTCGGGCCCTCGCGCGACGACATCTGCTACGCGACCCAGAACCGCCAGGCCGCGGTCAAGCGGCTCGCGAGCGACGTGGACGTGCTGCTCGTCATCGGCGCCGCGAACAGCTCGAACGCGAACCGGCTGGTCGAGGTCGCGAAGACCGTGGGCACCCAGGCCTACCTCATCAACGACGTGAGCGACATCCGCCCCGAGTGGCTCGCCGGGGCCGTGCGCGTCGGCGTCACGGCGGGCGCCTCGACACCGGAGATGCTGGTGAGCGAGACGGTGGCCGCCCTCAGCGGCAACGGGGTCGCGGTGCGCGAGGTCCACGTGGTGGAGGAGGACGTCCGCTTCGCGCTCCCCCAGGAGCTCGACCAGATCGCCCGCGAGCGCGGCGTCCCGATGCCCTCGCGGACCGCGATGCGCCAGTCGCTCTAGCGCGCGCCGCGCCCCGGTGGGACAGTCGACAGGCGGCCCCGCGCCGCCTGTCGTCTTTTAGGCCGCGCACGCGGCGGCCGCGCTGACATCGCGGGACGACAGGGGGTGCGCGGGTGAGCAAGCGCAACGCGGTCGGTCTGGCGCTCGTGGTCGTCGCCGTCCTCATCGCCGGCGGGCTCGTCGGCGCCGACGGCGGCGCGCAGGCGGTCGGCGAGAAGCTGATCCTAGACAACGACCAGGTCGCGGTCTTCGAGCTCGTCTTCCCGCCCGGATTCCGCGGTGAGGAGCACGCGGCCGTCGCGAACGAGTTCGCCTACGTCCTCGAGGGCGCGTTCACCGTCGTGACACAGGGCCGGGGCCGGCGCGTGGTGAGGCCCGGCGAGATCGAGTACGCCGCCAAGGGCACCGTGCACCAGTCGCTGAACGAGACGAGGCAGCCCGCCCGCGTCCTCGTCGTCCTCGTGAAGGAGCGCTGAGCCCGCGTCGTCGCCCCCTCCGCCTAGCGGCTGCGAAGAATCCCGCCTCATCGTGAGCGTGCTGGGCGCCCGGTCATCCCCGCTGGATCTCGAGCGGCAGCAGCGTGTCCACCAGCGAGGCGCCGCCGTCGGCGTAGATGAGCTGGCCCGTGATCCACCCCGCGTCGGGCGAGCAGAGCAGCGCGACGACGTTGCCGATGTCCGCCGGCGTCCCCATCCGCCCCATCGGCGTGAAGCCGCTCCCGTGCCACTTGCGCGCGACGTCCACTGCGGCGTCGCCGAAGCTCTGCAGCACGCTGTCGTCCGTGAGGCCGGGGCTCACCGAGTTGACGGTGATCCCGCGCGGCGCGAGGGTCACCGCGAAGTAGCGCACGAGCGACTCGAGCGCGGCCTTCGCCGAGCCCATCGCAACCCAGGGCTGCCACGTGCCCTTCTGGCCGCCGGGCGCGTAGGTGATCGCCAGGATGCGCCCGCCCGCGCCCATCATCGGCACCGCCTCGCGCACGCCGACCAGGAACGCCTTGGCCTGCGAGTCCATCGCGTGGTCCCAGGCCTCGAGCGTGATCTCCATCGGCTTCTGGTAGAACTTCGCCGCCTCCGGCCGCGCGTTGGCGACGAAGACGTCGAGCGTCCCGAAGCGCTGCCGGACCTCGCCGAACATCCGCTTGACGTCGTCCGGGCGCGAGACGTCGGCCTGCACGAGGAACCCGTCGGCGCCGTGCTTGCGCACCCGCTGGAGGGTCTCCTGGGCGGCGCCCTCGTTGACATAGTAATGGACGGCCACCTTCGCCCCGGACTCGGCGAGCTTCAGGGCGATGCCGCGGCCGATCCCGCGCGACCCTCCCGTGACCAGTGCGTGCTTGCCTCTGAGTGACATCGTCTCCTCCTTCCCGAGGGCCATCGCCGCGATGACGCGACCGATGTCCTCGACCGTGTGGACCTGCTCCTTGCGTCCCGTCCGGACCCGCTCGACGACGCCGCGGAGCCCGCCCGCGCCGGCGTCCGTGATCCTGACGATGAACGTCATGCCCTTCTCCGTGGGGTCCATCGATGCGGCCCGTGTCTACCTGCCGATGGGAACGTTCTCGAAGAGGCCGGCGCCCGGGATTTGAATGGTGACCCGTTCGACGCCGGCCGGCGGCGCCGCGAACTTTGCCCACGTCGAGAGCGTCTGCTTCGGCCCCACGAAGACATACTCGTTCTGGCCGCCGTGCCGCGCGGCGATCGGGTTCCGCTGGTCGTCCTGCGCGACCGGATATTTCGTCCTGTTCCGGTCGTCCAGCACGTACGCGTCCACCGCGAGCCGATACGGATCGATCCAGCCGGTCCGCTCGTCCGTCAGCCGCTTTCGCTCGTTCGTGGTGTTGCGATACTGCCACTTGACCGTCA
>WNFJ01012660.1_pt1 | contig 71803 bp, 60 predicted proteins | sample 5400461 | NCBI WGS metagenome assembly WNFJ01 (sample SAMN13153349, study PRJNA577476) | soil metagenome | isolation source: 115 cm saprolite on Douglas fir-dominated hillslope | place: USA:California | collected 2013-09-17
CGCTTCCAGGGGACATCGCCCGCCGCATCGAGGCGCACAGGCGATCGGCGGAGCTGCGGCGGCGCCGCCCACACCGGACACACCCTCCAGCTCGCCGACGACGTCACCCTCCACCTCGACGCCAGCAGCCCGCCCGGCGAGACCGCACTCAGCCAGGCGCGACCTACCCGGCAGACGAGCACTGGACCGGGGTGCTGATCGGCGACGGCGAGCCCGCCGAGCACCTCGACCTGTGGCTGGCCACCACCAGCAGCGGATTCAGCCGCCTCATCGCGGGGCCCCGGGCGCGCGAGAGCGGCCTGGTTACCCCGGCGCTGCGGTGGGCAGGAGCAGCCCGCTCCGACGGCTCAACCTTTGCCTACCTCGCAGTGCGCCCGCGCCGCAGCGGGACAGCCGAGCTGGGCGTGATCTCGCACGGCCCCCGCAGCGGGCACCTCGCCGCCCAGACCGCTGAACAGCTGCACATCTGGAACTGTCAGCGGCCCACCCAGCCTGTCATCACCGCCCATCCAGCCCGAACACCCGATGACCATCTCCCCCAGGGACACCGCATCAACAAACCACGCACCCGGCTGACCATCACATGGTGACTGAAGCGGCCGGGATCTGCCGGACCTCACGACGTGGGCCGTACGAAGGAGCCAAGACTGTGCGGAAGATCAAGCCTGACCAGGCCGCGCTATCGTCAGCATCCAGGACAGCGTGGCGTATGGGGCTCCAACCGCCTGGCAGCGCAGCGGCTCAAAAAGTGGTGGATTAGGCCGATCAGGCCCAACGAAATGATCACGCTTAAGCCCGGGCGGCCGGGCCTGCTGCCTCCGATGTCGGTTCGTTGCCGGAGTCTTCGTCCGGCTCGTCGCGGTTCACCGTCCGGCTGGCCCAGGCCAGCACAGTCCCGAGCACCCGCACCGGGGCGTGGTGGCGCTTCAGGACGCGCAGAGCGGCACTTGCCTGTTTCGGTCCGTTGGCGCCGGAACCGACAACGAGCACGACCCCGTCCGTGGCGCTCGCCACCAGGGCAGCGTCCGCGTCGCCTCGCAAGGGAGGGCTGTCCACGATGACGAGGTCAGCGAGAGAGGTGAACTTCGGGAGTTCCTTGAGATACAGACGGCTTTCGTCACGCGGCGCGGGCAACGGGGGTCCGGCGGTGAGCACCTGCAGGCCGGCAATGCCAGGCACGGGGCGCAGCAGGGAGGCTGGATCCGCCCCAAGGACCATGGCCGAGGTCAAACCCCGCGCGTTGTCCAGGCCGAAGACCTCGTGCAGGGTGGGATGACGCACGGCCGCGTCGACCAGCACCACTTCCAGGCCGAGTTCGGTAACCGCGGCGGCCAGGTTGACCGCGACGGTGGTCTTGCCCTCGCCGCTGCGCAGGCTCGTGACCGTTACGGAATGCGCATGGTGATCTGCCACGGTGTACATGAGGTTGGTCCGCAGGGATCGCCAGGTGTCGTGTGGCACCTTGGTGTCCCGGCTGGCCAGAATTGTGGCGACATCCGGCTCCTCACCCAGATGGGGTATGACCCCGAGCACCTCTGAGTAGGTCGTCCCAGCCGGCTCGCCGGAACGGTCCACGCGAGGGAACAGCCGGTCCCACACCAGGCCTGCGCCGAGGCCGAGCAGAACGGCGAGGGCCAGGACGACGCCGAGCACGAGTGAGGTTTTCGGAGCCGTCGGCCTGTGCGGCACCGTTGGCTGACCGTAGATCCGGGGGATGACAACACCGTTTCCCTGCAGCGCGCTCAGGAACGCGGCGGTCGTCCTCGAGGCGATCTGCTGGGCCCGGATCGCGTTCCCGCTCTCGGCCACGATATTGATGATCGCGGCATTCGACAGTGATTCCGCGTGCACGTCGCCCGCAAGCTGAGTCCCCGACGTGGGGAAGGGCAAGGTCGCCGCCACCCGATTGAGCAGCAGCGGGCTGGAAACGAGCTGGACGTAGGTGGGGATGAGACTGGCGATCAGGTTGGGGTAGTTCGGGAGGACGGCGGCGTTGGTCGAGACGGGGAGCAGCGCCACCGACGAGGTCGACTGGTAGACCTTCGGGCGGTTCAGGAGCAACCCGGCGCCCACGGCGAAAACGATGGCGGCGACGACAGAGCACACCAGCTTGCGGCGCCACAGAACCTGGGCCACACGTTGTGGCGTAATCGCGTCGCGAGATCCGCTAGGACTCAACGGGCCTTCTTCGTTGCCGAGACGTTCCGGGCTTTTCTGCCGAGGCGTTCCGGGGCAGGGTATTCGTGTCCGGCACATCGGATGCCGGCCGGGCGCCCAGATTTTGCCAAAGCCTGAGTATCCCCTCAAGCGAGCGCTGAAGTGAATATTGCTCGACAACGCGCTGACGGGCGGCGAACCCAAGCGATCGGCGCCGGTCCGGGTCGGCGAGCAGTGCATCGACCTCCCGGGCCAGGCTCCTCGGATCCTCGACGGGAACCAGAACCCCGGCTGCCCCCAGGGCGGAACTGCCGGGCACCCGGGTGGCCACGATGGCGGCACCGCACGCCATCGCCTCGAGCAGGACGAGAGCCATCCCGTCATAGCGGGAGGGGACCACGACGACATCGGCCGCCCGCAGTTCCGGTGCCGTGTCAGCGCGAATGCCGACCAGTTCGACCCGGCCATCCAGGCCGAGCGCGCTGATCTGGGTTTCGATCGCAGCGCGGTGCTCGCCGTCGCCGACCAACCGGAGGCGGACCCCCCGTGTTCGCATCAGGGCGAGAGCGGCGACGGCGACGTCAGGTGCACGCGCATGACATAGGCGCCCGACGCAGACGACGAGGGGGTCGCCGGCCCGGCTGGCAGCCGGCCCTTGCGGGCAGAACCGTGAGACGTCGACCCCGTTGGGGTTGACCTCGATGCGCGCGGCACGGGAGCCGAGAACGGCCTGGCCATGCAGCCGCTCCTCATCGGAGACGGCCACCACCGCTGTTGTCACCGGTATCATGATCCGCTCGATGAGCCGGTATGCGGGCGCCAGCCACCCTCCGACCAGCCACGACCAGCCGTGTGGAGTGAAAACACTGGGGGGGCGCCTCCGCCCTAAGCTCGCCAGCGCCAGCCGGCCGAGCGCACCGGCCTTCGAGGAGTGCAGGTGGACAAGGGCATGGGACCGGACGAGCCGACGGGCCCGCGCCATCGCCAGGATGTCGCCGGGATGGGGGGACCGCCGCATCTCGAGCGGCTCCCACACCGCTCCCCCTTCCGTGACCCAGGCGGCCAGATCACCGGTCGACGGGCAGGCCACGGTGACGTCGTACCCGCTGTCGACGGCCATCCGGACCAGGTCACGTACGCAGACGGCCACGCCGTCCACCGTGGCCTGAGTGATCATCAAGACGCGGCACGCTGGCACCTGGCCGCTGGCTGACCGGATTCCGGTGATCGTTTTCATCGGGTGAGGAGGCACTTCAAACCGCCTCCGATCGCATCGTGTGGGCGTCTCATCCCTAGCCCGCTACGTTCAGGGCCTCACACGCGACGCCATAGTATACGTTCACCCCACAGATGCGGGCTGCTGCCCGCTCTTATTGAAATTCGCCAGTTAGTTCGCTGCCGATCGGCCCTGCAGGGGCGCCTTCGCCGAATACCGCGCAAAACGCCGCGCGACAGCCAATAGCGCTCCACGGCGGACGCGCGCGACCCACCACGACGAGCACATCGGGCGCAACTGGTTCCGCCGCAGCATTTGGCATCCCGCCTGCGCCGCCGCCAACCTCGGCACGGCGCCGCGCGTACACGATCTCCGCCACGCGCATGCCTCATGGCTACTGGCCGGAGGCGCCGACCTCCAGGTCGTCAAGGAACGTCTCGGCCACGCTTCGATCGTAACTACTCAGAAGTACCTTCACACGCTCCCCGATGCTGACGACACCGCACTGGACGCGTTCACCAAGATCCGTAACCGGACCCGCGGCCAATCAGCATGACCCTGCGGACTTGCCCACGCGGTTCAAACGCGATCGGCAGACGACTGACACACGAAACCCATACCGCTGCTAGCGAGTTCGGTGCTGATCAGTTAGCCAAGATCGGGCCGAAAATCATCAAGGCCAATGTAGGCGATCAGCGCTTCAATGCCGCGGGGCTGCCAGAGCACCACCCACGACTTCTCGGCACGATGGTAGGCGACCGGCACGAGCCACACGGAGTGACCTTTTACAGTCCGCAGTGCCCTCCGCCGAGCCTCGGCGGAATCCGGGTGCTCAGTGATGAGATCGATGGTGTCCCAAATCGCGTCGACTAGGCGGTCGTTCGCAGGATCCTTCTCGAGCTCATCAAGGACACGCTCGGCATCGGGTGAGAATCTTGGTCTCACTACGTCTCGCTCTCAATTCAGGTGTCACAACCCCGGCTGGGTCGCGATCACCGTTGACGCGGCCGTATGGGGCGGGTGCGTCGAGAGCCGGTCTCTGGGCGGTCGAGGAAGTCATCAATCCTCCTCGATGTCTCCGTCGCAGCGTGCAGGCGTGCCTCAGTTGCGGGCAGGACGACCGCTGGCGTGAGCACGATCGTTCCGTCTTCCTCCAGTTCGGCGAGGTAACGATCGTGCTCGGCCAATGACCCGAGACTGATTCTTCGACGTGCATCCACCTCCAACAGGCTCCTGGTTCGTTCATCCGCGGTCATGATCTTGTCCTCTCCTATCCGGGGTCGCTCTCCCGGTGTGCCCCACACCCAGAATCCTCAATGCGGGGCATGGGGGCAGTGTACCATTACGGCGATACCGCAAGGGACACACGGCCGCAGGAATGTCGGACGAGGTGGTCGGCCCTGTGGCCGTCCATGCCGGACTGTGGCGATCAGGATGGATCGAAGCAGCCAGCTTTGATGTGGGCAGTGCACGCCTGCCACCGGGCGCCAGTGAAGAAGAGCTTGGGACCGTCCGGGTTCCTGGAGTCGCGGACTGCGACGCCGCCGGCAGGGTTCCGGGTGACTTCAACGCATTCGTTGTTGGCGCTGCTGTAGGTGCTCTTTCGCCAGATGGCGCGGGAGAGGCCGGACGGGTCCGCCTGGTTCATTCCGCACCTCCTTGGATCCTTGGTCAGCCTGGGCCGGTTCCGGCCGCGAGCAGGGTGGCCGACTCGCCCTGGCCGAGGGCTGCTGCCCGCAGGTGGTCGAACATGAGTTTATAGTCCGCGACCGCCGACGCCTCCTCGACAAACAGGCCGCTGGTGCCCGTATCGAGGTACGCCACGTCCGGATCGGGAGCCGCAAAGCCCAGAATGATGAACGATGCGGCCATTGCCGGGTGCGCTCCTGCCGTGAACGGCAGCACTTGAATCTGGATGCCGGGCCGGTTGGCCATCTCGGCCAGGTGCTGAAGCCGGCCGCACATCACGCCCGTGCCAATGCGGCAGATCACGGCAGCCTGCCCTGCGCCTGAGTCAGCGAATCGCGCCCGGACTGCGGCCTGCGCGGTCCGCCAGCGTCAACAGGCGATGAACTGACCTTGGAATGCTACCCCCCTGGCTCGGATGCCCGTCACAGCCAATCCGCAAGGGCTTGTGCCAGCACCTGATGGCTTGTCCCGCCCACATTCTGCCGACAAACGATCAAGAACCTGGTCGCCCTGGGCAGCGATCAGGCCCTTGAGCTGGTGCTTCACCTGTAGCCCCGACCGGATTTGAACCGGCGCTACCGCCTTGAGAGGGCGGCGTCCTAGGCCGCTAGACGACGGGGCCAGATTGCCGTACCTGAGCGCATCACCCCACGCCGCCTGGCAACGCCGGGGAGGTGACGGCTAGGACAGCATAGCGGGTTACGGCAGGGACGGCCGAATCGGCCGCTGCCCGGACTGGCGCCGGCGCGTGGCGACCAGCGGGTCGCGAATAAACGACATCGTGACTTGGTCAAAGCGCGGCCCGCATCCGCGCCTGGTAGGCGGCGAACGGTTCGAGCCCGGCCTGGGCGCGGCGCTCGTCCAATCGCTGCGGGTCCTCGATCGGGTGCGGTCCGATCTGCCCGCCGGTGACGGTGAACTGGGACCCGTAGAGCTGGGGCTGCCCGCCGTTGACCCGTACCCGGTCTTCCAGGTAGGCCAGGTGTGCGGGGGATGCCTCCCCGTGGGCGACCGCGTCGCGCAGCGCATCCAGGAAGACCCGTTGCGCGACGGGATCCCTGTCCGCGTGCTGGGCCAGCAGCCACGCCGCCTGGGCGCCGTCCTCGCCGGCCAGCGTCCGGCCCGGCCAGCCGCGCCTGGCGACGACTTCACCAAGCCAGTGGGTGTTGCTCTCGTCGGCGCGCTGCCACTGCGCGGCGACCTCGTCGGGGAGCTTCACCACGTGCTGCCCCCGCGGCGGGGAAACAAGATGGCGGACCCGCTGATCCTCGTCACGGCGGGACAGAAGTTCTCGCCGGAGCTCCTCGTCCACGCATCCATTCCACCAGGCCCGGCGCTGACGCGGCACTAGCTGCGGGTCAGGGCGCGGGTGACGCCGGCGGCGACGGAGGTCGCGAGCAGCCATCCGGCGGCGATGAACAGGTAGGCCAGCCACTGGTCGGCGCCCGCCGGGTTCCACGCCGGCTGCTGGCCGAAGTTGACGATGGGCAGCAGCAGGTCAAGCGTGTAGACGAAGGGGTTGAAGTGCGGGGCTTCTGCCGCGCGCAGCGGCTGGGGCGGTGACAGCGAGAAGACGGCCGTGCCGATGACCAAGAGCGCCAGCAGCCACGCCACCGCGCGCGCGGGCTGGTACCCGTAGCCGACCATCCAGTCCTGGATGTATCCCCAGGATTTCGCGGTGGGTTTGAGGGTCCCACGGCGCAGGCGCTGTTTGGCCAGCAGGACGTGCCGCGCGTCGGTGTCATGGCCTAGCCGGCGGTACATCGCGGCGAGCTGTTCGTACGGCTGTGGCAGGTATCCGGCTTCGTCGCGCCGCAGCCATTCCAGCCGTCGCGCGGCGGGCACATGGGGATCGAGCGTCTCATAGATGAGCCCGTCCAGATGCACCCGGCTCGGCCACTGGCCCGGATCGCCGTCCAGCCGCCTGATCTTGGCCTGCCGCAGGTTCACGGCGGACGGCGCCGGGTCCCCGACGTTCAGGTGGAGCAGATCCGCGGTGGCGGTGCTGGCATCGACGTCAACCGGGCCGGACGGCGCGATGAACATACCGCCGTTCACGCGTGTCCTGCGCAGGACGATCTCACCTTCTGCGGTGAACCCGTGCCACATGTAGAGGCTGTCACCGATGGTCACCGCGCTGGCGTGCAAGGCCTGGCCGCCCGGATTCTTCAGCGTCGCCCCGGCGAGCAGCAGCTGACCGTCGATCGACGCCCCGCGGAGCCTTACGCGGCCTTCCGCGATCAATCCGCTGAGGTTCAGGTGATCGCCGACGGCTATCCGTTCCGCGGTCACGGCCTCGCCGTCGGGGTTGCGGACCTGGGCACCGGAGAAGTCGAGCGTGCCCGAGATCTGGGCGCCCGGCATTCTCACCCGGCCGCCGGCGTCCAATCGGCGGGCGAGGAGATTGCCCGTCACCACGAGGCGGTCGGCGGACACGGCGACGCCGTCGCGGCCCGTCAGGTGCGTGTGGCTCAGGTTCAGCTCGCCGTTGACGTTCGCGCCGAGGAGCGTGAGCCTTCCGTCGATCTTCGAGCCGTACAGCGAAAGCTGCCCGTCCACCTGCACCCCCGGTGCGTGCAGCCCGGGCAGCCGGCAGGTGTGAAAGATAACCCGGCGGGTCGTCCCCTCCAGGCTTACGGCGTTGTCGAGTTCACATTCGCGCAGAAATATCATCGGCGTCACGTCGGCGTAGGGCACCTCGAGCGATCCGGTGATATGGGCACCGGTGAGCCGCAGCGCGGCAACCTTGCCCGGTTCCGCCTGCTGAGCGCCGAGCAGAAGCGCCGAGATGATCTCGCCGCGGACGCCACGATCATCGGCGTCGCTCAGGTCGAGCAGTTCGCCGCGCCCGAACGCGCGCCATACCCGCTGCTCCGCGGGGGACAAGTCGGTAGGAGGCACGAGACACATGATGGACCAGCGGTCCCGGCAGCGCCGCAACAGCCGGGCGGAGGTCAGGGCCCGCGCCGCGGCCAAGGCACACCGGACCAAGAATTATCCCGAACGGCTGCCGCGGCGCGAACCATCCGCGCAGCCGGATCCAGCTCCGGATCAGTCGCTGGCCGCGGCGTCCCTGGCGGTCGGCGTGGGCGCGTTGCCGTGCACGGCCACCGCATAGCCGTCGGGGTCCGAGAACACGAAGGTGCGCCCGAACGGTGTGTCGAAAGGATCGATGAGGATCGGCACGCCGCGCGCTTTGAGGTGGTCGTGCAGTGCTTGCGCGTCGTCGGCGCGCAGCGACAGGGACACGCCGAGCCCGGGCGGCCCGGCGTCGAGATCGGTGCCCGGCAGGGGCTCACGGACCGCGAACGGGATGGTCGACGTCTGGAACGCCACCACGCCCGCGGGTGCGCCCGGCGCGCGCTTGAGGCCAAGCTTGTGCTCGTAGAAAGCGGCGGCCCGCTCCAGGTCGCGGACCTGCACGGCCAGGAAGTCAGGGCCAAAGACGTGGGTCAAAGCGGCTCCTCGGAGCGAACCACCGCGGGGACTGCGCGCAGGGCCATGCCATCTGACGGCGCCTGGAATGTCAAGCGGCCGGCCCGGCAGGCGAGCCGCCGGTCACTCCCGCGGCGGCCCCGGCCCGGCGCCCTCCGGTGTGATCACAGCCTTTACCGCTTCCGGATCCGGCCGGCTGATCAGTGGTGCCGCACAGCTCAACCGGGGTGGCACGGCAGCCGGCGTGCCACCCCGGCACAGACCCTTCTCGTCACCCCCTGGCGCCCGTTCCGTGCCTTGTTGTACCGATTGACGTCAGCGGTTACGTTCCGTAGAGGAGCTTGACGAGCGCTGCGGGGAGACTGGTGAGTGATCGCACAGGCGGGGCCCGGCCGCCGGTGCCGGGCGAGTTGCGGCCGGCACCGGCGAACTTCACCGGCCGTGCCCGCGAGCTGGCCGCGCTGCAACGGCTGGTGGCCGACCAGGGCCCCCCGCGGCAGGTGAGGTTGGCCGTGATCGCCGGCCCGGGCGGGTCGGGCACGACGTCACTGGCCTCGCACTGGCTGCGGCAGATCCGCGGTCGCTATCCGGGGGGTCAGCTCTTCGCCGGCCTGGGCGGGTTTTCCGCCGCCGGGCCGGTGAGCCCGGGGGAGGTGCTCGCGGGTTTCCTGCGCGCGCTCGGCACGCCGCCGGAGCGAGTGCCGGCCGCGCTGGGGGAGCGGGCGGCGCTGTTCCGGTCGCTGACCGGGGCGCGGCGCATGATCGTGATGCTGGATGACGCGGCGTCGGCGGCGCAGGTACGGGCGCTGCTGCCCGGGCCGGGGCCGAGTCTGGTCGTGGTGACGACCCGGCTGCGGCTGGCGGGCCTGGCGGCCGACAGGGCAAGGTTCGTCGAGCTTGGCCCGATGGGCGAACCAGACGCGGCGGAACTGCTCGCCCGGATCGCCGGCACCCCCCCGGCCGGCACCCGGCCCGCCGACACCGCCGACACCGACACCGACACCGCCGACACCGACACCGCCGACACCGACACCGCCGACACCGACACCGCCGACACCGACACCGACACCGACACCGCCGGCGCTGGCACCGACACCGCCCACTCCCACTCCCACTCCCACGCCGACGCCGGCGCGAGCGCCGCCCGCGCGGGCGCGGATCCGGACGCGTTCGGTGAGGTGGTGCGGCTGTGCGCGGGGCTGCCGCTGGCGGTGTGCGTGGCCGGCGCGCTGCTGGCGGCGGGCCCGCGGTGGCCGATCAAGGAATTGGCCACCGAGCTTGCGGGCCAGCAGCGCCGGCTCGCGGCGCTCGGGGTGGCGGAGGATATCCCGGTGCGGGCCGCGCTCGACGTCTCCTACCAGGCGCTGCCGCCCGCCGCAGCCCGGCTGTACCGGCTGCTCGCTCTGGTGCCGGGGCCCAGCTTCTGTCCGAGCCTGGCCGCCGCGGCGACCGCCGTCGACGCGACCCATGCGCATGAGCTGCTGGGCACGCTGACCGGCGCGAGCCTGCTCGCGCAGGTCGGCGAAGGGCGGTTCCGGTTCCATGACCTGGTCCGCCTGCACGCACGCGAGCAGGCGCTGCTCGAACCGCCCGGTGAGCAGCACGCCGGCGTGGCCAGGAGCGTGGCCTGGTATCTGCGGGCCGCGGTCGCGGCCGACTTGGTCGTGATCCCCGGCCGGTGGCGCCTCGGGCCGCTATACGACCAGGCGGCCCTGGCGCCCTCTGCCTCCGCGTCCCCCGCCTCGAAGCCCCCGGCCTCGAAACCCTCTGCCGCCGCGCCCACTGCCGCCGCGCCCCCGGCTTCGACGCCTTCTGCCGCCGCGCCCACTGCCGCCGCGCCCCCGGCTTCGACGCCTTCTGCCTCCGCGCGCCCGGCCTACGGGGGCCCGGCCGAGGCGCTGGACTGGGCCGAATCCGCGCTGCCCGGCCTCCTTGCCGCGGTGCGGGCCGCCTATGACGAGGGCCTGCACGAGCAGGCATGGCAGCTGTGCGAGGCGATGTGGGGGCTCTTCACCCACCGCAAGCACTACGAGCAGTGGATCAGTGCGCACGAGCTTGGCGTCGCGGCGGCGACGGCGTGCGGTGACCAGCGGGCGCAGGCCCGGATGCGGGTTCAGCTCGGGCTCGCCTATCTGGAGCTTGGCGAGCACGCTCAGGCCCGGACCCAGTTCACCCGGGCCCTTGAGCTTGACCGCCGCGCGGAACATCGGCTCGGCGAGGCTACGGCGCTGGCCCAGCTCGGCCGCGCCGACGAGGCCACCGGCCGCACCGGTGCCGCGATCGCCGCGTTCTCGCAGGCACGCGACATTTTCGACGAGCTAGGCGCGCCCGATGCGGCCGACGTGCGCCGCCGCCTGCGCGCGCTTGGTGCCGGGTCCCCGGACAGCCAGCGCGGCGGCGCGGCCCAGGCGACCTGACCGCCCGGCCGCCCGCCGCCCACCGCGGCAGTCCGCGAACCTGATCACGCTCCGCCGCAGGTCGCTGGTGCGGACGGCTGGCGGGGTCAGGGCCTGGCGGCAGGCTGATGCCGTAGCCGGTCAGCCAGGAGACGAGGTCCTCGCGCGGCGTGTGGGCCAGGCGCCCGCCGGTGAAGCGGGGATCGTCGGTGACGTCGGCGATCGCGTAGGCGGGCGGGTGACCATGCCGCGGCTTCGCCTGCCCATCCTCAATAGTGCCGCCACCCTCACCGTCGTGGGCAGCCTCACCGTCGGCGGGAAGATGCGCATCGCATACGTACCCGGCGCCAGCCCGGGGGGACGACCCCCCGGACCCGCGCGCGGCGCCTCAAGCCACCCACGATTACGCTCGGGGGACGATTCGAACCGGGGGACTGCGGGCGACGCACGTGGAGAGGATCCCATGAGCACATCGGAAGCCCTGGTGGCCGGGCAGGTGATCGACACGGCCCGCTACCCGCTGCCCGATCCGGCCAGTGCCGGCTGGACGCGCGTGGTTTCCCGGGTCCGGCACGAATTACAAAATCATGGCTGCAGCGTACTGCCCAATTTCATTCGCTCGTCGCGGCGTGCGGCCTTGCGGCTCGAATGCGCGGCGATCGCACCGCTCGCGTACTACGATGTCGAAACGGTCAACGCCTATAACATCGCCACGGACGCATCGCTGCCCGCCGATCATCCCGGCCGCATCGCCCTGCGCCGCGGCAACGCATTTGTCGCGCGCGATCGTATCCACGAGGACTTCATCATCCACCAGCTCTATACGGACGAGCTATTCAAATACTTTATCGCGTGCTGCTTCGAACTGCCCCAGGTGCACGAGCTCGCGGATTCCCTGGCCGGGCTGTGCCTGAACGTCCTCAACCCGGGCATGGAGCATCCGTGGCATTTCGACACGAATGAGTTCACGGTGAGCATGCTCACGCAGGAGCCGCAGGCCGGCGGCGTCTTCGAGTACTGCCCCAACATCCGATCCGCGCAGGCGGAGAACTTCGCCGACGTGCGGGCCGTGCTGGCCGGCCGCGGCGGGCACCTGATCCGCCGTCTTTCGCTGCGCCCGGGTGATCTTCAGCTGTTCAAGGGCCGTTATTCCTTGCACCGGGTGACCTCCGTGCACGGCGCGACCGCGCGCCACTGCGCGATCTTCGCATATTGCGAGCGCCCCGGCGTCGTCGGCAGCGTAGCCCGGACGAGACAGCTTTTCGGCCGTGTGCTGCCCGAGCACCTGGCGGCCGAGGGGCGCGCCGTGCGGGTCGACCAGCTGCTGGATTAGGGACACGCCCTACCGGCCGCCGGCGAGCAGCCGGCGCCCGCCCAGGCCAATTCTGCCAGCCACCGAGGAGCGCGGCACGTGTATGTAAATGCGACCGGAAAAGTCTCGTTCGATCACATCTACACGCAACCCGATCCGCGCGCCTATTTCAGCACGCTGCGCGGGCTCGGTTACTGCATCCCCCAGCTGGCCAAGCCCTACTTCATGCAGCTCATCCAAGAATACCGGGCATCGCAGCGGGTGCCGGCTCCCAGCGTCGTGGACATCGGCTGCTCCTACGGTATCAACGCCGCCCTGCTGAAATGCGACGCGACCATGGACGAGCTGTACGACCGCTACTGCGGCGCCGATGCCGCCGCGCTGACGCGCGGCACGCTGCTGGCCCGTGACCGGGAACTTGTCCGTTCGCGCAATCGCCGGAAATTTGCCCGGTTCGTGGGCCTGGACGTCTCCGGCGCCGCGCTTTCCTACGCGCTCACCGCCGGATTCATCGACGGCGCCGTGCACGCCGACCTCGAAGCCCGCTACCTCACCGAGGGCGAGCGCGCGCAATTCGCCGGCCCGGATCTCGTCATCTCCACCGGCTGCCTGGGCTACGTCAGCGACAAGACCATCCTGCGGGTGGTCGGCGCAAATGGCGAGCGCAAGCCATGGATGGCGCATTTCGTGCTGCGGATGTTCCCATTCGAGCCTGTCGCGGAGAGCCTCGCTGGCTTAGGATACGAGACCGCTGCGCTCGAACGAACATTCAAGCAGCGCCGGTTCGCCTCGCCGCAGGAGCGGGAGCTCATCCTGGACACGCTGTCGTCCGTCGGGGCGGATCCGAGCGGCCTGGAAGCCGACGGCTGGCTTTACGCGCGGCTGTACGTCTCCCGGCCGCGCCGCACGACGGGCTGTGCGGTCGTCGACCTCGCCGCGAACCGGGAATCGCCGCGCTCCCGCCGAGAAAGGGGATTGAGGATTTGAACGACAGCCAGGACTGGTCCGCGAGAACCTTTGGCAACGAAGACCGGCTGCCGCGAGTGCCGTTGCCCGTGCTGGCGGAAAGCTGCGACAGGTTCGTCGAGTGGTGTGCGCCGCTGCTGACCGCGGACGAGCTTGCGGCGACCGAGGCCGCGGTCGCCGCGTTCCTCCGGCCGGGCGGCCCTGGCCGCGAGCTCCACGCGGCGCTCGAGCAGTACGACGCCAGCCCGGGCGTGCGCAGCTGGCTCGACACCTTCTGGCCGTCGCGCTACCTGGGCCGCAGGGACCGCATCGCGCTCAACGCCAACTTCTTCTTCCTGTTCAACGATTCCGGCCAGCCGCAGCTCGCGCGGGCGGCCGGGCTCGTCGCCGCGGCCGTGGACTACAAGCTGCGGCTCGACGCCGAGCGCGTTCCGCCGATCGTCGCCAGAGGTCAGCCGCTTTCGATGGGGCAGAACAAGTTCCTGTTCTCCACGACGCGGATACCAGGGCCCGTGCAGGACACCGTTCGCGCGCCCTACACGCCGCAGTGGCCCGGCCCGTCCCGTGCGCGCCATATCGTGGCGTTCTTCCGCGGAAACATGTTCCGCATGGACGTGCTCGGCACCGGTGGCCAGCCCTACCCGCGCGGCGATCTCGAAGCCGGCCTTCGCGCGATCATGAGCGCGGGCACGGCGCGGGCCGGGCCGCGCGATTCCGTCGGGCATCTCACCACCAAGGCCAGGGCGCAGTGGGCGGCAAGCAGGCAAGCGCTGCTCGCCTGCCATCCGGGCAACGCGGACGCGCTCGAGGCGGTGGAGACCGCGCTGTTGTGCGTGTGCCTGGAAGACGTCACGCCGCAGGACGCGCTGGCGGCGTGCGACCACCTGCTGCACGGTGACAGCGGGAACCGGTGGTTCGACAAGGCCATATCCCTGATCGTCTTTGCGGACGGCACGGCGGGCGTGAACGTGGAGCACTGCGGCCTGGACGGCACCACGGTCCTCAGCTTCGTCGACGCGCTGCTCGGCGCGCCAGCGCAGGACCTGCCGCCGGCCGCGTCCCAGGGCCGGCCGGCCGTGCGGGCTCTCGACTTCGTGCTCGACGACGAACTGCGCGCCGATGTGCGGGCCGCCGCGGACTCGTTCGCGGAATATGCGGCCAATACCGCCACCACGGTCGTGTCGTTCAAGGACTTCGGCGCGAACCGGGCCAAGCAGCTGCGGATGTCGCCTGACGCGTTCGCCCAGATGGCCTACCAGCTCGCCCACAAACGCGCCAAAGGGCTCGTGGGCACGACCTACGAGTCGATCTCGATGCGGCAGTACCAGGGCGGGCGCACCGAGGCGATGCGCGTGGTCACACCCGAGGCGGTGCGCTTCGTGGCCGCGATGGACGACCCGGGCACCGATACGGCGGCCCGCCGCGCGGCGTTCCGCGCGGCCGCGGAAAAGCACGTGCAGCGGGCCAGAGAGTGCCAGGCCGGCCAGGCGCCTGAGCAGCACCTGTGGGAGCTGCAGCTCATCGCGCGGCGGCGCGGCGCGGAGCTCGGGGTGACCGAGCCGCTCGGCCTGTATGAGACCCCGGGCTGGCTGCAGATGCGCGACGACTACCTGAGCACAAGCTCCGCACCGTCCGTCAACATCCAGTACTTCGGTTTCGGGTCGACGAGCAGCCGGTGCATCGGCGTCGCGTACGTGCTGCTCCCCGAACGCTTCAACCTCTACCTGAGCACGCCGCTGCCGGTCGCGGGCGCGATGTACGTGTTCGCCGACAAGCTGCGCGAAGCAGTAGGTGAGCTGCAGGATCTGCTCGACAGCTAGCCACCCGGCCTGGTGGCGCATCCGCGGCAGCCGTTCGGGATAAAGCTCCTTTACGGCTGCCGCGTGGCGCGGCTAGCCGGTGATTTGTATCGGCAGCGAGGCGGAGGATCCCGCCGCGTTGGTGACGGAAACGGTGGCGGTGGTGCCCGGGATCACGTGCCACACACCGCCCGGGCCGCTGGGCGTCGGGATCGTAAAGGTGATCTTGGTGTCACTCCAGCTGTCGATCTGGAAGGCGGCGGCGTCGAAGGGCGCTCCCCAGCTGGTGGGGCCGTCGATGAAGAACACGTAGCTCGAGCCCTGGGTCGCGCCGAAGTGCGAGCCTGTGATGGTCTCGATGGTGCCGGCGCTTGCGCTGGCCGGTTGCACAGAGGTGATCACCGGCGGTACCAGCTCCGGTGGCCCCTGGCTGGTGGCCACATCACCCGGGCTGCCGTTGGACTGGCTGGTGTAGTCCGCGGTCGCGGTCAGCGCGGCGGTGAACTGCTGTCCGCTGCTGCCCGTGGGCGCGGTGGCCTGCCAGCTCACGACCGCCGATCCGCCGGCGGGCACGCTCGCGGCGGTGGTGGCGCTGGTGGGCGTCACCGTCCACCCTTGCGGGGCCTGCATCGACACCTGCAGGCTGGTGATCGCACCCGGACCCGCGTTGGCGATGGTGGCGGTGACCGGCGCGCTCTGGCCGGCGTTGAGCGTCATCGGGGTTGGCGGGTCGAGCGTCACCGAGACCGCGGCGGACTCGGTGCGGGTGATCGGCTGGCCGCCGACCTGGGACACCCTGACCGCCTCGTCGGTCGGCAGCCGTGGGGTGTTGACCCGCAGCGTGGCGTTGGCCGTGTCGTACCACCAGCCGGGCACCTGGCTGCCGGGGGTGACCTGGTCCAGCGGCGCGCCGTTCACCGTGACACGCCGCGGCGCCGAGATGTCGACCAGGTGGACCTGGTACGCGCGGCTGGTGAGCTGCCCGGGGTACTGGCCGCACTCGGCGCCGATCGTGACGGTGGAAGCGGCACCCATACTGCTCTGGGCCGGCGCCTGGTCGGCTCCGCAGCTTGCCTGGGGCTCGCTGGCGGGCATGCCCTCGTCGTAGCGGATCGGGGTCTGCGCGTACTGGCCCTGCTGGTAGCCGAGACCCTCACCCGCGTCCTGGTAGAGGGTGAAGTGCCCGGATGCGCCCGCGTACACGTTGAGTGTCAGCGGGTCGACGGGCTGCGCGCCGACGTGAGACATGGCTGGCTGCTGCGGGACGATCCCGCCGGCCCGCACGAACACCGGCATGCGGTTCAGCGGCACGTTCAGCGTCGCCGTGGTGGGCCCGTCGAAGGTCGCACGGGTGAAGTAGTCGGTCCAGCGGCCCGGCGGGAACCAGACCCGCTGGGTGGCGATCTTGCCAGGGGTCGTTACCGGCGCCACGAGAACGTCGGGCCCGTAGAGATACTCGGACGGGTGGTTGTACGCCTCGCTGAGGCCGGGGTAGTCGAGGTAAAGCGCCCGCGCGATGGGCAGGCCGGTCTGATGCGCCTGCCACCCCAGCGTGTAGGTGTAGGGGACCAGCGCCTCGCGGAGCTGCAGGAACTGGGTGGCGGATTGCTGACCGGCGCCGTAGTCCCAGGGCAGCCGATCACCGTGGTCGGAGTGCAGTCTGAGGATCGGCTGGAACGTGGCGAACTGGACCCACCGCGCGTACAGGTCATCCGCCGGATGCCTGCCCTTGAAGCTGCCGATGTCGTGGCTGACGTAGGGCTGGCCGATGCTGGCCTCGGCCGAGGTCATCTGTGTCTCGAAGGCGAGGCTGTTCCAGGTGGGCTCGGTGTCACCGGTGAAGTGCACCGTGCTGCGATGCTCGCCCCACGGCCCGGGGGCGGGCGCGCCCTGGTAGTCCTCGTAGGAGGCGCCGACCCGGGCCAGGACGAACCCGCGCAGCCCCCGGGCGTCGGTGTGCTTGGCGTACAGTTCGTTGATCCAGCTGTCGGGCGTCAGCCCGGGCATGTTGACCACTGAGTCGGTGCAGCACCAGTCGAGCCACCACTGCCGCACCCCCTGCTGCTCGAAGGGCTGGTGCAGGCCGAACCAGGCGGCCGCCTGCGCCTGGTTGCTCCAGTCGAAGCGGTAGCACGCCGGTGAGAAGCACTGCGCCGCGCGTTGCAGCCCGCCCTGCGCCACCTGCTGCGCGTGCGCGAAGTTCGGGTCGCTCGCGTCGATCCCCGCGTGCACGTTGAGGGCGACGTTGAGGCCCTGCTGCTTGGCCCAGTTCACGAAACCCTGCGGATCGGGGAACAGCGCCGGGTTCCAGTTCCACCCGTCCCAGGTCTGCGGGGACTTCCAGTCCGTGTCGACGACGAGCGCGTCGACGGGCACGTTGTGCGCGCGGAACTGGGGGATGAGCTGGTTTTCGTAGTCGGAGGTCGTATACGGGAAGAAGCGCGAGTACCACACGCCGAACGCCCACGCGGGCAGCATGTCGGCCGGGCCGGTCAGGGTCCGCAGATCGCGCAGCGCCCGCTGGTAGTCGAGGCCGTAGCCGAAGAAGTAGCCATCCTGGTACGGAAGGCCATGGTGGTCGGGCCGCGGCGTCGCCCAGCCGTCGCTCGTCCGCAGCGCGGTGTACGTGTCGTCAAGCAGCGACCAGCCGCGGGTGTTGAGAATGCCCGGATGCAGCTGAACCTTGGTGACATCCGCGCCCGCCTGGTTGGTGTACGCGTCGAGTCCGCGGGTCCAGCCGCCGAGCTGTCCTGGCTCGGTGACCGGCGGTGGCGGTGACGCGGTGGGGTAGGTTCCGGCCGGAGCGGTGACCGCGACGCTGTCGAGGTTCACGTTGCAGCCGTCGCCTGCCGCGCAGATCGTGCCGACGGTGTTCGTGCCCGCGTTCAACTGCACGGCCGCGGTTGCGGTCGACCACGAATCCCAGCCTGCGGTCGGCGGCAGCGTGAACTGGCCCACGATGGTGTTGTTGACCTGCACGCTCAGTGTGCGCGTCTGCGTGCCGCCGTTCGCGTACCTTACCTGCATCTCGTAGCTGCCGGCCGCGGGCACTCCCGTGACCGACCAGGCGTCCGCGGCGCTGACCTGCCCGTAGTCGGCGGTAAACCCGCGCCCGGTGTAGCCGGTGTGGTCGTAGTTCACGCTCTCGCCGCCGGACAGCCGGCCGTCCTCGGCCTGGCACGCCGCGCCGAAGCCGCACGTCCCCGGCGCCGCGGGCCACGACGGGTGCGCGGTGACGGGCGCCCCACCGCCGGTCAGGGTGATCGAGGTGTTGTCCGGTGTGAACGGGCCCGAACCCTCTCGGTAGCGAAGCAGCAGCCGGTCGGTGCGGATCTCCCGCCAGCCGTTGCTGACATCCGTGGTGTAGTGCGGCACGGCGAAGTCCCTGCTGGGTACGTTGAACGTGGGCGTGTCGGTGAATTGCCCGTCGCCCGCGTACTCCAGGCGGATCAGCGTCGGCGTGATCACCTCGAACCTGGCGTTACCGTCGACCACATCCCGGGCGGAGGAGGTGGACGTAGCCGTCGCCACGTGCAGGGTTCCGGCGAACGGCACCGCCATGACCGCGGCGACCGCGGCCGCCCGCCATCGCGTACCTAAGCCCCCCGCGACCCGGCGTGGACCTGGTGAAGACCGCAGCATCATGAGCGCCTCCCGCGGGGATCGTTCGTTCTGTTCAGAAATTTCCAGAAAATATCGCATACTGCCATAAACGGTTACATCAATATCGGCACGGTCCCATCAAAATTCCGTAAACGTGGCCTGCGGCCTACCCGCTGGTCACGGCGCCACGCTGGTCACGGCGCCACGCTGGTCACCGCGTCAGGTTGCTCCCGGCGCCACGCTGGCCGCGTCGTCACCCGCCCTGGGTGACGCCAGGCGGTGTCCTGCCCGCGATGCTGCTCGCAGGGACGCGCTGACTGCGAGAGGACACCGACGATGGCCAGGGACTTCCGGGGCACGATCAACATCGACATCAGGGACTCGGTCCCTGACTGGACGCCGTTCGAGCCGCCGAAGGCGCCCGAGGGGTCGCCGAACGTCGTCTACATCGTGCTCGACGACGTGGGGTTCTCCGCCATGTCCAGCTACGGCGGGCCGATCGAGACGCCCAACATCGACCGGATCGCCGCCGACGGCCTGCGTTATACGCAGTGGCACACGACGGCGCTGTGCTCGCCGACGCGTTCGTGCCTGCTGACCGGGCGCAACCACACCCGCAACAGCATGGCCTGCATCACCGAGGCCGCGGTCGGTTTCCCGGGTGCCAGCGGCACGATCCCGCCGGAGAACGGCATGCTGCCGGAGATCCTCGGTGAGCTGGGCTGGAACACCTACATGGTGGGCAAGTGGCATCTGTGCCCGGAAGATGAGATGAACGTGGCCTCGACGCGGCGGAACTGGCCGTCGGGCCGTGGCTTCGAACGCTGGTACGGGTTCCTCGGCGCCGAGACCAACCAGTGGTACCCCGACCTCGTCTACGACAACCACCCGGTCGACCAGCCGAAGTCACCGGAAGAGGGCTACCATCTCACCGACGACATCACCGACAAGGCGATCGAGTTCATCAAGGACGCCAAGGCGATCGCGCCGGACAAGCCGTTCCTGCTGTACTACGCGCCGGGCGCCGCGCACGCGCCGCACCACGTGGCCCGCGAATGGAGCGACCGGTACCAGGGCCGGTTCGACCAGGGCTACGAGGCGATGCGGGAGCAGACCCTCGCGCGGCAGAAGGCGATGGGGATCGTCCCGCCGGACACCGAGTTGCCGCCGGTCAACCCGATCGGCACGCCGCAGACCCGGACCGGGCCCGACGGCAAGCCGTTCCCCGCTTTGGACGAAACGCTGCGCTGGGACTCGCTCGCCGATGGCGAGAAACGGCTGTTCGTGCGGATGGCCGAGGTCTACGCCGGGTTCCTGTCTCACGCCGACCACCACATCGGCCGGCTGCTCGACTTCCTCGAGGCGACCGGGCAGCGCGAAAACACCCTGGTCATCCTGGTCTCGGACAACGGCGCGAGCGGCGAGGGCGGGCCGAACGGCTCGGTCAACGAGGCATTGTTCATGAACGGCATCCCGGACGACATGGCCGCCAACCTCGCCATGCTTGACGAGCTCGGCGGCCCGAAGACCTACAACCACTACCCGAACGGCTGGGCGATGGCCTTCAACACGCCGTTCAAGATGTGGAAGCGGTATGAGTTCAACGGTGGCACCAGCGACCCCTGCGTCATCTCCTGGCCGGCGGGCATGGCGGCACGAGGTGAGCTTCGCCACCAGTACCACCACGCCGTCGACCTCGTGCCCACGATCCTGGACGTCCTCGGGGTCGAGTCACCCGAGACGATCAAGGGCCACGTGCAGAGCCGGTTCGACGGCGTGAGCATGCGCTACAGCTTCGGCGACGCGTCCGCGGCGTCGGCGCGCAAGACCCAGTTCTACTCGATGCTCGGCTCGCGGGGCATCTGGCACGAGGGGTGGAAGGCGGTCACCAACCATCCCACCATCGCCGGATGGGGCCACTTCAACGACGACGAGTGGGAGCTTTACCACACCGAGGTCGACCGCGCGGAACTGCACAACCTCGCGGGCGAGCACCCGGACAAGGTCCGCGAGCTTGTCAACCTGTGGTTCGCCGAGGCGGGCGCGAACGGCGCGTTCCCGCTGGACGACAGATCCCCATTGGAGATCATCCTCACCCCGCGGCCGGTGCTCGCGCCGCCACGCAACCGCTACGTCTACTTCTCCGACACGGCCGAGGTGCCCGAGTCCCAGTCGGTCAACGTCCGCAACCGTTCGTACGCGATCGGGGCGCTCGTCGACATCCCGGTGCCCGGCGCGGCAGGCGTGCTGTTTGCGCACGGCTCGCGTTTCGGCGGCCACGCCCTCTACATCAAGGACAACCGCCTGCACTACGTCAACAGCTTCGTCGGCATGGCCGAGCAGAAAATCGACGCCACCCAGGACGTGCCGACCGGGCACAACATCATCCTGTCCGCCGCCTTCGACAAGGACGGCGAGGACCCGCCCGGCGTATCCACCGGAATCCTGTCCCTTTACCACGACGACAAGAAGGTCGGCGAGGGCCGGATCAAGACCCAGCCCGGCAAGTTCGCCATCGCCGGAGAAGGCCTGACCGTCGGCCGCGACAGCGGCGAGCCGGTCACCGCCGACTACCCGGGCGGCTCACCGTGGCGCTTCACCGGTGGCACGATCAACCGGGTCGCCGTCGACGTGAGCGGCGAGCCGTACCTCGACCTGGAGCGGGAAGCCGTCGCGATGATGATCCGCGAGTAGACGGCGATCCAAGGGTGGCCGCGGCGGAATGACCCCCGCGGAAGCAGGCGCGGCGCAAAAGCGTTAGCTCCCGGGGGCCTTCCTGGCCATCCTTGTTGTGTACCGCTCTGCCGTGGAGACTGCCGCCTTGACACCCTCGCCCGCCGCGCTGCGAGATCGCCTGCCCGGGCTGATGCTGCGCGATCAACGCCGGCTCGGCCGCCGCGTCGAGCGGGCCGCCGCGCTGCGCGACACCGGGGCGCGCGAGCAGGCGCTCGGCCAGGTGCTCGCGGAACTTGACGGGGCATCGGCCCGTGTCGAAGCGCGCAGGCGCGCCGTGCCGGCCATCTCCTACCCGCCCGAGCTTCCGGTCAGCCAGCTGAATGACAAGATCGCCGAGGTCATCCGCGATCACCAGGTGGTGATCGTCGCGGGCGAGACCGGTTCGGGCAAGACCACGCAGCTGCCGAAGATCTGCCTCGAGCTCGGCCGCGGCGTGACCGGCCAGATCGGCCACACCCAGCCGCGGCGGATCGCGGCGCGGACCGTGGCGGAGCGGATCGCCGCCGAGCTGGGGACCGAGCTCGGCGCGGCGGTCGGCTACAAGGTGCGCTTCGCCGACACCTCGACCGACGACACGCTCGTCAAGGTGATGACCGACGGCGTACTGCTGGCCGAGATGCGGCGAGACCCGCGGCTGCTGCGCTACGACACCCTCATCGTCGACGAGGCGCACGAGCGCAGCCTGAACATCGACTTCATCCTCGGCTACCTGGAGCGGCTGCTGCCAAGCCGGCCGCAGCTCAAGGTCATCATCACCTCGGCCACGATCGACACCGAACGGTTCAGCAAGCACTTCTCCGGCGCACCGGTGATCGAGGTGTCGGGGCGCGTGTACCCGGTCGAGGTACGTTACCGGCCCCTCACCCGCGACGGCGATTCAGGCGGCGAACCGAGAGATCAGGTGCAGGGCATCTGCGACGCCGTGGCGGAGTTGCGCGCGGAAGGGCCCGGTGACATCCTCGTCTTCCTCAGCGGGGAGCGGGAGATCAGGGACGCGGCAGAAGCTCTGGCCGGCTGTGCCCCCCACGACGACCTGGCGGTGCTGCCGCTGTACGCACGGCTGTCAGCGGCGGAGCAGCGGCGGGTGTTCCAGCCGCATCGCGGGCGGCGCGTGGTCCTCGCCACCAACGTCGCGGAGACGTCGCTCACCGTTCCCGGCATCACGTACGTGATCGACCCGGGCACCGCGCGGATCTCCAGGTACAGCCACCGGACGAAGGTGCAGCGGCTGCCGATCGAGCCGATCTCCCAGGCCTCGGCGAACCAGCGCACGGGCCGGTGCGGGCGCATGTCGGACGGCGTGTGCATCCGGCTGTACAGCGAGCAGGATTTCGCCTCGCGCCCGGAGTTCACCGACCCGGAGATCCTGCGCACCAACCTGGCGTCGGTCATCTTGCAGATGGCCGCGCTCGACCTCGGCGAGGTGGCGGACTTCCCGTTCATCGACCCGCCCGACGCGCGGAGCGTCGCGGACGGGGTCCGCCTGCTCACCGAGCTCGGCGCCGTCTCCGCGGCCCGCGGCAGGCCCCGGCTGACCGATGTGGGGCGCAAGCTCGCGCAGCTCCCGGTGGACCCGCGCCTCGGCCGGATGATCCTGGAGGCCGGCCGAAACGGCTGCGCGCACGAGGTGCTGATCATCACGGCCGCGCTGTCCATCCAGGATCCAAGGGAACGGCCCGCGGAGTCCCGCGAGGCGGCGGACGCCATGCACGCGCGCTTCGCCGAGCCAGGGTCTGACTTCCTCGCCCTGCTCAGCCTGTGGGACTACCTGTCCGACCGGCAGCGTGAGCTGTCGGCGTCCGCGCTGCGCCGCCTGTGCCACCGTGAGTACCTGCACTACCTGCGCGTGCGGGAATGGCAGGACCTCTACGGTCAGCTCCGGCAGGCCGCCAGGGACCTGGGCATCGTCGTCGGACCCGGTCGCACAACCATGATCCCTAACGGCTCACGCGGCGTGGCACGGGCATCCACCGTGGCACCGGCATCCACCGTGGCACCGGTATCCGGCGTGGCACCCGGCTCCTCCGGGGGCGGCGCGCCGGCGCACGGCCGCACCGCGGGGTCCGAGGGCCGCTTCCCCGCGGACGTCGCGGACGGGGTGCACATGTCGCTGCTGGCGGGCCTGCTTTCGCACATCGGGATGAAGGAGGCCGGCGCCGAGCCACGCGGTAAACGGCGTGGCCCGGCCGAGTTCGCCGGTGCCCGCGGTGCGCGTTTCGCCATCTTCCCCGACTCCGTGCTGGCGAGGAAGCCGCCGCAGTGGGTGGTCGCGGCCGAGCTCGTCGAGACGTCCCGGCTGTGGGCGAGAATGGCCGCGCGCATCGAGCCAGAATGGGCGGAGCCGCTCGCCGCGCACCTGGTCAAGCGCGCCTACAGCGACCCGCACTGGGACGCCAGGCGCGGCGCGGTGATGGCGTCAGAAAAGGTGACTCTGTACGGGTTGCCTGTGGTGGTGGCGCGGCAGGTCAACTACGGTCGCATCGACCCGGTGGCGGCGCGTGATCTGTTCATCCGCGGCGCGCTTGTTGAGGGCGAGTGGCAGACCCATCACAGGTTCTTCCAGGACAACCGGCGCATGCTCGAAGAAGCCGGGGATCTGGAGCGCAAGGCGCGGCGGCGCGGCATCGTCGCCGGCGACGATGCGCTGTTCGAGTTCTACGACCGGCGCATACCGGCGGACGTGACGTCCGCCCGGCATTTCGACACGTGGTGGAAGAAGACACAGCGAGCCGATCCCAGCCTGCTCACCTTCTCTCCCGCCGATCTCATCGGTGCGGCCGCCGATGAGATCCGGGCCGCCGACTATCCGGCCACGTACGGCGGGCTCGCGCTGTCGTATGAGTTCGCTCCTGGCGAGCCGGACGACGGGGTGACCGTGGACATCCCCCTGGCCAGGCTCAACCAGGTCAGCGCCGAGGCGTTCGGCTGGCAGGTGCCGGGCCTGCGCGAGGAACTGGTCACGGAGCTGATCCGGTCACTGCCGAAACAGCTGCGCCGGGCCCTGGTGCCCGCACCGCAGACCGCCCGCGCGGTCGTGGCCAGGCTGGGCCCGCCGCACGGCGACCTGCTTGAGGCGCTCGCAGCGGAGCTTGGCCGGCTCGGCGGCGGGACGATCCCGCGTGCGGCGTGGGATCTGTCCCGGCTGCCCGCCCACCTGACGACCACGTTCCGCGTCGTCGAGGGGGATCACGTGCTCGCGGCGGGCAAGGATCTGGGCGCGCTGCGGCGCCAGCTGCGGCCGCGCCTGCAGGCGGCGCTCGAAGAAACGGCCGGCGGCATCACCCGCACCGGGCTGCGGAGCTGGGACATCGGCTCGCTGCCCCGGGTGTGCACCGATGGGCGGGTCCGCGCCTACCCGGCGCTCGCCTACCCGGCGCTCGCCGACGCGGGCGACGCGGTCGACGTCCGGCTGTTCGAGACCGAGGCCGAGGCCCGCGCGGCCATGTGGCGGGGAACCCGCCGCTTGCTCCTGATCGGAGTTCCTTCCGGCGCACGCGCCGTCGCCAGCGGGCTGTCCGCGACCGCCAAGCTGGCGATGAGCCGGCACCCGTACCCGAGCGCCGGCGCGCTGCTCGAGGATTGCGCGGCGTGCGCCGCGGACCAGGTGATCGCGGAAGCAGGCGGTCCCGCCTGGGACGCCGCGGGTTTCGCGCACCTGCGAGGGGCGGCCCGGTCGGGGCTGGCCGCCGCGACAGCGGTCGTGGTCGATGCTGTCGCGCGGGCGCTCGCGGAGGCGCACCAGGTCGAGGCGGGGCTCGCCCGGGCCGACAGCCCGGCATTGGCGCCGGCGGTCGCGGACATGCGCGCCCAGCTTGCCGCCCTGGTCCACCCGGGGTTCGTCGCGGAGACCGGCGCGCGACGCCTGCCCGACCTGGTCCGTTACCTGCGGGCCATGAACAGGCGGCTGGAGAAGGCGCCATCCGATCCCGGCCGTGACGGCGACCGGATGGCGGTCGTGCACCGCGTGTCAGACGCCTACCGGCGCGTGCTGACGCAGCGCACGGCGGCCGGTCGCGGCGGCGACCGGGCGGTCCGCTGGATGATCGAGGAACTGCGGGTCAGCCTCTTCGCGCAGGCGCTCGGTACTCCCGCTGCGGTGTCGGAGACGAGGATCCAGGCCGCACTTGACCGCCTGGCCAGGTGACGCGGCCGGTGGCGTGCGGCCGGGCGGCCCGGTGGATGATCGGGGGACCTGCGGGTCAGGCTCTTCGCGCAGGCGCTCGGTACTCCCGCTGCGGTGTCGGAGACGAGGATCCACGCCGCACTTGACCGGCTGGCCACGTCACGCGGCCGGTGGCGCGCGCCGAGGACTCCAAACCGCGGTCGCGCCCAAACCGGCCGCGGCGCGGGGTCAGCGGGAGCCGGGTTTGCTGACCGGGCTGGGCGGTGCGACAAGGTCCAGGTCGCGCGATGTGGGAGGTGGCCGCCCGGATACCGGCTCCACGGCTCCGGGCTCGCCCGCTGCGGGCTGGCCGGCTGCGGGCTGGCCGGCTGCCGGCTCCCTGACTGCCGGCTGGCCGGCTGGGCGTTCGCCGGCTGCCCGTTCCCTGGCGGGGTGCTCCCCGGCGCTGGCCGGTTCGTGCGGTGGGGCCGGCGGCGGATCGGTCGCGGCGACCGCGCGTTCGTAGGCGCTGCGCAGCTTGGCCATCTCGGCCTGGGGATTGTGGAACCAGTTGGTGGACCACAGGCGCTGGAAGTTCCAGCCGAGCCGCTGCAGGTGCTCGCCGCGCAGCCGGTCGCGGTCGCGGACGCTGCCGGACTGCCGGTAGGACGCGCCGTCGGCCTCGATCGCCAGGACCATTCGATCCTGCTCGTCGGGGTGGGTGGCGGCGAAGTCGACCCGGTAGCCGCCCACGCCGTACTGCGGCACGACCTTGATGCCGCACTCGGCGAGCCGGTTGCGCACGTCGACCTCGAACGGGTTCAGCTCCGCCCCGCCCGACGCGCCGACGGCGGTTCCGCCGGATCCGGCGTACTCCAGGTAGTCGGCAAGCAGCCTGGCGCCCGCCTTGGTCACCCGATCCGGGTCGACGTCGTGGCTGGAGAAGGAGCTGACCAGGGTGAGCCGGTGTTTCGCCCGGGTGGCGGCCACGTTGAGCCTGCGTTCGCCGCCGTCGCGGAGCAGCGGGCCCCACTGGTAGCGCATCCGGCCGTCGGGGTGCTTACCGTACCCGATGGACAGGATGACCGCGTCCCGCTCGTCGCCTTGCACCCGCTCCAGGTTCTTGACGAAGAACGGCTCCTTTGAGTCCTCGGAGAAGAACTCCTCAAGGTCGGGGTGATCGGCAAGGGCCGCCCGCAACGCGGCGTCGATCCGCTCGGCGTGCCTGATCCCCAGCGCGATCACGCCGAGCGACTCACGCGGGCGGGTCCTCGCGTGCTCCAGGATCAGGTCGACCACCTCGTGCACCTCGGCGGTCACCGACGCTTCCTGGCCAGGCTCGGGACCCTGGGCGACCACGACGTGGCGCAGGCAGTCACCGCGGAACACCCCGGGAAAGGTGGTGAGGGCGCCACCGTAGATATGGGTGTTGGAGAAGGCCACCAGGCGTTCGTCACGGCTGCGATAGTGCCAGGTGAGCGGCCACGTCGGCAGCAGCGGGCGGAGCGCGTCGAGCACCGACTCGAAACCCGCACCGAACGAGACCAGGCTCTCGTCGTCGTCGGCCGACTCGTCGTCAGCGTCGCCGACCTGGCGGAAGAAGTTGGTCGGCGGCAGTTGCCTGTCGTCCCCCGCCACGACGATCTGGTGGCCCCGCATGATCGAGGGGATGGCGTCGGCAGGGACGATCTGGCTGGCCTCGTCGAAGATCACCACGTCGAAGAGCCTGGTCGCGGGCAGCACCTGGCTGACCATCAGTGGCGACATCGCCCAGCAGGGCTTGAGCGCGAACAGCACGTCGCTCGCCTGGTCGAGCAACCGGCGCAGCGGGAGGTGGCCGCGGCGTAGCGCCGCCTGCTTGCGGATCACCCTGGCCTGCAGGGGGTGCCGGTCGCTGGCGTCACGCAGCCGCTCGGCCCATGCGCGGCCTACCCGCGTCCGGTTGGCGGCCAGGTGCTGTACGTCGCGCACCCGGAAATCACTGGCGATCTCGTCGAGAGAATCGCCGCGGTGCGCCGCGTAGTAGGGGTCACGAACCCTGATCTGGTCGAGTATCGAGGAGTACCACGTGTGGTCGAACGCGGCGGCGGCCAGATCGGGCCCGGCTTCGCGGCGGGCCAGCTCGTCAAGCAACGGGCCGAGGCTCATCTGGTCGAACGCGGCGCCGAGCTCGTACAACCTGGGCAGTTTCCATGCCATGTCCTGATCGGCGGTGAGCGCGGCAAGCAGCGGCTCTGGATCGTCATCGATCCGGACGTAGGCCCGCAGCGCGGTGAGCTGGCGCTCACATTCCGCGTACAAGTTCGCCAGATCGGTGAAACCGGCCGGCGGCCGGGGGAGTCCCTCGTCCGTCCGAAGGCTCTCCCACTCCGCGAGCTGCCCAGCAGCGGCCGTCAGCGCCGCGCAGAGTTCCTCGCGGGCGGGGTTGGCACCCGCGATCCACAGCGAGCGCGCCTGCTTGCGGAGCGCCCGCCGCTCACCGAACCGCAGGCCGCCGCCGTCTCCGGTAGCCGCTGCGAGCGCTGCCGGGCTGGCCGAAAACACCTCGGGCGCCAACGTTCGCAGCGTCTGCCCGATAGCGGCGTACAGCCGCATCCGGCCAGCCCGCTCGAGATGGGTGCCCGGCCGGCGCAGGCCGGTCTCGTCGCTCGCCCGGCCGAGGCGATCGGAAAACATGGGCAGCGTGTGCGAGCTGAGCTGCGCCGCCAGACCGCAGGCATCCCGGACCTGGTCCGGGATGCGCAGGGCGGCACCGAACCAGGGCGTGCTCTGCGGCCGGAGCGTGAACCCGCCCAGGTGAGCGAACTCCCGCAGATCGTCCCTGATCCGGTCGGCGCCGCCGGCGTTGATCCGTTCCGGCGCGCCGAGCCGCACCGGGTTACGCGCTTGTTCGGGAATCCCGAGCAGTGCCGACTGGACCTGGAACGGGGTCACGCCCCACGGCTCGTGCACTTTGTGCAAGGCGGTGACGTGCTGGGTGAGCCGCCGCTGCCGATCGACCAGGCGCCGGTGCAGGTCGCCGTCGTCGGGGGCGGCGGTCCGCTGCGCCAGGTCCAACGTGGCGCCGAGGTCGCGGGCGATGCGCAGCCGGTCACGGGTTCCCTCGTGAATGTCGAGGACCACGTCGCCCAGGTCGACGCCCTTCAGGCGCGAAAGTACCGCGTCGATCGCCGCGCGTTTCTCCGCGACGAAAAGCACCTTCCTGCCCCGCGCGACCAGAGCGGCGATCAGGTTGGCGATGGTCTGGCTCTTGCCGGTGCCCGGCGGGCCGTGGATCACCAGGCTGCGCCCGGAGAGGACGGCGTCGATGGCGGTGCGCTGCGACGAGTCGGCGTCGAGCACCGAGTAGTCGTCCCTGGGCGAGTCGAGCACGGGGTCGGCCGCGTCGTCAGCGGACAGCAGCTCCTGGGCGACGGGATCGCCGGCGATGGCCGCGACCACGTCGCTGTCACCAAGCAGTTCGCCCGCCGCTTGCAGGTCCCTGACCATGGGCAGTTTGGCGTAGGTGAAGGTGCCGATCACCTGCCGGTCGACGATCTCGAAACCGGGGACCTCAGCGGCGTGCGCCGCCTGGCGGAGCAGGCCGCTGAGGCGCTCACCGCGCTCCTCGGCGAGCTTTTCTGTCTCCGCACCGAAGACGCTGGCGAGCTTGTGCAGCAGCACGGGGTTGACCTCGCTCTCGTCATCGAGCGCGAGATCGAAGTCGTCGTGCCTGGCCCGGGTGGGGGTGATCGTCAGACCGCGCAGCAGCACCGGGGCGGCCGGCTCAAGGAAAAGCTCGTCCCACCGCGCTATCCCGGTCGCGAGGTAGCCCGCCCGGATGCCGCGCTCCTCGAGCAGTTCACGCGCCTTGCGGTGGATCGCCTGGACGCGGCGGATCGCATCGGCCCTGATATCTACGTCGTTGAACAAGCGGGTGAGCCGGATGGACCCGGTCCGCAGGAACCGCTCGAGCGCCCTGGGATCGGCCTTGGCCAGATCGAGGGTGCCCGCACGCCGATCCTTGTAGTAGAGCAGGGTGTTACGCCCGCCCAGGTCAGTCAGCGCGGCCACCCAGTGCGCCTGGGCCGCCTCGATCAAATCGGCACGGCGGCTGTCGGTCTGCTCGGCCATCCGAACACCTCCGGTGGGAATGCCCGATCCTTCATGAAGATTCCCAAACTGTCGAAACTATTCCCGTGCCGGCCCGGTCCGCTGGTCCGCCGCGTGCTGTCGTGCCGGGGCCCGCGGACCCGGGCGCCACCGCCGGTGAGTGGCGGGCGGCGCCGCTGTGAGCGTAGCGGCCAGGGCCGCGGCCGTGCGGTCAGCGGCCGGACCTGGCGAAGTCCAGGGCCTCGCGGGCGAGCGCGAGCCACCCCAGGCCGGATTCCGGGTCGAGGCTGAACCATTCCTTCATCGGTGTGCCCTTGTTCGCGTCGAAGCGGACGCCTTCGCCGTCCGCGATGAGCGCATCGACCCGCTCCGCGGGAAGCTTCAGCACCAGCCGCCCGCGTACCAGCATCGCGAAGATCTTGTTCTGGAAGCGGAGGCCGGATCGGCCGAAACCACCGCCGCCGCGCGGTGGCGTGACCCCCGCGACCGCGACGATCTCATCGACCAGGTCGTCGAAACGATGTTCTGGCGGGATCTCCCCGCCGCCCGCTGGGCCGCCTTCTGCTGGGCCGCCTTCTGCTGGGCCGCCTTCTGCTGGGCTGTCTGCTAGTGGGCCGGCTTCTCCTGACACGACGACAGGGTACGCCCCGGCACTGTCAGCCGCACCGGCGACGCAGCCGCGGCCGCGGCCCTGGTGCGCTGATCCAGTCTCACGACAGGCCCGGCCGGACATCACCCGGCCGGGCCTGTTCCCGTCAGCACGTCGGCGATGCCCGCGACGTAGCGGCGATCAAAGTCCCGTCCGCGTCATGGGTGGGGTTGACCTCGGTCACCCCGATGCCGCCATCGGCTGCGGTACCAAATGCGGTAACGCAGATGCGGCAGGCCCTCGCGGCAGCCCGTTGAGGGGGAAGCACCGGCGGCGCCGGTGCCGCCGGAGCTGTCTGGTCAGGTGATGGGGGTGAACTGGACGTCGCGCCGGTCGGCGTCCGCTGCCGCGAAGGCGAGCAGGCGTTCGCCCTCGCGGGTGACGGCGTCGCGCTGCTGCGCGCGCACGGGCGCGAACAGCTCGACGGCCAGGACCGCGGCGCGGCGCGATCGGGTGATTCTCCACACACCGCGGGCGAAGCCGTCCACGAGCACGGTGCCGGGGAAGATGCCGTTCTTCGTGTACAGCCGCTTGCGGTGCGGTTCGCTGATGACGCGCGTGCGGTCGGCGTGGGACAGGATGAGGTTGTCGAACTCGGCGACCAGCCGCACCGGGGCCGGCGTGGCGGGGTCGGGCCGCGGGGCTGCTGGGAGATCGAACAGCTCGGTTCCGTTCTCGTCGCGGAAGACCCGCAGGTTCGGCCGCATCCGGTCGACGGCCTCCTGCAGCCGGGTCAGGCCGGACCACGCCTGCACGTCCCTGGCGGTGGCGGGGCCGAATGCGGCCAGGTAGCGGGCGACGAGAAGCTCCAGAGGCGGGTCTTCTGCCAGCCGGCGGCCGAGCCAGGTCTCCGCGCACGCGTGCGCAGCCTGGCCGGCGGCCCCCCAGATGGCGCGGGGCGGTACCTGGACGAGCGGCACGAGCGCCCGAACAGCCTGTGCCAGAGCCCCGGGCGGGTGCCCGGGCCATCGCTGCGACAAGAGCGTGCCGAGCTCCCTGAAGGTCCTCGGCTTGTCATCGACCAGGACGCGGCCGACGGCGGCGACGGCCCCGGCGTCCACACCCGCGAGCTGCTTGCCGAAGGTCGCTTGCACGCCCCGGTCGAGGACGGGCTGAACCAGGGGACGTAGCAGCAGGCAGTCGTGCGCGGAGACCAGGTGGATGGTCCCGCGCATCAGCGCGATGCGGACCACCCGCCGGTCAGCGATCAGCGCGGCGAGATCACCCGGCCGGAAATCGGCCAGCCGCGACCACAGTCCGTAATAGGGCGGGAAGGGCGCCTGCGCCTGCAGGCCGGCCAGGTGCTCGATCGTCTCGATCACCCGCCCGGCGCGCGCTTCGCCCGTGGGCAGGCGGGCCCGGCGCAGCAGCATCTGCCGATCGAGCAGTGCGCGGTTCAGCGCCTGCAGGCTCAGTACGTCGGCTGACATTGGTGATCCCTCCGGGCGAGTCCACGCTCCGGATGGTACCGATCTCGGTGCGGGTGACCGGGCGCCGCCCGCGGCCGAGCGTGGCAGGCCGCTATTTGCGGATGCCGCGTTGCCTGACCGCGTCGGCGATGTAGGGCGTCTCCACGTAGGTCAGCCCGGCCGATTCCACGATGGCACGTGCCTGCCGTGAGGTGGCCTCCGCCGTCCAGCAGCCGTGTGGGTCCTTCGCTCCGCCGCCCGCCAGGCCGGATTGGCTCCATACCGCGGTCGCGCCGAATTGCCTGGCCAGGGCGATGATGCCGGGCAGTTCGCTGACCGGCCGGTAGGAGTACACGAGGTCAGCATGCGTGGGCGGGTGGCCGGCCGGGTGGTCGAGCACCTCGCCGTCGCGCAACTCGTACACGGAATAGTTGTCCGGCTCTGGGCCGCCCTTGACGACGACCGTGTATCCCGCCCGGACGAGCGCTTCTGGCACGTCCCTGGTCGGCCAGTCCACCAGCAGGATGCTGTCCGCGGCGGCCAGGATCTCCTCGGCTTGGCTCATGGCCTCTCCCTGTCCGGCACTCCCTGTCCGGCGGCCGGGCCCCGCGAGGGCGGCTGCCGGGGCCGCTCTCTCGCCCCGCCGGCGCAGTCCTCAGGCAGCCTACCCCGCCAGCCCCGACGCGCCCTCCGCCGCGGTATTTGCCTGCCCGTTCAGGGCTGCGATGTGGGCGGCCGCGGTGCCAAGACCGGCGGGCCCGCCGAGTTGCGCAGGCCTGAGCATGGCCGGCGGGTAACCCAACTCGGATTCGTCATAGCGGCGGGTCACCCGGTGCCACTCGAGGACGCCGGACATCCAGTCCTGTAGTTCCCTCGCGTAGCCGTTAAGTATCCTTCTGGTGTTCATGTCCAGGCCGGTTTCGTCGAACAGGGCAGGTAGCTCGCTGGCGACAATGCGTTCGAACTGGCGCATCCGGGATGTCATAAGTTCGTTCACCACACCGATGGCCTGCGTGAGATCGCAGCCGAGGAAGTTCTGTACCACAAGTACGCCGTTGTTGAGTTCGCCCTCGAATTCAATTTCTTTCCGGTAGGAGAAGATGTCGTTGGCCAGGCAGGCGTAGTCGGCGGCCGAGTTCTCCAGCCCGCGCACCGGCCGGGTCCGGTAGATCTCCGCCGGGATCTCCTGGCTGTGGGCCAGGCGGGACAGGCTCATCGTCAGATCCGAGCCGAACGTCTTGCGGCGCATCTCGATGTAGTCGACCGGGTCTGGAATCCGGTTCTTGATCTGGTTGGCGAGTTCCCACAGCCAGCTTCCCGTCATTTCGAGGATGCTGCGGCGCAGCTGACGGCGCGTGTTGCCTGCCATCGCGGGAACGGTGCGGGACCACAGCTCGGCGAGCCCGCGTTCCACCGGGTTCGCCGGCGCCGGGGTGGCGGCGGAGTCGACCGGCATGAATGCCCGCAGCCGCGCGCCCCACGCCTTCGCACCGGCCATGTCACGGGTGCGGCCGAAGATAACCGGGAAATAGTCGTCGGCGTAGGTCCCCCAGGTGAGCCAGTCGGCGCTTATGTCAAGCTCGGGACCTGACGCGGCCGGGTGGATCATCGCGGCGCAACTGGCGAAGTCGAAACCCCTGAGCTTGTGCGAATCCCAGATGGCGAAGCCGGGACTGCCGGGCAGTGAATCAAGCATCCCCATCCGGCGGGCCCATTCCATGGAATGCGCTCGCGCCGCATCGAGGTGCGGACTTCGCCGCGTGCGGAACGGCATGTAAAACTCCGGCAACGGCACCGGCCCCACGCGCTGGTACGGAATGTGCGGGTAGCTGTTGAACCTGCGCGGGCCAAGCGTGGCGGGCGGCCTTTTGATACGCGCGGCCGAGGTACCCAGGCCGCGCGCGCTCTGAAACCCGGCCTCGGCTGGCGGGTCACCCGCGCTGCCGTTCATGTAGCGGCCGGACCGCATGTGCCATTCATGGCCACCCGACTGCCAGTCCTGCAGGCCCTTGACGTATCTCAGCACGTTCATCCGCGCCACCATGCCGAGGGCCCGCTCCTCGAACAGCGGGGGCAGTTCGGTGAGCGCGGTGTCCTCGAACTGGTGCAGCCGCGAGGTCAGCAGGTCGTTGATGACATCGGCGGCCTGCTGTGTGCCGTATCCGAGGAACCGCTCGGCGACCAGAACGCCATTGTTGAGTTCGCCCTCCTCCTCGGTCTCCCGCTGATAGGAGAAGATGTCGTTGCGCAGATGCACCCCATCGGCAAAGGCGTCCTTGAGCACGCGCATCGGCCTGGCGCCGGCGATATCGGCGGGGACTTCCGCGCCGGCCGTGTATTCGACGAGGCCGGCCGACCAGGGGGCGCCGCCCACCTTGCGCCGCATCTCGATGTATTCGACCGGGTTGGGCACCCGGCTTTCACTGATGTTGGACAGTTCCCACCGGGATTCTTCGAGCAGGTTCCTGGTGCTTTCCGCGAACCGGAGCCGCCAGCCCGCGGACATGGCCGGGATGGTGCGTGCCCACAGGTCCGCCAGGCCGCGTTCCACCGAATTCTCCGGTTCGGGCGACGAGGCGGTGGGGTCGACCGGCATGAAGGCCCGGAGCCTTTCGAGGTATACCCTCGCGCCAGCGGTGTCCTGGCTGCGCTTGTACGTCTCCAGGAAGTGGTCGTCGAAGAAGAACACCCAGACGTACCAGTCGGTCACCAGGGAAAGCGCAGGACGGGGCGCGTCCGGGTGGGTATACGCGCAGAGCAGGGCATAGTCGGCGGTGTCGTATTTCTGTTCGTCCCACACCCGGGGATCGTCCAGCATCCCCATGTCACGCGCCCACTGTCTGGAGTGCTCACGCGCCGTCTCCAGGTGCGGGTTAAGCCGCGCCGGGTACGGCATGTAGAACTCCGGCAGTTCAAAGGGCTGCATGACCTGGGCCTTACCTTTCCGCACGTCCTATCCTGGATTTGTGTCTTCTGGCGAAGGGCCGTTCGCATTGCCCGCTGATATGGGGTCCCCCGCGGCCGTGAGCCACGGTACCTGCCGCCGCCACCCGATCGCAATTAAGCTGGTATTCCCCGCGGGAGATTCCGGAGCCATCACGCCGGGGCGCCGCCCCGAGCCAATTCACTTAATGCGCAAATAGGGCGCATCAGGCCCGGGCGCGTATCGGTGCGCGCCGGAGGTCCAGGTCCGCGCGTCGGCGCCGCGGATCGCAGGGGGCAGAGCACGTGTGATCCGCGGCGCCGATGAGCCGGCCGGCCGCGCCGTCGCCCTCAGGTCGCGGGTAAGGGCGTGCCGCGGCGCTGTCCGCTGCGGCGTTGCGGTGACGCAGCTTGGGCGCGCTCAGCGCCCGTCGTGGTGATCACTTATCGGGAGCGTCGAATGGCCGCAGGTACGGCGCGGGCTCGTAGCGGAGGAACGCTGGCGGTGTGCTGACTGGCTGGCTACCAGCGCCGAACACGTTGTAAAAGGGGCCAAGTGCCGCCGCGGCGGCGTTCAGTTCGGCTGGGTCGGTCGCGTCGTGGCCCCACCGTCCGGTGCGCAGCCGGCTCAGCAGGTCCCGCGCTGCCGTGATGGTCTCGGCAGGAGTGAACGTGCAGTGCCCGGCACGGTGCACGAAGACCTGCCTGAGCAGCCGCCGGTCCCCCGCCCGGTCGACAACACTGCGGTAGGCCTGCTCATTCTCCGCCACGACGAGACCGTCGCCGGTGGTGTGCATGGTGAGCACCGGCATGTCCAGCCGCCCGTCGAAGGTGATGTTGTCCGCGAGGTAGCGCACCGCCGCCGGGTCCGCGCTGACGCGCGTCGCGTCGTTGAGCATCCGCAGATCGGCACCGAGGTCAAGTCCTGCCCCGCGGTACAGCGCCCGCACCTCCCGCGCGTCGGCCGATCTGGCCAGGTCCCTTGTGTAGTTGACCCCGGTGTTCCACGACGGGGTGCCGCCCGCGCGCGCCTCGAGTTCGGCCCGGAGCGCGAAGGCGAAGGGGAAGCCGACCTGCGTGTCCCACTGGAACTGGTTGGCCTCCTGAGCCGCGAAGTCCGTGGCCGCTGGCTCCGGTGACAGCGGGGTGAACCAGCCCGGCGTGTCGCCGAGCGCCGCCGAAAGGGCGAGCCGCGCCCGGCCCTGCGCGGTCTGCTGTGCCGCCGCGGCTGCGATCTCCGCGGTGCGAAGGTTGCCGGACGGATCGGCGATAGCGGTGACGGCGACGGACGGAGCGAGCAGCGTCTTGAAAGCGAACGCCGAGTCGAGAGTGGTGTTCCACGTCGCCACCCCGCCGGAAAGCACACCGCACATCGGCAGGGCGGCGTCGAACCGCTCGGGATAGCGCTGGATGAGGCCGGCGGTGATGATGCCCCCGAGTGAATGCCCCCACGCGATCGTCGTCGACGGATGGCCGACCAGGCTGTCGAAGACGTCGAGCGTGCCGATCTGGTCGGGCAGCGCCTGCTGGATGGCCCACCCGGTCGTCGCGTACGAGGAGCCCGCGAGAGCATAGCCGTGGTCGAGCAGCCAGCCGCCGGTTCGGGCGCCGCCGACGTCCTGTGCCGGGTTCGGCGACCCGGGTGTGATGTAGCCGTGGCTGTACAGGAACAGCGTGCCGTTCCAGTTGGCCGGGACCTCGATCTTGTAGGCCGCCCCGTCCGGCAGCGTCCCTGTCAGCTGCCGGGTCCCACCAGCGCCTAATGCCGACGCGGAGGCCAGGGTCGGCCCGGCGCCGATCGGGCCGGCCAAGGCCGCGAGCAGCGTGACGGCGAACAGCAGTCGAGAAAACCTACGGCTCCACAACACGGTCACGCTCCACGAAAGCAGGTCGGCGCAGGCCAGGACGTCAGACTGGACTCTAGCCCTCCAACACAAGCCGCAACAGTCCCCAAATCCGACCAGTTTCGCGCACATGGACGAACTGATCGTTTTCTTCCGTTCCATGCATATGCTGCCGCGGGACCAGCGGATGGCGGTGCGGGCGCGGCGGCGCGGCTACCACGAGCGGTTCCGCGCGCTGGTCGAGGAGGGGCAGCGCGAGGGACTGTTCAAGCCGGTCTTCCGGCCGATCTCGTCGTCCAGTTCTTCTTCGGCGCCGTCCACCAGGTCGCCGCGTGGTACCACTCCGACGGCCCGTTGAACGCGCAGGAGGTGGCCGGGTTCTACGTCGATCTGCTCCTCGACGGCCTGCGGGCGTGATCACCTGGTTGGGCCGTGCCCTTCCCATCGCACGACTGTGCCCCTTCGCACGACTGTGCCCCTTCGCACGAAGACGCGGGGCCTTGATGGACGATGCGGGGCCTTAGTGAAGGCGCCGGGTGCTGGGCCGGCCACACTGAATGTCGTCTGGCGTGTGCGGTCGCTGCCCGGGCGGCAGGGAGGAGACGGCGCGGATGCGCTTCGCAGGCAGGACCATTGTCGTGACCGGGGCCGCGGGTGGGCTCGGATCGGTCATGGCCGCGGCGTTCGCGGCCGAGGGTGGCAACGTCGCGGTCGTCGACCGTCCTGGCAGCCGGGGCGCTGAGGTGGCGGCCGTTATCAACCGGGCCGGCCACGCCGGCGGTGCCTTTTTCGCCGAATGCGACCTCGCCGATCTCCCTGCTGCCGCTGACCTGATGACAGGCATCGCGGCCAGCCACGACGGGGTGGACGTGCTGGTGAACAACGCGGCCATCTACCCGCGCAAGGCTGTGAACGAGTACACGATCGACGAGTGGCAACTGGTGCAGCGGACGAACGTCGACGCGGCGTTCGTTTGCACCAGGGCGGTGCTGCCCGCCATGCGCGCCGCGGGATCGGGCCGGATCGTGAACATCTCCAGCATCACGTTCTTCGGCGGGCTGGCGGGGCTCGTGCCCTACGTCACGTCGAAGGGTGCGCTGGTCGGGCTGACCCGCAGCCTGGCGCGCGAGTGCGGCCAGGACGGCATCACCGTGAACGCCGTCGCCCCCGGCGCGTTTCCGACCGCGGCCGAGGAGATCCATCCTGATCCACAGGGCTATAACGCGTTCGTCCTCGACCAGCAGGCGGTGAAGCGGCGCGGGAAGCCCGAGGATGTCGCGAACGCGGTGCTCTTCTTCAGCGCGCCCGAGACGTCCTTCATCACGGGCCAACTGCTCTGCGTCGACGGTGGCTGGATCATGCACTGAGCGCACTACCTGTCGCGGGGGTGTCCCTCCGGGGGGAGTGGACTGGGTCCGTGCGTCCCGGCCGGGCCCCGCGCGTTTACGGTCAGAGGTAGTTCCCGCCGCCCTCGAGGTCCTTGGCGATCCACTCGACGGACAGCACGTCCGCCGGGTCGAACACCTCCCATCCGTCGTCGCGCACGGTCTCGATGAGCCCGTCAGGGCGGACCCGCACGCTGAGCAGCGGGTGTTTCTCGTCGGTTAGCGCGTACCGCGCGGGCAGCCCGCGGAAGACGAGGCTGGCCCGGCCTGGCTTACCAGTCACCGGTTCCAGGAGTTCACTGACTACGTTGCCGTCCATCCAATCAAGCTACTCACCGCCCACACGCGCCCTGACGGCGCGCTGTCTTGACCGGACGCTGCACTGACTGGATGGTGCAGTGACTGGATGGTGCCCTGGCACGGGCGCTGGCGGTGGATCAGCGGAGCGCGGGATGGTCGGCGACGACCGTGCATGAGCCCGGAGCTACCTCGGTGAACCCACCGTCGCGGACGACCGGCAGATCGGTCTTCACGAGTTCCGCCCAGCGCCGCGCCGGCGCGGTCCGTACCGCGAGCGCGAAGCCGCTGGCCATCCACGCGGCGCGGTCGCGGCTGGGCAGCCGCCGCCACGCGAGCTGTGCGCCGTGGCCGACCTGGGCCATCGCCTTGCCCGCCGTCATTTCGAGGCCAGGGTTGAGCCAAAGTACGGGCGTCGCCTGATCAGGCTCGGGCCGCGGCGCGGTGTCCACCAGATCGGTGCCTGCGACCTGGAGTCTGGCCAGGTCGGCAGGCCAGTCCGTGACGGGCACCGGCGGATGGACACGTACCTCGGCGGTGCCCTGGGTGACCGTGATGCCCGGGAGGGCGACCGCCCGCTGCCAACCGGCGCCGCGTGCCCGGCGGACGACCTTCCTGATCCGGCCCGTCTCCCAGGCGCGGACGGGCTCAGCCCACTCCCCGTCAGCCGCCCGGGGGTCGCTCAGCAGCGTGAGCACCGCACGCGCGGCGGCCTCGAGCGCGTCGGTCCGCTCCGGCGGCGACGCCCGCTCGACCCGTACCACCAGCGGCAGGACGAACTGGGGCGCCGAGTCCTGATCGATCGGAGTGGACGCGGCTGCGGTGCTGTTCACCCGTACACGATCCCAGCCCGGTCGAGCGCGGGCGGCCGGCGGGTACCGGCCCGCGGTCAAACGGGGAGACGACGCGGCGGGTTGACCGCGGCGCGCTCAGACGTGGACGAGGCAGCCGCGACTGGTCAGGTGCCGCTTTCCAAGATCGATTATTCTCCCGGTCAGCATCCCGCCACAGTGCCGCATTCCCGATGGCGCGGAGGCGGCTTGCGCGCGCTGCCGTTATGGCCGTGCTGGCTGTGCTGGGCCCTGTCGAGTCGGCGCACCCTGTGGAACCCCGCGTGCGTTACCTCAGCGGCGGCGGGCGCTTCGCCACTTGACCGGCGGTGCCCGGCCGGCCCTTGGCCGTACCGCCCCGCCGCGGCGAGGACCGTCAGGCACCGGCCGGCCTAGACCCTCATGGACTGGCCGGCCTGAACCGTCAGGCACTGGCGGGCCTGAACCGTCATGAGCCGGCGGGTGTGGACCGTCGGGCGCCGGCCGGTTTGGGCTGGCCGCGCGCTCACCAGGATCGCCCGGTGGGACCGTGTCGGCGCGCGCGGACGCACGGTAGGAGGCGACGAGCCGGGCGACGAGTGTGGCCAGGAAGATCTGGCCGCCAAGCGCCTCCATGACGGCCACCGCGCGGCCGCCGTTCGTGCCCGCCGTGAAGTCGCCATAGCCGAGGGTGGTCAGGGTGGTGAAGCTGAAATATTGGAACGTCCTTGCGTTGGCCGGGGATCCGCTGGCGAAGAACGGCCCGGACTGCAGCCGGGACATCGCGGCGTAGATGGAGGCGAACATCAACCCGATGATCATGTAGGCGCTCACCGCGCCGTAGATGCTCTGCAGGGACACCGTGGGCATCATCAGGACCCGCCGCAGGATCACGCCGACGGTGAGGAGCAGGACGAGCGCGGACCATATGTTCACGATGCCCAGGCCGATGTCGGTCGCGTTCCCGAGCACGAGCGCGAGGGAGGTCGCCGAGCCGGCCACCGTGATGCCCATGACGATGCGCACGGTCCGCCTGCGCACCCGGGACGTCCGCAAGGCGAGCAGCAGCGTCACAACGAAGAGCACGCTCTCGAAGGCGCCGGCGAACCTGCCCGTGGTGAACGCCGACACTACATAGCTGAAGACGAGCAGGAGCAGCAACAGCCCGTAACGGTCACCGCGCCTGGCCAGCATGGGATGCGGGCGGGCGGCACGCTCACCGGTGTGCGCGGCCACGCCATCTCATCATCCCCGCGCACGCGGCGGCCCATCCGGCCGCGTGCCGGGGAACCGAGGCCCATGTCATAGCCCCGTCCCTCCGCTGGATCCTCCCAGGGTCGGCGGCGCCGTGGCAGCGAGGCGTCACCCACCAGGGGTGATCCGCCCACCGCCCACGCTGCGGGCCAACACGACACGACCATCCCCTGCGGGTGGCGTGGCCGGCCCGCATTCAGGCCAATGTCGGAGGTAAGCCAACAAGCCCGTCCGGGCTCCGCCGACCATGGGTGATCGAGAGGAATCTGATCATGACCGCCGACACAGCCAACATCGACCAGGCCACGCAGGACGCGCTGACCAGCCTAGTCATGGGAGACCCGAGCGTGCTCGAGGACGCGCTTGAGCTTCGTGAGATAGCGCAGGAGCGCAGCGGCCTTGACGCGCGCACCTTCTCGCTCGTGAAGATCGCCGCACTCGTCGCGATCGACGCGCCACCGGCCTCGTACCTGTGGCAGGTGCCGAACGCCCTGGACTCGGGAGCGACACCCGCTGACATTCTGGGCGTGTTGCGCGCCGTCGCGCCGCAGGTCGGCGGGCCCCGCGTGATTGGCGCGGTACCAGAGATCATGCTCGCCCTCGGGCTTTCGCTGCCCGACGACGGCAGCATCTGACCGGCCTGAACGACGGAGGGGAGAGGGCCATGTTCCGACGACGTCCGCTCATGCGTGCCGCCGTGGTCGGCGGCACCGCCTATGTCGCGGGTAAGCATGTCGCGAACAAGCAGCAATACGCGGCCGAGCAGGACCAGCGCATCAGCGACCTCGAACAGCAGCAGCAGGACCAGCAGGCCGCGCCGCCGCCGGCCCCCGCGCCGCCGCCGGCCCCCGCGGCGCCGCCGGCTCCGGGCGCGCCGTCCATGCTCGACCAGTTGAACCAGCTCGCGGCGCTGCACCAGCAGGGTGTGCTGAGCGACGACGAGTTCACCGCCGCGAAAGCGAAGCTGCTCAACAGCTGAGCCCGCGACATAGCTGAGCCCGCGAGAGATAGCCGGGAGATAGCTGAACCGCGGGGGACGGGCCATGGCGCCGGGCCGGCGCCATGGCCCGTCCCCCGCGGCGATGTCGCCCGCGGATGGCCCCATCCCCGTGGGCGACGTCGCCCGGCTCCGCGGCAGGCTGCGGCGAGCCGATACGCGGCAGGCTGCGGCGAGCCGATACGCGGCAGGCTGCCGTTACGAGGCAGCCTGCGGCGAGCCGTGCAGCGCGTCCTGCAGTTCCTTCTCGGCTTCCTTGGACAGCGAGGTCTTCAGCACGGTGCCGCCGTACTTGCTGAGAGCCTCGACGGCCTTGTCCGGTGTGACCTTCTCGACCATGAGGAACAGGGCTGAGGTGCCCGGCTTGATCATGTCGCGTACCTGGTCCTGGAACTGCCGGTCGATGGCCGATTTGGTGATCTTCCCCATGAGGGCGCCGAGGCCGGCGCCGATCGCGAGCCCGAAGACGGGAACGAAGAACAGCACGCCGAACAGCAGGCCCCAGAACATGCCCCAGCTGGCGCCGGCGCCGACCGGGTGGTGGCTGGTGTGGACGTGGTACTTGCCTTCTTCGTCGCGGGCGATGACGGCGATGGCGTCGGGCTCGATGATCAGGTCGCGCGCCAGGCGGCGTGCCTCATCCGCGGCCTGTTCAGCGGTCGTCTCGTCCGGGTATCCGATGGCGATCAGGTCTGCCATGAGCGTGTCTCCTTGGGGCGTGGGTTCGGGTGTGGTGCGCGCCGGATCTGAGTCCACCAACTGCCAGGCCGCCGCGCTCCGCCCGCAACGGGTGAACACCCGCGGCGCCAGCCGCTGAGATCCCTTGCGCCAGCCACGGTGATCGCTTGCGCCAGCCACGATGATCGCTCGCCGCAGCAGCCACGGTGATCGCCCGTGCCCGCGATCAGCCGAAGGATCCCGGAGATCAGGATGATCCAGCCCGAGGCACGCAAGCCGTCACCCGAACGGGGTGACCCCGCCAGGCCCGCATCGGCCGGCCAGGTCAGCCCGGAGGGCGGGCGTTCAGGCGCCCAGCGTCGCGAGCATGATCGCCTTGATCGTGTGCATCCGGTTCTCGGCCTGGTCGAACACGATCGAGTACGGGGACTCGAAGACGTCGTCGGTGACCTCGAGGGCGTCGAGCCCGGTCTTCTCGAAGATCTCCTCGCCCACCTTCGTGGCACGGTCGTGGAACGCCGGCAGGCAGTGCATGAACCGGACGTCCGGGTTTCCCGTCGCACGGATCATGTCTATGTTGACCTGGTAGGCGCTCAGCAGCGTAATCCGCTGGTCCCATACCTCCGTGGGCTCTCCCATGGAGACCCACACGTCGGTGTGCAGGAAATCAGCGCCGTACACGCCCTCCTCGACATTCTCGGTGTGCGTGATCCGCGCACCGCTCCCGCGCGCGATCCGCCGCGCCTGGCTGATCACGTGGTCGTCGTTCCACAGCGCACGCGGCGCGACCATCCGCACGTCCATGCCCATCATCGCCCCGGCGACAAGCAGCGAGTTGCCCATGTTATTGCGGGCGTCGCCGCAGAACGCGAACGCGATCTCGGCGTCGTGCTTGGCGCTGTGCTCGCGCATCGTCAGCATGTCGCACAGGGACTGGGTCGGATGCCATTCGTCGGTCAGCCCGTTCCACACCGGCACCCCCGCGTGACGCGCGAGGGTTTCCGCGCGCTCCTGCGCCGCGCCGCGGTACTCGATGCCGTCGTACAGCCGCCCGAGCACGCACGCGGTGTCCTTGATCGATTCCTTGTGGCCGAGCTGTGATCCCTCCGGGCCGAGGTAGGTGACGTGGGCGCCCTGGTCGTACGCGGCGACCTCGAACGAGCAGCGGGTGCGCGTCGAGGTCTTCTCGAAGATCAGAGCCATGTTCTTGCCCCGCAGTCGCTGCCGCTCGGTACCCGCGTACTTCGCCTGCTTGACCTCGGCGGAGATGTCAAGCAGGCCCTTCCATTCAGCGGGGGTGAAGTCGAGTTCCTTGAGGAAGCTGCGGTCGCGCAAGCCGGGCGGCATCGGGTCCTCCTGTGTCGGATCACGCTCGATGTGCCAGATGAGGCATCATCGCACGGCGGTCCGTCACAAGATTGTGGCTGACGCCGGGTCGCGTGGACGGATCGACGCTCGCGTCAGCCGTTCGCACCGATGATCCCGAACGGCTGCCGCTGCGAGCGTCCGGTGCGTTCGCGGCGTCGCCCCTGCGCGGGCCGCTAGGTCTGTGCCGCGGCCATCGCGTGCTTGACGAGGGTGATCAGCGTGGCTTTGGTGGTCTCACGGCCACGCGCGTCGCAACGTACGACCGGCACGTCCGGGCCGAGCGACAGAGCGTCCCGCACCGCGCCGGCGGGGTGCGGATACTGCCCGTTGAACCCGTTGATGCCGATAACAAAAGGTAACCCGGCCGCCTCGAAGTAGTCGACCGCCGGGAACGAGTCGGCCAGCCGCCGCGTGTCGACGAGCACCACCGCGCCGATCGCGCCGCGAACGAGGTCGTCCCACATGAACCAGAAACGTTCCTGGCCCGGCGCGCCGAACAGGTACAGGATCAGCCCTGCGTCAAGGGTCGCGCGGCCGAAGTCCATGGCGACCGTCGTGGTGGCCTTGTCAGGCACCATCGACAGGTCGTCGACACCGGTCCCCACGGCCGTCATCATCGCCTCGGTGGTCAGTGGCGTGATCTCCGAGACAGAACCGACGAACGTCGTCTTGCCCACGCCGAAACCGCCCGCCACGACGATCTTTACCGACGTAACCTCGCTGGCGCTGCCCGGCTTGGCCTGGCGCGCCTGCGCCGCGCTTGTTCCTGATGTGCGTGTCACTGCCTCACGTCCTGATCAGATCTGCACCGGCGTTGCGGCCGAGATCGAAGACAGGCGCATGCCGCTGCCGTCTCGAGCGGTTGATCTGCTTGATTGGGCCGATCCCCCGTGAACCGGCGTCTGGGTTCGTCGTGCGGCACATCGGGTTGTGCCGCACGCTGCCTATGTCCGCTGGCCGAACGCGTGCGCCGCGCCGCGGACGGGTGGGGTGAGGACGCTGCCCGCGCGCTCCGCGAGCAGTGTCATCTCGTAGGCGACCAAGCCCATATCGCAATCTCGCCGCGCGAGCACGGCCAGGATGGAGCCGTTGTTGATCGCCATGACGATCAGCACTCCGCGCTGCATCTCCACCACGGTCTGGGTGACCGAGCCACCCTCGAAGATCCGGGACGCGCCCTGGGTCAGGCTGGTCAGGCCGGATGTCACCGCCGCGAGCTGGTCGGCGCGATCCGGGGGAAGTCCTGCGGAGCACGCGATGGGAATGCCGTCAGACGACACCACGAGTGCGTGCGCGACATCGGGAACGCGCTCGATGAAGTTGTTGATCATCCAGCCCAGATCTTGCACCGGGTAACTTGCCGGATTCAACAGATGCTCCTCTCCACGCGAACGCGTGACGTTGGTGCGCTCCGCCGTGTCTTTCAGTGTCTTCAGCAGACCTTGTCCGTGGGCGCGGCCTCGCCGATGGCTACCGCGACCGGATAATGCGCCACGCCGCCGGACGCCTGGCCGTCTGTCGCCAGGCCCCGAACCAGAGGGATCACCGCTTTCATCCATCGGGGGGATTCTCGGTCTTGATCGCGGCGCGGGCCCGGCGCACACCCTGCTGGAAGCTCGCCATCCGGTTGCGGGCGTTCTCCGCGGAAAGCGCCGGGCTCGCCGGTGCCGACACGCGGGCGCCCGCGGAGCCGGGGACGATGTTGGCCTGCGGCACGCGCCGGGGCAGACCGGCGGAGGTCAGGCCGCCGGCCGAAGGCGCGACCGCCCCCCTCGCCGCCCGCCAGCCCTCGTCGCCAGCCGACCTCCACTGGGGCATTGCGGCCCGGCCCTTCTCCGCGCCGTCGGGCGCGTTGTCGTCTCGCTGCAGCGAACGCCCGCGGCGGTTGAACCAGTCGGATTCGAGCGAGTCGTAGATGGGCAGCCTGGCGTCCGGGCCATGTGGCATGCCCGCGGGGACCACCACCGGGCTGACTTCCCGCATCGGCTGCACATGCTGCATGGGCCCGGTGTCGGCCGCGCGCATGGGGCCGGTGTCGGCCGCGCCTGTGTCGGCTGCGTGCATGGGGCCGGTGCCGGCTGCGTGCATGGGACCGGTGCCGGCTGCGTGCATGGGGCCCGTGCCGGCTGCGTGCATGGGGCCCGTGCCGGCTGCGTGCATGGGGCCCGTGCCGGCTGCGTGCATGGGACCGGTGCCGGCTGCGTGCATGGGACCGGTGCCGGCGTCCTGCGTCGGCCCGATCCCAGCGCGGTGGATCGGCCCGGTATCGGCACCGCCGAACGGGGTGACTTCGGCGGGCTGGCCCACGCTCGGCCAATCGTTGGAGGGCAGGGCGGGCGCGTTGAAGATCTGGGACTGAGCAGCCGGGTCCCACGCCTCGACGGCCGCGGCGGGTTCGGTCTCGAGCGTGCCGAGACGCCGCAGCCATGTGCTCGGCGGCGTGATCTCCTGCGAGATCAGGCTGTCGGGCAGCCAGATGAGCGCGGTGAGGCCGCCGAGTTCGGGCTGGCGCAGCCGGACCCGGATCCCGTGCCGTGCGGCCAGCCGGGCCACCACGAACAGGCCCATCCGGCGGGAAACCGCCACGTCCACGACCGGCGGGTTCTCCAGCCGCCAGTTCGCGTGCGCCATCTCTTCCGCGCCCATCCCGACGCCCTGGTCGGTGATGTCGAGCAGCACGCCGCCGCTGTTCAGCAGGTGGCCCGCCACCTTGACGGGTGTGTCGCCGGGGGAGAAGGAGGTCGCGTTCTCGAGCAACTCCGCGAGCAGGTGGACCACGTCGTTTACCGCGTTGCCCGCGACGGATGTGCCCGGCTGGATGTTCAGGCCGACCCGCTCGTACTGCTCGATTTCTGACACCGAGGCCCGGAGGACGTCGATGAGCGTGACCGGTTTGCCCCACCGCCGTACCGTCTCGTGGCCCGCGAGCACGAGCAGGTTCTCCGAGTTACGGCGCATGCGGGTGGCCAGGTGGTCCATGCGGAACAGGTTGGAAAGCCGCTCCGCGTCCTGCTCACCCTGCTCAAGCTCGTCGATAAGCCGGATCTGGCGTTCGACCAGAGACTGGCTGCGCCGCGACAGGCTGACGAACATCGCGTTGACGTTGCCGCGCAGCATGGCCTCGTTCGCCGCCAGCCGCAGCGCTTCGCGGTGCACCTGGTCGAACGCCCGGGCGACCTCACCCACCTCGTCGGTGGAGACGACGTCGATGGGCTCGACCTCGAAGACTTCGCCGTCGCCCCCGGTCTCGCTGAGCTGACGTACCTTCTCAGGCAGCCGCACACCGGCCACGTCGAGCGCGCCGGCGCGCAGCCGGCGCAGCGGGCGGACCATCGACCTGGCGATGATCGCCGTCACGATCAGCACGAGGATCAGGATCAGCAGCACCACGATGCCGGTCAGCACGGCGGAGCGGGCGGCGCCGCGCTGCAGTGCGCGGCTCTGCGCGATGATCGAGTTCACCGCCTGGTTCTCGACGTTCCGCATCTGGTTGATGGTGGCCGACATCGCCGAGTACCACGTCTGGCTCGCGCTCACGTTCGTGCTCCCCGCGAGCAGCGGTGTGTTGCTGCTGCCCACGGTCAGCACGTGCTGCTCGAGGTTCTGCGCGAGGTCGTCTTGCGCACCCGTCACCGTGTCGGCGAACTGCTGCTGCTCGGCGACCGATGTCGAGGCCATGAAGGTGGAAAGATCACTGGCCTGTTGCGCCTGCGCGGCGGACAGGGCGCTCAGTTCGTTCGGCGTGATCTGCCCGGCGATGAACGAGGAGTAGAGGATGGCGCGCTGCTGCGACGCCTGATCCTTCATCCGGGACAGCAGGCCGAGCGTGCGTACGCTGTCGCTCAGTGCCGGGTTGGCGCCGCCCAGGGCAATTTCGTCGTTGAGCGCGAACATCGCGGCGATCGCCTGCGAATAGTCCGCGATCATGGGCAGGGCCGGGAGCATGCTGTTGAGCGCGGCATCCCGCAGGCCCTGCAGGTCCCCGATCCTGGCCAGCACCGCCGCGAGCTTGTCGCGGGTCCCAGCCGGGTACGCGCCGCCGATCGCCGCCGAACGCGTGCGGACGTTCCTGGCCAGGGAGTCGGTGACGGCGTACTGGTTGCGCAGCGTGGATTCGCCGCTGACCGGCCTGCCCGCCGCGATGAAGCCAGCTGTGATGTCGCGCTCGTCCTCCATGGCCTGCGCGAGCTTGGTCACGTCACCGCCGAGCACCGCGAGTTGCTCTATTCGCTGGAAGGTGTTGGCACTGCGCACCGCCGTTTCGATCCTGATGCCGCCGAGCACGATGGCTGTCGCGGTCGGGATCGCGATAAGGGCGAGCAGCCTCCAGCGCACCCGCCAGTTCCTGAGCGCCACGGCGGAGCCCGTTCGCCCCGTGCGGCGTTTGGTGCCGCCTCTCGCTGCGGCCGGGACCGGCGCGGCAGGCTGACTGGTGTGCGTGGGGTTGTCGTGATCGATCATCGGTTGCGTCCGCACTGCTTTCGCATCTCTAGCTGGACATTAATGGCCGAAATCGTCAAACATCGCGAAATTGGAACAGCAGACGTAACGTTGCGGCCACTGTGGTGACTCTGCGTGGTAACCGGTCATGCAGCTTGGAGACCGCAGCACAGCCAAGCGTCTACTTTATCGGGACGTCAGGTCATGCGTGTGACCAGATCGTGACATGAAAGAAATATCACTTAACGTAATAATAGATGCCGCCCCGTCACGATGCGGTACTCTCTTGCGCTGCGGCTAACCCCCTCCGCCGCGCGCCCAGAGCCGGGCACGGCCGGTTACCGGCGGGACAGAAGGCCGTTATCGGCTCGCCAGGCCGAAGAGCCGTGTGGAGGCTGGCTCTCGCGCGTCTTCGCAGCTTAAAAGGAGCGTCCATGAGTCGTGCACGGTTCCGTCGTATCCACGTCGCAGTCATCGTGGCCCTGCTCGCCACGGTGATCAGCGCGTGCGCAGGTTCGGGGGCATCAAGCAGTTCAGGAAGCCCAGCGAGCGGGGGACTCGAAAAGACGACTATCACGGTCGCGGCGCTGCCCGTCGTCGACACCGTGGGGCTGTTCATCGCGAAGAAGGAAGGTTTCTTCCAGCAGGCGGGGCTCACGGTCAATGTGAAGATGGTTGCGCAGAGCACCGCGGCGATCTCGGCGATGCTCGCGGGCAGCGTCGACATGATCGCTGGGGGTAACTACGTGTCCTTCATCGAGGGGGACGCGCACGGCGCCTTCAAGATCCGCGTACTGGTCGACGGCACCGCGTGTGGCCACCACACGTTCAGCGTTCTCGCCCTGCCGAAGAGCGGTATCAAGAGCCCGGGTGATCTTGTGGGCAAGACCGTCGCGGTCAACATCACCAACAACATCCAGACGCTCATGCTCAACGCGCTGCTGAAGGCCGACAACATCGACGCGACCAAGGTGCGCTACGTGGCCATCCCGTTCCCGAACATGGCTGCCGCATTGCAGACGGGCAAGGTCGATGCCATCAGCGTGATGGAACCGTTCCTCACCGGTGCCGAGCAGTCCCTTGGCGCCACGGAGATAGCGGATCAGTGCGTCGGCGCGCAATCCGGCATGCCGTTGTCCGGGTACTTCGTCACCGACACGTGGGCGCAGAAGTACCCGAACACCGCGCGGGCCTTCCAGACCGCGCTTGACAAGGGCCAGGCGCTCGCCGACAGCAACCGCGCCGTGATCGAGCAGGTGCTCCCCACCTACACCAAGATCACCGCGAAGGTCGCGGCGCTGATCGCCATCAACACCTTCCCGACCTCGCTCGACGCGATGCGGCTGCAGCGGGTCGCGAACCTGATGCAGTCGGGCGGTTTGCTGACGAGCCAGTTCAACGTGGCACCGCTGCTGTTCAAGTGACTGACGTGCCCGGGCAGACGCACCTGATTCGCCCTTCGCCGGACGGCAGCCGAGCCTGGCGCTATCCCTGAAGACCCGCCCGCCCCTGCAGAACTCACCCGCCCCTGCAGACTCACTGTCCCTGCAGACTCACTGTCCCTGCAGACTCACTGTCCCTGCAGACTCACTGTCCCTGCAGACTCACTGTCCCTGCAGACTCACTGTCCCTACAGGACCCACCCGCCCTGGGGGCGTTGCCCTACTGGTGATTTTGCCAGGTTGTCAAGCGCGACGGGATGGGCGAACGTGGTCCTGTGGATAAGTTGGCTGTCGGCGGGGTTCGTGCCTGCCGCTGGGCCGCAGCGCTTGCCACGCGCGCCACGCGGCAGCCGTTAGGGCTCTACTGGCCCCGCAGGGGCGGCTTCAGGACCCCCGTGCGACCGCCCGGATGGCGGCCGGGTAGGGAGGCGTCACACATGCGCGGGCGTGAGTCACCGGCCCCTTGCAGGCTGAACTGGGTTACCCCAGATCACGAAAGTATCCCTAAACTCGACTGTTCCGTTGGAATCATGATTTACGATCCCCTCCTGTGAGCGTTGACGCCCGGGCAGGAGACGCCCTTCCGATGCGTACCGCCCGCCGCCGGCCTTCGGGGCGCCACCGGAGCCCGGACCGGCTGTCGGTACCGTCCACCGCGCCTGCCCTCGTGCTCGCCGTCCCAGGTGCGGCGTGCGGCGCGAGCGATGAGATCAGCACCAAGATCGCCGCCTACGCGAGCGGCTCATGCCCGGGTGTGGTGGTCCGCGCGGGTTACCTGGAGGGCACGGAGGCGAACCTCGCGGCCGTACTCGCCGCGGTACGCGCCAGTGGCAATGCGGCGCCTGCCGCCGTCGTGGTGCCGATACTGACCGCTCCGCATCCGTGGGCCGATGCGGCGCTCGCCAAGGCGATCGCCGAGGCCGGCGTGCCCGTGGTTCTGACCGGGCCGCTCGGCCCCCATCCGCTGCTCGGCGAGGTGCTGCACACACGGCTGGCCGAGGCGGGCCTTGCCCGCGCGGGCCGGATGCGCGAGATCAGCATTGCCGCGGCAGCCGAGGGCATCATCGTGGCCGCCGCGAGCGGTACCCCCGGCGCTTCTGCCGCCGGTTCTGGCGGTGCGCTGGCCGGTGTGCAGGAAGCCGGGATCGTGGCCGTTCTGCTCGCCGCGCGGCTCGCGGCCCCGGTCGTGCCCGCCTCGCTCGGGAATGCCGCGAGCCTGCGGGAAGCGGCCGAACGGCTGCGAGATGCCCGTGCCACGAACCTGGCGCTCGCGCCCTGCGTCATCGGGCCAGAGACCAGCCAGCACGAACTCGCGGCCGCCGTGGCGGAGACCGGCGCGCGCAGCGCGCAGCCACTTGGCGCCCATCCCGCCATCGGCCAGCTTGTCGCGATGCGCTACGGCGCTGCCCTGCAGGACCCGCGCATCGCCGGCGCCCCCGGGGTCACCTGATCGCGCGACAGTGCTCCGGCCCGGCCGGCGGCCGGTGCCGCCTGGCAACCAGTCAGGTTAAGGTACGCCGGCCGCGACAGCGGCCGGCGTGCGAATGCCTAACTGGAGGTGTCACAGCCCATCTTCCCCCGAAACGTCATTTCTGCGCCCAGTTTGTCCGGGTATGGCCACCGTTTCGGGTGGGAAGTCATTGCGTAACCTGTCAGACACGGCCGTATCTCGCTGACCGCGGAGACCAGGGTGGTTTTGCCTACGCCGAATCCGCCCGCGACCAAGATCTTTGCCGTTTCGAGCCGGCCCGATCGTTGCCGCCCCCGGCCCGATCGTTGCCGCCTCTGGCCCGATCAGAGTGCATGTAGCCCATCAAGCACTTTCCTCAGTAGACGCTCGTCGTTCGCCGACCCTCGCTCCGCCGGTCTGTACACCCTGATCAGTCCGTGCTGGCTCAGGTCCCCGAGCAGCACACGGACCACGCCGATCGGCAGGTCGGTCTGTGATGCCAGATCGGCCACGGGAACAGGCCGACGGCACAGGTTCAGCATTCTCCGGTGCTCGGGCCCGGGCCGGCGACCGTCGGTGGCCTCCGTGTTCGTCGCCATCACCACATCGATCAGGTCAAGCGGCGATTCCCCGGCCGGCCGCGTACGGCCCTGGGTGAGGGCGTAGAGCCGTACCACCGGGCCAGCGTCCCGGTCCAGCCATCTGTCCTTCGACGAACTCATGAGCCCTGATCACCCAGCGGCGAGATCGTGACCAGGGGAATGATGAACAGGCTCGCGAGCGTGAGCCGGATCGACCTCGTGCGCGCTGGCCGCTGACGTGAACCCATGGGACCTCTGAACGGTGTATCGAAACGGAGGCGCGGACGTCAGCAGGCCGGCGGCGCGGGGGGCGGGGGATCAGGGCGCCGGGACACGTGCGCCGTAGCCTGGATCACGGCTCAGTATCCGGATGGCGTGTTCAACGAGAGCTATCAGCACGGTTTTACCTGATGCCCGCGCGCGGGCATCGCACAAAATGATCGGCACGTCCGGGTCCAGGTCGAGGGCGGCCCTGATGTCCTCTGGATCGAAGTGCCTGGCTCCGTCGAAGCAGTTCACACCGACGACGAAGGGGGTTCCACGCTGCTCGAAATAGTCGACAGAAGGAAAGCAGTCGGCCAGCCGCCGCGTATCGGCCAGAACGACCGCGCCGAGCGCCCCGAGCGCGAGTTCGTCCCACATGAACCAGAACCGGTCCTGGCCAGGCGTGCCGAAAAGATAGATGAGCAGGTCGTCGCGGATGGTGATCCGGCCGAAGTCCATCGCGACCGTCGTGGTCGTCTTCTGCTCCACGCCGTCGAGCAGGTCGATCTGCGCGCCCGGCGCGCTGAGGTGCTCCTCGGTGCGCAGCGGCCGGATCTCACTGACCGCGCTCACCAGCGTGGTCTTGCCGACGCCGAATCCGCCCGCGATCAGGATCTTGATCGTGACCGGAACGTCGGCCGGGCCAGTGTTTCGATTAGAGCCGGCGTAGCCCATCGGCCACCTCCCTCAGAATGCGCGGGTCGGGCAGTCGTGCGGGTGCAACGGGCCGGCGGATCGTGACCAGCCCCCGGTCACGCAGGTCCGCGAGCAGGATCCGGACGACACCAAGAGGCAGGTCGAGGTCAGCGGCCAGATCGGCGACCGACATGGGAATGCGGCACAGGCGTAGCAGCGAGAAGTGCTCCGGATCCAGGACCCAAGGGTCCGGCGGGGTCTGGCGGGTCGACGTGACCATTGCGATCAGGTCGGGGCTCTCACCGCTGGGCCTGGTCCGGCCGCGGATGACGGCGTAGGGACGGACCACAGGTCCGGCCTCTTCGTCGTGCCACGCGTCGTCCTGCGAGGGCATGCCACGGTCACTTAGTTCCGTCGTCGGCTGGCACCGGCCGCGGGTTGACCGACAGGTGCTGGCCCACCCGCTTGACGAGCACGGCCATCTCGTAGGCGACCAGGCCAACGTCGGCACTGGCCGAGCTGAGCACGGCCAGACAGCTTCCCTCGCCCGCGGCGGTTACGAACAAGAAAGCGGACTCCATCTCGACGATGGTCTGCCGCGCATGGCCGCCGCCGAAGTGACGGCCTGCCCCCCGCGCCAGGCTCTGAAAGCCGGCCGCGATCGCGCAGAGGTGTTCCGCGTCCTCACGGCGCAGGCTCGAGGACGCCCCGATGGCGAGGCCGTCCCTGGACAGGATCACGGCCTTCTCGACCTGGGCCACGCGTCTGACCAGGTCGTCGAGCAGCCAGTCAAGCTCGCCGCTAGAGATCACCGTCTGCTCCCTTGGCTGGCCCGCTCCGTCTTCCGCCGTCTGACCGGCCCCGTCGGCCGTCCTTGGCTGGCCGTCCCCGTCCGTCGCCGCTTTGGTTGTCATTCCTCGCCCCCGTCCATCGGCGCACGCGCGGCTGGCTCACCGTCGGCCGGCTCACCGGGTTCCGGTTCGGGTGAGCCGGACGCGGAGCGGCCGCGCTCCCAGCCCTGCTGGATGGCCGTCATCGTGGCACGTGCCTCCTCTGGGGATCGGAAACCGGGCTCGCTGTCCAGCCCGACGATGCTCTGCGGGCCGGTGTCGCGAAGCTGGGGTGCCAGATTGGCCTGACGGACCCGCCGTGGGAGGCCGAGCTCGGTCAGGTCGGCGGTGGCCGCCGCATCGGCGGTATCGGCGGTCGCCGGCGCCTCGGGCTCCGGCCACCCGTTCTGATCGGCGCGCTGGAACCAGCTGGCCGACGTCGCCGACGCCGCGGCCGGCGCGGCCGGCGCGGGTGGCGTGGGTGGCGCAGGCGGCAACGCCTGAGCGTCCGACGCCGCGCTGTCGGCCATGATGGACGGGACGGCCCAGCCGTCGCCCGCCGCGGCATCGCTGCCCTCCAGCGCGCCGGTTCCGCTGAGGCCGTTGGTGGCGTACGGGTGCGAGCCCGTGGGCGGCACGGTCGCGGCGGCCGCGATGATGTCCTCGCTCCGCGCGGCGTGGCGGCCGGTCGGCTGGACCGCGCCGTCGCTGGTGATGGCGGCCACCGGGTCGCGGGCGAAGACGTCCTCGGAGACCACCAGATCCCGCGGGATCAGCACGATGGCCGTGGTGCCACCGTACGGGTTGACGCGCAAGGAGATCCTGATGTTGTGCCGTATGGCCAGGCGCCCGGCGACGAACAGGCCGAGCTGGTCGCTGTCGGACAGGTCGAACTCCGGTGGATGGGCCAGGCGGGCGTTGATCTCGGCCAGCTTCTCCTCGTTCAGGCCAAGACCGCGGTCCTCGATCTCGACCGCGAAGCCCTTGCCTACCATGTCCCCGGTGAGCCGGACCGGGGTGTTCGGCGGTGAGAAGATCGTCGCGTTCTCGACCAGTTCGGCGATCATGTGGATCACGTCGGCGACCGCCGGCCCGGCCAGGGCCGCCTCCGTCATCGTCACGACCGTCACCCGCGTGTAGTCCTCCACCTCGGCGACGGACGCGCGCAGTACGTCCACCAGCCGCACCGGGTTGCGCCACGACCGGCCCGGCGCCGCGCCGGACAGGATGATCAGGCCCTCCGCGTGCCTGCGCATGCGGGTGGTGAGGTGGTCGAGGCGGTACAGGTCGCCAAGCTCGTCTGGGTCGCTGGCCCGCCGCTCCATGGTGTCGAGCAGTGTCAGCTGGCGGTGCAGCAGCGACTGGCTGCGCCGCGCGAGGTTCCTGAAAACGTCAGAGACTCCGTTCCGGAGTCTGGCCTGATCGACAGCCGCCTCGATGGCGGTCCGCTGTACCGTGTTGAACGCCTGCCCGACCTGGCCGATCTCGTCATCGCTTGTCCGTATGGGCGGCGCTTCCGCTGAGACATCCACGTCGTCGCCCGCCCGCAGCCGTTCCATCACGCGGGGGAGGCGCTCGGCCGCGAGCGTGAGCGCCGACCGCCTGAGCACGGCGAGCTGGCGCACGAGGCCACGGCCGATCCAGATCGATACGAAGACGGACGCGATCAGCGCGATGAGCCCGAGCCCTCCGGCCAGGATGAGCCGCAGATAGATACCGCGCGCGACCGGCTGGGCTCGCGATAGCAGGTCGTTCGCGGCCTGCTCTGCCGCGGTCGAGAATCCGTTCGAGATCGCGCCGACGTCGGCCCCCCAGGTGGCGGGGTCGACGGGCGGCGGGCCGTTGTGCGAATCGCTGATCACCGTGTCCTCGACCGAGTTGAGGGCGTTGCTGATCTGCGGGTCGACGTACTTGTCGTAGAAGTACCTGTTGTTCGTGTTCAGGTCGGGCAGGGCGGCGGCGAGCATGGCGCGGCGCGCGCCGACGAGCTCGGCGAATTGGTGGCGATCGGCGGGCGGGAACGACCGCGCCGCCATGTCGCTTTCGAGCAGGGCGTCTTCCTGCAGCAGCAGGTTCTCTGAGTCGCCCATCCGGACAAGCGCGAGCCCTTGGACCACCAGCGGGGCGTTGGATTCACTGCGAATGACCTGGTTTAGCACCGCCTCTGACGCCGTGACTACGCCGTTGTAGGCGTCCATTGCCCGCGGCCGGGTGATGGTGTGCGAGGTGATCTCTGACCGCAGCGCGCCGAGCCCTGCCGCGGACGTCAGCAGCGCGTTGATGGCCACCTTTTCTGGCGCGGTCGCGTAGTTCTGGGTGGCGCTGGAGGTGACGGCCGTGGCCATGGCCGAGCGCGCCTGGTCGGTCTTCGTCTCCTGCGCGTCGAGCTGCGCGAGGAACTGCGGTATCGGCGCGGCCAGGTAGATCATCGCGACCCGGCGCTCGGAGTCGATCTGGCCCTCGAAGTTGCCGACTGGCGTGCCGGTATCGTTCTTCAGCGCGCGGGCGTGCGCCTCGCTGAGGGCGTCGCCGATCGTAATGCTCGCCACGAAGATGTACAGGCCGAGCAGTGACAGCAGGGGGATGAGGACGAGGAAGAAGATCCTCAGGCGAATAGACCGCCGGCGCAAACCCATGACTGTGGCCCCGGTTGTGAGAGGTGGGCAGGCGCGGCTGAGCGCCCCCCCACGAGAAGATTCGGACACTAAACGGGGTGTGATATTAACACCGAATCCGAATGATCAAGGACAAAATCACCGATGTCGTCGGTCCGAAAATGGCGGTTCGATCTAGTTTTGGACGGCCTCAGTCGCTATCCGAGCGCGGTTAGATACGGTCGGCCGGCCACGCCGGGCCGTGACGGCCCGGCAGCCCCGATCCGGCACCGTCCGCGCACGCGCGCTCACGTTGCGAGAGATGCGAGCCCCGGGCGGATGGATCGAGCCGCCAGCCTTGTTAACGGGTTGGGCGGGCAGGCTGTTGCATGAACACGCCGCCCCCGGGCGGCGGGCGGCTCACGGCGACTGACGACGAGTGACGCTGACATTACGCTGATATGAGGAAATATGATCCCGAACGGCGGCGCGGGCCGCGTCAAGCGCTGGCGGCAACTTCTCGCCAGTGAGCGCGACGCGGCGGCCCTGTACGCACGGCTCGCCGAGATTGAGACGGGCGAGCGCCGGAAGATCTTCGAAGAGCTCGCGGACGTCGAGCGCACCCACGCCGCGTACTGGGAGGGCAAGCTGCGCGGCGCCGGTGCGGCGGTGCCCGAGCCGGGCAGGCCGAGCCTGCGGACCAGGTTGCTCGCGACGGCCGCCAGCCGCCTGTCGCCTGGCGCGGTGCTCCCGCTGATCGAACGGGCCGAGCGCACCGACGCCGGCATCTACGACGCCGAGCCGGACGCGGCACCGGGGATGGCCGCCGACGAGCACGGTCACGCCCGGACGATCGCGAAACTGATCGAGGGAGGCAAACCGAGCCCGCCAGCTCAGATCGCCCGCAGAGAGCCGTGGCATCGCGGCGACCGCTCGGGCGCGCTGCGGGCCGGGGTCTTCGGCGTCAGTGACGGGCTCGTGTCCAACACCGCGCTCGTCATGGGTATCGCTGGGTCCGGGTCGTCGCACACGGTGATTCTGCTCACCGGGACGGCGGGCCTGCTGGCGGGCTCGTTCTCGATGGCGGCGGGCGAATACGTGTCCATGGCGAGCCAGCGTGAGATGTACCAGCGGGAGATCTCGCTCGAGGCACAGGAGCTTGCCGAGAACCCGGAGGAGGAGCGCACGGAACTGGTCCTGCTCTACCGGGCCAAGGGCCTGGACCGCAGTGATGCGGAGCGGCTGGCCGACCGGATCATGACAGACCGCAGCGTCGCGCTCGACACACTCGCCCGCGAGGAACTCGGCCTCGACCCGAGCGCGCTCGGATCGCCGTGGACCGCGGCGATATCCAGCCTGCTGACGTTCGCGGCCGGCGCCCTCGTCGTTCTGGTGCCCTACCTCTTCGGCGGCGGTACCGCGGCGTTCGTGACCGCGATCATCCTCGCGGCCGCGGCGCTGCTCGGGGTCGGTGCGGGCATCGGCATGCTGAACGGGCGCTCACCCGTGCGCTCAGGACTGCGCCAGCTGTTCGTGGGCGGACTGGCCGCGCTCGTGACGTTCGGCGTCGGCCATCTGATCGGCGCGAGCGTGTCATAGCACCCCACGGCGGCGGTTCGCGGGAAGCGGGTCAGCCGACGAGGGTCTTTACGGCGGCGGTGATCTCTGCGAGGGCGCGCCTGGCGTCGGCGAAGTACATGCTCGTCTTGGGGTCGAGGTAGAGCTCGTTGTCGATTCCCGCGTAGCCGTGGCCCATCGAGCGCTTGATGACGATGATGCTCTTGGCCCGATCGACGTCCAGGATCGGCATGCCGGAAATGGGAGTGCCGGGGCGGCGCGCGGCCGGGTTCGTGACGTCGTTGGCGCCGATCACGAGGGCCACGTCGGCGCGCGGGAACTCCGGGTTGACCTCGTCCATCTCCTTGAGCTGTGAGTAAGGGACGTTGGCCTCGGCCAGCAGCACGTTCATGTGTCCCGGCATGCGGCCGGCGACCGGGTGGATGGCGTAGACGACGTTGACGCCGCGGCTTTCAAGCAACTGCGCGAGCGCCTGCACCTCGTGCTGCGCCTGCGCCGCGGCGAGCCCGTAGCCAGGCACCACGATGACATTGTGGGCGTAGGCGAGCTGGATCGCGGCATCGTCCGCGTCGACCGTCCGCACCGACGCGTCGGCGCCGACCAGGGCGCCCGCGGCCGTGTCACCCGTGCCGAAGCCGCCGATGATGATGTTGGCCAGCGACCGGTTCATCGCGTCGGCCATCAGCTTGGTGAGAATGCTTCCCGACGCGCCGACCAGGGCGCCGGCGGTGATGAGCACCGCGTTGTCGATGACGAAACCGGCCATCGCGACGGCCGTGCCGGTGAACGCGTTCAGCAGCGAGATGACCACCGGCATGTCCGCGCCGCCGATCGGCAGCACCATGGTCACGCCGAAACCGAGCGCGGCCAGGATGAGAACGATCAGGACCGCGATGTTCCCCGCCCCGGTCATGAGCCAGATGCCCGCGCCGGCCATGAGGACGGCAAGCACCACGTTGACGGCGCGCGCGTAGGGAAAGACGATCGGCGCGCCGCTCACCCAGCCCTGCAGCTTGCCGGCGGCGACGAGCGAGCCGGAGAAGGTCACGGCGCCGATGAGGACGTCGAGGGCCGTCGCCACCGCCACCGTCCCCGACACGCCCGTCGCCCCCACCGCGGTGTCGAGCCGCACGAAGTCGGCGATGGCGACGACGGCCGCGGCGCCGCCGCCGACGGCGTTGAAGAGGCTCACCAGCTGCGGCATCGCGGTCATCTTCACGGTGCGGGCGCTGTAGAGCCCGGCGACAGACCCGACGAGGATCCCGGCGACAAGGACGATCCATCCCGTGGTCGTGACCGTTCCCGCGTGCACGACCGCGGCAACGGTCGCGGCGATCGCGGCGATCATCCCCGCCGCGGAGAGCTGGTTGCCCCGCCGCGCGGTGACCGGCGAGTTCATCAGGTGCAGCCCGAGGACGAAGCACGTCGCGGCGGCGAGGTAGATCAGCCGGACGACCGTGTCGAATGCGCTCATGACGCCGCGCCCTTGTCCACCTGGCGGCTCGCGCTACCGCTCACCTGGCCGTTGGCTGCGGCAGCCGCCTCGGCGGGCAGTTCGGGTCGCTTGCGGAACATCTTCAGCATCCGGCCGGTGACGACGTAGCCGCCGACGACGTTCGCGGCGGCGAACGCCGAGGCGACGAAGGCGAGCACGTAGCCGAGGGCGTTGTTCGCGGTGACCGCGATGAGCATGGCGCCGACGAGCACGATGCCGTGGATGGAGTTCGCGGCCGACATCAGCGGCGTGTGCAGCATCGACGGCACCTTGCTTATGACCTCGAAGCCCACCAGCAGGCTCAGGACGAAGATGGTGACATCAGCGATCAGGGCCTGGCTCATCGGCTCCACCTCCGGCGGCTGGCGCGGACTCGAGAAGTTCCGCCACGGCTGGATTGATCACTTTGCCCGCGTGCGAGACGACGACGCCGGCCTGGATCGCGTCGGCGGGGTCGATGGCCAGCACGCCGTCGCTGACCATGTGCGCAAGCAGCGCGCTGACGTTGCGGGCGTACGCGGCGGAGGCGGCGGTGGCCATGGTCGAGGGCAGGTTACCCGCCCCGATGATGGTGACCCCGTTGTCGGTGACGACGGTCGCTTCCGGCTCGGACAGCGCTGCGTTCCCGCCGAGCGGACCGGACCCGAGGTCGACGATGACCGATCCCGGCCGCATGTCCTTGATCGCCCGCGCGGTCACGAGCAGCGGCGGCCGCCTGCCCGGCACCTGCGCGGTGGTGATGACGACGTCGTGCCGCACGATGTGCGCGTTCAGCTCGTCCTGCTGTGCGCGCTGCTCCGCGTCGGTGAGCGCGCGCGCGTAGCCGCCCGCGGCGCCTCCGTCCGCGACCGCGCCGACCGTGAGGAAGGTCGCGCCGAGCGACTCGACCTCGGCCTTGGCCGCGGGGCGCACGTCGTAACCGGACACCACGGCGCCGAGCCTGCGGGCGGTGCCGATCGCCTGCAGGCCCGCGACGCCCGCGCCGAGTACGAGCACCTCGGCCGGCCTCGCGGTGCCGGCCGCGGTGATGAGCAGCGGGAAGAAGCGTGCGAAGGCGCCGGCCGCGACGAGCACGGCCTTGTAGCCCGCGACGTTGGCCTGCGACGTCAGCGCGTCCATGGTCTGCGCCGCCGGCCGGGTCCGCGGGATGCCGTCGAGGCTGATCGCGGTCACCCCGGCCGCGCCGAGCTTGCGGGCCAGCTCAGGCTGCGTGAGCGGGCTGAGCATGCCGATCACCGCCTGGCCGGGCGCGAGCCTGGCGATGTCCGCTGCCGCTGGAGCGCCGACGAGCAGCAGGATGTCGCCCTTGTCGAACAGTTCCTCGTGGCTGACGATGCTGGCGCCGGCCTCGGCGTAGGCGTGGTCGGGGAAGAATGCGGCGGCCCCGGCGCCCTGCTCCACGAGCACGTCGAGGCCGATCTGCGCGAGCCGGTGGATCGAGTCGGGCACGAGTGCCACGCGCCGCTCGCCGCGCGCGTTCTCCTTGACGACAGCTACCTTCACCTGCGCGACCTCAACGATCATGTAGGGACAACCGGAAGGCTCTGCGGGCGAGTCACGATATCAGCCATACAGTGCGATTTCGTCGCCTCGTCCCGAGCATCGCATGGGGCACGGTGGAGCTTTTGGGGGCCTGCGCCGCCTGCTGTACGGAACTCTTGGTCACCGACCCGGGACTTCCAGTATGGCGCGGGGTGCAAGGCCCGTGACGTGGACCCCGCTTACGTGCGTCGTACGCCCCGCCATGGCGGGGCGCCGGCCCGGCACCGGATTTCCCCCACGTTATAGGTCAGCCGGCCCGCCGGAGCATATCGCTGATCCTTTCACCAGCAGCCATAACGCCCCGCCATGGCGGGGCGTCGGCCCGGCACCGGATTTCCCCACGTTATAGGTCAGCCGGCCCGCCGGAGCATATCGCTGATCCTCTCACCAGCAGCCACAACGGCTGCCGCGTGCAGTCGCCCCGGCGAACGGGTGAGCCGCTCGATCGGCCCGGAGACCGAGACGGCCGCGACGATCTTTCCGGCCGGGCCGCGGACCGGCGCGGATACCGACGCCACTCCAGCCTCGCGTTCGGCCACGCTGGCCGCCCACCCGCGCCGGCGCACCTGGGCGAGGGTGGTGGCGGTGAACTTGGCGCCGCGCAGGCCGCGGTGCATCCGCTCGGGCTCTTCCCAGGCGAGCAGCGCCTGCGCCGCGGAGCCGGCCGTCATCGGCAGTGCCGTGCCCACCGGCACGGTGTCACGCAGGCCGCTCGCCCGTTCCGCCGCTGCCACGCAGATCCGCGCGTCCGCCTGCCGCCGGTACAGTTGCGCGCTTTCCCCCGTCAGGTCGCGCAACTGGCTGAGCACCGGCTGCGCGACGGCAAGAAGCCTGTCCTCGCCAGCCGCGGTGGCCAGCTCGGCGATCCGTGGACCGAGGGTGAACCGGCCGCGGGAGTCCCTGGCCACGAGCCGGTGGCGTTCGAGCGCCACCGCGATTCTGTGGGCGGTCGGCCGCGTCAGCCCGGTGACGGTGACAAGCTGCGCGAGCGAGGCCGGACCGGATTCGAGGGCGTCGAGCACGGACACCGTCTTGTCCAGCACGCCGACTCCGCTAGAGTTGTCCATGTACTGAATACTGTCGTCTCGCTATCTGAGATGCAAAGCAAAGCCAGGCAGCGGGCGGCACGGAGGAAGGCGGGACGATGGGCATAACGCTGGCGCAGAAGGTATGGGACGCGCACGTGGTGCGGCGCGCCGGCGGCGAGCCCGACCTGCTCTATGCCGACCTGCACCTGATCCACGAGGTGACCAGCCCGCAGGCGTTCGACGGCCTCAGGCTGGCCGGCCGGCGGGTGCGGCGCCCCGACCTGACGATCGGCACCGAGGACCACAACGTCCCCACCGAGGGCGTCACGGGCCCGCAGAGCCTGATCGCGGATCCCGTGTCGCGCATCCAGGTGGAGACGCTGCGCAAGAACTGCGCCGAGTTCGGCGTCAGGCTGTATCCGATGGGCGCCGCCGGGCAGGGAATCGTGCACGTCATCGGCCCGCAGCTCGGGCTGACCCAGCCCGGCATGACCATCGTCTGCGGCGACTCGCACACCAGCACGCTCGGTGCGTTCGGCGCCCTGGCGTTCGGCATCGGCACCAGCGAGGTCGAGCACGTGCTCGCCACCCAGGCGCTGCCGCAGACGTGGGTCAAGACGATGGCCGTCACGTGCAACGGGCAGCTGCCCTACGGCGTCACGGCCAAGGACCTCATCCTCGCCATCATCGCGAAGATCGGCACCGCTGGCGGGCAGGGCCACGTCATCGAGTACCGGGGGACGGCGGTGACGGCTCTTTCCATGGAGGGCCGGATGACGGTGTGCAACATGTCGATCGAGGCGGGCGCGCGGGCCGGCATGGTCGCGCCTGACGACACGACCTTCAGCTACCTCCAGGGCAGGCAGCACGCGCCGCGGGGTGCCGACTGGGCCGCCGCACTCGACTACTGGCGGACCCTGCGCACCGACGACGACGCCATCTTCGACCGCGAGGTCGAACTTGACGCGAGCGCGCTGACCCCGTACGTCACCTGGGGCACCAACCCGGGCCAGGCCGCTCCGCTCGACAGCGTGGTGCCACACCCGGAGTCGTTCGGGAATCCTGATCTTCGCGCCGCCGCCGAGCGTGCCCTGACCTACATGGACCTACGGCCAGGCACGCCGCTGCGCGACATCACGGTGGATACGGTGTTCGTCGGCTCCTGCACCAACGGGCGGCTGGAAGACCTGCGGGCCGCCGCGGACGTGCTGCGCGGGCGCCGGGTCGCCGCGGGCGTCCGCATGCTGGTCGTGCCGGGGTCCATGGAGGTCAAGAAGGCCGCGGAACGCGAGGGCCTCGACGGCGTTTTCACCGCCGCCGGAGCGCAGTGGCGGACCGCGGGATGCTCCATGTGCCTTGGCATGAACCCGGACAAGCTCACCCCCGGGCAGCGCTGCGCCTCCACGTCCAACCGTAACTTCGAAGGCCGGCAGGGCAAGGGCGGCCGTACGCACCTGGTGTCACCGGAGGTCGCTGCCGCGACCGCGGTCACCGGCAGGCTCACCGTCCCAGCCGATCTGTAAAGGGAGAAGCCCGATGGAACCGTTCACGACGCATACCGGCCGCGCCCTGCCGCTGCGCCGCAGCAACGTCGACACCGACCAGATCATCCCGGCGGAGTACCTCAAGCGCGTCACCCGCACCGGGTTCGGTGCCGGGCTGTTCGCCGCGTGGCGGGAGGACCCGGCCTTCGTGCTCAACAACCCCGCCTACGCGGGGGCGACGATCGTCCTGGCCGGCCCCGACTTCGGCATCGGGTCCTCGCGTGAGCACGCGGTGTGGGCGCTGCTCGACTACGGCTTCCGCGTCGTCGTGGCGCCGCGGTTCGGCGACATCTTCGCGGGCAACGCCACCAAGACAGGCCTGCTGCCCGTGCGGTTGCCCGAGGGAACCGTGCACGCGCTGCACGACGCCGTGGAGGCGGATCCTGGCACCGAGATCACCGTCGACCTGGCTGCCCGCGAGGTGCGCTACGGCGGGCTTCGCGCCGGCTTCGAGATCGACGACTACACGAGGTGGCGGCTCATGGAGGGGCTCGACGACATCGGCCTCACGCTGCGCCACGCGGACGAGATCACCGAGTTCGAGCGGCACCGCCCCGCATGGTTGCCTGTGACCGCGTAGCCCGCCCTCGGCTCATCGGCGCCGCGGATCACAGGTGCCATGACCCATGCGATCCGCGGCGCCGGGCCCGCCCTGGCCCGTCCAGGTGAGTGCGGGCCGGCGCGCGGTGTTCGCGCGCAAACAGAAATGATGGCCGAATTGTACGCATCACGAGTCACACTGGCTTCACAGGTCCCGCATTCAACGGCGGATACGCCGACACGCTCGGATTCGGGCGGCCGGTAATTGTGCATCGCGACCAAGTACCCTAATTTCTAGCACGTCAGAGGTCGCAAGCACGGCTGGGTAGCGTGCGTGACCTCGGGGGTAACCGGAGGAGTGACTCATGAACAAGCGTGACCTGATCGACGCGATCTCCGGCCGCTTGGGGGACAAGAAGACCGCGACCGAGGCCGTGAACGCCGTGCTTGACACCATTCAGGCGACAGTGGCCAAGGGCGACAAGGTAGCGATCACCGGGTTCGGCGTCTTCGAGAAGGCAGTTCGTCCCGCCCGGACCGCCCGTAACCCGGCCACCGGGGCGCCCATCAAGGTAGCGAAGTCGTCGGTGCCCAAGTTCCGGCCGGGTGCGGACTTCAAGGCCATGGTGAACGGCCAGAAGAAGGCTCCGGTACGCACCGCGAAGAAGAGGTAGCGGCCGCGCGGTCGGCTGATCGCGGCCTTCGATCGATAGGGCCGGGCGGCGCGTCGTCGGCCCGGCCACGCCGCCACGCCGCCAGGCACGAGTCCCCCCGGCCAGGGTGCCCGGACAGGGTGCCCGGCCAGGGCGGCCCGGCCAGGGCGGCCCAGGCAGGAAACCGGGGCCGGACGCCCAGCCAGGAGGCTCAGCCAGGAGGCTCAGCGCAGACCGGCCGGCTTGCTCAGCGTGGTCTGCAGCATCCGGTCGACGAGCTGCGTGAGCGGCACGCCGGTCGCCGCCCACATGAGCGGGAAGCCCGAGCCCGGCGTGATACCAGGCATCGTATTGATCTCGTTGACGATGATCCGGCCGTCGGGCGTGTAGAAGAAATCCACCCGCGCGAGTCCTTCGCAGGACATGGCGCCGAACGCGGCCGCGGCGAGCCGCCGTATCTCGCGGGCGTGCTCCGCGGGGATCGGGGCCGGGATCACCATGCTGGTGGCCTGGTCGAGGTACTTGGCCTCGAAGTCGTAGAACGCCGCGCCGCCGGCCACCACGACCTGGCCGGGCAGACTTGTGTCGGCCGGCCCGCCGCCAATGCCCTCGAGCACTCCGCACTCGATCTCGAGCCCGGGGATGGCCGCTTCCACCAGCACCTTCTTGTCATGCTCGCGGGCGGCTTCGATCGCGTCGTGCAGTTCCGCGACGCCTGTGGCCTTCGAGATGCCGATGCTCGACCCGCCCCGCGCGGGCTTGACGAACACCGGCCAGCCCAGTTCGGAGATCTCGTCGAGAACCCGCTTCCTGCGTACCGCGCCGGGCATGCCGGTGCCGTCGTCTCCGGCCTGCCCCCAGTCTGCGTCGCGGACCACGACGTAGGGCCCGAGCGGCAGGCCGTGGGCCTTGAAGATCAGCTTCATGTACTCCTTGTCCATGCCGGCCGCGCTGGCGAAGACGCCCGCGCCCACGTAGCGGATGCCGGCCAGTTCGAGCAGCCCCTGGATGGTGCCGTCCTCGCCGTAGGTGCCGTGCAGCAGCGGCAGCACCACGTCGGCCTCGGCCAGGGCCTGCGGAACCTGCCCGGGCCCGGTCAGGATGAGGCTCGATGCCGGCCGGGCCGCGGGCGTGTCCGGACGGCCCGCAGGCGTGTCCGGACGGGCCGCGGCGTCGGAGGCGGCGGGGGAGGCGGCCGCAGGGGCGTCCGCGCTCGGCGGCAGCGATTCCACCGAGGGAAGCTTGCCGCCGGTGATGGCGAGGCGGGCCGGGTCGCCGGTGGCGAGCACCCACTCGCCCGCCCTGGTGATCCCGATGGGGATCACCTCGTACTTGGCCTGGTCCATCGCCGCGAGCACGTTACCCGCGCTGACGCACGAGACGGCATGCTCGGCGCTGCGGCCACCGAACACCACGGCGACCCTGATCTTCCGCTGCTGGTTCATGCCGCCTCCTCGAATCTCGTCGCCCGACCTTACCCCCTTGATCCGCTTCTATGACCTGCTTGAGCAGGAAGTCCTCTAACCGGCCGTCCCAGATCAAGCCGTCTGCTCATCGGCGGCATGACCCCGCGACGCCGCATCGGCCGTCTGGACCCGTGACGCTGCATTGGCGGTCAGACCCCGTAACGCTCGGGTTTGGCGGACCGGCTGGCGAGCAGTTGCGCCGCCTTTTCCACCGGCAGGCCCTCCTGCATGACCGCGTCCACGACGTCGGTGATCGGCATCTCGACGCCGTGCCTGCGGGCCAGCTCGAGGACAGAACCCGACGACTTGACGCCTTCTGCGGTCTGTTTCGTCATCGCGATCACCTCGGGCAACGTCATACCGCGGCCCAGGTTCTCGCCGAACGTCCGGTTGCGCGACAGCGGCGAGCTGCAGGTGGCGACGAGATCGCCGAGCCCGGCCAGCCCGGCGAAGGTGTGCTGGTCGGCGCCGAGCGCCGCGCCGAGGCGGGCGATCTCCGCGAGGCCACGGGTGATCAGCAGCGCCCTGGTGTTGTCGCCGAGCCCCATGCCGATCGCGATCCCCACGGCGATCGCGATCACATTCTTGACCGCGCCGCCGAGCTCACAGCCGATGACGTCCGGGTTGGTGTAGGGGCGGAAGTAGCTGGTGTGGCAGGCGCGCTGCAGGCGCTGCGCGGCCGTCTCGTCCGCGCACGCGACGACCGTCGCCGCGTGCTGCCGCTGCGCGATCTCCCTGGCCAGGTTGGGCCCGCTGATCACCGCTGTGTGGCTGGCCGCCGTGCCGAGCACGTCGTGGATGACCTCGCTGATCCGCTTGCAGCTGCCGATCTCGATCCCTTTGATCAGGCTGACGACGTCAGCGGCGGCCGGGATGTGCGGCGCCCAGTCGGCCAGGTTCCGCCGCAGCGACTGCGCGGGGACCGCGAGGACCACGATGTCCGCGCCGTCGAGGGCGGTCGCGGGATCGGTGGTGGCACGCAGCTGAGAGTCCAGCGGGATCCCGGGCATGTAGTCGGGATTCTCGTGGCGTTCCGTGATCGCCTTGACGAGTTCGGGCCTGCGGCCCAGGATGACCGTCTCGGTCCCCGCGTCGCATAGCACCTGGGCGAACGTGGTGCCCCATGAGCCCGCGCCGAGGACGGCTGCCGTCACCCCGGCCCCGCCGTTCCGCTGCCTGTGCCCGCGGGATCGGCCGTTGACTGCGCCGTGCCCGCGGGGTCCGCCGTTGACTGCGCCGTGCCCGCGGGATCGGCCGTTGACTGCGCCGTGCCCGCGGGGTCCGCCGCCGTCATTTCCCTGCGCAAGCGCCTACGCTCCGCGACCGGGTCGTAGGGGACAGCGGGCGGCTGCTCGCCGCGCAGCCCGGCGAGCAGCTCGGTGATGTCACGCATCACCGCCTCGGTGGCCGCGCGCAGCGTCGCCGCGGTGAGCGGCTTCCCGCGGAATTCGGACAGATCGACCGGCGGGCCTGCCACCATGTGAATGGTCTTGCGCGGGAACAGGCGGGGCCGCTTGCTCCCGTAGGGCAGGATGTTCTGCGCACCCCAGTGCGCCAGGGGAATCACGGGAGCACCGGTGCTGAGGGCGAGCCGCGCGACGCCGGTCTTCGCGGTCATCGGCCACAGATCCGGATCCCGGGTGCAGGTCGCCTCGGCGTAGACGATGACGCAGGCGCCCTGCGCGATGCCCTGCTCGGCGTCCTTGAGCACGAGCGCGGCATCGGCCTGGCCCCGGTGGACAGGAAGCTGGCCGAGCTTGCGCACGATCGGGCCAAGCACCTTGATCTTGAAGAGGCTGTCCTTGGCCAGGAACACCGGGTAACGGCCGGCTTCGTAGCTGAACAGCGCCGTGGCGAGCACGTCAGCGTAGGAGATGTGGTTGGGCGCCAGGATCATCCCGCCGGACCTTGGGATGTTCTCCTGGCCGGCCCAGTCGCGCTTCATCAGCAGCCGGAGCAGCGGCCGGAGAATGATGATCGACACGAGCCGCCAGGCGCGCGAGTAGGTGTACCCGGGATCTGCCTGCCTCACGGCGGCCTCCTGACCTGAGTTTCCCCGCACGTAACCTAGTCTTCGACCTAGTCTCGCGGTTCAGCGCGCACAGTGTCGAGGCAGGATCATCGCATGAGGGCTGAGGCCCCGCTTACCTGGTCGCTTGTCGTCCCGGTCAAGGTGCTGGCCAGGGCCAAGTCCCGGCTGGCCGCGCTGGCCGGCCCGCTGAGGCCGGCGCTTGCGCTCGCGGTCGCGGCCGATACGGTGCGGGCCGCGCTCGGCTGCCCGCGAGTTCGGCACGTCATCGTGGTGACCGGCGACGAACTCGCGGCGGAAGAACTTGGTCGGCTCGGTGCGGTCGTGGTCGGTGACGAACCAGACGCCGGGCTGAACCCGGCGCTGGTCTACGGTGCGGGTGAGGCGGCGGCCCGTGATCCACGCTCCGGTGTCGGCGCGCTTTCCGCGGACCTGCCCGCCCTGAGGCCGGCCGAGCTCGATCTCGCCCTCCGGTACGCGGCCCGCTGGCCACAGGCGATCGTCGCGGACACGTCCGGCATCGGTACCACGCTGTACACGGCCAGGCCGGGGGTGCCGTTCCGGCCGAGGTTCGGCCCTGGGTCGCGGCGGCGCCACATCGACGCCGGTGCCCGCGAGATCAGCCGTGACGACCTGCCGGGGCTGCGCCGCGACGTGGACACCGCGGCTGACCTGGGCGAGGCTGCCCTGCTCGGTCTCGGGCCCGCGACCGCTCCGCTCGCCGCGCGCCTCTTGCGCGGCCGCGGCGCCGTACACCGCTAGAGCGCCGCGCGCCGCTGGAGCGTCGTACACCGCTCGAGCGCCGCGCGCCGCTGGAGCGCNNNGCGCCCGCCGGAGCGCGTCAGGGCCGGCCGCCGGGCTTGGCTGGCACCGCCGGGGCGATCGCGTTGCTGATCGCCACCAGGATGGGGCCGGCCGGGGCGTAGCGCGCGGGGACGCCGAGTTCCACGTAGGCTTCCCGCCCTACCGCCGTGAACAGCGAGGGGGTCGCGGAGCCTGCTGGCTGCGGGAACCACGCGACGCCGTTCACCACGGTGAGCTCCGCGGTGGGGGCGAGCGCCGCCGGGAGCGGCACCCCGCACCGCAGCGCGATCGGCGGATTACCCCACGCGGCGGTCAGCGGTGAGCTTGGGATTACCGCGCGGCGCGCAAGGCCGCCGAGGCGTGCCGGAAGCTCGCGGGCGAGCGACGCGCAGTACGCGCGTGCGGCCGGCGGCGGGCTGGGCGGGACGAGCCGGGTCGCCGAAGTGCGCGCACCGCCGACCACAGAACCGGCACCGCAGCCGGCGAACAGCACGCAGGCCGCGCTCGCCCCGAGCAGGACAGCGCGCGAGCGGCTGGGGCGGCGGGGCGGCGGCAACGAGCGCGGGTCAATGGTCGGCTGGTCGTTAGATATGCACGGAGTGATTCAGGGCCGTCCCTGACCTGTGCTCCATCCGTCATCACCCTTCCTGGCCTGGCCGAACGTTACCGGCCACTGCTGCCCATGACTGACCATTGCGGGCCGTGGGACGGCTCACAGGCGACACAGCACAACCTACCTCCACCATGACGCGGCATCGGCGCATGGTGCGTCACCCTCGCCGGGCTCGCCGTGTCCATCGCCGGGAACGTCGGCCACGTCGCCGGGCACGACCTCGCGTCGCGCGTCACGGCCGCGGTGCCGCCGCTCGCCGCCGCGTCCGCGCTCGCGGTCGGGCTCGGCGTGCTCAAACCGGTAGTGGCCGCGCACGCTGCCACGACGGCGCAGACCACCGCACCCAGTACCGCAGCCGCGCCAGGTGATCACGCCGCCGTCCTCGCCGTGATGCCGTCGAAGGCCGCCGCAGTGCGGCACGCGATCAAAACGCTCAGCACCCAGGACACCGGCACCGTCACGGCATGGCTGGCCCGGCAGGGCGTCACCGTGACCGCGGCGTACGCGCGGGACGTGGCCAGCCGCAGCAAGCCACCGCTCCGCGCCGTCGAATACCAACGGTAATCACCGAATACGTACAGCAGTTAGACGGGTTTCCGTAACTCCCGCCGGAGTTTCCAAGACGGGTTTCCGTATTCCCGCCAGAGTTTCCAGGAGGAATCGTGAAGAATCTGTTCGCCGCCGTTCTCATCGCTGGCGTTCTCGCGCCCGTCGTCGGTGGCAGCGTGACAGGCGCCGCAACTGCCGCGCCCGTCACGTCGGCTCAACCGGCGCCGGTCGGTCTGATCTCCAACGCCACTGGCTACTGCCTCGCCGCCATAGACGGCCGGGCCTACCTCGTGCCCTGCACGCTGTACAACGTGAACCTCGACTACTGGCGCGATCCTCCGCGGACGGGGCACCGGGTCGAGACCGCGACCGGCCTCTGCCTCACCCGCAGCCGCTCACACAAGCTCTACGCACGCCCATGCACTGGCCGCACCAGCCAGCGGTGGATCTGGACGGCCGGTGTCGGCCAGCCGGGCACCATCCGCAGCCCCCTGCGGATGGTGCGCCACTGCGACCGCGGCCGATGCGCCAGTGATGCGCCGATGCGATGGCAGCGCCGCGCAGGACTGGCCATGGCTTGCCCTGCTGTGACCTCCTGATCGTCCCGCCCCAATGAGAACGCCCCGCCGGTCCGAGAACCGGCGGGGCGTTCGGCGCATTGGTGTACGCCCGGTCAGCGTAGCGCCTCCCCGAGGTCGGCGACACGGGGATGGCCGGGCCAGCGGTCGCGCAAGCGGTCATACACAGAGACGAGCATGGCCGCGAGCCGGGCCGAAGCTGTTACCCGCGCGATCTCCGCGCATTGGAGCGCCACTGTTGCCGCTTGATCAGCATCTCCGGACACGGTGTGGACGGCCGCCAGATGGGCCAGGTTCCGCGCCGCCCACGCTGACGACCTTTGATCCCCAGGCAGCCGCGCGTACCCATCCTCAAGCAACTGGACGGCGCGCTCGCGGTAGCGGGGATCGGCGGCCAGCAAGCCGAACGTTGCGCCCCGGGCGCACTCGAAGTAGTCGGGCGACATCCAGTAAAGCCACGGATGCCGGCCTAGCGCCCGGCCTGTTAGCTGCTCCGCCATTTCCGCAGCCTCGCCGAGCTTTCTTTCGACCGCAGCGGTATCACGAGTGTGGGCGTACCCTCGCGCCTCAAGGTCGGCAGCGTCAGCGCGCTGTCCTACGGCGACCGTGGGGTCTCTTTGCGCCGCTTGCGCCAGGCCGATTACCGTGCCGATCTCCCCGGCGAGCAGTGCCATGTTTCCCCGCTGGACGAACACCGTGGCCGTCATGGTCCGGTCGCCTAGTTCCTGTGCCCATTCGAGCGCTTGTGACAAGCGGGCACGGTCTCCGTCGACGTCGCCGGTATCGCGGTGCAGGTACGCGGCGAACTGCGCCCACTGCTGGGCCACGTTGATCAGTGTGGGGCGCACGGGGCCGCGGGCCTGCCGTACGAGATCCTCGATCACAGCAAGCTGGGCGAGGACGGGTGTCATCACCGCGAGCGGGCCAGCGCAATCCTCGGCACACCGCTGCGCCGCCAGCACGCCCGCGAGCGAATCCACGGTGGCCACGTCCACTTGCGAAGGATGGCGAGCCGTCCAGCCGATGCGGTCCCGGTCCTCATCCGCCACACCGCCGAACAGCAGAGTGTCGGCCAGCGCCAGCATGCCGCCCGCGAGCACCCCGCCTGCCAGCACCGACCTGCGCGCCGGTCCCTTGTATGGCCCGAGCACGGCTAACTCCCCGCCCGCATCGAGCGCCTCATCGAGGCGCTGCGCCATGCGCGCGCCCGGCTGGCGCTTGCCGTGTTTCAGAAGATGGATGTACGACCGGTCACAGACGACCTGGCGGGCAAGCGCCCGTTCGCTGACGCCGCGCTCGGCCATGAGCGCGCGCAGTCTTTCGGCGAAACCCATACGCGCGTACACCATTCGCATGTTTTGCGGCCCCTGTATTTTGCCGCGCTGACTGCGCTGACTAGGCCCTGTCAGCGCTTGTCACAGTTCCACCGTAGCCGACCGGGCGCGCAAGGTGGTCGCTGTTGGTGTACGGCGCCGCGCTGGCACACGCGGCCATGATCAAGGGGTGGCGACCAGGCATGGCGGATGAACGGGACCTCGCGGCGGGCGCGGCCGAGCTGGAGAAGCTCGCCGCCGAACTCGACGGCCAGACGTACGCGGTCGCGCTGATCACGGGCGGGGGCCGGCGCCCGTGCCTGCACATCACCAACCGGCGCGCCGAGCAGCTCGCCGAGTACGTCTACAGCGACGGCGAAAGTTTCTGGTGGGGCTGGTCGCAACCCATCGCACCCGTCGCCGACCTGGCTGGGGCCGCCGCCGCGATTGACCGCGTGCTCCGGACCTTGACCGGCCACCGATGAGGCAGGCTCCCCGCCGCGCCGAAGGGGCCACCAGCGGCGCGGCGGGGCCAGGCGCCGGGGCGCACGCCGTGGACACCCACAGCGTGCGTCCCGGCCTCCAGCGCCAGTGCGCGCGGACCTACCCGACAGAGGCTCAAATCAGCAAGGTACTTGCTGATTTCACAACCTGGGAACTGCCGTGACCGGCGCCCGGCCACCGCGGATCACGCCGCTTACTGGGGCGCCCGCGAGCGC
>WNFJ01070528.1_pt1 | contig 71541 bp, 65 predicted proteins | sample 5400461 | NCBI WGS metagenome assembly WNFJ01 (sample SAMN13153349, study PRJNA577476) | soil metagenome | isolation source: 115 cm saprolite on Douglas fir-dominated hillslope | place: USA:California | collected 2013-09-17
ACTTTCACTTGCAGACTGTCGACGGCATCGGCGGGGATCTCGCGATCGTCGGGAAACAAACTCAAGTTCGCATACTCTTGCTGCTCTTCATCAAATACCAACAGCGTCTTGCGCCATGCCGCTTGCTGCTGGTCGTTGATCTCACCCAGATAGAGAACTGTTCGCTGCACCGTTCTGTCGGAAGCCAGACGATGGTTTTCTACGATGCTGAAGTAGCGATGATCCTTGCCGTCTTTGTGGCGGTGGATGCTGCGCAGAAACATGACAAGCGCAGAGTGCCAGATCTCCCACCCCAAGGGAAGGTACTTGGTCTTCACTCTACTGTTTTTTCAGATGGCCATGATGAAAACGCATGACTTAAACACGAAAATCATCACAAAAAAGCCGAAAAGTGCCCGCAACTGCGAAAGTTGGGCTAGGTCGATCTGTTGCATCCCGGGGAAGAAGGATCCTTGGCGACTGCGGCACTTTCCGCCGATAGTACGTGGTAGCCCACTTCGGACAAGAGTTCCCAGGTTACATTGCGAACGAAGCGCTCATCCTCGACCACAAGAATCGTTTGGCAACCTTGACCTAACATGAATACAACGGATCGAGTGCGCTCTTGCGTAGAAAGGGATTCCATGAGGCCTCTCTGTATATGAGGTGCTATCTCTTCTTCACTGCATTATGGCTTCCATTGCGGCCCCGCTACCTCCGGACGGCCAAAAAGGCTGAGGCTCAACAGGTTGGCGCGAGTATGTGAGCGTCTGGGCGGATTGTCGACAGACCATTGGTGAACTGCAGACGTGGATTTCGGGAATGTTTTCCTGAAACGGAACTGGGTTCGGGGCTATCGACTGCGCGCCAGCAGCGTCTGCTCGAGATCTAGTTGCACCTTGCGAGTCCCTATCGGTGCCGAGATGTGGAATTGGCTTTCTTGACCCTCGGCGAACACGCGTCCGAGAAAAACGCTCTTTCCTGCAATGGACGCAAACAACGGAACCGCGGTCACTAGGTCGTCAGGTGCGTGCTCCTGAACAATAGTACCAGTCACCATGGTTGCCGTTCCTTTGTCAACGAACTTGAGTCCGTGCAGACTGAAACCTGGCACCGCGTTGCCGTTTACCCAACCTTCGTAGAACCACTCGAGCGACTTGTGTCCCTCATACCACAAAGAGGCCGGAAGTTCGGACTCGAAAACGGCCATTAGTTCGGCAGTGCTCACCGGGCGGCCCTCATAGTCTGCTCTGAGCTTGCGAAGGCTCCGCAGGAAAGGCTCGTCTCCTGCCAGTCTTGTGTGGCCTGCCGCGTGCGGGCCTTTTCGCTCAGCATCGCGCATCATGGTCCGCAGCATGTGAAAGAGCCAGGTCCCGCGACCGTAACAGATGGCCTCATAGGCGCCCGGGATCTGGGACGAAGAGAGCCGGACTCCGAGAGTTACGGGTCCGGCATCCATCAAGGACATTCCCTTGCGGTTCTTCGCGATTAGGTCGTCGCGATACTGCTGCATGATCTGACGAAACTTGGCCGGATCGTGCGATTCCAGCAGCAGCAATGCGCTGTAGTTTGCCAGACCTTCCATGATCCACTGATCGCGATAGCCCTTCCATGTCACCAGGTCACCCCACCACTGGTGCGCGGTCTCGTGCGCAATGACCTGCTCGGACATGGGCCGCCGGGCCGGATCCATCTGTAACTGTTCTCGCTGCTGCGGGCTCAAGAACGAATAGCTGGAAAGGAAAATCAGCCCTGGCCAGCCCTGGCTGAGCGTCCCCGGCATTTGGGTTATCGCCAGTTCATGATATGGAAATGGGCCAAAATGTTGCGCATAGAACTCGACGGCCCTGGCCGAAGTCGAGCCCACCATCTGCGCATTCTGCGATGGCGAAGGCACCTGCCGGGGCGGCGTGAGGGCGAGTTCTCGCCGCGATTTGAACAAACCCGGAATCTGGGGCTCAGGATTCGCCGGCGTTTCGGGGAAACCTCGTTCGACATTGGCGGTCGCATAGGTAAGGACGGATACGTTTCCTGCATGGGCGACAGTCTGCGAATACTTGCCCAGATTGAAACCAGCAACCGGGACCGGACGCTCCGAAACCCACCACGAAAGTTGCTTTTCCCCGATGGTCTTTACGTCCGCGCGGCGGCCAGTCGCCGCCAGAGTCCACCCCAAGGGATACTGGAACTCCATATCAAAGGAAGCCATGGCAAACCCTCGATTGGGGTACCAAGTCCCGTGTTCACCCACGTACAGCAGTCCGTTGGCAGCTTCGGAAAGTACCGACCCGGAGTATTCAAAACTCAACTCGACCTTCTGACCGGCACGCAGCGGCGATGGCAGGACCACAGCGATCACATCATTACCGCGCTTGGCGAGTTGCGAGCCTTCAATTGCCTGGTTGTGGATAAATTCGACAGGATGCCCGTCAGCGAGAACTTCTCTGACCTGCAGAAGCCTCGATAGTTCAAACATCAGCGCACGCCTGCCATCCAGGTGGCCCGTGACACTGAGAACAGCTTTAGCAACTAATTCCGTCGCTGGCCTGATTTCAGCCTGTATCTTGAAGTTTGTAATATCGAATTCGGCATTCGGCATTTCGCCAGCGCGACGGTCAGCTTTCAAATTTCCACGACCAGCAGCCGAAAAAGACGCCCACACGTCGTAGTAGTCCTGGCCTTCAACCTTCTTGTGTTGGCCCGCCGAAATCTGCTCTGGCATGAGCGAGTCATACCGGGCATCAAAAGTCCCTAATTTGTTTCCTTGTACCAATGCGTGCAAAAAATGATCGTTGCCATTTAGCGATGCAGTCTTGTCCGAGGATGGCAGAGAGTCGCTGAACGTAAGCAGGAGTCGAAGAGCATCTTCCTCCGCGAGGTTATGGGCGGTCATATTCCATTCCGCCGCAAAAGCTTCGGGATCGTCTGCAGTGCGCAGGGAAGGTTGCAACTCGGAATAAACGTCGTCATTAAAGCGGAGGTAGGCGCTGGAAAATGTTTCTTCCAAAATCGCGGCGCCCGTGAAAAACGCGAGGGAAGCCCGCTCCATGGTGTTGGGGGGGGCCAGCAAGACCTCGCCATAACCTTTGAAGAAAGCTCCGGTTATATGGCCATCGGCATCTTCAGTGAAAGCGATCGTCCCGTCGTCGAGAGAAATGTGTAGTGAGGACCGATCCAGGGATGCTTCCCTGATCTTGTAAACCCGGGTCTTATCCAGACCCACGGTCCGCAATTTCAAGTAAAGCGATTCCGCAGGCCCAGGAGTTTTGGCAGGCTCTGACCGTTGTCCGCTGGCAAGACTCGCCAGACACCCGAGTACCAGAACCATCCCCGCCAGTTTGCCCGTTTTAAGCGTGACCTTGGTCACCTTCGACACCGCAGTCTGAGCCTCTAGAATGCGCCTAAGTGCGCACATTTGTCATCTCGTGCTGCTGGCTTGCCCTGACCGGCATTGGACCGGGACAGGCTTCGGCGGAAGTCATCCACTTAAAGAACGGAGATGTTATCTACGCCGACCAGATTAAGGAAAGCGAAAACCGAGTGCAGTATTCAATCGGTGATGACACATACACCATTCCGAAGGCGCTGATTCATAGCGTTGACGTGCAGAGCGTTAACCCGGCCCGCCCTCGCCAGACCGGCGACCTGCCAGGAGCTACTGAGCTTCCGGTTTATACACCGTCAACGCAAGCCGCCGGAGAAGACCACTTGCTGGATCGAATCATTCGTGATGGCCAGGTAAATCGGGACGCTCTGAGCTCCATCGAATCTCGGGGCAATGCTGCCGAGACCGCCGTCGCTTTCTACATTGCCGGGAGGCAGGAATTTCAAGGCGGCAAGTACGATCAGGCTCGCCGGGATTTTGAGGCTGCTCTCCACCATGATCCTCAGAATCCGTCAATCCTCAATTACTACGCCGCTCTCCTCGTGAAGACAGGGAACGCCCAGGAGGCAGTTTCTAATGCGCAACGCGCTGCCGGGCTGGCGCCTGATTCGGCAGACGCTCTGGCAGTCCTGGGCTACGCGCAATACGCAGCCAACCGTCCGCGAGATGCGATGCAAAGCTGGAAACGCTCGCTTGCACTTCGCCCGGACGCTTCGATTCAGCAACTTCTAGCCCGGGCTGAACGCGAAGCTGCCGCCGAGGGCAATTACTCCGAGCGCGAAACTGGACACTTTGTTCTGCGCTACGAAGGCACTCAAAGTTCTGAGGCATTCCGTCGCCAGATTCTCGCAACTCTGGAGTCTGAGTACGAAGAACTGGCCCGCGAGTTCGGGGTCGAGCCGCGATCCAGCATCCAGGTCATTCTGTACACCGACCAGGCTTTCTTTGACGTCACCCAAGCCCCCACCTGGACCGGTGCGCTGAATGATGGCAAACTTCGGATTCCCGTCCAGGGACTCGGGTCCGTAACCCCGGATCTGGCTCGTGTGTTGAAGCATGAACTGGCGCACTCTTTCGTAAATCAGCTTTCCATGGGCCGCTGCCCGCACTGGCTTAACGAGGGCATTGCCCAGGCTCTGGAGCCGAAATCACTGGGATCGCGAGGTCCGCGGCTGGCTCAACTGTTCAAGCTGGAGCAAGAAATCCCCTTAAATGCGCTTGAGGGCGGCTTCTCCTCGTTCTCCGCGCTCGAAGCAGCGCTTGCGTATGACGAGTCTCTAGCGACCGTCGAATATATGTGGAGAGGCTACGGGATGAGCGATATTCTGCGTATCCTGGAGAAACTTGGACGCGGCGATTCGGTCGAGGCTGCCCTTCGTTCGACCATTCACTGCGATTACCGGCAGCTCCAGGATGAAGTAGGCGCCGCTCTGCTCCGCCAATTCGGGAATTGATTCGGTCGAGGTCTGGCCGAGCGGATACCTTGGGTGCCCGGGCTTCTTCAACGAAACTGTTGGCGGCAGCCCGGATCAGTGTTAAGTTTTCCCTGCTGGTTTATGGCGACTGCATTGAATGACGAACGGGCCGCGCTCATGCCCTGGAAAGATCCGCTTCAGGCCAAGATCCCGCAAATACGCGATGGATTTATGGGTGCCGTTTATTACGGCCAGCGCCGCAGCGGCGACTTCTATGATTTTCTCCGCGTCTCCCCGCAGCGGGTGCTTTTTGGGTTGTTCGACGTTGCCGGCGATCTGCAGCAGACCCGTGGTATCGTATTTGCCCTTCAGCAGAAGTTCCGGTCGTCAGGGGCTGGGATGCTGGAAGCCCGTGAGGCAAACGAATCCGAGTCCATGCTCGCGCTATGGCTTGAGATGAATCGGTTGGTGATGAAGACGGCTGCGGGAGTCCATTCATGTCCCGCATTCCTCGGATGTTACAACGAGGAATTATGCACGCTCTGTTATGTGAACGCCGGCCATACCCCTGGATTGGTGCGTGACACGCGCGAGATCAGCCAACTCAAGGCCACAGCGCTACCGCTCGGGCTGTTCTCTCATTCCGTACCAGACTCCTCGGTGCTGGCCCTGGCTCCCGGGAACGCACTTCTTTTGGTCTCAAAGGGAATGGTAGAAGCCAAATATCGCGGAGAAGAGTACGGAATCGAGAGGGTGGTTGAATATCTGCAGCAGTCACAGTTCGAGACCGCGCATGAGACTTGCGTGGGAATCCTGGCCAGAGTTCAGCAGTTTATGCACACTGCCCCCACCCACAATGATGTGACCGCGCTGTCGCTAGTCCGTTCAAACTAGGGCGCCTGCCTACCTTGGGGCGGGCTGGTGCGAGGCGGAGCCCGCGAGTTACAATCTAGTAAGCCAATTTCACCCGATTTAGCACGTTTTGGTTTATACCTATGTTGAATCTCCCCCTTCGTTTCGCCCTGATGTGCGCCCTTTTTTCGCCGGTCTTTCTTTGGCCGGTCTTTCTATCGGCTGATACTGTGGTCGAGGAAATCATCGCCCGCGTGAATAACCAGATCATCACTCGCTCGGACTATCAACACGAACAGCAGCAACTGAAGGACGAAGCCCAGCAGCAGGATCCCGCCCACGCTGACCAGATTGTCAGCGAGGGTCAAAAAGACGTCCTGCGCGGACTTGTTGACCGTGAACTGCTGCTGGAAAGAGGCAAGGACCTGGGCATCTCTGCGGACACTGAAATCGTTAAGAAGCTCGACGAGATGCGCAAGCAGATGAAGCTGGACAGCATGGACGACCTGGAGAAGGCGGCTCAGGCGCAGGGAATTTCGTTTGAAGACTTCAAGCAGAACATGAAAACCGAGATCATTACCCAGCAGGTGATCAGCCGCGAAGTAGGTTCGCGCATAAACGTGAGTAAGGAAGAGCAACAGAAGTTCTACGATGAACACAAGTCCGAGCTCGAACGCCCAGAGCAGGTAAGGCTCAGTGAAATTCTGGTTTCCACCGAACAGGCAGGTGACGATCAGCAGAAGATCGCGGCGGCGCAGGCGAAGGCCGACGACCTGCTCAAGCAGATCAAGGCGGGGGCGAATTTCGACGACATTGCCAAGAAAGAATCGCAAGGCCCGTCAGCAGCACAAGGCGGCGATCTTGGTCCCTTCAAGCGCGGCACTCTAGCCAAACAGCTCGAAGATCTGACTTTCGGGATGAAGAAGGACCAAGTGTCAGACGCGATCCGGACAAAACAGGGATTCGTGATCCTGAAAGTAACCGACCACCAAGCGGCGGGCATCCCTCCCTTTAGCGAAGTTGCCCAAGGGGTACAAGAGCGGGTTTACATGCAGAAACTCCAGCCCGCCTTGCGTGAATACCTCAAGAAACTTCGCGAAGACGCTTTTGTTGACATCAAGCCCGGCTACGTAGATACGGGCGCCAGCCCAAACCAAAGCAAGCCGGTTGTGACTTCCGCTGCCAAAGAAGCTAGCGCCAAAGAACTCAAGAAGAGAAAAAAAATCGGGCTATTTTAGTTTAAGCTTGGCGGAACCGGGGAATCAGATCGCGTCTCTGCGAAAAGGGGCCAAGACAGCAACCATGAAAGATTTCTTCCTCTCGGATTGTGCGCGATTCGAAAACAAGATCATCACATCCAGCTTTGTAGTCACTATCAAACAGGTTAAGCCCAAAAAGACTGGCGAACCGTACCTGGCGCTCACTCTGGCCGACCGTTGCGGCCAGATCGAAGCCAAAATGTGGGACAACGTTGAGGACGCGATCGACACCTTCGAGCAGGAAGATTTCCTGAAAGTCAAAGGGCTTCTCAATAAATACAAGAACCGTTTCCAGATCACCATTCACAAGGTTAGGCGGCTTGCAGATTCCGAAGTAGATTTTGCCGACTATCTTCCAAAAACTACGAAAGACATTGATGAATTGTGGCGAACGCTAGAGGGATTCGTCGGTTCTTTTCATGACGCGTACCTGAAATTGCTGGTTCAATCCTTCATGGAGGATCCGGAGATCGCTCTGAAGTATCGCAGCGCACCCGCGGCCAAGACTTTGCACCACGCCTACATCGGCGGGCTTCTGGACCACGTGGTTTCGCTGTTTCGCTCCTGCGATTTGATTTGCGGAAATTATCCGCAAGTCAATCGCGACCTGCTGCTCACGGGCGCCTTCCTGCACGACATTGGCAAGATTTATGAGCTCACGTACAGCCGGTCGCTGTCCTACACCACCCGCGGCCAGTTGCTTGGGCACATGATCATTGAGCTGGAAATGCTGCAAACGAAGATTGCGCAGGTTCCAGATTTCCCAGACGAATTGAAGACTCTGCTTGAGCACCTGATCATCAGCCACCACGGCCATTATGAGTTCGGATCACCGAAGCTCCCGATGTTTCCCGAAGCGCTCATGCTGCATTATCTCGATGACCTTGATTCTAAGATGGAGAGTATGCGGGCACACTTTGAGCGCGAGGCAGAAACCGAATCAAACTGGACAAGCTATAACCCATCGCTGGGCCGCACACTCCTGAACACAGCGAAGTTCCTCAAGAAGGAAGACAAGAAAGAAGACATGACTGCCGCGGTGGCCGCAGCCTCTGGCGTGCGGAATGCAGCGCCAACCGAGCCCCCGAACAATGCAGAGGTCTCGCCGGCGGCCGATGCGCTGCTTCCCCTCGCTGAAGACACGCTCTAGGCGGCGGTTCACCCTGGCTGTTCATCCTGAAGATACCTGTACTGTTGTCAGTTGCTCTTTCACTCTGAGTTCTGTTACTCATGAGTACACGGAGGAATTTATGAAATCGAGCATCGGTGTGTTCATCCTGACTTTGGTTTTCGCATTCAGCGTTGGATGCAGCAGCAAGCCGAGTCAAATGCAGAACGGAAACTCCGCGCAGACTTCAGATAATTCTGCGCCGCAGGGAAGCGGCAATACGGCCGCGCCAGAGGCTTCTCAGCCGCCGGCGCCAGTCACTATCACCGTGCCTGCGGGTAAAGTCCTGACCGTGCGGCTTGCGGAAGAGGTTGGTTCCAAGATCAGCCAGAGTGGACAAAGCTTCGGTGGGACTTTGGCCAGACCGGTGGATGTGAACGGCGAAGTTGCTATCCCAGCAGGCGCCAGAGTTGAAGGTGTGGTTGTGGACGCCAAGCCGCTGGGCCGCTTTGCTGGAGGCGCGCTTCTACAATTGAAGTTGGAGTCCATTCGCGTGAACGGACAACAATTGCCAGTGGAAACGGCGACTCTGACACAAACCCTGAAAGGAAAGGGCAAGCGTACCGGCGCTATGGTTGGCGGGGGCGCCGGATTGGGCGCGTTGATTGGTGGGTTGGCCGGAGGCGGTAAAGGCGCCGCGATTGGAGCGGTTGCCGGCGCAGGCGCCGGTACTGCTGGCACAGCGTACACGGGCAACAAAGAAATCGTGCTGCCCGCCGAATCCGCGGTTTCTTTTACCTTGCGACAATCATTGAAATTCAAGAGATAGACTTCAAGGCAGATCACGCCCCACGGCGCTGTGTCCTGGGGTATTTTATTTTCAGGACTTCTTCCGTGAAGCACCACCTTGATTTTTCGCGTTTCCGCGCAATCAGCTTCGACTGTTATGGGACTCTGATCGATTGGGAAACAGGTATCCTGGCGGCGATCCGTCCAATCCTCCTGGCGCATGGAGCAGAACTCAGCGATTCTGAAATCCTTCGCGTCTACAGCGAACTCGAAGTCGAAGCCGAATCCGGCGAATATCGGTCTTACCGCGAGGTTTTGTCTGGCGTCGTCTGCGGCTTTGGTATTCGGCTCGGATTCCACCCCACGCGTGAAGAACAGCAATCGCTTCCCGATTCGCTTAGGAGGTGGGAGCCATTCCCAGACACAGTCGCTTCGCTTCGCCGCCTGAAAGCGAAATACCAGCTTGCCATCATTTCAAACGTGGATGACGATCTGTTCTCGGAAACTGCTCGCCGGCTCGAAATAGAGTTCGACCACGTCATTACGGCGGCACAGGCACGGGCCTACAAGCCATCTTTGCAAATCTTCCAGTTGGCAGAGGACAGAATCGGTGTTGGGCGAGAGCAATGGCTACACTCCGCACAAAGCATCTATCATGACGTGATCCCGGGGAAGTCGCTGGGCATCTCTACGGTTTGGATAAATCGGCCTTCTGCACGTCCCGGGGCCGGTGCCGCTAAAGAAGCTTCCACCACGCCGGACGTTGAAGTTCACAGCCTCGCCGAACTCGCACAGGTCGCGACTTGAAAGGTCCGGCCCCCCGTTCCTATCAAGCAGGATTAAACTGATAAGTCTTAATCCGCGCGATTCGACGTAATCCGCAGCCTGAATTTGGAGGGGCCATGTCCACCGTTACCCGAACCGATCCCCTTTCGTACATTACTGACCAATTGAATGACCTCAAAACGAAGGGCACTTACTTCAAGCTGCGCGTCCTCGATGACGAACAGGCTCCCGTTTGCACATTCGACGGCAAGAAGGTCATCAACCTGGCGTCGAATAATTACCTTGGCCTGACCACGCACCCCAAGCTGCGCGAGGCAGCGCTCGTAGCCACTCGCAAGTACGGCGTAGGCTCCGGAGCGGTGCGGACAATTGCCGGCACCATGAAGATTCACATGGAGCTGGAAGAAAAGATTGCTCGATTCAAGAACGTTGAAGCTTGCGTGGTTTTTCAATCTGGCTTCGCGGCGAATGCTGGCGCGGTTTCCGCTGTTTTGGGGAAAGAAGACTTCATCATCTCCGACCAGCTCAATCATGCTTCGATCATCGACGGCGCGCGCCTTTCCCGCGCAAAGATTTTAGTTTTTGAACACAAGAACATTGCGCATGCGGAAGAACAATTGGCCAGCGTGAAAGAGCAGCCTGGCAGGAAGCTCCTGATAACCGACGGTGTTTTCTCCATGGATGGCGACATCGGCCCGCTGCCCGCATTGTGCGATCTGGCAGAGAAATACGGCGCCCTCATGATGGTGGACGACGCCCATGCTTCAGGCGTTCTGGGCCGCAACGGCCGTGGCACGGTTGATCATTTCAAGGTACATGGCCGCGTGGACATTCAGGTTGGAACTCTGTCGAAGGCGATTGGAGCGCTGGGTGGCTACGTTTGTGGTTCGCGCGACCTGATCGAGTTTCTATATCACCGCGCTCGGCCCTTTCTGTTTTCCACTTCGCATCCACCGTCGGTCGCCGCCACTTGCATTGCGGCGTTCGAAGTGTTGGAAAACGAACCGGAGCGCATCGAGAAACTCTGGGAGAACACGCGCTTCTGGAAAAAAGAACTGGGACTACTTGGCTTCGATATCGGCGGCCGCACCACGCCGGTGAGTGAAACCCCGATTACACCAATCATCATCGGCGGCGGCAAACTGACTATGGAGTTTTCGAAAGAGCTGTTCAAAGAAGGCGTGCTGGGAACGGGAATTACTTTCCCCACCGTCCCCGAAGGCAAAGCACGGATCCGCACGATCATGACGGCGACACATACCCAGGACGAGTTGCAGCAGGCGCTAGAAGTGCTGAAGCGAGTGGGGAGAAAAATGGGGATACTCCAAACCTGATAACGCAAAAGGAGATTTGCAGAGCCCACAACTCTGCATCCTGCCGGTATATACTTCGCAACCGGGACCTATCAGTATTGGTACGGCGGAGGATTTATGCGCTCAGTGTCAGGATTGATTGCTGGACTGCTCCTGTTGGTTTGCGTGACTTGGGCGGATGAAGGACATCAACATGCGCTGACCGAGGAAGAAGTCGGTTCCGTTCAGTTTTCGACTTCTTGTTCGCGAGACGTCGCTGGAAATTTCAATCGCGCTGTGGCTCTGTTGCATTCCTTCCAGTACGAGCAAACGCGGCAGGCATTTGCACAAATCGTAAAAGAACATCCCGACTGTGCGATGGCGCAGTGGGGTATTGCGATGTCGCACTATCACGGCTTGTGGGACAACGGCGACATGCCTGCCGGCCGCGAGGCTCTCCGCAAAGCACAGGCGATTGCCGCGTCCGATACAACCACTACGGTGCGGGAGAAGGCCTACATCGACGCTCTAGCCGAAATCTACAAGGAAGACGGTAAGGACAAGGCCACGCACGCTCAGGGATTCGAACAGAAAATGGGGGCCCTGCAAGCAGCCTTCCCAGACGACAGTGAAGCTGCGATTTTCCATGCTCTTTCACTGGCCATTACTGCGCCCAAAACGGACAAGACCTTCGCCAACCAACGCCAATGCGGGGAGATCCTCGAACCGATTCTTGCGAAGCAGCCGCATCACCCTGGAGTGGCCCACTACATTATTCATTGCTATGACAATCCGGCGCTGGCCGAAAAGGGTCTTGGCGCGGCCCGCTTGTACGCAAAAATCGCCCCGGCCTCGGCGCATGCCAATCACATGCCCTCGCACATCTTCACGCGAGTGGGCTCGTGGGACGAATCCATCAGCTCCAATCTAAAATCAGCCGAGCTCGCGACCAAAGATGAAGCTGCATCGACGGGTGGAGAGGCCCGCGACCAAAGACTCCATGCCTTTGACTATCTGGAGTATGCGTACTTGCAAAGCGGGCGGGTCGCGCTAGCGAAAGCCGTCGTGGATGAAATGAATTCCCTGAGGCCGATACCCGGCCTGACTTTAACCGGTGGCTATGCCAATGCTGCAATTCCGGCGCGCTACGCCTTGGAGCGTGGCAAATGGAACGAAGCCAGCGCTCTACCGGCCAACAGCGACGCAGTTCCCTGGGCGCAAGCTATCACGTGGATGGCTCTCGGAGTCGGCAGCGCGCGGACGGGGGATTTGGATAGGGCTTCGAAAGCCGAGCACACGCTAGCTTCGTTGCGCGATTCGGCCGCCAGCCAAAACATCTATTGGTCGAATCAAATAGAAGTTCAGCGGCGGGAAGTTGCGGGCTGGATCGCGGAGAAAAATGGCAAGGCTTCCGACGCGGTCACGCTGATGCAATCGGCGGCGGAGTTGGAAGAGAGTATGGACAAGCACGCGGTCACTCCCGGAGCCGTAATTCCAGCCAGAGAGATGCTCGCGGAATTGCTCGCACTTCACAATCGCCCGGAGGAATCTCTCGCCGAGTACCAGGCTGTTCTCAAACTTGCCCCAAACCGTTTCAATGCCCTGTATGGCGCAGCTAACGCTGCCGAAGCTTCCGGAAATGCAACCGTCGCGAATCAATACTTTCGCAAGCTGACTGAGATTGCCGTCGGAGAAGAGCGAACAGAGTTGGTCACGGCGCGTAAAAAGATCGCCGTTACCGCACGGAGCGCTGTGCAGTAATAAGAAGAGACGCGGCATGGGACCTGAGGTGGCATCAAAGGCTGGCAATAAGCGCCCGGCTGGAGCGGGGATACGGCTTACGCTCGCTCTCGGTATCATCCTGGCAATCTCTGCCTACATCGTCGGGATTGTAATCGGGAAAATTCAGGACAAACAAAAACTAGGCATCGCTGACGTCGGATTACTTCTCGTAAGCTGCGCTGCAGTCGCTGTTTTGCTACGGCCGGAACTGCTGGAGAAGGTCACCCACATCAAGGTCGGGAGCGTGGAATTTGAATTGCAGAAACTACAACACGATCAGGAGAAGCAGCGGAACGAACTCGACGACGTTCGTTTTGTCCTGACACTTCTTCTGGAACCAAGCGAACTGCAACACCTCAAGAACATCGACAAGGGGAAAACCCAGGATTACCTCGGCAGGCATTCGGTGCGCACTGAACTTCGAAAGCTGCGCACGCTGGGACTGATTCGCAACCGCGATGACCGCAAAATTTCCGAGTTGGCCGACAACTCCAAGATGGACTTAAAAAATATCGTCGAGCTGACGGAACGCGGAAGGCAATATCTCGCGCGTCTAGCAGAATACAGTGCGGAAGAATAAACCGCAGCCATCCTGCCTTCTTATCCTACGGTCGCCGCAGCCGGCTCCTCCACGCTCGCTTCCCGCAAGAATTTCGCCGCTTCTTCCGGCGGAGTCGGGTTGATGTAGAAGCCCGTCCCCCACTCGAATCCCGCCGTCTTCGTCAGCTTGGGCATGAACTCGATGTGCCAGTGATAGTGGTCATTGGTCGAATCCTGCGTGGGTGAACTGTGAATCACTAGGTTGTACGGGGGATTGTCGAGTACGCGGTCCGCTTTGTTCAGAAGCGTCCGGATCGCCTTGGCGAGGTTTTCGAACATGTGCGACGACGAGTTCTCGAACGCCGACTCATGCTGCTTGGGTAGAATCCACGTTTCGAACGGGAAGCGCGGAGCATACGGGGCGATGGTCAAAAAATCCTCGTTTTCCGAAACCACGCGTACTCCGGCTTCAGTTTCCTGCCTGGCAATATCGCAAAAAACGCAGCGCTCCTTATAAATGTAGTACTGCTTAGCGCCTTCGATTTCTTCGGCAACGTAGATAGGGACGACGGGCAGCGCGATGAGCTGCGAGTGCGCATGCTCCAGTGATGCCCCGGCCGAGTCGCCGTGGTTCTTGAAAATCAGGATGTACTTAAACCGCCGGTCTTTCTTTAGGTCGAGAATGCGGTCGCGGTAGGTCCATAGCACGTCTTCAATCCGCTTCGGCGGCAATGTTGCCAGCGTGGCGTTGTGGTCATTGGTCTCAATGATCACTTCGTGCGCGCCGACCCCGTTCATCTTGTCGAACATGCCTTCGGCCTGGCGGTCGAGGTTGCCTTCGATTCCGAGAGCGGGGAATTTGTTCGGCACCACGCGCACCGTCCAACCAGCAGTGTCACGTTGAGGCGGGCCGCCGTTCTGGTTCGGCCGGTAGGCTTGGATTTCCGGCGGAGTCTTGCTCTCATTTCCGTAGCAGAAGGGACAGAAGCCTCCCTTGAGCTTTACAGAGTCGCGGGTGAAATCGGTGGGACGCTTGGCGCGGTCGGTCGAAATAATGACCCAGCGGCCGACAATGGGGTCTTTTCTGAGTTCGGGCAAGTAATCGTTTCCTCCAGCCCGCTGCCACCCGGGGTAAATCCATTTTACGACGAGAGCAGGCATTCTGGAATAGCTCGAAAGTCGGATGCTTGCGCCCTTCGTAATACACCGTGACCACGCCAAAGTGCCTATGCGGCAACTCAGGAAATGTGCGCAGATAGTCGCGAATCACCACCCGGATGTGGTGGCGCTTCTTGCGGTCTACGGCTGCGGCGGCAAGTTTTATATCGCGGGTTGTACGAGTTTTGACTTCGATAAAACAGAGCACGTCCTTATCCCAGCCGATCAGGTCAATTTCTCCATGATGCCGTGGCGTGCGGAAGTTGCGGGCAACCATGATGTATCCGCGACGGCGCAGGTGGAAGTAGGCGTCCTCCTCACCGCGCCAGCCGGTGCGCTGACGGGCGGGCGTATTCTGCGCGTCTTTCGCGGAGGTCCTAGCGATGACGCGATCTAGCCCGCGAATGACGATTTGGGTGAACTGGCCGGAAAGCATGAATCCAGCTTAGGGCCTGCTGACTATCAGGCGCTGTGATGTACGTCACAATCAGACTGTGGATTTCCAATGTGCCTCTTACGGCGCATGTGCGTGTGAGGCTTTTAAGGGTTTGATCTGATCGAGAAGGTCCCGATGCTCGGCCTTAAACACACTCACCTCGAATGCTGACTGCAGCCCAAGCCAGAACTGCTCCGACGTTCCAAAGAACCTGGCTAGTCGGACTGCCGTATCAGCTGTAATCCCGCGCTTCTGCAATACGATATCGTTCACACGTGGAGCGGGAACATGGAGTTCCTTCGCCAACTTATACACACTCATCTTCATCGGCTTGAGGAACTCTTCCCGCAGGATTTCCCCCGGGTGGACCCTCCAATTCGGTGTGTCTTTCCTTGAGATGCTCATTTCCCATACCCCCACTCTCAGTGATAATCCGCTACTTCTACGTCGTACGCATTGCCATCTTCCCAAGTGAAGCAAATGCGGTACTGATCGTTGATGCGAATGCTGTACTGCCCTTCGCGGTCCCCTTTTAGCTTCTCTAGGCGATTCCCTGGTGGGACTCGCAAGTCATCCAGCTTGGCGGCGGCGTCAAGCATCGCGAACTTTCGCTTTGTAACACTGGCCGGCGGAGAACCCCTAGTTTTCCCCGTTCGCCACATCCGCTCTGTCTGGGCATTGGCGAAGTTCTTGATCACAAGTAAAGAATAACGCTCATCGTTAGTAACGTCAAGCGTTAAAACACGGGATCCCAGGGAAATAGTCGCTCAATGTTTTGAAGTTTGGTAGGTCGAGATGTCCGGGATAATGGCTGGAGTGGGCAGGTGAGGGCACCTGCCCCTACATGGCCGGTATGTTTTTCCCCGCCAACTCAATACACTCCGCCAACACCTCGACTGCCACGTCCGCCTGCTCTTTGGTAGTGATCAGTGGAGGGGCGATGCGGATGGTGCTAGCGCCGCAGCCGAGGAATAGGACACCGCGTTCGAATGCCAGCTCGACTACCTGGTCGCGTTCTGCTGAAGCTTGTTCTTTGGTCTGCTTGTCTTTTACCAGTTCCACGCCAATCATCAGGCCGCGTCCGCGCACTTCGCCGACCAAGCGGTGTTTCGCCGGCCAGTCCGCCATGCGGCGCAGCATGTGATTGCCAACGTCTTCCGCGTTGCGCAGCAGGCCTTCGCGCTCAATCACGTCGAGGGTGGCGAGCGCCGCCGCAATGCACACTGGGTTGCCGCCGAACGTGGAAGCGTGCGATCCCGGCACCCAGTCCATGATTTCGGCTTTGGTCAACGTGATCCCCAGCGGCATGCCGGAAGCGATACCCTTTGCCATGCAAATAATGTCGGGATGAACGCCAGTGTGCTCGATGGCCCACCATTTACCGCTGCGGCCTGCGCCACTTTGTACTTCGTCAGCGACTAAAAGGATTCCGTGCCGATCGCAAATTCGCCGCAGCTCTTGCATGAATGCCATTGGAGCGGGAACGTACCCGCCTTCGCCCTGCACTGGTTCAACAAAAATGGCTGCTACTTCCTCTGGAGGCACGGTCGTCTTGAATAGTTTTTCTTCGATGAAGCGCGCACAGGCCAGCGCATCCTGCTCGCCTTTGCGATACACATCCGGAAATAGGACGTGGGTGACTCCGGGGAGAGGCGGACCGAAACGGCGCCGCTGCTGCGCCTTTGAAGCGGTGAGAGAGAGTGCCCCCATCGTCCTTCCATGAAATGCGCCGAAAAACGCAATTACGTTCTGCCGCTTGGTGTGATACCGCGCCAGCTTCAGTGCGCACTCAACAGCCTCGGCGCCAGAGTTGCCGTAGTACACGCGATGCGGCCCGGGCATCGGCGCAATTTTCGACAGCCTCTCAGCCAGCGTGACCAGGCTCTCGTAATAGAAATCTGTGCCCGACATGTGGATCAGCTCGCCGGCTTGTTTCTGGATGGCGGCAACTACGTCGGGATGGCAGTGGCCGGTGGAGGTCACGGCGATGCCGGATGAGAAATCGAAAAACTCGTTGCCGTCCACATCCGTCACAACAATGCCGTGGCCTTCTTTGGCCACCAGCGGATACGAGCGGGTATAGGACGGCGAAATGTAGCGCTCATCGCCCGCGAGAACACGTTTGGCATTCGGGCCCGGCAGCGCGGTCCTGATTTTTGGTCCATCAATCACGGTCAAGGTTTTGGTCGGCATGTGATCCTCCTGGAATCGGTCGTTGGCTGTTGGTCTTTCGTCGTTTGGCCGAACGCCCGCCATTCGAGCGGACTGCGGCCTCACACTGACTGAGGAGGATTGGAATTAATCGCTGCCGAATAGATTAGGACGCACTTGCGAAGGTAGTACTGCCAGATACCTGCGTGGGCACACAAGCATGTGCAGCCAGCAGGCGGGCAAGTGCGAATTGGGATTCCGGAATTGCATGTGTGTTAATTATAGCGCAGCAATCGCCGCAGCTTGCTGCCCTTGGTGCACGAGGGTTCGTATCAGGGCATGGCCTTCAGCCATGCCAGGTTGGAAGAGGAGCGATTTGTGGCACGACTGAATATCGTGCTCTGATAGGAACCGGCCCATGAATAGGCCAGATTATGAGTAGAATTTGTGCGTGGAAGAATGAATTCTCTATCGCTCGGCGACAAAACCAGAATCCACGGCCGCTCTTCTCTCGTCTAATACCACTAAACTGCGCGTCTCATGTCCTCCTCACATCCATCCCGCTTCATGCTGGCCCTCAACTTCGGCCTGGTCTATGTTTTTTGGGGATCGACCTACCTCGGCATTGATATTGCTGTGCAGCACATCCCTCCGGCGCTAATGTGTGCTACCCGGTTCACGATTGCGGGCGTGATCATGCTGGCCTACTGCGTTCTGCGCGGACAGAATATTCGTTATAGCGCCCGCGAGCTCATCCGGCTGGCGGTCGTCGGAATCCTGCTGCTGGTCGGCGGCAATCTGACGCTTTCGTATTCAGAACTGTACATTCCCAGCGGGCTTGCGGCGCTGCTGGTGGCGATTGTGCCGCTATGGTTTCTGGTGCTGGACTCCTTGATGATCGGCCATCACAGAGTTTCAGGACGCGGGTTGTTGGGACTCGGGCTTGGGTTTGCAGGAACCCTTGTCCTGCTATGGCCGAAACTCACTGCCACTGGTGAGCTTGGCAGAAAAGAACTGTGGTATTCAGTTGCGCTGATCGGAGGCGCGTTAAGCTGGGCGTTCGGATCGGTGCTGTCGAAGAAGTGGCAATCCGGGGCGCCGACATTTGCCGCCACTGCCTGGCAGGTATTCTTCGCCGGCCTCGCCAATTTTGTTGTCGCGTTTGTGAACCGTGACTTCGCCCATGTGACCTGGACCGCTCGTGGCATCGGGGCCGTTGCTTACCTGGTTGTGGGCGGATCTCTGATCGGCTACACAGCTTACATCTATATCCTCGGCCACGCACCCACAGCGAAGGTTTCTACGTATGCTTACGTGAATCCGGTCGTTGCCGTTTTTCTGGGATGGCTGGTGCTGAACGAAAAGATTGATGGATACATGCTGGCGGGTAGCGCGATTGTGATTGCCTCCGTTGTCCTCGTCACCAGCGCGACCGTGACAAGAAAATCAGAGCGGCTGGAGGCGGTAGGGACGGCCGCCGATTGAGTAGCTGGGTTTGCAGCCCCGTATTACATCCTTCACCCAGCCAATTGTGAATAGTCCGGGCTAACGTAAGATACTCAAATGCCAGCTTGTGTGAGTTGTGGCCGCGAAATACCGCCGGCGCCAGTTGGAGAACTGAACATCTGCCCTGAATGCCGCGCGGCCGCAATAGCCCGCGCTCAGGCACAAGCACCCATCGTGACCCGCCGTTCTCTCGTGCTGGAGAGAATGCCGGTGACCTCCGCCATTATCGGAATCAATGTTCTGGTTTTCGTCGCTATGACGCTCTCCGGAGTCTCACCGATGAGCCCAGAACTCGCACAGCTCAAGCAATGGGGCGCCGACTGGGGGCCCTACACGCTGACCACGCAGCCCTGGCGCGTGCTCACCTCAAACTACGTGCACATCGGAATCATCCACATCGCGCTGAATATGTGGTGTTTGTGGAATCTGGGCGCGCTGGCGGAGCGCATATTCGATCGTTGGACGTGCGTTCTGGCTTACACAGCCTGCGGAATCGCCGGCAGTATAGTGAGCCTGTGGTGGCATCCTACGGCTGTGGGAGCAGGAGCATCGGGTGCGATTTTCGGAATCGCTGGAGCGTTGATTTCCGCTCTCTATCTGGGTCGCCTACCGGTCCCTCCCAATGCGATTAAGGCAACTCTGAAAAGCCTGATGTCGTTCGCGGGATACAACCTGTTCTTTGGAGCCGTGGTGCCCGGCATTTCCAACGCCGCACATCTGGGAGGCTTCGTTACAGGGCTGAGCCTGGGCGCGGTGCTCGCGCGCCACCTCACGTCGCCACCCGACGAAAGGAATTCCTGGCGGCGTTGGGTATTCATCATGGCCGGAGTCGTGCTGCTGCTGGCATTTCATTTCGTTCGTCATTCCGTGCTGCGCGCGTCGGCAGGTTTCCCGAATTCGTAGTTCTGTCTACTCGCCTCCTTCGTTTTCGTCTTCGGAGGCCAAATCCACTGCCCGGCTTCTAACCGAAAAAGTTAACTTCTGGTCTCCTTTTGGTTCAAAGGTCACGCGTACCGGGCCACGCTGCCATACCGGCGAAGGGCAGCCAGGCATCTCGGCTCCGGCATCGCTCACGAGTTTCTTCAACAGCGGCTTCCTCCTGCCCAGTTGTACGATCATGGCGAAAACTTTGTTGCCCTCGTCGAAAACTCCGCAATATGCCGCGTAATCGCGAAACCAGTTCACTGCCGAATAGTAGGGATCAAACTCCGGCAGCGTAATCTGCTGCACCTTGCCGGTGACGCGATCGGCCAGCAGCCACCCGCCCCGTTGCCAACGCCACCGTGCCGGACCGGCGTCCTGGGGCAGGGAATCATTCAACCGGAACATGCGTTGCACGACGAATGCACGGTCGGTTACATCGTGCGTGGGCCCTAGCGTGAATTCTTTCGTTCTGCCATCCACGTAAAGCGGCCGAATCTTTACATCCACCGGCTTGCCTTCATCATCTCCGGCTTGCCATTTGACCGAAGTCCACTTGCCCAGTGCGACCACATGCGGCTTGGGAGCCGCGAGCCCCGTCCTACTGAACAGAACCATGCACACCAAAAATCCGAATGCGCTTCTCATGCTTCAAACATAAACATCACGGGGATGGAGTACGCCAGGACACCTGAACATTTTCGGCCGCACGATTTCCAGAGTGGGAAATTCTTGGCGCTGACTGCCTTGTTCTGCCAAGCATCGCTTTACCGATCTGCGACACTTCTATAAAATCGAAGGTTTGCTGCCAGCAGTCGTTCAGCCGCAGCCGCAAGCGATGCCCGCCTCAGTCCGGGAAGTACGATGAAAATTCACGAGTATCAGGCCAAAGCGATTTTGAAGAAGTATGGCGTCGCCGTGCCGCGCGGTGAGATGGCGGAGAACCCCAACCAGGCCCAGGCTGCGGCCAAGGCACTGTTCGACTCTGGCGCAGGCGGAGTGGTGGTAAAAGCGCAAATTCACGCAGGTGGCCGGGGGAAAGGTGGCGGAGTAAAGATCGCGAAATCCGTGGAAGAAGCCGCCGAGCTAGCCTCGAAGATCTTAGGCATGACGCTGGTTACGCACCAGACTGGCCCTGAAGGTCGAGTGGTGCGACGTCTGCTGATTGAAGAAACTCTGCCAATCGAGAAAGAGCTCTACCTCGGAATTGTGATTGACCGCACTGAGGCCAGGCCGGTGTTCATGGCCTCAGCTGCGGGTGGAATGGAGATTGAGCAGGTCGCGGCGGAGAATCCGAATGCCATCCTGAAGGAATACATCAATCCCGGCATGGGACTCGAAGCTTTTCAAGCGCGAAAGCTGGCGTTTCAACTTGGGCTGAAGCCCCAGCAGATCAGCCAGGCCGTGCAGTTCATGACTGGCCTTTACCGGGCATTCGAGCAGACCGATGGTTCGCTAATGGAAATCAATCCCTTCGTCACCTGCAAAGATGGCAGGCTGTTTGCGCTCGATGCGAAGATGACCTTTGATGATAGTGCCCTGTTCCGCCATCCTGAGTTGAAGGACCTGCGCGATATTACCGAGGAAGATCCGCTGGAGGTGGAGGCCTCGAAATACAGCTTGAACTACATCAAGCTGGATGGAAATGTCGGCTGTATGGTGAACGGTGCCGGTCTGGCGATGGCGACGATGGACATCATTAAGTACGCCGGGGGAATGCCGGCGAACTTTCTCGATGTCGGCGGCGGTGCTAATGCCGAGCAGGTGACCCACGCGTTTGAGATTTTGCTGAGCGATGAGAGCGTGAAAGCGGTGCTGATCAATATTTTCGGGGGGATTCTTCGGGTGGACACGCTCGCACGCGGGGTCGTAGAGGCTGCGACCAAAACACACATTCAGCTTCCGGTAGTGCTGCGGCTGGAGGGAACAAACGTGGAGCAAGGAAGAGAAATCCTGAAAGATTCCGGGCTCAATTTCATCGTGGCCGAGACCATGAAGGACGCAGCAGAAAAAGTGGTCGCGGCCGCAAGTCAAGCTTCGTAGAGACGCAGCTTTGCTGCGTCTTGCCGGGTCGACCGATGATCCGGCGACAAAGAATGAGACGTAGCAAGCTACGTCTCTACGTGGAACTTTATGAGCATTCTGGTTGATAAAAACACGCGGGTTTTGGTGCAGGGTCTTACCGGACGCGAAGGCACATTTCACGCCAAAGCTTGCGCTGAGTACGGCACCAAGATTGTCGGCGGAGTGACTCCGGGCAAGGGCGGCACCACCCATGAAGGCTGGCCTGTGTTCAACACGGTGCAGGAAGCGGTGGACAAGACTGGCGCCGATGCGTCGATGATTTTTGTGCCGCCGGCCTTTGCTGCTGACGCCATGATGGAGGCCGCGGACGCCGAAATCGAACTGATTATCTGTATCACTGAAGGGATTCCCGTGCTCGACATGGTTCGTGCCTGGGAGTTTCTGCAAAACCGGCGCGCGCGGCTGATTGGACCTAATTGTCCCGGAATTATTTCGCCCGGCAAATGCAAGATTGGAATTATGCCGGGCCACATTCATCGCGAAGGCCCCGTCGGAATCGTTTCGCGTTCGGGCACGCTGACTTATGAGGCGGTTTATCAGCTCACGACCCGCGGTATTGGACAATCCTCGGCGATCGGAATCGGCGGCGACCCCATCATTGGCACAAATTTCGTAGATGCGCTCGATTTGTTTAATCGCGATCCCCAGACCGAAGCCGTGATCATGATCGGCGAAATCGGTGGCAATGCCGAAGAAACCGCGGCCGAATTCGTGAAATCACGGATGAAGAAGCCGGTCGTCGGATTTATTGCCGGACAAACCGCGCCTCCTGGACGCCGCATGGGACATGCAGGTGCGATTATTTCGGGGGGACACGGCACCGCGTCGGAAAAGATCAACGCGCTGGAAGCCGCCGGGATTCGAGTGGCAAAATCACCCGCGGAAATTGGCGAAACCGTGGCCGCAGCGATCGGAGTGAAGGTCTAACAGTAAATCCTAATGACATGTCCAGCCTGACTCGACAGGCCAACTGCAAACGATCAAACGACAGAACTTATGAAAACTCTTCAACGCACTCTGACCATCGTCAAGCCGGACGCCGTGCGCAAGAACGCCATCGGCGACATCATTGAGCAATTCGAGAAGAATGGCTTTCGGATTCTAGCCATCAAAATGCTTGAAATTTCCAAGCACCAGGCTGAACAATTCTATGCGGTCCATGCCGGCAAGTCATTCTTCAACTCCCTGACTGACTTTATGTCGAGCGGGCCAATTGTTGTGCTGGCGTTGGAAAAGGTAGACGCAATCTCCGACCTACGAAAATTGATGGGCGCCACCAATCCGGCAAACGCCGAAGAAGGCACGATCCGGAAGAAGTGGGCGTCGAGCATCGAGCACAATGCGATCCACGGTTCAGATGCCGACGATACCGCACGCTTCGAGTTAAGTTTCTTCTTCGCCGGGTTTGAGCTGGCGCAGTGAAGCCGGGATCCATCGCTCTTTCGGACATGTAGCCCCAGAACGCCCTCGTCTGGGGTGGGTGGACGAGGGGGCGTCCCCCTACACGCACGGACGGAGGCTCTTATGCCGATGATCCAAATCACGATGCTGGCCGGTCGCACCGCCGAGCAGAAGCGCAAAATTGCGCAACGCATCACCGATGTAATGGCGGAAGAAACTGGTACTTCGCGCGAAGGTGTCGCCGTGGCCTTCCATGAAGTTTCTAAAGAGAGCTACGCCCGAGGCGGCGTGCTGATTTCCGACAAGTAGGGGCTACTCGAGCGGATCGTACAAGTGCCCGTCCATGCGATCGGCAACTTTCGGCAATTCTTTCTTCACATACTGAAGAAAATGCGGTGCAGTGCGGTGTGCCTCAAGCCCGGCTTCGTCCTTGTACTGCTCATAAATCAAGAATCGTCGCCGCTCCGTGCGATGCCGGTGTACCTGATACATCACGCATGTGGGTTCTTTTCGTGATTCCTCGGTGAGCCGGGAAAACAATTCCGCAACTTCCGTTTCGTGTCCGGCCTTTGCGACCCAGGTTACAGCTAGCACTACCATCTCTAACTCCGCGCCTGTTGTGATCGAGTCTTGGTATCCGTAATCGACTTCAGTTCGCCTGCAAACTCGTCTACGAAAATGGTCTCTTCTCGCCCCGGACCGGTTGAAACCATTCCAATGCGCGAGCCGGTTTCCTTTTCGATGAACGCAAGGTATTCGCGCGCCGCTTTCGGCAACTTATTCAGATCGGTGATTCCCTGAGTTGGCGTGTGCCATCCCGGCATATTCCGGTAAACGCATTCGATCTTCTCGTAGCCGCTGGCTTCGGCAGGAACTTCGTCCGTGTGCTTCCCATTCACTTTGTAGCCCACGCAAACTGGAATTGCCTTCAGTTCGTCCAGCACATCGAGCTTGGTTACAACCAGCCATGATGTGCCGTTGATCATTCCGGAGTAGCGCAAGAGTGGCAGATCGAGCCAGCCGCAGCGTCGCGGACGTCCAGTGACTGCTCCGAACTCGTTGCCACGAGCACGAATCGCGTCTCCGACGGAGTCAAACAGTTCAGACGGAAACGGCCCTTCGCCCACCCGCGTGCAATACGCTTTGGTCACGCCAATCACTGCGTCAATCGCGGTCGGCGCAACGCCCGTGCCAATCACCGCACCACCCGAAGTTGCGCTGGAAGAGGTGACGAACGGATACGTTCCGTGGTCGATGTCGAGCATCGTGCCTTGCGCGCCTTCGAACATCACCGAATGCCCATCGGCGATAGCGCGATTCAGCAGCGCCGCCGTATCACAAACAAACGGAGCTAGCCTTCGCGAGGCCTCCGCATATTCCGCATACATCTTGTCGGCATCGAGTGGCTCAGAATTGAACAGCGCGTGCGCGATCATGTTCTTTTCGTTGCAGGCGTTTTCGATGTGCTTCTTCAAAAGATCAAGATCCAGCAGGTCGATCACGCGCAATCCGCGACGCCCGGCTTTGTCTTCATAACTTGGCCCAATCCCCCGTGAAGTTGTGCCAATTTTCACTCTCCCTGGAGCATTCTCGGAGGCAAGCTCGATCATGCGGTGGTAGGGAAGAATGACGTGGGCGCGATTGCTGACGAAAAGATTGCCGTCCACCTTTACCCCGGCATCGCGCAGCGCCGCAACTTCTTTGAGAAACGCGATCGGATCAAGCACAACCCCGTTTCCGATCACGCTGCGGCAACCCTCCCGCAGTACGCCGCAGGGCACTAGTTGCAGCACAAATCTTTTCCCGTTGATGATGACCGTGTGCCCGGCATTGTGCCCACCGGCATAGCGCGCGACTACGGAGAACCTCTCCGAGAGCACGTCAACAATTTTGCCTTTGCCCTCGTCGCCCCATTGGGCGCCCACAACGACGGCGGTCTTAGCCTTGGTCAACGCAAACTCCTGATTCATCACGCGACTGGAGCGCAGCCGCAACTGATGGTGCTTGCACACGCTCGTCGCCCGCAAAACTGCGCTAAACAAAAAATCAGGGATTTAGCAGGGCAGAGGTGTACTAGAAATCATAACCCGCGCGAGCAAAGAAGGCCAACCCGCAATTATCTGAAAGTGGGTCAGTTTCAATCGTCACAGCCTGAATGCTACGATGACGCACGAGATTAGCCTCGGTCAGAGGGAAAATGCATCGAACGTGGCCCATTGCCCTTTCAGTGTTAGTGCTGTCGCTCGGATTAGTGTCATGTCTAAAAGGACCCAACTTTACACCTAAGCCTGAGAGTGTCCTGTTTAATCGCGGCAGCAACGCGCTAGACCGCAGCCAATTTGACGTGGCAGCATTAGACTTTCAGACGCTCATTAACACCTATCCGGATTCGGAGTACGCTGCAACGGCGAAACAAATATTAGAGAATGATCCGCATCTAGACTGCCAGACGCTCACCCATACTCATATGTTCAGCCCTTTTCTTTTGTGTGACGAGGGAACAACGACCACCAATTCGATCCAATAACTTGTGAACAAAATGCTTTGCTCGATCGGGAAGATGAAGTCGTGAGCTTCGGATCGTTGTCATCAGTTGACACGTATGCTCTAGAATCCCGGCGGTCGCTCGCCTGCCACACCGAAACTACGCTCAAGCGCAATCCCTGCCCGTCCCAGAGTACCTTCATCAAAAAGCCGCCCAATCAGCGTGACGCCGTGGGGCACACGACGCGGCGGCGAGAACTTCGGCAGTGGCCGGCTTGGGTCCGGAGCCCAATCGCTGCGCGCTTCAGAAACCTCGACGAAGCCGGCGCGCAAGGTAAGCGAGGGATGCCCGGTGAAATTGGTAACAGTGAGCATTTCATCGCGTAGCGAAGGCACCAGCAGCAACTCAACCCGGGAGAAGACCCGTGCCATCTCGTTCGCTACTTTCCGGCGAAACCTATCAGTCTGTACGAAGTCCACTGCGGAGAGGAACCGCGACTGGCGGAAAACGTTGGGCCAGGCGTCAAAGGTTTGAACTTTGAGCTGGTCGAGTCCGTGACTGAGCGTGAGTTCCTCGAATGCAGCTGCGCTCTCGGCGAACAGAATCAAATCGAGCGAATCGTAGGGCCAGTCAGGAATCGCTACCTCGACTGGAACCATACCAACTTTTTTAACTGTTTCCAAAGCAGCACGGTCCACGTCGGTAGCAGGATTTTCTTTCATCCAGTTCGGGAAATAGCCGACGCGCAGCCCTTGCACACTTGCGCCAGAATCGAAATCAAGTTTGCTCGGCACGCTTGCCAGGTCCCCTGCGTCGGGGCCGGAGATGGCATGCAGCACCAGCATTGCATCCTCGACGCTGCGGGTCATGGGACCAAGTTTGTCGAGTGACCAGCAGAGCGTCATGGCGCCGGTGCGCGGCACTCGGCCGTAGGTTGGACGGAGTCCAGTCAGCCCGCAGCGCATGCTGGGGCCGACGATGCTGCCGCCGGTCTCGCTGCCCATCGCAAATGCCACCAATCCGGCAGCAGTGGCGGCACCAGGGCCAGCGCTCGATCCCGACGATCCTTCTTCCAGCAGCCATGGATTCATCGTCTGTCCGCCAAACCAGATGTCGTTTAGCGCCAGCGCACCCAGGCTCAACTTAGCGACCAGCACCGCGCCTGCCTCGTGAAGACGCTTTACTACTGCAGCATCTTCGGACGGCACCCGATTCCGGAAAGGCTCTGCGCCGTATGTGGTCGGGATTCCTGCGGTGTCGAGAAGGTCTTTTGCTCCCCAGGGAATGCCGTGAAGAGGTCCGCGGTACTTGCCGGCGGCAATCTCCTGGTCTGCCTGCTTGGCTTGGGCTAGCGCCATTTCGGGTATGAGCGTGATGACGCAGCGCAGCTTGGGATTGAATTGCTCCAGACGCTTCAAGTAAAGTCGCGTGAGCTGCTCGGAAGTTATCTTGCGCCGCTCGATCCACCGTGAAAGCTGGGTGACCGAAGCGAACGCAATATCGTCAGAGTTTGCTGGTAATGGCCCGGGATCAGACTTGCTGCGGATAAATTGATCACGCTCCGGCGGAGCCGCCTGGCCGGACAGCACCGGATTCCACAGCGTCGCCGGGGCGAGTGCTGCCTCTAATGCCACCTTTCGCGGTCCGGTGCGGCGCTCGTACAGAGACGCCAGATTCTGTCGCCAACTTTCTGCTGCAACGGTACGTTCACTGCTGCTGAGCTCAACCTGTACGAGCTTTTCCGCTTCGGCGAAGGTTGCGGGGGACACTTCTGGCCCAACAGCGGGTCCGGTGCCAAACACGGGCGGTTCTCCGGGCGGCTGATCGGCGGGATTCTGTGCGTGGCTATGCGGAACAGCGGCGGTGCCTAGCAGCGTGACAGATGCGGCAGCTAAGAATTGTCTGCGCGATTTCGACATGGATCCTCCGAGCCGACATTGTAGCCCCGAACACTGTCCTACTTTGCCGTGGAAAGTGCGAGAAGATGATGTGAGAATTGCGGATGTGGCGTTTTAGCCGAGGAGCATCGAAAATGGGCGAGTGGCTGAGAGCATGGTGGCAGGATGCACGTTACGGCGCTCGAATGATTGCGCGAAACCCTGGATTCAGTGTCGCCGCCGTCTTGACGTTGGCCCTGGGCATCGGTGGCAATACAGCGATCTTCACCATCACCAGTGCCGTGCTGCTCAAGCCGTTTCCATATGAACACCCCGAGAAACTGGTCATTATCGATGTCCGCCAAAAGGATGGCCAATCGCGCTGTTGTTCGCTCAATCGCTACGAGCAGATCCGCGACCATAGCCAATCATTTTCAGGCATTGCCGTTTCCGCTGGTGACACGCTGAGCCTGACCGGAGGCGGCGACCCGCAACAGGTAGCAATCGGCCGGGTCTCGCCGAATTTCTTCAGTCTTCTGGGGGTAAGGCCGCAGCGAGGCCGGACTTTTGTGGACGACGAAGGCCAGCCCGGCGGCAAATTGGTTGTCATGATCTCCGACTCGCTGTGGCATACCCGCTTTGGCGGCGACCCCCAAATAATCAGCAAGACCGTCAACTTGGATTCGACCCCGTACAACGTCATTGGCGTGCTCCCGGCAGGCATTCAATTTCCTTTTATTGGCCCGGCAGATATATGGACGCCCCGTTATTTCGAGCTTTCACTCATGCCTACCGCGCGCCTGCGTTGGGCGGGCTATCTCTCGATGATTGCCCGCCTCCGCCCCGGCGTATCCAAAAATTCAGCGTTGGCGGAAATGGAGGTCGTGGCGAGGCAGTATAACCAGGAGAATCCGGGGGCGCCCGATGTTGATCCCAATCTTTCCATGGTCGTCGCCGGTCTTCAGGAGAGCACTGTCGCCAACCTGCGCACTGGACTGCTGGTGCTCTCGGGAGCGGTGTGCCTGGTCCTGCTGATTGCCTGTGCTAACGTGGCCAGCCTGCTGCTCTCACGCGCGTTGGCCCGCAGAAAAGAGATTGCTGTGCGTGGTGCGCTTGGTGCGCGGCGCGGACAGATTATTCGCCAGCTCCTGACCGAAAGCGTGCTCTTGGCCCTCATCGCCGGCTTGGTTGGTCTTGGGATGGGCTATGTGGCCACTGCATCCCTTGCCGGGTTAGGACGGAGCAATCTTCCCCAAGGCATTCCTGTCGGCATGGACGTGACCGTGCTGCTGTTTACTCTGGGAATTTCCGTTTTGACCGGAGTGGTGTTCGGAATCTTTCCCGCGCTGCAACTTGCGCGCACGGACTTGAATTCCACTCTGCGCGACGAAGGCTGGGGTTCTACTGGAGGACGTGGCCGCGTCCAGCTCAAGAACCTGCTGGTTGTGGGGCAAGTGGCGCTCTCTCTTCTGCTGCTTATCAGCGCCGGCCTGCTGGTGCGCAGCTTCCGCTACCTGCTCACCGTGGACCCCGGCTTCGACTCGCACAACGTGCTCAGCATGAACGTTTCCTTGCCCACAGTGAAATATGCCGACACGCAAAAACAAACGGCGTTCTTTGATGAGCTGCTGCGCCGCGTTTCCACGCTGCCTGGTGTGCGTTCGGCTGCGGTCTCGGCGGCCCTGCCGTTGACTCCGAAACGCATCACGCCGGTCCTGCCTGAAGGGCAGGCGGAAGTCCCGCTCGCCGAGCGTCCGTTCGTCATCATCGAAGCCACCAGCCCCAAGCTTCTGGAGACAATGGGTGTTCCGCTGCGTGCTGGGCGCGCCTTCACTGACGCTGACAACGCTCAGGCGCCACGAGTCATTATCGTCAATGAAGTGTTTGCACGGCGCTACTGGCCAAATCAGAACGCAATAGGCAAGCATGTCATGGTGGGACGGCAGACGTCGGCGGAGATTGTCGGTGTGGCCGCTAACATCAAGAACTCGGGACTGGCGGTCGAACCGCAACCGCAGATTTACTTGCCCTTCCCGCAGCTACCCTGGGGCAACATGAATCTGTTCGTCCGCACCGCCACCGACCCTCGCGCATTGGTTTCCGCCGCGCGCGCACAAATTTCTGCGATTGATGCAGATCAGCCAGTAACCGACATTCGAACCGTGGAAGAACTGTTCGACTCTTCGCGCGTCCAACCCCGTTTTGTTATGTTCTTGGTGAGCGTATTTTCAGCCACCGCGCTAGCCCTGGCTGCAGTCGGAATTTACGGCGTGCTGGCGTATTCCGTGGCGCAACGCCGCCAGGAACTGGGCATCCGCATGGCCCTAGGGGCGGAGAAATCGCACATCCTCGCTCTGGTCGTCCGTCAGGGGTGCATGCTGGTTTGGATTGGTATTGCGATAGGAATAGTCTTCGCTTTAGCCGGTACGCGCTTGATGTCCACTATGCTCTACAAGGTCAAAGTCTACGATCTCACGACATTTTTGCTCGCCCCCGTTGTGTTTGTGATGATTGGGTTGCTCGCCAGCTACTTGCCAGCAAGACGCGCGACGCAAGTGGATCCGACGGAAGCGTTGAGAGGAAGCAAATAGTCGGGCCGCGTGCACCCTTGTGGCTTAAAGGCTAGGCCCCTCGACTCCTGCTATCATTCCTCGCTCCCAATGCACACAATCCTTCGTAGCTTGCCGCTGTCTGACTCCTCCGATCGCAGCGTTGTCGTGGGAACCGCTGAACAAATTCGCTATGCCTTTATTCGCAAACGAAATTAGATAAAGTTGATTCGTTTTCCACAGGAAACGGTTATCCTTCCCCAGATGAGCGCGAGAAGAACTCAGTGGGCGGCACTCGCTATCCTGCTCTTACTGCCCGCGGCCAACTCCGCGACCGTGGAATTCAAAGTCCGCACACTGCGGCGGGACATTGTTGAGTTGCGTCTGCAAGGTTATCGCGGCAATGACACTCAGCGGGAAGCCACGCTGAAGGGTTTCTTCGAGGCAGCAGGGTGCACCGGTGGGCGACTGATTGAACAACCTGTTAAGGCCCTAAAACAGCCAAACCTCATCTGCACTCTCCCTGGGATTACTGATTCAGTAATCCTCGTCGGCGCGCACTATGACCATGTTGACGCCGGCGACGGAGTCGTGGACAACTGGAGTGCCGCCAGCCTGCTCCCGAGTTTCTATCAGGTCCTCAATAGTAAACAACCGCAGTACACGTTTGTTTTCGCTGCATTCGCCGGTGAAGAGAAGGGACTGATTGGATCACAGTACTACGTGAAGAACCTTCCCCGAGAAAAGCTCAGCAAAATCAAAGCGATGATCTGCATAGATACGCTAGGACTCGGGCCTGCGGTGGTTTGGGCCAGCAGGTCTGACCCGAAGTTGGTCCTTGCGCTAAGCACGGTTGCTCACGGCCTCAACCTGCGCCTAGCGGGCGTAAACGTGGATCGTGTTGGTATGTCAGACGAGGAAGCTTTCATCAAGCACAAAGTGCCTTCGATAATTATCCATTCGGTGACTCAGCAGACTCTATCGATTCTGCATAGCCCCAAAGACAACTACTCAGCACTGCGTTTGGACGACTATTTTGAGAGTTATAGGCTGCTAAGTGGCTATCTGGATTACCTAGATCAGACATTGCCAACTGCCGAGCAGTCCACCCCAATCGCTCCGTAGCACACCGCCTTCCCAAATTGTTCGGAACTGCTATCATCCACTCTCCCAATGCACCCGATTCTTCTCAGCTTACTGCTGGGTCTGACTGCCGCAGCCGCAAATGTATTTGGCGGGACGATCATCGTCCAGAAGCACTGGGACCGTTCTTATCTCAAATACTTCATGGCGTTAGGCGCAGGATTCATGCTGGCCACAGCGATGGTTGAAATTATTCCTGCCAGCTTGGCCCTGAATGGGAAAAACGCTGCATTTCTGGTCCTTGCGGGATATCTGATCATCCATTTTTTTGAGCACACGGTCACGCCACATTTCCATTTCGGCGAAGAAACGCATGCCGACCAGTTTGTGACTGCTCACAAGGGCTACTCCGTCCTGTTGGGGCTGGTGATTCACACTTTTTTTGACGGAATTGCGATTGCCTCGGGGTTCATTGTCTCCAATTGGTTGGGATGGGTGATTTTCTTGGCGGTCTTTCTGCATAAGATTCCTGAGGGATTCACCATTGCTTCCGTCATGCTTGCCAGCGGACGAAGTCGGCGACTCGCTTGGGGGGCTTCCGTTCTGCTTGGTGCCGCTACTTTTGCTGGTGTTTTGACTATGGCGCTGCTGCGCCGCCACGTGGATGTCGGCCTGCCGCTCTCGGGAGGAGTGACGATATACGTTGCCGCCTCTGACCTAATGCCGGAAGTAAACCGCGAGCCTGGGGGGAAGATGGCTCTGGTCGTGCTCCTGGGAGTAGGAGTATTTCTTGTGCTGGATCGTTTGGTTCACTGATGGCGGTGCGGGTCGGACATTGCTTGTCCGACAAATTCCAGTCACGGCCGCACACACTCGGGATTATTGCGCTAGACAGCAAGATCAAAGGCATAGGCGTCGAACAAGAATGTCCGATCCACACGGGCCTTACTCCACGGTGTGCTTGGCCGTGTAACCTTCGCGCGCGATCACCTGGTACTTCACATCTTTGCCCTTCTGATCTCTCATCTTGAGCGGACCGCCGTCTTCGGCAACAACTTCCACTTTCAGCTTGCGATAGCTGCCGTCGAGTTTTGGATTCGTTGGGCGATAGGTGATGGTGTACTGGTGCCGGATGTCCTCGGAGATATCGCGGAAGGTGTCGGGAAAATCGCCTTCAAACCGCGGCTGGTAGAAACGGCCCCCAGTCAATCTAGCGAAGGTTTGCAACTCATTATCTGCCTGATACCAGTCAATCGAGCCCATGCCCATGCTCGCTATTCCGTGCGACATACCAGTGCAGCCATGGGTTTCACAGTATTCACGAAGCAGCCATCCAATACTGATCGGGAAGATAGTAATGTCGTGCGTGTTCTTCACTTTTTTGGTGATCTGATCAAGGTTCAACTTGCTGAATGTATCAATTCCCGTACTGACCAGAATGATGTATTTGTGACCTTCCACCCGATCTAGGCGATCAAGCGTGTCGTAGAGGGCGTCGAATACATTGGTTTCCGAAAAACCCGGCATCCGCAAAGTATTTATCGCGCCCATCACTGCATTCTTATCCTGGGTAAAGTCAACCAGGATCTCGGGCTTCATATCAAAGGAAGCCACCGCCACCCAGTCATCTTTTTTCAGCGTGCTGGCAAAGTAGTAAGAGGCACGCAGAGCGTCGATTAGGAGCGGGTACGTCGTAGAAGCGAACTCGACTAGCAAAACCGCGGTGATAGGTGCTTCTTCGACCTTGAAGTTGGCGATGGTCTGTTGACTGCCGTCTTCGAAAACCCGGAAATTGTCCTTTTTCAAATTGGGAACGAACTGGCCGTTCTTGGTCGTGACCAGCACGGGAACGGTCACCAGCGGAACATCCACGTGGATGGAGTAATCCGGCATGCCTTCGATTTTCTTGGGCTTTTCAGGAGGCGGAGGTGGCGGAGGTGGCTGTTCGCCCTTTTTGGGGATGGCATAGGGTCCGTTGTCGCTATTGGGCCCGCCAGCCTCCGGAGGAGCCTCCTGCTGATTCGGATTTTGCTGCTGACTATTCGCTGATGACTGGCTCGACTGGTCCTGCGCTGAGGCTGGAACCGATGTGACCGCCAGCAAGCTAAAGATTAGGGCGCATGACAGGAAATATACGCAGAAATGTGCATCCTTCCCAAATTTCTGCGGATAAAGCGTGGAAAACATTGGAAGCCTCTTGGTTACTCCTATGCTAGTATAGACGCACAGCTTCGCGATTGGGATGTTTTGCCCGGCGCAACTGGCCTCCTCCGGCCGGCAAAAGCAGAAACAGCGAAGTGCATTTTAGTTTGGCGGACCTGCTCTGGCGGTCCTGCGGGGCGACATGAGACGAGCTGTTCTCGCGTGTGTAGTAGTGTACAGTTTTGTACTCTCCTTCCTGAGTTACGCTCAAACGACGAAACCTGTTGAAACCATTCCATTGAGCCAGATCCATGCCGGAATGCATGGTGTGGCATACACGGTTTTCCAGGGCACCAAACCGGAACCGATGGAGGTCGAGGTTTTAGGTGTGCTCAAGAATGCCAACGGTCCGAAGGGTGACATCATCCTGGTGCGACTGGGGGGCGCGAAGGCGGAGTACACCGGAGTAGTTGCAGGTATGAGTGGCAGCCCGGTATATCTGAAAGGCAAGCTGGCGGGTGCTGTGGCGTTCCGCATTGGTGAGTTTTCCAAGGAACCGATCGCCGGAGTCACTCCAATCTCGGAAATGCTCGAGATCAGCGCGCTCGATAATACGCCGGCAAGTGTTCCAATCCAGGCAAAATCAATTCCTTCTATCGCGGCAAAAACCTCCGGGCCAGGACTGCCTTCCGCAACCGCTCAGAGTTTTGCGAACTATCTAAAGCCGATCGAGACCCCGTTAGTATTCAGCGGATTTTCCGAAGATTCCGTCCAGAAGTTTGCGTCACAATTCGCGTCCGAAGGCATTGTGCCGGTCATGGGTGTCGGATCGGCAAGTGACGTTGCGCAACCTGATCCGCTCGAACCGGGTTCGGCCGTGAGTGCAGTGCTGGTGCGCGGAGACATGGATATTGCCGCGACCTGCACAGTCACCTATATTGACGCTGGACATCTGCTGGCTTGCGGACATCCGCTGCTGCAATTCGGGATGGTGGACTTGCCAATGACCAAGGCACAGGTGCTGGCCACGGTTCCGTCGCCGCTGAATGCCTTCAAGATCGTCAATGCTACAGAAACTGTCGGCTCTTTCGTCCAGGACAGACACACTGGGATCCTTGGCGAGTTCGGCAAGAAGCCGGAGATGATTCCAGTCACGCTGACCATCCACGGCGGATCAACCGCGAAGGTCTTCCATTATGAAGTGTTGAACAATGCGCGGCTCAGCCCGGTCGCTATGTCTACCACGGTCTATAACGCTCTGCATGGCGTGAATGAGTATGGCGAGCAGACGACCTACGCGATGAGGGGTAGCATCAACGTCGAAGGATTTCCGCAGGTCAAGCTGCAGGACATGTTTGCCAGCGCCGACGGCCAGCAGCCCGCTGCCTTGCTGGCTGCGAGTTCCATCGGTGGCAGCTTCGGCCGCATTTACGACAATCCCTACAGCACGCCGGATATTAAAGGCCTGCAGCTCGATTTCGAGATCACAAACGAACGCCGCTGGGCGAGACTCGAAAGTGCCCGAACGGACGTGAACGAAGCGCGCCCCGGCGATGAAATCACGGTTGAGGTGCTGCTACGGCCATATCGCGGAGAAGCGGTCATTGAGCACATTCCGGTCCGCATTCCGACTTCGGCTTCCAAAGGCTCTACATTGCATGTGCTGGTTAGCGACGGAGACATGCTTGACCGCTTGCGTCGTGGCGGTCCGTCGGGGGCGCAGAAGCTTGATCTCGCCTCGACAATCGCGGTGCTCAACACGCAGCACGTCAATAACCGGGTTTATGTTTCGGTGCTGGATGAAGACCCTGAGGCCATGGTGGCGGATAAGGTCATGCCCGCGCTTCCGCTCTCTGTGATGAACGTGATGGATGGAATGCGGGGAACCCAGGACATGGTAGTTCTGGGCGAATCTTCAGTCAGCGAAGCGGCAACGCCTCCGCTGGATTTTGTAGTCTCGGGCGCGCAGTTGCTGCCTATCACGATCAAGTAGGATTGTCATCCCGAACTCGCTGACAGGCGAGAGGGATCGCACGATGCGCATGAACTGCCACAGACGCATGCCCAATTGGCAGTCCTCTCGACGACATAGATCATTTCAACTTGCGCAAGATCCCTCTCCCGCTTTCAGCGGGTTCGGGATGGCATCGTTGATAGCACGTGCCGTGATACTCTAATTTTTCCCCAACCAAGAGGTTCAACTCACGATGTTCTCGCTTAAGCTTGTCACTGTCATAACTCTCTTCTTGGCTACTGCGCTCACCATGTTCGCTGAAGGAACACGGACCTGGGAACAATCAAAATACGAAGATCTGGTGAAGGGCACTTCGCATGGTGTAGCGATCTCCAGCGACGGAACATTGCAATTGGCGCCCGCATTCAAGCTAGTCGCCAGCACGCCGTCGAGCGCCGTCTGGGCGACTGCCGTGGGCCCTCAGGGCGAAGTGTATGCTGCAACCGGCGCACCGGCACGTGTTTACCGCATTGTGTCCGGAGCGCAACCCGCGGCCATTTTTCAGCCGCAGGAATTGCAAGTGCAAGCGCTGGTGGTGGACAAGGACGGCGTGCTTTACGCGGCAACCAATCCAGACGGGAAGGTTTACAAGATCGAGCGCAAGGCCGCGAGCGGAGGAAAAAAGGACGAAAAATCAAAGTCCGAGGGCGAATGGAATTCGTCGGTCTATTTCGATCCTGGCACTAAGTACATCTGGGGCCTTGCGCTGGATGGAAACGGCAACCTCTACGTTGCCACAGGTGATCATGGCCAGATATTCCGTGTCGCGGCCAACGGGGACCACTCGCTGTTCTTTAAGAGTGACGAGCCACACATCCGGGTGCTGGCTTTTGATGGGCAAGGAAATCTTATCACTGGCTCCGACGGAAGCGGGCTGATTTACCGGATTTCGGCGAAGGGCGAAGGCTTCGTCCTCTACAGCGCGCCAAAGAGAGAGATCACCAGCCTGGCGCTGGATAGCGCGCTGGATAGCGCAGGCAATATCTACGTGGCTGCAGCCGGAGAGAAGCGGTCTGGGGGAGGATCCCCGAGTCTGTCGCTTCCGCCATCAGCTCCAAATCCCACGCCAGCGCCATCTGGGGGCGGTTCAGCAGGAAGTCCTCCCCCTGAATCCACTGTGACCCTGAACAACTCGAGCACCGGGGTTCCCGGAGGCTCGGAAATTTACAAAATTGCGGTAGATGGCTCACCGGCGCGGCTATGGAGCTCGCGGGATGATCTCGTATATTCGCTTGCCTTCGACCAGAATGGGCATTTGCTGGCTGGAACCGGCAATCGCGGCCAAATTTTTGAAGTCTCCGGCAGAGAGGAATACACAGACCTGATCAGAGCCGGCGCCAACCAAGTAACCGCCTTCACCAAGGCGCCTAATGGCGGACTTTATGCGTCAACCGACTTTATGCGTCAACCAGCAACCTGGGAAAACTCTTTCTTCTTAGCAATGCGCCGGATTCGGAAGGCAGTTATGAAAGCGATGTTTTCGATGCACGCGTCTTCTCAAAATGGGGACGCGCGGAGTTCCGGGGAAGGGGCAATGTCGAGCTTTTTGCCCGAAGCGGGAATGTGGACAATCCCGACAGGAATTGGAGTGCGTGGAAGCGAGTTGAGATCCAGAAGGACGCCGCAGTGACCGCCCCGCCCGCGCGTTTCATTCAATGGAAAGCGATTCTGCGTCCCGGCGAGGTTGCTCCACGAGTGGAAAGCGTCGCCTTGAATTATCTGCCGAAGAATGTGGCGCCAGAATTCGATGATGTCACAGTTACACCGGGGATGCGCTATCAGTCTGTGCCGCGGCCTCCGAACACGGAGAGCTCACAGCGTTTCGACGCTCCCCCGAGCTCGATTCGCGATCGCCAGTCTGTGGGCGTGAAGTGGACGGTGCGCGACGAAAACGACGACCAGTTGGTGTATTCGGTCTATTATCGCGGCGATGGCCAGAACCGCTGGCTGTTGCTGAAGGGCAATCTCACCGACAAGTTTTACTCCTTTGACGCTTCACTGCTTCCCGATGGTGGATACACCGTCAAGGTCATCGCCTCAGATGCGCCCTCGCACTCACCGGAAGAAGCGTTGGCGTCAGAGAAAGAAAGTGACCGCTTCGAAGTGGACACGACTCCTCCCCTGATTCAGGAGCTGAAGGCATCCGTTCAGGGGAGCAAGGTTCACGTTCAGTTTCGCGCGACGGACAGCTTTTCTCCGATTAAGCGGGCGGAGTTTTCGCTCGACGCAGGAGATTGGCATTTTGTCGAGCCGGTGGGCCAGCTCTCAGATTCAAAGTCTGAAAGCTACGATTTTTCTCTGCCACTCGGGGCCGACGCTGCCAGCCAGGAGCACGTGGTTGTGGTCCGCGCTTACGATCGCTATGACAACATGAATTCTGCCAAGACGATTATGCCGGGGAAGTAAGGGGCAGGAGAGACTATTTCGGGTGAGTACGCCCGGTTACGATAGGAACTTTGATCGCGTGATCACGTGCAAAGCAAGTCAGCGAACTTTATTTCCAGTGGCGCGCAAGCTGCCGGCGGGTCATGCGCAGAAGCTCCGAGACATTTACCGGCTCATCCCTCTCGACTCGCTTGTAAATCATCGTGAGCGCATTGATTTGAACGGTCGTCTCTTTGAACCGCAACGTCGGATCGCTGCCGTGCTCGTCCGTGACCCTTACCCATCGCAAGGGAAGTTCGCTCGCTAGTACATCCCCGAAGGCGACGCCGAGGCTCGGCAATTCGTATGTCTGAGACTTATTGAACACCCTCTCGTCAACCAGGTTTTGAAAGACGGGCAAGTCCCGCTTGGTTCTGGTAAGCGCCGTTGTACCGTATCGCTGCTTGGCTGCGGCCGCAACGACTGCTCTCCGCTGCTCAAGTCGCGCGCTGTCCTCGCGGGAAAGCTCGGTGAATTTAGGCTCGGCTGCAGCATCGCGATTCGATTGGCCAAAAAAGGACACCTAGGAATTCTATGGTCAGAAGGGCAGTCATGATTGAGGTGCGAATGGTCATCGTGAAAATCAGACCAAGTTTACCTGACACAGCGGATTGTTGTTGAAAAATCGCGATCACACTTTCTGAGTATCCGACACAGAATCAGGCGGCTGTTCCTGAACTGACATTAACTTATCCACCTTCCGCAGTTCCGGAAACATCCACGCCCACAACGCCACCACAAGCAGCGTTCCCGCTCCTCCGAAAATGACGGCGGGAACGGTGCCGAACAAGTGCGCAGTCAGACCGGATTCAAATTCTCCCAACTCGTTGGATGCTCCAATGAAAATCATGTCCACGGCATTCACCCGGCCTCGCAACGCATCGGGAGTGGCAATCTGCACGAGCGTCGCGCGCACAACAATGCTGACCATGTCACTCGCGCCGACCAGCGCCAGAGAGATGAGCGAGAGAGTGAGGCTGCGGGAAATTCCGAAGACGACCGTAAAAGCTCCGAACCCTGCCACGCAGAACAGCATGACTTTGCCCACTCGCCGCCTAAGCGGACGATACGCCAGCAGGACGGCCATGATCGACGCTCCCACCCCAGGCGCAGCGCGCAGCAGGCCGAGGCCCCAAGGTCCAGTGCGCAAAATCTCTCGCGCGTAGACGGGGAGCAAGGCGATCGCTCCGCCTAGTAGGACGGCGAACAGATCAAGAGAAATCGATCCCAGGATGAGCTTGTGTGTCCAGATGTAGTGCAGGCCTGCGAGCACAGTTCGAACGGTAAAGTCTTCTCTTGGCCTACTCGTTGACCGGATGCGAACGCGAGCCAGTGCGGCGGTCGCCACTCCGCAGGCTACGAGCGACGTCGCATACACACCCGCGGGACCGCGGAAGATCGCGTAAAGCAACCCTCCGATAGCCGGACCAAGAATGGATGCCGCCTGATAAGTAGTGGAGTTCCACGCAACTGCATTAGGAAATACCTCTACTGGCACAAGCGCCGGCAGCAGCGACCTGCCTGCGGGACTGTTGAACGACCGCACGATCCCAAGCAGCACAAGAACTACATAAATCGGTCGGACGCTGTTGGTTCCGTGCTGGGCGATCTCGATGAGCAACGCGCAACAAAGCGCGAAGCCGAGATTGCAAATCATCAGCAGGTTCTTCCGGCTGAAGCGATCGGCGGCGTGGCCGGCTAGCAGAAACAAAAAGACATTGGGCAGGAACTGCGCCAGACCCACAAATCCTAAATCTAATGGGCGCCGGGTGATCTCATACACCTGCCATCCCACTGCGACCGAAAGCATCTCCAGAGCGGCAACAATGCAGAAACGTTCCAGCTGGTAAAGAGTGAAATCAATGTGATGAAACGCAGCCAGCCCTGAGTGACCACTTGCTTCGAGATCGGACATGCTCTCCTAACGTGCCACAACCGACGACAGCGGAATAGAATACGACTCATGGCCGGCAATCGGGAATTCCGGAAAGCTACTCCTGCGGAACGATTCTTCAATCGAGTGTTTGGATTTCTGGTTGGACTCGGACTCAGTCCTTCCTACAACTACTTGCTCGAAGTCCGAGGAAGAAAGTCCGGCAAGCTCTACTCGACACCGGTCAATTTGCTCGAAGTCAACGGCAAGCAGTACCTGGTCGCGCCCAGGGGCCGCACCCAGTGGGTACAGAATGCCGAAGTTGTTGGCGAAGTTACACTGAAGAAGAGAGGGACGCGATTCCGGTTCCGGCTGCGAGCGTTGCACGACTCCGAAAAGCCAGAGATTCTTAAATCGTATTTGACTCATTACCGAGGCGCAGTGCAGCGCTTCTTTCCTGTGCCTCCAGAGGCTCCGCTTGAAGCCTTCGCAAAGATCGCAGCAGGCTATCCCGCGTTTGAGCTGATATCTACTTGATGCGCGAAAGACCGTTTCACCACGGAGAGACAGACGGACGGAGAAAGCAAAAATCTAAGAAAAGAATCCTCTGTGTCTCTGTAGTGAATATCGCTTTGAACTACTCCAGCACGCTGTCATCGAATTTCTGTGTTCTCCACTTGGCTGCGGCGCGCAGAAATTCCACAACGATGGGATGAGGCTTGCCCGGCTTTGACGAGAGCTGCGGCTGAAACAAAGTGGCAATGAAGAACTTGTGGGCCGGAGACTCGATGGCGCGAGCTTCGCCTTGCTGTCCACGGGCCACGATGGGAAACCCGGCTTCTATCACGGCCCATTCGAACTCCGGATTCACTTCGTAGTTGCAGAAAAACTGCTCGGCAACGACGTCTTCCTTGTAGAACGAATGAAGATAAGATCCTGGACGGATGCGGATCTCAGGGATGGCTCCTGAAAGCTTTGGCGCGCCAGACGCACGGTTGGGAACCGCGCAGGCCACAGGATAAATCACGATGTTCTTCGATCCGGAATTATTCTCGGCCGAATCCGCGTCTTTGATGCCCAACACATTGCGCGCACACTCTACCAGAGTGTATTGGAATCCTCCTCAAGTCCCGACAAAGGGCCAATCGCGGCGGCGCGCAAATTCAATGCCGCGTAACATGCCGTCCAAACTTTTGTAAGGACTTCCCGGTGCGGCCCATAGCCCATCGAAAGCTTCGAGTGTCTTTTCCAGTTCCGGGCCAAGCAACGACGGCGTGGGCAGCCATTTGGCTTCGGCTGCGATTTTCAGTTTGGTGGCCGCGTGTTGAATGGATTTCTCAACCGCAGGAAGATTTGGTGAGGCCGGATCGTAGTCCCCGAAAATCCCGATCTGCACAGCGTCGGCCACGAACTCATTCTATAAGGAGAGCCGTAGCGGACAGCCCAGAACGGCTGCCCCATGACTATTTCCCTTGCGCGAACGACATCTGCACGTCGGTTTTGTCGGCCTCGTCCACCTTCAGCAACGTGCGCGGAGTTAGGCGCATGAATGCGGCCACAAACGTGTCTGGCACCTGCTGGATGCGGATGTTGAAGGTATTGACCGAGTCGTTGTAGAACTCGCGGCGGTCGGCAATCTGGTTTTCGAGCTGGGTGATGCGCTGCTCCAGCTGCATGAAGTTGTTATTAGCCTTGAGGTCGGGATAATTCTCGGCCACAGCGAAAAATCCGCGCAACGCCGAGGTCATGCTCTGGTCGGCCTGGGCTTTCTGATCGAAAGTGACGGCCTGCGAATACTGGCTGCGGGCCTGAGTAATTTTCGTCAAAGTGTCGCGCTCAAATTCCGCGTAGCCCTTGGTGACATCGAGAAGTTTGCTGAGTTCGTCATGTCGTTGCTTCAGCAGAACATCGATATTGGCCCAGGCTTTGTCAATGTCATTCTTGATCGCGACCAGCCCGTTATAAAGCGTGACCAGATACCCGAAGAAGCCGACGATGGCAAACAAAAAAGCAAGAAGGATGACGGTGTTCATGGGTTCTCTCCCGCGCTCGTGGGCAAGTTTACAGCCAACCAAAGTATGTAAGCAAAAAATAAACGGAAGCCAGTGTCAGGGCCGGTCCTCCCCAAATCATCAGGCTCGATTTCCAGCCCAAAGATTTGACTACGTCGCGCTGACTTCTCCAGGAGATGAAGAACGTGGGTTCATGACTGCCCTTCATCAAGACCACCGGAGGATGGAGGTCGAAGCCCTCTGAATCCACAGGATTGCTCTCGCGTTCCACGGCAGGAGCCGTCTGCACCGGCGTGGCCGCTCGGGTGTTTGCGCCCGCTGCTGCCCACGCTGCAGGATTGGAAATTCTCGCCTTCATGAGTGCGGCCGCGATTTTTTGCTGCTGCGTCATTTCCGTAGCGGGCAACGCGATTGTCCCGCTGGACAGCCTGACGACTTCCTGAGCGACAGCGGTGTTGCCATTGCTGGGTACACTGAAACCCGGACGTTCCGCCCATGCCGGCATCACACTAGCATCCAGCCCAGGATTCTGCGAAAGAGTCCCTAAGACAAAAAGAAAGTTCTTTGGCTTGATGCAGTACTCTTCCACTTTGATCCGCTTGTTCGGATTGGCAGCGTGGCGAAGCAGAAACTCGCTCACGCATCCGGGCATCCCCGGTCCGCTGAACAATGCTGAGCGGTGGTATTGTTCATGAAAATCGCAGTGCAGATCCATGTCGGCCCCTCGCGGGTCTACCAGCACCTTATCTGTGTTGTCGTCCAGATAGAAAGGGACATGCAGCGTTTCTTCGGCGACCTTCACCCATTTGCTGCTCCTGCCTTCCTGCTTCAATTGCCAGGCAACGCTGCGATAGTAGTAACACTCGGTTTGCTTAAGTGGCGAAGTCAGAACATAGGGGCCAGCCGCGAGTCCGCTGATCTCGACTAGGCCCATGGATGCGCTGCGGATCTTCGAAGCTGGAGTATTCAGGATGAGGCGCTTGCGCTGCAACAGCCGGAATCCCTTATAGAACCAGTAAACTCCGGCGACGGCCGCGATGGCAGACCAAATCAACAGGCTTTCAGGCCTGGAAACAAAGAAGATTGCCGCAGCTTGCATCATGGAGACTGGCTCTTGACCCGCCACAGACACCCCGGGGTCTTTGGCAGGTTAATCGAGCAGAAAACGCTCGGCAGTCGAAATCCGCACGCGCCACTTACTTGGGTAATTCCCAGCGGGGTCTAGGTTCCGCGTAACCTTCGTAATCCATGACCTTCGTAATCGCATACTTCTGTTACTTCGTTGCTGGCCCCCCAAAGCCTGCCTAGAATTTTGAACTGGATCACTCCGCGCACGCCGGGGTTCCCATAACGCCCGGTTCGGCGTTCTGGGGTGGACACCTTCCTATGGCCGAGACTTCAAAACGGGCAGACCGGCAAGATATTGCTAGACGCGTCGAGCGCGGTGAGAAGCTACTCCAGAAGGGGAAGGCCGCCGAAGCCCTGGAAGAATTTCTTCAAGCCCTTACTCTGGATCCGGCAAATGATACCGTCCGTCAAATGGCTGCAGACCTTTGCCTGTCTCTGCAACGTCTGCCCGAGGCTGTCCATTTGCTGGGAGAGATGTTCGAGCGCCAATTGGAAGCCGGCGACGCCATGCGCGCGAGCCTTACTTACAAAAAGCTGGCGCGTTTTGCGAATCCCAGTTGCGAGCAGAAAATTCGTTTCGCAGGGCTACTCGAAAATTCGAACCGCAAGCTCGCGCTTGAGACGTACGAAACCGCCTTTGGCGAACTTTCCAGGCAAGGCCGCAAGCCCGAGGCCCTTGGAGTCCTGCAGCGCATGGTGGCGCTTGATGCCTCTGAGCGAAACATAGTGCGCCTTGGGGAGATCTCGTCAGAAGTAGGAGACGGAAAGCAAGCCGCGGCCGCATTTCTGAAGCTTGCACAACAAGCGGAAGCTTCCGGGGCGAACGCCAATCAATGGTTCGAGCGCGCCTATTCCGAAGACGCTACCGATGAAACCATCGCGATCGGATATGCCAAGTGTCTGATGCAAGAACAACAGATTGGTGCGGCGATTTTTGTCCTGGATCCTCTGGCCAGCTCGGGGAACGCTTCGCCTCAATTTCGCGAGCTGTACGCGCGGGCGCTGTTGAGCGCGAATCGCTTGACCGAAGCCGCTCCGCTGGTCTGGCAAATTTTTGAGCAGAACCCGTCAAAAATCGAGCAGGTGCGGGACCTCATCGGTGGGTTCCTGGATTCGCAGCTTGATCGCGAAGCCGTAATGCTGGCCGAGAAGCTGGAGCATTTCCAGCGCCGCAAGGGCGAGCGCCGCGCGTTTCTGGCGATGATGCAAGACATTGTGGCGGGTCACAAGCCTTCCGTTGAGATGCTGGAGTTCCTTGCCGACCAGTTCAATACCGCGAACCGCGAGGCCGATTATTGCTCAACCCTGTTGAGGTTGTTTGATCTCTATTGCCAGCAGCGGAACTACGCCAAGGCCGGAGACGCACTCGACCGCGCGGCCGAAATCGATCCTTATGAGCCCGGCCACCAAAAGCGCTTGGAAATGTTGAAGGGCAAAATTGAGCAGAACCGTTACGAAGTCATCGCCTCACGCTTTACTGGAACTGCTGCAATTCCGCCGGTGCGCAACAATAACACCGATACCAATGAAGATAAGAGCCTTGGCTCCGGCACTCTGCAAGACCTGATGCTGCAGGCTGAAATCCTGGTGCAATATGGGATGCGCAACAAGGCGCTCGAGCGGTTGCAGCGCATTCAGCAGCTTTTTCCTCATGAAGAAGAACGCAACCCCGAACTGCAGCAGCTCTACATGACTGCAGGAATGATGCCACAATACGCTGGCGGAACTCCAGCGGCTCCGGTCGCACCGGCGCAGTCAGGCACTGCAGCGAGCCCAGCGTCACCAACTGCTGCGGTAATAGTTTCCGACAGCGCCGACGTGAGCAGCTTCGCGCGAGTTCCCGACATTACCCGCAAGCTGAACCGGCAAAACACCGCCGAGGCTGTTTTGAATACTACGGCCAGCGAGATCGGCGCCCAATGGAACCTGGGCCGCTGTATCGCCGCATTGAGAAGGCCGGGTGTGGTCACCAGCGCAGTGAAGGAATTCGTGGGACCCGGAAACCAGCCGGCTCCGTCTGACATTGCGGAGCACGTGGTCTGCACACTGCACGAACTGGCGATCAACCGGGGTGCGCTGGTTTATCCCGACACTGCTTCTGCTCTAGAATTGCAAGCTCTCAGCTCGCAGCTTTCGTCGCTCGGAGTCCGCTCCCTGCTGGTTCTGCCATTGACCGATGGCAACGATCATTTGGGGGTGCTGTTGCTCGCCGAGAATACTACTCGGAGTTGGGCGGCCAACGATGTGCTGGTCTTCAAGATGATCGCCGAACAGGTGGCGATTGCGCTCAACAACGCAGGTCTGCGCCGCCTGGTCAAGAACCTCTCGGTTACGGAAGAAAACTCTGGCCTGTTGAAGCGATCCTCCTATCTTGACCTGCTCATGGGGGAGGTCCGTCGTGCTACTCAGCAGAGTACTCCCATCAGCGTGCTGCTCATGCGCTTTGGAGACCGGGCTGCGCTGGCCAGGGAACAAGGGGAAGCGGCGGCCGACAACACCATGCAGCGTCTGGGGCAACTAGTCGCAGCCAACGTCCGGCAGAATGATCTTGCATTCCGCTACGCGGCCAATGCCATTGCCGTCGTGCTGGGCGAGACTGCGGAAAATGAAGCTCTGCTGGTGGTAGAAAAGATGCGCCGCCTGATTACCGCCGCCCTCGACGAAAAACAGATTGCCAATGCGCTCAATGCTGGTGTAGCAGAAGCAGTGGTGCGCGAGCAGTTCGACGCCGTGGACATCGTCACCGAAGTGATCAACCGCGTCGAGCATGCGCTCGAAAAAGCAGTCGCTGACGGACCAGGGAAGAGCGTAGCGCTGGCTCCGGCGATGTCGAGTGCCGCGGTCGCGTAAGAACATTTCTTGGTATTTCGGTTGAGCCCTAACCCGAAAACCGAGAGCTCTCGCCTAACAGCACGATCTCCTCGGGTGCTCCATAACCGCGATCGTGAGCTCGATTCGAGACCGCATATAGCTTCAACTCCTTCCAGTTCCATCGACTGGAAATAGGTGGACTGCCGCAGGAACAGTAGAGGGTCCATTTATCCGAGAAACGCGCATCTGCCGAGACGCCAGCACTAAGGGGAATCAGATACGACCCGTTACGGTACGGACTGAAACCAACCAGATATCGAGTGAGGCACTTTGGGCACTCGACGCAATGGCGAACGCGCGGTGTCATGGCACGTATCAATCAAGATAGATTTGTTGACCCAACCAAAGTTGGACGTTTGCGGACCTTGCTCCCCAGAAAAACGAGGACAGGAATTTTTTCTGGCTACCTCTTTGAGTCGTAGTTCGGGCCTTGACTTCTCAGGTCCATACGGCATTGGCGAGTGCTGCCGTGCGTTGCTGGTTGTGTTTCATTGTTCGTCGCGGGTCTGTTCCGAATCTACGGGAATCAGGTTGCCGAATAATCCGTGCTGGCCCATCTGCGTTCCGGCAGTGAAATAGCACGCGTTGTAAGGTCCCATCACAGTTGTGAAGTCCGCGATTCCACCGTCGGCAAAAGCGAGCGCCCACAGCCCATCGATGCTGATCACATTTCCGTTCGGGTCGAGCATGAAGCCAACGAACTCGCCGGTAAACGGATCGAACGCAGCAATCTGGCCACTGCCGTGATTAGCGACTAATAGGAAGTCGCTGAACTCGCCATAATCCTGCGGGGCGAGAGCGACTCCCCAGGGCGCGTTTAAGGAAGAATGGGAATGCAGCCGGGACAGAAAATGGCCGCGTGCGTCAAATATCGCCACCCAACCCTGCGGACCGTTGGCGCCATTTCGCCCATCCTGGTGATAGGTAACGACAATGTCTTTGCCGATATTCTGCACGTTGAACGGCACCAAGCCATCGGGAAGATTCGGATCTCGAAATCCTTCGCCCTTGAAAACAACGTTTTGTAACGTGGTGTCGAAGACATCGATGCTTGCCGTCAATGCGTTGACGACGTACAGGTAATGCGAGGTGCCGATTTCCGCAGTAGTCATACCGGTGTATGACGCTTTGCCATTACGATTCACCATCACTACGGCATTAAACGGATCGACGTTAGGACTCCATCCAAGAATTGTCCCGTCGAGAGTCGCAAACATGAACAGAGCTGGGTTCCCGGGAGAGACGTTGAACCCAGTAGCGCCCGTAAACACGGTGCCGGTCGCTCGGGTAGGTGTCGAACTGCCGGGCACGGGTGGGAGATTTACGATGAGAGCGCTGGCAATACCAGCTCCATCGTAGAGCGTGGCAGTCGCCGAGCCAGAATTTGTGACCCACCACTTGCCGATGATTCCACGCGACAGGCCCACGGATCCGATGAGATTGGGATCCGTGTTGGCTGCGACGCCCGGAAGGTCAGCCGTCAAATTATTCATGGTGAAGTTCTGCGCCGAAGCAGCGACCGTAAGTCCGAAGAACAAAACCGCAATTAACAAAGAGCTTAGAGACACGTGAACTCTGAGCTTTTCTATCTGCCGTTTCATAGGAAGCCTCGCAAGAAGTTCTTGGATTTCATGTTGATACCAACGCGATGAGTGCTCGTGCAATCCCAAATCCTTCGGCGGCTGCTTGGGGTAATTTCCAGGTAAATCGGAGGTAAATCTCCAGGTGCATGTTGAGGGCGGAGATGAGCGAACAGGTTAATCGCAAGCCAGGACGGTCATTAGGCGCTCGCGGGTTTCAGAGGAGGTCGACTCCAAAATTCGGTAGATTTCTCGCATTTACCATAGCTTGTTTTGTGCGCCACGCGTTTCTTGCTGGGTTATACTCGACCAGCCATGGCGACCGACATGACCACTCTCGGGCGCGATTCGGTAACGCCCCCGGTAGAGAACTCGCTGCGACCGGTGCGCCGCTTTCAGTTCGGAGTGTTTCACGTTGATGTCTCGAACGGAGATCTTCGAAAGCAGGGTACGAAGATCAAACTTCAGGAGAAGCCGTTCCAACTCCTCGTACTTCTGCTCGAGCACGCGGGCAGGATTACTACTCGTGAAGAATTGCGCCAGGGACTTTGGTCAGCAGATACGTTTGTGGATTTTGACGCCAACCTTAAAACCACACTGAACAAGCTGCGACAGGTGCTGGGCGATTCGGCAGAAAACCCGATTTACATCGAGACGATTCCGCGCCAAGGCTATCGCTTTTTGCCGCCGGTGGTGGGCCTGGAATGTGAACCTTGTTCTAGGGGAGACGCCCAGCCGCCGGCCGCCTCGAAACCGGCAGACGTGCCACCAAACTCTTCCCGAATGAGGACAGTCCCGCGCCTTGCCAGGTGGCAAACGATCACCACTGCGATGTTGGCGCTGGTGCTGGTTGTTGCAGGAATTTATGCGCTTCGAACAAAGCCCGCGCCAGTTTTGAAACCGACGCAGCAGCGCGTGTTGCTGCTGGTGCTGCCTTTTGACAATCTGAGCGGTGATCCAACCCAGGAATATTTCAGTGACGGATTGACGGACGAAATGATCACACTGCTCGGACGACAGTATCCGAATGGACTCTCCGTAATCGCGCGCACGTCGGCGATGCGTTACCGGGCGACCCAGAAGCCGCTTCCGCAAGTTGCGCGCGAGCTGGGCGGCGTCGATTATGTGCTAGAAGGCAGCGTCCGGCGGTCCGGCAATCAGGTAGCAATCAATGCTCAGCTTTTTCGTACGCGAGATCAGGCGAGCCTGTGGGCAGAAACGTATGAGAGCGGAGTTGCCGACGTGCTGACGATTCAGAACAATGTCGCTGGACAGATTGCCCGCGCGCTGGTTCTCGAAGTCGCGCCCGAGCCCGGACGGCATCCTACTTCCGTCCCCAATCCAAAGGTCTATGACGCTTACCTGATGGGGCTCTACGAGGCGAATCAACGCTCAGAACCAAGCCTGCGCAAAAGCGTGGAATATTTCAACAGAGCAATTCAGGGCGATCCTTCATACGCACCGCCCTATGCGGGCCTGGCGAACTCATACCTGTTATCGGCGGGTTGGCTGCTCATGCGGCCGGCAGATGCGTATCCAAAGGCCAAGGCGGCAGCGCTGCACGCCCTTGAACTTGACGAGACTCTGGCGGAGGCCCACACGACTCTGGCCGAAGCGGAACACGAATACGAATGGAAGTGGGCGGATGCTGAACGAGAGTTCCGCCGGGCCATCGAGCTAGATCCGAATTCAGCCATTGCGCACAAGAGCTATGCCGAATTCTTGATGCATGGCGCGCGAAGCGCAGAAGCTATCCGCGAAATGGAATGCGCTCGTGACCTGGATCCGCTGTCGCTGATCGTCAACACGCTTGTAGGTTTCGCGTATAACAAAGGGCGGCAGTACGACCGCGCGATTGAAGAGTATGAGAAAGTGATCCAGCTCGATCCTCAGTTCGCCCCAGCTCATTATTTCCTCGGCGGGGCATTGACCAATGTAGGGAAGTACGACGAGGCGATTGCACATCTCCAAAAGGCAAAGGACCTCTCTCACGGTGCAAGTCTAATGTCGGCGGCATTGGCCCGCGGGTATGCCCATGCAGGACGCCGTGACCAGGCGCAGCAGAGCCTGCGTGAACTTCAATTGCGCGGAATGCATCATTACGTCTCGCCCTACGGTTTGGCACAGGTGTACGCCGCTCTGGGTGATAAGAACAGCGCTCTCGATATGCTCGATCGGGCCGTGAACGAACACGCGTTCGAAGTTCTATTTCTGAAGGTCGACCGCAGTTTCGACAACCTTCACGAAAACCCGCGCTTCCAAGATCTGCTCAAACGAGTCGGGTTCCCACAATAATCACCTGTAAGTAATAAGTGGAGAGGCTCCGAATGGCGACGGGCCAGGGAAGAGTGTTAGCGCTGGCCCCGGCGATGTCGGGTGCTGCGGTAGCGTAACAGCGAACCATATGGCGGAGAGTGAGGGATTCGAACCCCCGATACCCTTTCAGGTATGCCGGTTTTCAAGACCGGTGCCATCAACCACTCGGCCAACTCTCCGATTCCGGGCCTGAAAAACAGTTTATCAGCACCGGCCGTAAGCCTCGTGTTTTGGCGTATTTCCAGTTAGATTACGACCGCAACTCTTTTGTATTAGCGGGGTTTACAGTATAGGCAGCAAGAAATAGCCCGCCCTGCTCCGAATATTCAGGCGCCGGGTGCTTCGGGAGCCCAGGTTGCTTCCCGAAGGGAGGTTTTTATGAGGACTTTTCACCGCATTCTTAGCGTTTTAACTCTTCTGGCGCTGATGTCAAGTTCAGCGCTCATAGCGGCGGCACAAGATCAGCAAGACGACCAGCAGTATGACGCGCAGTACGACGGTCGTCAGCCAGCTCAGAATCAGCCGTCGCAAGATGACCCGCCCGCGCGTGCTGCACGTTTGCAGTACATGTCGGGGTCGGTTTCCGTGCAACCTCGCGGCACCGATGATTGGGTCGCAGGCGCTCTTAATCGTCCGTTGACTAATTCCGACAATATTTGGGCCGACAAGAATTCGCGCGCCGAAATCAGCGTGGGCACTGGCCTGATCCGGATCGATTCCGAGAGCAGCCTCACGCTCACGAATATCAGCGAAAACACCGTTCAGTTGCAGCTCCATCAGGGTGCGTTGAATTTGCACGTGCGGCGCCTGTATGACGGCGAGACCTACGAAGTGGACACTCCTAACCAGGCGTTCACTGTGTTGAAGCCGGGCGACTATCGCTTCGACGTTGATCCCAACGCGGACAAGACCATCATCACAGCTTGGCGAGGCGAAGGAGAAGCCAGTGGAGACGGGCCGGCCGTGCGCATCAGAGCCAATGAGCAGGCGCGGTTCAGCAACGGGACGTCGCTTACCAATGATATTCACGCAGCGCCCTCGCCGGATGGATTTGACGAATGGGCGCAGTCACGCGACGGGCGTCTTGATCATTCCGCATCTTCGCGCTACGTCTCTCCCGACGTAGTTGGTTCTGAAGACCTCGACGAATATGGCACCTGGCGAGATGTTCCTGAATACGGGAACGTGTGGGTTCCGAGCCGCGTTGATGCCGGTTGGGCGCCATATCGCTACGGCCACTGGATCTGGGTCTCCCCGTGGGGATGGACCTGGGTTGAAGACGAGCCTTGGGGATACGCTCCGTTCCACTATGGCCGCTGGGTGTACTACGACAATTTCTGGGGATGGGCGCCTGGACCGATCTACGTCCGCCCCTACTATTCTCCAGCGCTGGTCGCCTGGTTCGGTGGAGGCTGGGGCGGGGGTTTCGGCTTTGGCTTCGGTGGAGGATTTGGAGGCTTCGGTTGGTGCCCGCTGGGATTTGGTGAGCCGTTCATCCCGTGGTTCGGCGTCAGCCGCGGTTTCTTCAATCAGGTGAACATCACCAATACGCGTATCACCAATATCACGAACATTACGAATATCTATAACAACAACTTCATTAACAACCGCCCGAGAGTGGGCGATCCCGGCAGAGGCGGATTGCACGGTGGCCAATCGATGCATTTCGCTAACATGCGCGCGCCGAACGGATTCACGGCGGTGTCTCGCGACACGCTGGTGAACTCCCGGTCAGTGGCGCGGAACAACATCAGGGTTTCGCCGAATGAACTGAGCAAAGCGACTCCGACGCGCTCGCTGGACGTGAAGCCGACGCGCACGACGATGCTCGGCGCGAATGCTGGAAGGTCTACAGTAGCGCCGCCACCGCGTACGTTTGCGCGCCCGGTGGTGAGCCGGGTTGCTCCGCCTGCGGGTAGCCGTGGTTCGTTCCACAACGCGTCGCCAGCGGCAACCGTGGGCCGGAACGCGGAGCGACCTACGCCGCAAGCCGGCAACACGCAGATAGGTAATGGACGAGGCGTTCAGCGGCCAGCGGAGAACATGCCGAATCGCGCCACAAGCCCGAACAACAATATGCGCATGCCGGAGCGTGGCAGCATCGCACCGCGATCGGTTCCGCGGCCGCCAAGTGCTGGTGGACTTGAGAACCGTGGCATGACCGGAGGCACCATGAGGTCGGCGCCGGAAAACAATCCGCGTTCGAACGTGGCTAGACCAACTTCCGGACCGCAGAACGCCCGGCCGGAATTCTCACGGCCAGAAGCGCGGCCATCGGCACCGGAAGTGGCGTCGCGAGCTAACGTACCGCGTCCGCCTTCGGCCAGCATGTCCCGCGGCGAAGGTCCATCGGCTGGTGCTCCTCGCAGCATGGAACGCCCGTCAATCAGCGCGCCGCGCAGTGCCGAACCTGGCAACTCTCGCGGCAGTTCACCTGCACCACGTGGCGGCGAGCGGTCAGCGCCTCCGCGCAATGAAGCCAGCGCGCCTCGGCCAACCAGTCCTGTGGCGCCGCGCGGGTATTCGCCAGCCGGAGATCGTGGCGGCTATCCGAGTGCCAACAACGAGCGAGTTCAGACTCCCCGGCCGTCGCCTTCGTACGGAGCCAGCAGCAAACCTTCACCGAACTATGGTGGCGGGTCATACAGCCGGCCGGCCCCGAGCTACGGCGGCGGATCATATAGTCGGCCAGCGCCTTCTTCCGACGGCGGTTCTTACGGACGTTCCGCACCTTCCTACGGTGGTGGAGGAGGTTCCTATGGACGCTCTGCACCCTCATATGGCGGCGGAGGTTCTTATGGACGAGCCAGCGCTCCATCTGGTGGTGGCGGCAGGGCCCCGTCCTACGGCGGTGGAGGTTATGGTGGAGGTGGAGGCAGAGTCTCCGGTGGCGGGGGTGGTGGCGGATACTCAGGCGGTGGCCACGCCTCAGCTCCGAGCCACAGCTCAGGTGGCGGCGGTGGCAATTCGCGGAACAGCGGCCACGGCGGACACAACTAAACTCTAACTTTCAATGCCGGCAAGAAAAGACCGTGAGCAGCCAGACTGCTCACGGTTTTCTTCTTTAGCGAGCGGAATTATCTTAAGCTGCTGTCGAGCGATGAAGCGTTGGCGTCGTTCGTACTGAGCGGCGCCAAGCCGAAGCGCTCTTCAATCGTCTTGAGAATCGAAAGAGTATCGTGCTGGCTGTGATCCACAAAATGCGGCTTCGCAAATTGGCCAATCACAATCGCTGGAACCCGCGAACCATCGCCCCAAACGCCATTATTGGTCGGCGGAGAAACGTGGTCCCACCGGCCGCCATGCTCGTCGTAGGTCACGATGATGAGAGTGTGGCCCCAGTATGGGCTGGTCCGCACAGCTTCAACGATATCGGCCACGTGCTGCTGGCCCTGTAACAGGTCGGCATACCCCGGATGCTCGTTGTTCGGCCCTATTGGTTTGATGAAGCTGACCGCGGGCAGGTCGTGATTCTGCAGATCCAGGAAGAAGTCATTCTCATCCTGCAAATGAGCAGCGGAAACCAGATTGCGCTGGCCGTTGATCCAGGGAGCGTAGTTGTCGTAATACGCGAACGGCTGGTGGTGCCACTGGAAAAGCGGATCAACTGGCGGGTTCTGAGGAACGGTCCCGTTGTTTGCAGGATTTCTGGCCGTGCTGGCCAAAGCGTTGTCCCACCCCCCGGAATACCACTTCCAAGCCACATTGCTTGCGCTTAGGCGGTCTCCGATCGTCGGAATGAACGGACGAGTCGCATCTGCCGCGTTGCTGTCGTTCTGCGAAGGCAGCAGGCTAGTGCTGCCGGGAGTAGAAAATATGGGAACGAGGTTCACGGAAAAGATGGTGTTGATGGCATAGTTCTTGTCAAATGTGCTGCCCAGAGCGGCAAAAGACGCGCCGCCGATAGGAGTGATGGTGCCGTCGTGGATGATCTTGCCGGTCACAGGATCCAGAGCAAGTTGTCCATCGCTAGCCAGGGTCGCCTGCAGTTTCGCAGGGGCGCTTGGATAAACGGGCGCTTGCGCAGCGATCAAGAATTGATGATTCAGGAACGAACCCCCGAAAGCAGCGTGGAAGAAGTTGTCGCACATCGTGTACCGTTGTGCCAGTTTGCCCTCTGGCAGATTGGTCGCGTCAAAGTAGCTCATCACTAATCCAGGGTTGTCGCTCCAGGTGGTGAACCAATTCATGTTCCCGTGGTTGATTTGCGATTGTTCATGCCAGAAGCGGTGGACGATGTCACCAGTCTTGTCGGAGGGCTGAAGAGTACTGTGATTGACGATGTTGTAGGGCAGCAGAGTATTGAGGGTGGGGTCGAAGCGCGTATCGGCCACGGCGGGGCTGACGTTGTTATTAATTGGCTGCGGTGGCGTTGTCAGTGAAACGGAGCCAGACACCAGATCGAACAGTTGACCGAGTTGGGAACTATATGGCTGGCCGGTGAGGCGGTCGCGTTGGGGTGAGCGACACAGCCGATGACTGAACCAGTCCATTAGCTCCAGGGAATAAGCCGTATAAGGAGTCGAAGCTCCAGTTCTCCTGATAGATGACTATGATGTGCTCGATTTGTTTCAGATTGCGCCCATTTCCTTCTCCGTTTTGGGCTAAGAGGCTCTGGGGGATGGCAAAGCTGGCGATCAGAACAAGGGCGGCGAGTAAAGACAACTTCGTGCAAATCCTCATAAAAATTCCTTTCGTTTGGTCGAAGGCTGGGACTTGAATTTTAGAATTGAAGACTACGCAGAGAAGTCTAGGGAGAAGTTCATGTCAAAGGGATTACAGTCCGATTAAAACTGAGCAAATGCGGCAAGGAATGGGCTATGCGCCGCGAAAGACAATCCTTCCTTCCACTACGGTCGCTACAACTTTTCCGGTAAGCTGCCATCCGTCAAAGGGTGTGCTGTGCGACTTGGAACGCGACTTGGCGGCGTCAAATGTCCATCGCTTCTTTGGATCGAAGATGGTCACGTCGGCATGACTTCCGCGCATGAGTGTTCCCCGGCCGCGCAGATCCACGACCCGGGCCGGGCCGTAAGTGAACAACTCCACAATGCGCGCCAGCGATATTTTCTGGCGGGCATGAAGCACCGTGATTGCCAGCCCCAGAGCTGTCTCCAGTCCTGTTATCCCAAAAGCCGCGCGCTCGAATTCAATAATCTTCTCGTGAGGGGCATGGGGCGCATGGTCGGTGGCGATCGCATCTACTGTGCCGTCGGCTAATGCGGCATGAATCGCCTCTCGGTCTGCGGCCGAACGCAATGGTGGATTCATCTTGAAATTCGTGTCGTAGTCAAGCATGTCAGCGTCGGTGAGCGCGAAGTGGTGCGGAGTGACTTCGCAGGTTACTCGTGCTCGATTGCGTCTCCCCCGGCGCACGGCCTTCAGCGCCTCGGCCGTCGAAAGATGCGCCACGTGCAGGCGTGCTCCGGTAAACTGTTGCGCTAACTGCACATCGCGGTCCACGATAGCGGCTTCGGCCATGATATTCATGCCCCGAAGTCCCAGCCGGAATGAAGTCGGCCCTTCGTTCATCGAACAGTTCTGCGTTGCCCGCGTATCTTCGGCGTGCTGCACCACGGGAAAGTTAATCTCCGCAGATGCGCGCAGCGCGTCCCGCATAGTCGTTTCGCTGAGGATCGGCTTGCCATCGTCGGTGACAGCCACAGCCCCGGCGCGTTGCAGGGCACGAAAATCGGTCAGCACGGCACCTTTGCTGGCCTGAGTCGCGGCGGCAATCGGAAAGACGTTGACCACTGCGCCCCGCTGCGGCTGCCGTACCCAGGTCACCCACTCCGCAGAGTCCAGCACCGGCGTGGTGTTTGGCATGCAACACACGGAAGTGAAGCCACCGGCGGCGGCGGCAGCAGTTCCGGAGGCGATCGTCTCCTTATAGCTCTGGCCGGGCTCGCGGAGATGTACATGGAGATCGATGAATCCCGGAGCGACGATTAGACCTCTAGCATCAAATTTCTCGTCCGCCCCGCCGCGAATTTTGTTTGGAGGGGCAATTTCGGCGACTTGGCCGTCGCGCAAAAGAACTTCCATCAGCGCGTCGACGCGCGCCAGGGGATCAATAACGCGTCCGCCTCTGATAAGAAGGCTGTGAGATTGGGTTGCTTTCACTCGACCACCAAACTTCCTTTCGCGGATTCATGAGAAATTGAATCATTGAATCATCGGGGGATTGAATCATTGAAAGGCTTTTGCGCTGACGATTTTCAATGATTCAATGATCCGATGACTCGATGATTCAATCCTTTCTCAGCTTGCCCTTCCTAATGCCCGCGCCAGAACCGCCATGCGCACTGGCACGCCGTTCTTCACTTCTTCGACGATCACCGACTGCGGGCAATCCGCAACCTCCCATGTCAATTCCAATCCGCGAATGATTGGACCCGGGTGCATGAGCAACGCGTCGGGACGTGCAAGGCGCAGCCGCGCCGTAGTGATTTGATAGCGCGAAATGTAGTCTGGGAGACTGATCTTCATGCCCGCCAGCCGCTCTCTCTGAACGCGCAATACCATGACTATATCGGCTCCACGAATCGCGTCTTCTGAAGCGCGAGCGATTCGTAGCCCAGGCGTCAAAGTTGTTGCAACCTCCGGAAGCAGTTCGTGGGGGCCGCACAGCGTAATTCGCGCACCGCACTTGCTGAGCAAATGGATTGCAGATCGTGCCACCCGGCTGTGGTAGATGTCGCCCACAATCGTCACTTGAAGACCGTCTAGCTTTTTTTTGTGCCGCAGGATCGTATACGCATCGAGCAAAGCCTGTGTGGGATGTTCGTGCATGCCATCGCCCGCATTGATCACAGGTATGTCGAGATGACTTGCCATCAGGTGCGGTCCCCCGGCGTTCGGATGCCTGACCACGATAACGTCTGCCCCAACCGCGCGCAGCGTGTAAGCGGTGTCGAGCAGAGATTCTCCCTTCTCGATGCTCGACCCACTGGAAAGAATTAATGTGGTCATCGCCCCCAGCGATTTAGCCGCAACTTCGAAAGAGGCACGGGTGCGAGTGGAGGCCTCGTAAAACAGCAGCAAGACTTTTTTCCCGCGCAGCAAAGGACGTGGCTTTAGCGGGTTCATCTTCCGGGCAAGCTGCAGCAAACGGTTGATTTCTGCCACAGGCATTCCTTCAATGCCCAGCACTGATCCGCGAGTGACTGCTTTTCTTGCGAGCTGTTGCCCAGGTGCTTGCATAAGAGTGATGTTTCAGTCCTGCTTTTCTACGAGCAGGACCTTTTCGCTTTCGTCCACGTCGCGCAGAAGCAGTTCGATCATTTCCTGACGCGTGGTCTGCACTCTGCGGCCCACGAAGGTTGCATCGATCGGAAGCTCCCGGTGTCCACGGTCAATCAACACGCAGAGCTGTACGTTTTGCGGTCTCCCCTGGCGAAATAACGCGTCCATCGCGGCCCTGGTGGTGCGCCCGGTATACAGAACGTCATCTACCAGCACGATTTTCTTTCCCGTGATGGGGAACCCGATGTCCGTTTTCTGGACCACTGGTTTCGCAAGCGGAGAGAGATCGTCCCGGTAAAGAGTGATGTCCAGCGTCCCGACAGGAACCTGGATCTTCTCAATGCGCTCGATCATCTTCCCGATGCGCTGGGCCAAAAAAACCCCACGGCGGCGGATCCCTACTAGTCCGAGGTCCTTCGCGCCGTCATTTTTCTCAATAATTTCGTGCACCAGGCGAACCAGCGTCCGCTCAATTTCGGATGCTGACATCAACTGCGCCTTCTGGCGTGTGGCCGGTTGCCGAGGAGATCCTTTAGAACTCATGAACGCTGCATAATACGCGGGTGGACTGGGGTTGAGCAAGGAGCCGCGGTGGTCGTGGGTGGTCGTGGTGGTCGTAGCGGTCAAGCCGGCGGCCCCTTTCGCCGCAAGAGTCCTGCGGAAATCGCTCCTCCTAAGCCGGAGAGAAGCACAAACGCGATGCACGTGAAGATGAATCCGAAGACCATCATGACCACCAGTCCCGGCGGAGTCATGAGGTAATCGAGCATTTGCCGCGCCTGCGGGTCGGCGCTGCGTACCTGTGCCTGTCGTATTGCCTGAAGCATGGCGTCCCGCAATTCGTTTTGGGCGCGGAAAACCAATGTCTCTAAGGCCGTGAGTACGATGAATATTACGAACCCAAATAGCCCAGTGAGCGCGCCCAGACGGAATCCTGCGGCGGGCGACGGCTCTTCTGCCAAACTGCGCCTGCGATAGAAGAGCACACAAAGAAATCCAGCTAATGGCAACGCGAAGATAAAAGCTGGACCTAGAGGAAGGGAACTAAGCACCGCGGCAATGACGCCCGCATTCAGCGCCGAACGCAAGGCCGCGTTGTGATTTGAGCCGACCGCGGGCTGCTGGACTGAATAGTTGTCTTCAACTCGGACCGGCGGGGACGCCCCACCTCCGGGCGCGACGACAACAGCATTTAGTGATGGTTCTCTGGCAGAAAACCGGATTTGAGGCGCCTCGCAACTCGGGCAAAATGGAGAACTATCTTCTACCGCGGAACCGCAGCGTTGGCAGGGGTGCTCCACTACTTTCCACGTTATCTCAGCTAGCCAGAAACGGGCAAACTGACGGCCACAAACTCAAAACTTTAGATCGTCCCTTCTTTCCCGCGGGTTCTCACATACACCAGAGCGAAATCCGCTCCCTTCTCTTGCGGCTCGATGGCGACAATATGTTGGTTGCTCTGCGTGCCTGCCTTGAGCTCGATTGTCTTACCGGAGTTGTCGCCCTCGCATTTCAGTTCATCCGAGTCGCGGCCATGGTCATGATTGCCCATGTAATTCGCTCCATGCGAGGTGTGGCATTGCAGGACCTTACCGAACTTCTTCAATTGGTCCTGGTAATAGGCTACGAGTTTACTGGGCGACTCGTCGCTTTGGTACTCAACAGCAACCACCTTGAGTCCAAAAGCAGAAGTGGAAATGTCCACATTCGCGCTCTTCTCATCTCCTGACTCGTTCTTCTCTTTCGGTCGGGCGCCTGGATAGACAGGCAGGCCGGTATCGCGAACATCGGCATTGTTGTTCACGTGGATTCCGCCAAACGGGGTGTTGATGTCCACGTTTTTGTCTTTACCCTCGGCGTCCTTTTTCACATTCACCGTGCATGCCACCGACGCGAGAAGAACGGTTACAAGCACCAAGCCATTAGAAAGCTGGAGCCGGTTTCGCATTTTGGGATCCTCCATCTGGTTTCTCAACTGGCCGCACAATTCCCGCGCCTCGCGATGCAACTCTGGGAATCGTTACCGGCAAGTGCCCATGAATTTCAATCTCTCCGAATAGGGCTCTTACTGCGCTGACCTCAGAGACCGGGGCGGCGGAAAAGACGCAAAGATAATTTTGCACCTCTGGAAAGTCTTTGGCCACATAGGGGTTGCCCATCGCCAGAACTATTGTCTTGGCGGCGCCAACCTTCAATAATTGTTGGAGCAGGTTCGCACTGTCATCCGCCAAGGATACCGAGTTCTGCACTCCGCCATTCGTCCGGACCATCTTCCCGGCGATCGGGGCAGAGTATACCGCGACAACGATCTTGTCCGCTGCTTGCGCGGCGCCCAGAATACTTGCCGACATCATTCTGGAAAGTCGCGAATCAGTGTAGATGACATTTGCGTCCGGGACTCGGGTCTTGATTTGGCGTTCGAGAGTCCGGCCCGCGTCCAGGCGCACATCATCCGAGAAGACGGCCACCACCAGGTGATTGCGCACCTCTTCCTTCCCTTGATACGGCAGGCCGCCGGCAATTGTTCCGGTGTTCTTAAGCGGCAAGACCCGTCCGTTTTGGCGGACCAAAGTGATCGCGTCGTCAGCCATCTGCTGGCCAGCCGCTAGGTGCTCGGGCTGTCCAATAACGGCATCGAGCGCTGTGAGATCAACCACTCGCGCTTTATGAAGTCCCAGTGAAGCTTTCAGTTTGAGGATTTTGAGCACAGATTCGTCCAAACGGGATTCCGGAACCTCGCCGCTGCGCACGGCGGCAAGCATGGCGCGATCGGCAGCATCGAGGTCGGGTGGAATCAAAAGCAAATCGTTTCCAGCTTTGAATGCGTCCACCGCCTCCCTACCGATATCCGCGGAGTAAAGCCGCGTCAGGCCAGCCATGTCAAGTGCGTCGGTGACGACAATACCAGGGAAGTGCAGCTCCTGTTTGAGCAGACCAGTCACAATCGAAGGCGAAACGGTCGCGACTGCATTCGGATTCGAGTCGAGTGCTGGAACCATGACATGCGCTACCATGACGGAATCCACTCCCGCGGCAATCGCCTTGCGGAATGGCGCCAGCTCTACCGATTCAAGACGGTCCCGATTTCCGGTTACCTGCGCCACGCCCAAATGCGAGTCAGTCGCGGTATCGCCATGTCCGGGGAAGTGCTTGGCCGTGGTCAGCAGTCCCGCGGAATGCGCCCCACGAATGTAGGCGCTCACATATTCACCGACCTGCTGAGGGTCCTCGCCAAATGATCGCGTATTGATGATCGGATTTTCCGGATTCGAATTCACATCCGCTACGGGAAAGAAATTCCAGTGCACTCCAATCGCGCGAGCCTCCTGGCCCGTGATGCGCCCGAAGGCTTCTGCATGTTCTAAATGCCCGGTCGCGCCAATCGCCATTGCGTTTGGGAATGCGGTCGCCCCATAGAGGCGATTGCTGACGCCAAGCTCGAAATCCGCAGCGATCACGAGCGGCAGCCTGGAATCTTGTTGCAGCCGGTTCAACAGCTCAGCAGCTTCATACGGTTGGTTACGATACAAGAACGGAGGCTCATAGCGCACCGTCATGGCAAACGACCCGACGTGATACTTGTTCATGGTCTCGCGCAGGTGCAGATACTCGGGACTGTTGACGTTCAGGAACTCCGCCCGCGTCCAGATCATGAACAACTGCCCGACTTTCTCTTCCAAAGACATCTTGCGCAAGGTCTTCGCGGCCCATTTCTCTCCGTCGCGGTCGAGGTGGACGGGTATGGGCTGATACTTTGTTTTGGCGAAAGTGGGGGAGATCAGACTGAGAAGCAGCGCGAGAAAAAGAGCCCGACGAACCATGCGAGGAGGATATCACTCAGGGATTTGGCAGGAGTGCTGTCATCGCGGATTCCCAGCTTGGGAGTTGCTTAGCTGACATTGCCACGATCGGGTGGAGCAGGCCTTAAGGCCTCCATAAAAGGGCAAGAACATGGCGGGCTTCTAGCCCCTGAAGTGCTTCGCGCCGGCGCTGATAAACAGGTACCCCAGTGGCTTAAGCCTGAATCTCAATTCACCACAATGCAGGGCTGGGAAGCCCTGCTCCACCCTGAGCACTGCCTGGCTGATGAATGATGCGATCCTAGATCCGAGCCTCTACTAGGCGTGCAGCCGCCTCAACAACAGCAGGCTCATCTCCGAAACCCGAAATCCACTTTACCTCCGGCTCGCGGCGGAACCAGGTCATCTGCCGCTTGGCGTAGTTGCGATGGGCCTGCTGCACAGCACGGATCGCACCTTCGCGGTCAAGCTCTCCCTTGAGCAGTTGAACAACTTGCTTATAGCCGATCGAGCTTAGTGGGAGTGCTGCTTCGCCGTATTTCTCCGAGAGCTGCTCGGTCTCTTCGATCAGACCTGCCTCGAACATCTTTTGCACTCGCAGGTTGATGCGCTCGTAGAGTGGCGCGCGCGCCGGGTCAAGTCCGATCCGCAATATTGCAAAACCCTGCAGCGCAGCACGGCCATGTTTCCACTGTTCGCTCATCGGCTGCCGCGCGCTGAGACAAACTTCAATGGCGCGAACCAGCTTGGGAACATCGTTTGCGTGGATCTTCTCAGCCGCACTCTGGTCCAGGCGGCGAAGCATGCGATGCAGGTGCTGCGGGCCCTTGTCTCGCGCGCGCCCGCGTAGCCTTTTCCTTAACTCTTCGGAACGCTGCGGTCCTGGAAACAGTCCTTCCAGCAACGCTCTGAGGTAAAGCCCAGTTCCTCCAACCACAATGGGCAGCCGACCGCGACCGCGAATTTCCTGGATAACGTTTCTGGCCTTTCGCGCGTATTCTCCGGCGGTCGTGTAGCCGGCGGGTTCGATCACGTCAAACAAGTGATGAGGAGTTTGGGCCAGTTCAGCGGGAGTGGGTTTGGCCGTACCGATGCGGAATTCACGATAGACCGCCACCGAATCGCAATTCACGATTTCCCCGTCGAACCGGGTTGCAAGTTCCAGCGAGAGCGCAGTTTTGCCGCTGCCCGTGGGGCCAAGGACCACAACCAACAGCGGATCACGAAGCAATCAGCGCGCGCTCCAGTGGATGTTGTGCCAATAGCGCATAATCGTGATGGCAAGTATAAGAATTGCGACTACGATCAAGCCGGTAGTCTCAAGCTGCTGGCTGCGCCTGGAGCGCAGCTTTCTCGCACCACCGAATGGAGTCGGTCTGGACACAGGCTCCATTGTAGCTGAGCAGCAAAAACTCCCAGCATTAAGATCGCCCAGACTTGCCCCAGTCTTACCATGGCGGAAACGGCACTGACATTCGAAGATTCAAGCATCCCCTGCCGGACCACGCTGCCGAGCGCAGGCCGAGCCGCGGAGGCCGGGGCTGAATAGTACGAACTCCCTGCAGGCGAGATCAGACTGCTCGAAGCAAACTCCCACAAGTTCTGCGCCCAGCACCATCCGAAAGACCTCGCGACTGGCAGTCTCGAGCGCCGGGAGCCATTGCTCGTAACTGTTCCGGGCAGAGATCGTCTCAAGTGGCCTCTTCATGGTCCTCCGCCCCAAATCTAGATCGGTAACCCGCTTTGTGAGCTTTAGGGAACCAACGCCAACGCGAACCGAGCTATGAGGAGTTACTACTGGCTCAGGAAATTCAATGTCAGGGAACCATGTGGATAGAGAGGGATCTTCCCTATGTTTTTGTATTCCTGGGGATATCCCCGTTTAGTTGACGAGTTCGGGAATCCGGCGTGAATCCGCGAAATCCACAGGCCCGGTTTTAGGCTTACTTGTCGTAGTGCAGCAGAGAGAAAACGTCATGCTGCCTGAGCTTTTCGCGGCCTTTTAGGAAGTCTAGCTCCACTACAAATCCCAATCCGGCAATTTCCGCACCCAGCGATTCTGCCAGTTTGGCGGTTGCCTCTGCAGTCCCGCCAGTGGCCAGCAAGTCATCCACAATGATTACCCGCTGCCCCTTCTGAATGGCGTCGCGGTGGATCTCGAGCGTGTTAGTGCCATATTCAAGCGCGTAATCGTATTTCGCCGTGAGCGCAGGCAGCTTCCCTGGTTTGCGCACCGGTACGAATCCCGCATTGAGCCGGTAAGCCAGCGCCGGAGCAAAAATGAACCCACGCGCCTCCATGCCAAGCACGAGATCAACATCTTTGCCCACGTAGTGCTCCGAGAGTGCGTCAATCAGCGTGGCCAGGCCGAGCTTGTCTTTCAGCAGCGTAGTGATGTCATAAAACAGAATGCCTTGCTTGGGGAAGTCCGGTACTTCGCGGATCAGCCCCTTCAAGTGCTCGCATTTGAGACTCGCGTTTACCGATGCCCGGTTCGACATTCACCATGCTCCTTCAATGCGAAATGTTTTCAGGCCGGGAATTGGATTGGCCTCGAACTCCTCAACGTCATCCACGCGCGCGGCGCGCGGCCCTTGCCGCAATCGCGAACGGAAACCCAGAAGTTTATCGCGAGTTCCGATGGCCAGCACTTCGACACCACCATCTGAATTGTTGCGCACCCAGCCCGCAATTCCGAGCATGTGCGCTTCCCGCTCTACAAACCAGCGAAAACCCACGCCTTGCACTCGTCCGCGGACGACGTAACGGCGTGTAAGGGCGCTTTCTCCAGCCAAACTCATTCCATCCAACCTAACGCGAATGCGGTAGTAGAACTGAGAATTAGGAATGCAACAACCAGGCCGCCGATTCTACGACCGCATTCTGCCTTCTTCCTTCTGCATGGCTATTTACGCACGGGAGAGGTATGCGCCTTCGGAAGTATCTACACGAATCTTCTCGCCTTCGTTGATGAAGGGTGGCACCTGCACCACCAGACCAGTTTCGGTTTTCGCCGGCTTGGTCACGCTCGATGCGGTTGCGCTCTTCAGTCCCGGCTCAGTGTGGACCACCGTCAGATCCACAGTTTGCGGCAGCTCGATGCCCACCGGCTTGCCGTCAAAAAATTCCATTTTGATCTGCAGATTGGGGATCAGATAATCCACCGCGTCGCCGAGCACCTCGCGTCCCAAATGGATCTGCTCGTAGTTCTCAGTGTTCATAAAGCAATAAGCGTCGTTGTCGCTGTACAGGTACTCCATCTCGACTTCATCTACATTGATTCTTTCAATGGCATCGCCGGAGCGGTAACGGTACTCGAACATCGCATTGGTGCGCAGGTTGCGCAGCTTGGCCTGAATAAATGCCCGCAGGTTGCCTGGCGTGCGGTGTTCCACACTGAACACCGAGTGCAGGTCATTATTATGTTTGATGATCATGCCCGGACGAAGCTGGGTTGCTGGAATGGCCATGGGTAAATCGCTCTCCTTACATTATTTACGGCTGGCCGAAGGTCCAGGCAGCCACGATTGCGAGAGTGGGGCTAACCTGTGTATTTTATACGGCTTGTTCGATTTTGGGAATCAGACCGCGCTGCGCCAAAGATGGCAGCTACCAGCTACTCTCGAATCGAAAAGTTTTAGATCCTGTGCCTCAGACAGCTAAAATGGTGAGATACGAATCCAAGTTTGAACAATCTCTTGACGAGGTGCATTCATGCGAGAAGGCAAATATGAAGGCGGCAGCAATGTCGGCACAGCAATTACTTTTCTGCTGATCGGACTCGGCGCCGGAGCAGTCGTGGGCATGCTTTTCGCTCCCAAGGCCGGACGTCAAATGCGTCGCGACTTGCGCCGTGGGTACGAGAACGCGCGAGAAACCTTTGACGAGTTCAAAGAAAATGCCCGCGACTTCGCAGAAGATGCGATAGAGCGAGGCTCAGACCTGGCGGATGAATTGCGCGAACGGGTAACGCCCCTGACTAAAGCTATCCGCCGGGGCTAACAATACCCCTGGTTGTTAACGCTGATTGTTAACGCTGATTGTTAACGAAAGATCGAACCAAAGAAGCCCTTGACCCGTCCGAAGAAGCCTCGGTTCCCTCCCGTTCGTTCCGCAGGCGGGAGGACGATGACTGCAGGCAGGGGATCGGCTTGTCTCGAAGTTAAGGGCAGGGCTGACGCCTGTAGCACTGGTGGCGTAGGTGGCTTGGCCTTGGCTCTTGCTGCGCCGCTGAACACGAGCGGCGCCTCCACTTGAACTTTCATTTCACCAGGTTTGGTATGCGGAACCGGCCTGGTTTCGGGCCCTGCATCCGGCACATTCGGGGAAGGATCAGTCGCCGGTAAGTCTCCGTTCGCCTTCGGTTCGGTCGAGTTCTCCAACTGCAATTTCGAGCCTGCTTTCTCTTCTGACAGGACGGGAGCGGGCTCAGCCGATGCTCGCATGACGGGCTCTTGCCGGCGCGGACATCCACATGAAGCTTCGGGGCTGTCCACTTCGTCCAGCCGCCCCTGCCGAAACACAACCTGCTGTTCACGCTTGATCTCGTAGGTGCCATTGCCCAGCAATTCCGCCACGATCACCGAAGACGTACTGCCGGGCATCGAGCTTACGCAGGTATTGCCGTGAGCATCGGCCCTGATGGCTAAGTCGAACTCGCCGGGTCCTGGAAGCACGATTCTGAAGTCAGGAGTAAGGACTGAATCTGACGACTCTTCCAGCCGGTAATGGGTCTCCATCGATCCGGTACTCATCCCCAGCATTAGATCCTGGCCAGTGGAAGACGTGGTTACCGAGACCGTTGTTCCCGGACACACGCGCACTTCGCCACCGCGGGCCAGACGAAGAATTGCTGTCTCCTCTTTGGCGGTTACCGACGCTCCGGATGCGACTCGGCTGCCCGCCTCAACTAAAGTGCCGGAACTGCCTTCCGCAAAAGGCACAGCAACGGGCTGGGTACCGCTGGTGAACGCCGGAACCGAGGCTGGTTTGGCCGTCGCCGTCTGGTCTGTGCGCAGCCGAATTCTCAGCCGGTTTCCGAGTGCGTCCCAGGTGTAGAGAATCGGGCCGGCAAGATCTATCACAATCCGAGTAACCGGTGGATTGCGTTGAAACTGGTCCAGGCGAATGCCTTTGATCTGCTCATTGCGGAACGGTATTCGCTTTCGGGGTGTGTTGAGGTTTGAGTCCGGAAGATCGATCACCAGCCGCAAAGGGCCTTCAACCGTTTGCAGAGCTGGCGTCAGTGGGCGGGTGGAAACAATCTCGATAACCGGGCCGCTATCTCCGGGAACAACTGTGACTGATTGCACCGTTGTCCAGATTGCAGTGTGCTGTCTCTGAGCGGACGCCGACACTGCCGCCAGAGAGGCCAGAAATAACACAGAGCAGTGGGCTCGAGCACAAAACAAAGGGTTTGTCCAGATTAAGGATGAACTTGCGATGAGAGTAGCACCACTTTACTCATTTATAAAGAGCAAGGGCATGTTCTAGCGTAGAAATGCGCTGCGGAGATGTATCCGGGAAGTAGCAACTCAGGCTTCGGAAAGAAATTCGTATTCGTCTATCACGGCAGCGATCGGCACTTTGGCGTCGGCCAGTCCATTCTCGACCCGCACCACTTTACCCTTGCAGCGCACGCGGATGCTCTCGGTCAGCGTGATCTCCGGAGGCAGGGTCAGCGTGAACTCAATATCAGAGCCTGCGGCCAGGGGCGTATCCATGTAAAAGCAAATACCGCGAGCGCTCACGTCGCGGGTTTGGGCCGAAAATGCCGCCCCAGGGTTGTCGGCGTAATTCACGGAAACCGGCAACCGGAGGCCGAACCGGCGGGTTGCCCGTTTTTCTGCTGTTTGGACTTCGACCATTCGACTCCTAAGCCCTCGTAAGAATGAGACTTCGCGGTCTGCATGTCAAGCGGAACTTAGGCCAATGGCAGGCATTGTCCGAAATCTTGATGTAACCTGATGAGAATACATATGGTCTTTGTGCTCGATAATTACGACTCTTTTACCTACAACCTGGTTCAGTATCTAGGCGAATTGGGCGCGGAAGTCGCGGTTCGCAGGAATGATCAGGTCACGGTAGCAGAAATTGAGGCCATGCAGCCTGAGCGCATCGTCATTTCGCCGGGCCCGTGTACGCCTCAAGACGCTGGTATCAGCATTGAGCTTGTCCGGCATTTTACAGGGAAATTGCCGATTCTCGGGGTCTGCCTCGGTCATCAAGCCCTCGGAGCCGCTTTCGGAGGGAACGTGGTTCGCGCGCCTCATCTGATGCATGGCAAGACCAGCCAGGTGACCCATGACGGCCGCACCATCTTCCAAGAACTCGAGTCGCCGTTCACCGCGACGCGATACCACTCGCTCATCGTTGAGGAGAAGAACCTGCCTGCTGAACTGGAAGTCAGCGCTTACACCACCGAGAAGGACGGCTCACGAACCATCATGGGACTTCGTCATCGCAAATATCCTGTCGAAGGCGTGCAGTTTCATCCCGAGAGCGTATTGACCGGCGAAGGTAAGAAGCTGATCAGCAATTTCCTGCAGTTAGGAATGCCCATGTAGGGGCGTGGTCGGCGGGTTCGGATAATGCAATAACCCACGTCGGGATGGGAGATGCTAGCCCAAGTTCGTCATAGAAGCGGCGAATTCCGCAAATTTTGAGCTGTGCTGCGAAGCAAGCATTGTGTTTGCAATGGCGTCCTTCGAGAACGGCGTTCCCGCCGCACTCCAATTGCTGAAAAAGGCTCCTCTAGGGACCTGTCCGACACGCAATCGCAATTTTCTCTGTGGGTTGTTCGTTTTTCGTAATTTCTCAGGCCGTATGCTTTCTACGACGGAGATTGTGCTTTGCTCTCGGGAACCTAACCACCGTCGTTACGCTGGAGAGCCCATGCACAAGTTAAATTGTCTGGCTGCCATTCCACTCGTGCTCGTGTTCAGCCCTCTTGCTCATCCTTCGGAAAGCTGACCGCATCAACAGGCACGCTCACTAATCCATTCCAGTACACCGGAAGAGAGTTCGACGCCGATACCGGCGCCTACTACTACCGGGCACGCTATTTTGACCAGAACACCGGCAGGTTCATCTCCGAGGACCCGATCAAGTTCAAGGGAGGAGTCAACTTCTATGCCGGGTACCCCATCCTTCGCGGTTTCGAAGGGTGGGCGATCCCATTTTACTTCCCCGCCTTCGCCGCATTCTGCGCCGCCTCACGCTCTGCGAGGGCCAGAGTTACGATCCGCAGCATGTCACCTCTCGGCGCCGGCTTGCCAGTCCAGATCTCGAACTGCCGGGCTGCCTGGTGAACAAACATTTCGCTGCCCGGGATGACTTCGGCGCCGCGCTCTTTGGCTAGGCGCAGCAAAGGCGTCTCGGCTGGGTCGTAAACCATATCGAAAACATACTTGGCCTTAATCTCGTCCGCGTTGAGCGGAGACTCGCCCGCGTTTCCCATCCCCACGGGCGTGGCATTAATGATGACGTCAAAATCCAGACGCTTGAGGTCTGACCGTTTGATGGTGCGCGCCTTCGCTTGACGTGCCAGCTTGTGCGCGGCTGCGAGGCTGCGGTTCAGAATAAAAATGCGCGCTCCACGATCTTTTAATCCGAACACCGCTGCCCGAGCCGCGCCACCAGCGCCTAGTACCAGAATTCTTGCATCGTTCAGGGTCATGCGCTGCTCGAGCGGGCGTACGACTCCTGAAGTATCGGTGTTGAAGCCGTAGAGCTTGCCATCCTGCGATCTCACTACGGTGTTGCATGCGCCGATCTTTGTTGTATAAGGATCCGTATTATCCAAATATCGAAGAATAGCCTCCTTGTACGGCATGGTGATGGCCAGCCCGTGGATGGGTATGTCTCGGATACAGGCCAGCAAATCTTTTAGTGACTTTGCGTGAAGCGCCAGAAAAACTCCGTTCACATTTTCGCGGCGGAGCGCGGCGTTCATGATGGCTGGCGAAAGCGAATGCGACACCGGATCGCCAGCTACCCCGTAAACTCGAGTGGCTGCATCCACCTGATCTATTCGATAAGTATTCTGGAGCTCCTGGGCTGTGACTTGTCCTGGCGCCGTCTTCTCGTCGGCGGTCAGGGCGCCGAAGGTGAATGCGCTGCCGGCGCGTACTCCTAATAGTCGGCTGATGATCCCCTGTTCGCCCATACACAGCCCTACCAGCGAGTGAGCGTCCTGGTGTTTCTCCAGGAATTTCATCATGGTGACGTTGTCATAAAGGCTGGTCGCAGTGCTGACGATTTTGTAAAAGTCGGCCGGATGGGCGGCCATCTTCTTCAGCCTCTCGTCGAGTTTCTGGGTCCCCCGAAAGTCGTGGAAGGAAAGTACAATCGCCGCCTTGGAGCGCAGTCTGTCCAACTGTGCTGGCTTCAGGCGGACGGCTGTCTGGATCTCAACGTCTACCAACTGGCATCCGGCAAGCGCGGCTTTGCCCAGAATTTCCATTTGTGCAGGCACCGTTCCGCGGAACTTCCCTCCGCTTACGACGCGGCGACAGGTGGCAATAGCCACCACATGGGGATGAAAATCCATGAATTCTTTGAGCTTGGGAAGCGCTAAACCTGGCTTGGACAGGTAATCTAACCTGAACTCAATAAAAGGGTTATCGCGCGCCAAGACCTCTGCCTTTTCTACCATTTCGTTGGCGTCAGAGCCGGTGACCGCGACGCAAATCTTGGGCAGCCGCAGGTGCGACAATCTGGAGATGTAGTGGTTGTTTTCTGCCGTCATTAACCGCGCGATATTACAGGGACGTAACTCCATATGCAACAGCGATTGCACTTTTTCTGGGCAGTAAACTTTTTATCAGGGCTGGGATAAGACCTGCGTAACCTTGACCCTGCTCTGGAGGCTTGTTACTTTCATCAATGGAAGCTTCTTTATTTTAAGCAACTTAGCGTCACCTTCGGGTCGTCCGAAGGCCTGAGGAGAAACCATGAAGAACGCAGTGCTATTTCTGATGCTGTCAGTGCCTGGATTGTGCTGGGCACAACAGAGCTCTGGCGACGCAGTTCCGGCAGGTACCGTCTCGACCTCGATGAACTTTCCAGTGGAAAGGCTGCAGACGCCGACCGCTGCCGACCTCTATTGCGCCGGTTTTGTTAGCAAGCCGCTCTCCTCGAAGGACAAATATGTCGCGGGCGGAATGGACTCGCCCCACGCGGTCCAGTTCAGTAATGGCGACGTGATTTATTTGACTGGCAAAGGATACGAGGCCGAGCAGCAGTACACAATCGTCCGCGAGTTGCAGGATCCCAACCGTTATGAATTATTCAAAGGACAGTGGGCCGCCCTGAAAGCCGCGGGACAACCGTATGAAGAAATCGGGCGAGTAAAAGTGATCGATACGCGGAACAAAATGGCCATCGCCAGAGTAGAGTTCAGCTGCGACAGTCTGGCTCCTGGCGATTTTGCGATTCCTTTTGTGGAAAAACCGGCAAGTGCATTTCATGCGCCAATGCATTTTGACCGGTTTGCGCCTTCCAACGGGCAGGTCAGCGGGCGAATTCTGTTGGCAAAGGATTTTGATTCCGAGCTGGGAACAGGGGCAAAGATTTACGTGAATGTCGGTGCCAGTCAGGGACTGAAAGTCGGTGACTTCCTGCGGGCGGTGCGCACCCCATCCGTTGTTGTGCACGATCCCGTGGACTCGCTCTCATTCAAAGCCTCCACCGTCGAGGCCACGCAGCGGAAACAGCCCGCTATCGATCCGAAGGCCTTTACCAAGACCGGAGGGCCGGTTATCCATAGCGCAGATATGCCGCGTCGAGCGGTGGCGGAAATCGTGGTAATCGGGACCACCCCTTCGACCGCGACCGGAATGATAGTTTTCGCGATGGAGCCAGTTCACATCGGGGACGTCGTAGAACTCGATCCGCAATAGTTGGAAAATTTGGGGAGGAGAGATCCTCCCCAATCTCTTGCGTACTTCTACACATTTGTATGTGTGAGATGTTACACACGCAACTGCTGCCCATTCAGCTTTTTCGCGCAACTTAGGTGATCTAGATACTGCAGTCGCGGTCACCAAAAACTTCAGCAGTGAATGCCTCAATTCTTGCGCCTTCTCGCCACGCGTCGCGCGATAATCCTGCTTTCATGCAAGTCTGCTCTAGAAAAGTAATGCGATCCCACTCATGCTCGACCGGCACTTGAGGTAAGAGCAATCCCCGGCGTGGGCCCTCGGAGATCACCAGGCCATGTCGGCCGACCTCAACCTCATCCGTTGAAATGGGCCTCAGCGGTGAAAGAACGCTGAGGGAGACGTGAACTTCGCGCGCCTCAGCCAGCCTCAACGGAACAAAACGGGGATCGTCAAAGGCGGCGGCCCGCGATGCATCCATTACGGCGCGGTACAGCGGTGCGATGGCCGTGGGAAATCCCACGCAGCCTCGGAGCTTCCCATTCGAGTACAAGGTTGCGAAGACTCCCCTCGGCTCGGCAAGGTGCGGAGCGGGGGTGAACGATGAGACTTTACCTTCTTCCAGTACAGAAAGAATGGCCTCATGAGCAATCTCTAATAGAAATTGCCGTTCTTGGGGAGTGTATTCCGGCTGCACGCCCGGCTGGGTGACAGATGACGACGAATCTTCAGATGGCGGCGACATCGCGCTTCTTGCGCCGGCTAAGAATAAATGCGCGCTTCCGGCGCTTCACCACGTGGCGATCGATCTTCGACCAGAACGCATAGAAATAATCTCCCGCCGAAACCAGGGAGAGGAGCACCATAAACCAGATTGCCATCCGCGCAATCCAATCTACCGGGAAAATGTAGAAGCGATAGACCGGCCACTCCTGCCAGCGATGGTCAAGAATGACGGCTACGACGGACACAATCTGGACCACCATTTTGAATTTGCCCAGATCACTGGCTTCGATCGTGAACCCCTCGGAGGCGGCAATGGACCGGAGTCCGCTGACCAGGAATTCTCTCGCGATAATTACCACCGCGATCCACGCCGGGACCAGCCGCGGATTGAACTGCACCAGCGTGATGAAAGCGGCGGCAATCAGCAGCTTGTCGGCCAGAGGATCGAGCAGCATTCCCATGGTTGTGATCTGGCCGCGCTTGCGTGCGAGGTAGCCGTCAATTCCGTCCGTGATGGAAGCGGCAATGAACAGTGCCGAGGCGAGCAGTTCCTTTTCTCCATTTACGCTGGTAAATCTACTGCTGGAGAGTACCCAGATGAGCAGCGGAACACTGCAGATCCTGGTGAGCGTAATGGAATTGGGTAGATTCACCGGAAAGGACCCGCCGCGGGAATGTCCCACAGGCGTT
>WNFJ01095043.1_pt1 | contig 71538 bp, 61 predicted proteins | sample 5400461 | NCBI WGS metagenome assembly WNFJ01 (sample SAMN13153349, study PRJNA577476) | soil metagenome | isolation source: 115 cm saprolite on Douglas fir-dominated hillslope | place: USA:California | collected 2013-09-17
CGATCGCGAAGACCAGCGGCTTCGGCTCTTCAGCCGGCCAGGGGCGCGTAGGCATGATCGACGCCCGCGACGTCGGGGCGGTGGCCGCCGAGATTGCCGTGAGCCTGGTGTCAGCCAGCAAAGACCTACTGGCTCACCGGTCCGGAGCTGATCTCCAACTACGACGTGGCCGTCGCGCTATCGAAGCTGCTCGGCAGAACCATCACCTACCGGGAACTCAGTTTCGATGAGGACAGGGACAGGATGATCCGGGTCGGCGTCCCAGAGCCGATCGCCGAGATGAACGCCCAGGCGTTCAGCATGATCGCCGACGGCGACGCGGAGTGGGTCACCGAAGATGTGCCGTCGCTCCTCGGCCGCCCCGCGCGTTCCTTCGAGCAGTTCGCCGCCGACTACGCCTCGGCGTTCTCCTAGAAAGCCGGCGGGGACTCCTGGTATTCCTCATGCGGGCTCGGTAACTGAAGTTAGTCAGCCGCCGATGCTGGACTTGGCTGCCGGCGCGATGAGCTCGGCCGCGTCGGCCGGGCGGGGTGCGTCGGATACAAGGCCGCCAGCTTGGCGGCGCTGAACGGGACGGTCGTGCCGAACAGAAAGCAGAATGCGGACCCGGACTGGCCGAGGCCGGACAAGGTGGCGACCGGGACATCGACCGCCGGGGTGCGGACGCCACCCTCGACGTTGCCGTTGGCGTCCGTCACGAAGGACGGCGGCGAGGTGGACGTGTTCACCTTCAGGAGCGGCGGCGCGGGCGGAGCCTGCCCGGTTTTCACCCACCGGTTCAGCCGGTACTGGGCGGCGTCCAGCACGTAGTGCTCCTCGCCGGTGTTGATCGGCGTGGCACAGGTGACGCCGGCCGCGCCGGCTGGCGGGCTGAGCATCGCGTCGAATTCGACTGGGCCCTCGGCTCCGCTGCCGTTGTCGCCGGCGCCGAGGTTCGTTTCGTAGTTGTCGGCGTGCGAGGTCCCGGCCAGCTCCCACAGCCGGAAGCCGCGAGAGTCGGCCTGCGTGGCCGACAGGTAGCCAAGCTCCAGCAGATCGGTTTCGGTCTCCACATCGAGGACGGGCACGCCCAGGTCCGGCCGGAAGAAGACAACCGGCGGGGTGGGGATGTTCGCCTGGGGTGACTGCGACAGCGCTGCGCCGCCGGCGAACCGGCTGTGCACGAGGAAACCGTCGTACTCGTGCACCAGGGGCTGGATGCCGTCGATATACGTGGTGAGGCGGGTCGCGGACTGCGACTCGCCTTCGGCCAGCACGCGCCGCGGCCGCAGGCCGCTCAGGACCTTGGCCGCGGAGTCCCGGACGGCCTGGCCGGCCTGGGAAAAGATGTCGAAGGAGTAGCTGTCCCCGGGATGGGACAGCGCCGCGTAACGAACCGGGTCCGCGGCCTTGAGGGCGGCCACTCCTACGGCCTGGGCCGAGACGCCGACATAGGCGAAGCCGTCACGAAGGCCCGGGATGCGGACTGGATCGAGTGCCCACAGAAAGTAACGCCGTTCCTCAGATGGGTCAAGTATCACTCTTATAAAACGTCATATGATCTTCTCTAATGGCGCAAGTAGTACTTCCAGTACTCGCGCCCTCCGGGCCCCTTCACACCTCCCATCCCCCTCACTGTGAGTGCCGCTAGGGCCGGCAGGAGGACGGCCTCGGCCGCTTGAAGATAGCAAAGGCTCACTCTCCTGCGGTGGAGGTATGGTGAGCCGACACTTTCTTCGCGTCGGTGCGTGCACTGAGGTCGAGCCGGGTCAGCCATAGGAGGACGATGGACGCGACGACCGGGATACCTCCCGGGGTCACCGAGGAGACCGAGCCGTTCTGGGCCGCGGCCAAGGAGGGCCGCCTCGTCGTCGAGCGCTGCTCGTCGTGCGGCGCAGAATCGTTTCCGCCGCGAGGGATGTGCCGCTGCTGCCGGGCCAGGGCGATGGTCCCCGTCGAGATCACCAGTCGCGGACACGTCTACAGCCTCACCGTCAACTACCAGCGCTGGCTCCCGGACCTCGAAGTGCCGTACGCCATCGTCCTGGTCGAGTTCCCCGACCATCCCGGCGTGCGGGTGGCAGGCCGGCTCCGGGGGTGCCCGCCCGAGGAGGCAGCGATCGGCATGGCGGTCGAGATCGGCTTCGAGCCCGGGCCCGGTGGCTTCGCCATCCCCAGCTTCGTGGCCGCGGTGCCAGCCCGGGGGGACGCAGCGCCCCCTGGGGACACCCCGGACCCCCATGACCCCAAACCCCCCCGTCCGGGCGGACCGGCGTGATGGGAACCGACCTGTTCGAGCGGCGGGCCGTGATCTCCGGTATCGGCCAGTCCGTCATCGGCCGGCAGGTCGACCGGTCGGGCTTCCAGCTCACGATCGACGCCATCCTCGCCGCCGTCGAGGACGCCGGCCTGACGATCGACGACATCGACGGCCTGGCCATGTTCCCGGGCGGGGGCGCGGCGAACCTGCCCGGCTACGCGAACGGGAACCTCTACGAGGTCCAGGACGCGCTGCGGATCACGACGTCGTGGCGGCAGGGGATCGTCGAGGGGATGTCGCTGCCGTTCTACGGGCCGACCCAGGCGGTAGCCACCGGCCAGGCGCGTCACGCCGCCATCTGGCGGACCGTGAAGGAGGGCACCGCCAGCCGCAAAGCCGGCGGTCGCCCGGCGTATGGCTCGACCAAGCCGGCCGCCGAGGGCCCGCTCGCCTGGCTGCTCCCCATCGGGATGCTGTCGCCCGTCTGCCAGGTGGCCCCGTATGCCGCCCGCTACATGCACGAATACGGCGTCACCCGGGAGCAGCTAGCGTGGATCCCGGTGACGCAGCGGGCGCATGCCGCCCTCCACCCGGACGCCGTATACCGGTCGCCGCTGACCATGGACGACTATCTCGAGTCACGGATGATCTCGTCGCCGATCTGCCTGTACGACTGCGACGTCCCCGCCGACGGCGCCACCGCGATCGTCGTCTCGGCGGTGGAGACAGCGCCCGATCTGCGGGCGCCAGTCCGCATCGAGGCGATGGGCGGGGCGGTAGACGGCCGGCCGTCGTGGGAGCAGTGGGAGGACATGGGCCGCGTGGGCTACGCGGCCGCCGCGGCGATGTGGGCCCGGACCGGCCTGCGGCCCGGAGACGTCGACGTGGCCCAGCTCTACGACGGGTTCACCATCGAAGCCGTCTGGTGGCTGGAGGCCCTGGGCTTCTGCGGGACCGGCGAGGCCGGCGCGTTCGTCGACGGGGGCAAGCGCATCGCCCTCGGCGGCGAGCTCCCGCTGAACACCTGGGGCGGCCAGCTGTCCGGTGGCCGCCTCCATGCCGCTTTCGGCCACACCGCCGAGGCGGTGCGCCAGCTCCGTGGGGAAGCCGGCGACCGGCAGGTCGTGAGTGCGGAGGTCGCGGCGGTGACCAACGCCGGAGGCTTCGAGGCGGGCGCGGCGCTGTTGACGCGCTGGTAGTGACGAGCGGTTCGCGGGAAGAAAGGGGAACGTCTCATGGTGGAGCGCGCCGGCCGGGTCGAGGGCAAGGTGGCGATCGTCACCGGGGCCGGCTCGACGCCCGGCCCGGGGATCGGCACGGGGAAGGCGACCGCGGTCGTGCTCGCCCGGGAGGGAGCGAGCGTCCTGCTCGTCGACCTCCACCCAGAGCGCGCCGAACAGACGCGGCAGATGATCGAGGAGGAGGGCGGCAAGGCCATCGTGTGCGCTGCGGACGTCACGCAGGCAGCCGCGTGCGAGGCGATGGTCCGCGCGGCCATCGATGCCTTCGGGACGGTCGACATACTCGTGAACAACATCGGCCTGGCGGCGCTCGGGACGGTCGTCGACACCACCGAGGAGGCCTGGGACCGGGCCCTCGACGTCAACCTGCGCACCGCCTTCCTCGCGTCCAAGTACGCGGTTCCGGTGATGGCGGAGAAGGGCGCCGGGGCGATCGTCAACGTGGCGTCGATCTCGGCCCTGCGGGGCGACGGCACCGTCGCCTACTCGGCGGCCAAGGGCGGGCTGATTGCCATGACCGTTGACATGGCGTACTCACACGGCCGCCAAGGCATCCGGGTCAACGCCATCGCGCCGGGCCACATCACCACGCCGATGGTGCTGTCGGTGTCCGCACCCGGGGCCCGCGCCGAGTTCATGAACACGATGCGGTCCGAGGCCGGCCTGCTCGGGACCCCCGGCACCGGCTGGGACGTCGCGTGGGCGGCCGCGTTCCTGGCGAGCGACGAAGCCCGGTGGATCACGGGCGTCACCCTCCCCGTCGAGTCCGGGGTGCTCAGCGTGACCCCGCTGATGATGGCCCCGTACCTGCGCGCCATCCCCGACCCCGTCGAATGACCGATCGCCGGGCGCGGACGGGCGGCGCAGGCGTGGCGCGACGGTTGCACACCGGCGGCGGCCGCCCTAGAGTAAGTGAACGAATACTCTCTACGGGCCCGATGCAGAAGGAGCGCACCCGAATGGCCGATCAGGACGCAGCCGGGGTCGCTCTCTGCGAGCGGTACGCGGTCGCGGACGCTGACTCCCACATCATCGAGCCGGCTGACCTCTGGACCTCGCGTATCTCGCCGAAATGGGGCGACCTCGTCCCCCACGTGCGGTTTCACGAGCGGCGGCAGGAGGACATCTGGTACATCGGCGACCGGAAGCTGTACGGCGCCGGAGCCTTCGCCCAGGCCGGCTGGCCGGAATTCCCGCCTTCGCACCCGAAGAAGCTCGCCGACGCGAACCCGGCCGCCACGAATGCGAAGCAGCGCCTCGCCTACCTGGACCAGGTGGGCGTCTATTACCAGGTCATGTACCCGAACATCCTCGGGTTCCACAGCCATGTGTTCCTCAACGAGATGCCGCACGAGCTGGCGAGCGAGTGTGTCCGGGCCTACAACGACTGGCTGGTCGAGTTCTGCTCCGCGGACTCGCGGCGGCTCATCCCGATGATGATGCTCCCGTTCTGGGACATCGACGAGTCGGTCGCCGAGATGAAGCGGGCCTACGGACTGGGCCACAAGGGCGTGCTCTTCGCGGCCCGCTACGACAAGGTCGGCCTGCCCCGGCTGGTCGACGACCACTGGGAGCCCCTGCTGGGCCAGGCCCAGGAGATGGGCCTGTCCATGAACTTCCACGTGGGGTTCCTGGCCTCCCCCGATGAGCTCAAGGGCGCGGTCGACCAGTCGAAGAAGCTCGACTTCACCAAGGAGAGCTCGCTAGTCCTCCTCGGCAATGCCCAGAACATCGCGGAGGTGGTGCTGAGCGGCGTCTGCCACCGCTACGCGGACCTGAAGTTCGTCTCGGTCGAGAATGGCGCCGGCTGGCTGCCATTCCTCGGCGAGGCCATGGACTGGCAGTGGCTGAACGTCGGTGCCCACAAGGACTACCCGGAGCGGCTGCTCCCCAGCGAGTACATGCGCCGGCAGATCTTCGGGATGTACTGGTTCGAGCAGCAGGCGCTGCGGTCGGTGATCGACCTGCTGGCCGACAACCTCATGTTCGAGACCGACTTCCCGCACGCCACCAGCCTGTCCCCCGGCCCTGCATCGGAGTCGCCGAGCCCGCGTGAGGTCATCGAGCGGTCGCTCGGCGGCCTTCCCGACGAGACGATCGGCAAGGTGCTCCAGCACACCGCGACGAAGCTCTACCACCTGGAGCCCCCGGTCCGGAACTGAGGGGGAACCGGCGGAGCGCGGGCCAAGCCGTCGCCAGCCAGGTCTGAGCGTTCCGGGTGAGCGTAGGGATGGCCTCTATGGGCCTGGCCAAGACCATTACGGCGGCGCTCGACCACGTCCTCGAGGCCGACCCGACGCGACTGGCCCTGGTCGGCCCGTCGGCGTCGCTCAGCTACGAGGAGCTTGATGCCGCTGCGGACGCCGCCGCGGCTGCCTTCAGGGAGATGGGTGTCAGCCCGGGTGACCGGGTGGCGGCCAGCCTCGCCAACGACGTCGACATCGTGGTGTCGTTCCACGGTGCCATGCGTCTCGGCGCCGTCTGGGTCGGGGTCAACCGGGCCCTCGCCGCAGCCGAGAAGGAGAGTCTCCTCGACGCGGCGACCCCGACGATCTTCCTCGCCGATCCCGATAACGCCGCCGCTCACGAAGCCCGCTGGCGGGTGGTGCGTGTCGATCCGGCCAACCCGCAATCGGACTGGCCCGCGGCGCTGGCCGCCGCGGCCGGCGCCGCCCGGCTCGCCGCGCCCGATCCTGACGATCCCGCAGCGATCGCCTTCACGAGCGGCACCACGGGCCTGCCCAAGGGCATCGTTCACTCGCAGCGCAACCTGCTCCTTCCGGCTGCGTCGCTCGCCGCCAGCCGGCACTACGACAGCACTTTGCGCAAGGGCGATTGTCTCCCCCTGACCATCCTCAACCTGCAGGTGCTCACCACGCTCCTGACCTCCGCGGCCGGCGGGTGCTGCGTGCTGACCGACCGCCGGGACGCCCGAGGCGTGGCCGAATGGCTCGCGATCCAGGCGGTGACCGTCTGGAACGGGGTTCCGGCCCTGATCTACAGCATGGTCCACGACCCGGATCTCGATCCGCAGCTCTTCGCCAGCGTGCAGGAGGTCTGGACGGGCGGCGCAGCATGCCCCGATGACCTGTTCGAGGTCTTCCGATCGCGCTTCGGCGTGCCGCTCCGCCAGTCGTACGGGCTCACCGAGGCACCTACCGTCGTGACGATCGAGCCCGTCGGCGGGGAGCACATCGACGAGTCCAGCGGGGTGGCGCTACCGCACCTGGACGTGGGCATCCGCGACGACGACGGGAGCGAGCTGCCCGCCGGGCAGGTGGGGGAGATCGTCGTTCGAGCCGCCCGGCGGGGCCCGTGGGCGGGTGAGTACACACCGATGCTCGGATACTGGCAAGACGCGGCGGTGGAGCGCTTCGAGGCGCAGGAACTGCACACGGGCGACATCGGTGTCCTGGACGACGCCGGGAACCTGTTCGTGCGTGAGCGCAAGAAGCTGGTGATCATCCGCGGTGGTGCGAACGTCTACCCCGCGGAGGTGGAGCGCGTGCTCGAACGCGTACCAGGAGTACGGGCGAGCGCCGTCATCGGCCTGCCAGATCCCCGCCTGGGGCAACGGGTCGTAGCCGCGATCGAGGCGGACCCGGGTTTCGCAGTCAACCCGGGCGAGGTCCTCGAGCACTGCCGCGGTCAGCTGGCCCGCTACAAGGTGCCCGAGCAGATCATCGTGGTCGGAACGCTGCCTCGCAATGCCATGGGCAAAGTCCAGCGAGAGCCGCTCACCGCCCTGTTCGGTTGATCAGCGCGACGGCCGCACCGTCCGACCGCGCAACAACGCTCTGGGGTCCTGGCTGCGGCGGGCGCGGGCTCACGCGAGCCCGCGGGTTCGCCGTGCTGCGCCGCCGGGGGGCGATCCACGCGCGTTTCCGCGGGAACGCCGTGCGAGGTCGTCGTCACCGGCGCCGCGGACCTGGCCGGCCTGTAGTTTAAGCGAGCGTTCACTTGCAATGCTAGGGTCCGTCCTGGGAAATCAAGGGAGGGGTGATGGACGCTCCGCTCGCTGACGTGCGGGTGCTCGAGGTGGCTTCGCACGTCTTGGTGCCCATGGCTGGTTCCGTGCTCACCGAGTGGGGAGCAGAGGTCATCAAGGTCGAGCATCCCGAGTCGGGTGACCCCTATCGCGGCCTCTCAACGTTCGGTCTCCATAACGTCTACCGCGGGGTGGATCCGTTCTTCCAGTCGGCCAACCGCGGCAAGCGGTCCGTGGCCATCGACCTAAAGCGGCCCGACGGGCGGCGGCTGCTCTCTCGGCTGGTGGCGTCCGCCGACGTGTTCATGACCAACCTCCGGTCGGATGCGCGCCGCCACCTGCGGATCGACGTCGAAGATGTCCGCCGCGACAACCCCTCGGTCATCTACGTGCGAGGCACCGCGTTCGGTCCCCGCGGCCCCGACGCCGGACGTGGCGGGTACGACGCCGGCGCGTACTGGGCGAGGACCGGCATGCAGCACCTCTTCACGTCACCCGGCGCAGACTGGCCGGCGCGGCTGAGGCCGGCGTTCGGCGACGCGGCGGGCGGCCTGGCGGTGGCCGGCGCCGTGGGCACCGCGCTGTACCGCCGGATCAGGGGCGGCGAGCCATCCGTGATAGACGTGGCTCTCCTGGCCTCGGGGATGTGGCAGATCCAGCCCGACATCGTGAACGCCGGGCTGGGCGACGATCATGACAGCGTGCCGCCGGACCGGCATGAGTTCTGGAATCCGTTGTGGCTGACCTACCGCACGGCAGACGACCGGTTCGTGGCGTTCATGATGCTCGCGCCGGACCGGCACTGGCCCGACCTGTGCCAGAGGCTCGGTCACCCGGAGCTGGCCACCGACCCGCGCTTCGCGGACACACAGTCCCGGAGAAGCAATTCCCGGGCCTGCGTCGAATGGCTCGACGCCATCTTCGCCGAGCGCGATCTCGACGAGTGGCGGCGGGTGCTCGCCGGCTTTGAGGGGGAGTGGGCGCCGGTCCAGACCCCGGCCGAGGTGCACGACGATCCGCAGGTGCACGCCAACGGCTACATCGCCCAGGTCGACATGGGCAATGGCGTCTCGCTCCCGCTGGTGACGTCACCGGTCCAGTTCGACGAGCAGCCCAGCCGCCCCAGCCGCGCGCCCGAACACGGCGAGCACACCGAGGCCGTGCTGCTCGAACTGGGAATGACGTGGGACGAGATCGGCGGGCTCAAGGATCAGGGCGTGATCATCTGAACTGCGAGCGCTCGCCGGGCGTGAACGTGATCGGCACGGACAGCGGGGCCCGGTTGAAGGTGGAGTGGAAGTCTATGTCGGCGCCTGGCTGGAGCTTGACGTCGCTGAGCCGCCGTACGACCTCGTCGACCGCGATGCGCAGGTTCATACGGGCCAGGTTGGAGCCGACGCAACGGTGGGGCCCTGCGCCGAAGGCGACGTGACGGTTCCTCGGGCGGTCAAGGTCGAAGACGTCCGGCTCGGCGAACTCGGCTTCGTCGCGGTTGGCCGACGCCCAGAACATGATGACTCGTTCACCCTGTTTGACCTGGTGGCCATCGATCTCGGCGTCGTGCCTGGCGGTCCTGCCGATGCAGATGAACGAACCATCGAGGCGCAGCAGCTCTTCAACGGCCCTCGGGATCAGCTCCGGCCGGGCGCGCAGCAGTGCGGGAATCTCCGGGTGCTCGCAAAACCGCAGCATCGCCGCGCCCAGTACCCCGGCGGTGGTCTCCAGGCCGCCGAGAATCAGCAGCTGGATGGTGCCGATGGCCTCCTCACGGGTGATGGGCCGACCTTCGATCTCGGCGTTCATCACCGCGTCGACCACGTCACCCCGGGGCCCCTCTTTGCGCCGCTGCTCGACGAACCTACCGACCCACTCGGCGAGCTTCAGCAAGCACTCCCTCGATTCCGGCAGGTGCGTGAGCGACGCCATCGTTGCGTAGTGATTGACTTCCTCGAGATCATCGATGGGTGCGTGGAGCGCCAAGCCGAAAAACGCGAGCCCGGGAAACGGCCGGGCGAAGTCCCTCATGAAGTCGCACTCGCCGCGCTCGATGAACGCGTCGATGAGGTGGTTCACCAGCTCGCGGGTGGGTTCGGTCCACGCTCCGATCTCCGCCGGGGTGAAGTGGACGTTGATCAGCCGCTTGAACGCGCGTTGCTGCGGCGGGTCGATGGTGACCGGCAGGATCTTCATCGAGGACGGCGGGGTGGGCACCGTGATGCCCAGCTCGGAGCTGAACGTCTGCCAGTCCTGGGCAATGCGCAGCACGTCCTCGTACCTGGTGACGACCCAGAACCCGCCGTAGGCGTCGCTGTGGGCAACGGGGCACAGCGAACGGGCACGGGACAGCGTGGGGTGGAACTCGCGTGCAAACTGCGGCGAGAGATGGTCGAAATGCTGCTCGACCCATTCGTCGGTGATCTGCCCGGCGCACCCGTTCGTCTCCATCAGACCTCCTTGCGGGGGGGTTGGGGCCATCGGGGTCTGGGGTGTCCCCAGGGCGCGCTGTGTCCTTCCCGCGCGAGCGGAGCCAGCGGCCCGGCCGCGACCGTGCCGGACGCCGCCAGACCCGCGCGCTGCGCGGCGTCGAAGCCGAGCGACTCGAGCACCTCCGCGGTGTGCTCGCCGAGTCCGGGAATGCCCGCCCGGGCTGGGGGCCGCGGTACGGGGCCGAACCGGGGCGGGAAACACGGCTGGTCGACCCGGCCCCGGTCCCCCCAGTGATAGCTGACCACCCGGCCGAGCTGACGGTTGACCGGGTCATCGACGAACCCGGCTGCGAACTCACCGCGGTCGGCCTCGGCGACCGGCTCGACGGGCACTCCTGCAGCGCGCAGCGCGGTCACCCAGGCCACGGCGTCCCTGGCCTGGAAGGCGTCCTCGAGGAGCGCCTCCTCGGGTTGCCGGCCGCGTGAATCCGTCCGCAGCGGCGGGGGTGACGCGGGCAGGCCGTCGAGTCGAACGACGGCACGCAAGCGGTCCCACGCGCCCGCGTCGGGCACGGCCAGCGCGAACCAGCCGCCGTCGCCGCCCTGGTAGATGCGATAGGCGGCGCCATACCCGGTCTGCTGGGCGTCGAGGACCGGCCCGCTCACAACAGTATCCGCGGCGAGGAACGCACCCGACTTCAAGGTCAGCGCAGCGCCGAGAAGGCTGACCGCCACGGACCGCCCGCCGCCGCGGTGGCGCCGGGCGTACAGGCCGGCGAGCACGCCGCACGCCCCCATCCAGCCCCCCGTGATGTCCATCGCCCCCCACACCAGGCACGTGGGTGGCTGGCCGTCGCCGCCCTGGGCCGCCTCGACGCCGGACAGCGCCTGCATGAGCTGATCGTTCGCTGGGAGCAGCGCGCGGGGGCCGTGCTCGCCGAAGCCGCTGACAAAGCTGTAGATCACGTCGGGGCTGACCGCCCGCACCGTCGCCTCGTCGTACCCGAGCCGCTCGGCCAGCCCGACCCGCGAGTTGTGGTGCACCACGTCGCTCCAGCGGAAGAGCCGCTCGAGCACGGCGGGGGCATCCGGCGCCTTCATGTTGAGGGCCACGGCCCGCTTGGATCGCTGGACGGCGGCGAACATCGGCTCCATATTGCGGTGCACGTCGCCGGTGAGCGGCTCGACCTTGACCACGTCGGCGCCGAGCTCGGCGAGGACGCGCGTCGTGATCGGCCCGGCCCCGTAGGCCGACAGGTCGAGGACGCGGACGCCGTCCAGGAGCCTGGCTCCATGGAACGCCCGGGGAGTTGAAGGGGGGTCGCCCCCCGTAGGGCCAGCAGGGCCTGCCTGCGGCAGGCGTTCACCGACAGGGGTGACGCGCACAACGGGGCCCAGGACCGTCATCTTTCCGCATTCCGGGTCCTCGTGGCCGACGCTCAGGCCAGTCTGGCGGACGTGCGGGTCACGCAAGGCCTCACCCGGCCGCCACACCGGCTCGCAGCAGAAGTTCTGCCCGGCCAGGTCCTTGATCCACCAGTCGCGGTCGCGGGTGGCGAACTTCGCCGCCCACCGCTCACCCCGCTCGACCATCGCCCCGCTCATCAGGTCGGCGTTGTAGCCCTTCTCGCTGGGCGGGTCGCCCATGTGCTCGAGGAAGGTCTCATAGGCACCCTTGGCGCCGAACCAGAGCTGCACGTACTCGCCGTCGGCGCAGCGGTAGGACAGCGCCTCGGCTGGCCCCTGGTCCTTCCAGAGCAGGGTGGTCGAGGGCGAGTGGTGCTCGACCCTCCCGATGATCAGCGGGAGGACGGCCTGGATGCCGTCGTACAGCGAGGTCTCCACCCAGCCGCCGAGCCCGGTCGCTTCCCGCTCGCAGAGGCAGGCCAGCGCGCCGGCGGCAGCAGAGAGCCCGGCGCCGACGCTGGCCACGGCGAGGTCGCAGAACGCGGGGCCGGGCCGGTGGCCGCGGATCTGGGTCAGCAGGCCCGACCGGGCATGGACCAGCAGTTCCAGGTCGGGGATCATCCCCAGCGCGTTGTAGCTCGGCCGGATGCGCGCGACGATCAACCGCGGGTTCGACCGGGCCAGGTCCCGGTAGCACAGCCCCCGTCCCTCGACCAGTTCCTCGCCGCCGGCCAGGAACAGCACGTCCGCGTCCCGGGCGATGGCCGTGATCGTCCCTGCGGCCCGGGCGGGCTCGGCGTCATCGACCTCGACGATCTCCTTGCCTCGGTCCCACGCCCGGGCGGACTCCACTCCGGCGTCGAGTGTGGAGCGGCGCTGCGATTGCACGCGGGTCACGTCCGCGCCTATATCCCGCAGCAACATCCCGGGAAGGCTGCTGGCCATGCCCGCGCCCACGGCGCTGACGCCCAGCGAGACCTCGACGGCTCGCACCCCCTCCAGCGGTGCCATCGGTTCGCTCAACTGCGGAGGAGCCGACCGGAGGCGACCCGGGCGGCGTCGGCGGCCCGGGCCTGGCTGCCGACGTCATCGATCGGCGAGGGTCGGCGCGGCAGCAGATCCATCGGCACTCCGATCGGTCGCCGGGATGCGAGGTTAAGCTTAGCAAATGCTCGCTTACTTCAGGATTGCGGAGTAGCTTCGAAGGCGGTCGGCAACGTTGACCCGCAAGGAGACTCGATGTCGCACGGATCAGCACCGGTCAGCGGGCAGGCCCCCGCAGCGATCACCGATGAGTGGTGCACGCACCACTTCGACCACCTGTCGCAGGAACTGATCGACAACCTGTACCCGGCGCTGGCCCGGATGCGGTCGTCGTGCCCGGTGACCCACAGCGATTCCTACGGCGGCTACTGGATCGTCACCAGGTACGACGACGTGCTGCGGGTCGCCCAGGACTGGGAGACATTCAGCTCGGCGTTCGGGCTGACCGTGCCCGTGAGCCCGATCGCGGTGCGGAACCTGCCGGTGGAGATAGACCCCCCGCTGCAACGGGAGTTCAAGCGGCTGATCAACGCATACTTCACGCCGGCGGCTGTCCGGCCGTGGGAACCGCGGACGCGTGCGCTGGTGAACCGCTTGATCGACGGCTTCATCGAGCGCGGCGAGTGTGACTTCATGGCCGACTTCGCCCGGCCGTACCCGGCTCTGTCTTTCTTCGACGTCGCGATCGACGCGCCGGCCGACCAGGTCGAGTATGTTGCCCGCCTGGCCTCGAAGTCCGGCGCTCCCAAGGACCCCGATGCGGCCGCGTCCTGGCGGGACCTGTCCGAGTGGATCAGCAACTTCCTTGATGGGCGGCGGCGCCAGGCGCCGAAGGGTGACGTGGTCGACGCCATCCTGAACGCCGAGATCCAGGGCCGGCCGATCACTCACGAGGAGATCATCGGCACGGTCCAGCTGCTGATCCTCGGCGGGCTGGAGACGACGGCCGGCGCGCTCGGGCAGATCATGCTCCGGTTCTGCCGCCAGCCGGGCATCCCGGCGATGCTGCGCGAGAAACCCGACCTGCTGCGGCAGGCGGTGGAGGAACTGCTGCGCCTTGACGGCCCGTTCGTCCAGATCACCCGCACCGCCATGCACGACACGGAGATCGGCGGCCACCAGATCAAGCAGGGCGAGAAGGTCATCATCTACTGGGCGTCGGCGAACCGGGACTCCGGCGAGTTCCCCCACTCCGAGGAGTTCGACCCCGACCGGACGCGCAACCGGCACATCGCCTTCGGCGCTGGGCCCCACCGCTGCGCCGGCTCCAACCTGGCGCGCATGAACCTGCGCATCGCACTCGGCGAGCTGCTGAAGCGGCTCGACAGCCTCCAGCTCCAAAGCGGGATCGAGATCCACTTCCATCCGACGGTGAACCGGGCGCCGGTCGCCGTGCCGATCACGTTCACCCCTGGTCGCCGGGTCGGTCCCGTTGACCGATGACCCGCTTTCCGGCCGTCTCCCGACCTCGCGCGGTATCGAGCACCTGAACGTCACCGTCGCCGACCTCGACGAGGTGACGGCGTTCCTCACCGACGTGTTCGGATGCCAGGCGCTCTACACCATGGGACCGTTCGAGGACCGCAAAGGGCCGTTCATGCGGGTCATCGCCAATGCCGACGTGCGGTCCGTGGTCCGCTACGTCCGCGTGCTGCGCAGCCCGTTCCTCAATATCGAGCTGTTCCAGGTGAGCACGCCACGCCAGCGGCCGCTCTGGCCGGACCTGCTCGACATCGGCGGCTGGGGCCTGACGGCTGCGGTCGAGGACATCGATGCGGCCGTCGACTACCTGCAGGACAAGGACGTGTACGCGCTCGGGGCGGGCCGGTACCTGACGCCATGGGGCTTGCATTTCGAGGTCGTCCCCACGTCTGCGCCCGAGCCGGCCTGGCGCCCGCGCCCCGGGGCGGTCCCGGGCTTCCGCGGCTTCGAACGGATGCGGATCACCGTCGCCGACCTGGACGAGGCGAGCGCCTTCTTCACCGGCGTACTCGGCTTCCAGCGGGACGCCGACCTCCCGCCCTGGCCGCAGGGCGGCCCGGAGGGAGGGCTGCGCGCCTTCGCCAACGCCGACGCCCGGGCCAAGCCGACCCGCGCCTGCGCCCTGCGATCGCCTTTCCTGAAGGTCGAGGTGATCGAATGCCCGGCTTACCCGGGCCAGAACCAGGCCTGGCCGGCGATGTTCGACATCGGCGGGTGGCACCTGGCGTTCTACGTCGACGACATCGACGCCGCCTTCGAGCGGCTGACCACGTGCGACGTCCACATTCTCGGCCGGAAGAAGCCGACGTACTCATGCGAGGCAGGCGACGGGGCCTACACCATCCACTGCCTCGCGCCGTTCGGCCTCTACTTCGAGCTGGTGACCTATCCGCACGGGCGCTACCTGGAGGCGGAGCATGCCGGCCGGGCCTGGCACCCGGCTCGGCCGGCCGGCTGAAGCCGCCCCGCCACCGGCTCTTCCGTCGCCGCGCGCAGAGACATAGCGAGCGAGCGTTCGCTCATCACGTTATGATGATAGGGATGCTGGGCCGAGCACGGGAGGCAGCGTGGACGACCGGCTGATGTACCGGCGGGAGTTCTTCATCGGGGGCGCCTGGCCGGCGCCGGCCGGCAGCGACCGTCTCGGCGTCATCTCGCCCTCGACGGAAGAGGTCGTCGGTGCGGTCCCGGTCGCCACGACGGCGGACATCGACCGCGCCGTCGACGCAGCGCGCTCGGCGTTCGACGACGGCCCGTGGCCCCGCATGACGCCGGGTGAGCGGGCCGCCGTTCTCGCGCACGCCGCCACCATCCTGCGCAAGCGCGAGGCCGAGATCGCCGGCGTCACCGTCGACGAGATGGGCTGCGCGATCAGCCAGGCGCCCAGGGCCCAGACCGGAATGGTCGCGTCCTTGTTCGACTACTACGCCGAGCTCATCGCCGCCTTCGAGTTCGAGCGCCAGGTGATCGTCGGCGATCGCGCAGGTCTGGTGACGAACGAACCCGTCGGGGTGGTCGCGGCGATCATCCCCTGGAACGCCCCGGTCACCCTGGCCTCCTGGAAGACCGCGCCAGCCCTGGCCGCAGGGTGCACCGTGGTGATCAAGCCCCCGCCCGAGGCTCCGCTGAGCACCTTCATCCTGGCGGAGGCCCTGGAGGAGGCGGGCGTTCCGCGGGGTGCGGTCAGCGTGGTGCCGGGCGGCCGCGAGGTCGGCGAGCACCTGGTAACGCATCCCGGCACCGACAAGGTCGCGTTCACCGGGTCGACGGCGGCCGGCAAGCGGATCATGAGCCTCTGCGGCGGCCAGGTAAAGCGGGTCTCCCTCGAGCTGGGCGGGAAGTCGGCGGCCATCGTCCTCGACGACGCCGACGTGACCGGAGTCGTCCCGGCGCTCGTGGGCGGGGCCATGCATCTCTCCGGGCAGGTCTGCGGCGCCCACACCCGGGTCCTGCTGCCCCGGTCGCGGTACGCAGAGGCGGTCGAGGCGGCCGCGGCCGCGGCGTCGGCCGTGCCGGTCGGCGATCCCCACGACCCGTCGACCGTGGTCGGGCCACTGGTCGCCGAGCGCCAGCGCGACCGGGTCGAGGGCTACATCGCCCTGGCCGTGGAGGCCGGCGCCCGTCTGGCCGCCGGTGGTGCCCGGCCCGCCCATCTGAAGAAGGGCTGGTACGTCGCGCCGACGATCCCGGCCGACGTGGACAATGCCATGCGGGTCGCCCGGGAAGAGATCTTCGGGCCGGTCCTCTGCCTCATCCCCTGCGACGACGAGGACGACGCCGTCCGCATCGCCAACGACTCGCCGTACGGCCTCGCCGGCGGGGTGTGGACGGGCGATCCGGCCCGGGGGCTGCGTGTCGCCCGGCGCCTGCGCACGGGGAGCATCGCGATCAACGGCACCTACCCGCCGTTCCCGCACGTGCCGTTCGGCGGGTTCAGGGAGTCCGGCCTGGGCCGCGAGCTCGGCCCGGAGGGGCTCCAGAGCTTCCTTGAGCCCCGGAGCATCGGCCTTCCCGCGCCCCTCGGCTTGATTGGAAACAGACTGTGACGCAGGCGTCCTGCTTTGCTGGTCCGCTCTTGGAGGAGCCGTTCGTTCCGGCCACGCTCGAGCTTGTCCGTCGCTGCCCCGCCCGGCCCGGGTACATCGAACTGTGCTTCACGACGCCCGAGGGCTCGTGGAAGTGGTGCTTTCCAGAGCCGTCTCGTCGCCGGAAGCAACCCGCCGCTCCTGTCGCACTGACGATCGGACCGTACGGCGTACAGGCTCACCTGGTGCGCGATGGTGGGCTCGGGCCTGCTCTGCAGAGTTCCTCGGCCTTGCCGATGATCCTGGCCGGGGCGGACGTCCATGTTGCGCGCAAGCTGATCTGCGCAGGCTTCAATCGATGAGCTCGTAGAGCGTGACCACGGGCGGCGGGTCCGTCTGCAGCACGTCGCTCATGTGCGCCTGGCCGGCCGCGGAGCGGCTGCGGAGTTCCTCGACGGGGTCGGTGAGGTTTTCGGCGTCGATCTCGTAGATCGCGACATACGAGTGCGTCGACGGGTCCGCCGCGGCGGCTCCCCCGGGGTGCAGCTTGTAGCGGCGGGCGGCGACGAATCCCGGCACGGCACGGATCTCGGGCAGGTGCGTCTTGCTGTACCACTCGTTGTACTCGTCCTCCCGCGCGGGATCGGACGGACGGGACTGCACGACCATGATGCCCTTCGGCACGGTCCACCTCCTGGGTGTCGGTCGCTCACCTGGTTACCGATTCCTGCCGCCGAAGCTCGGCGACGTGCTCCCGCCACGCGGCCACGGCCGTCTCCTTGATCGGGCCGTAGCCCTTGATCGACAGGGCGGAAGCGGCGATGCGCACGAGCGTGTCGTACGGCGCGGCAGACGACGGCGCCGTGGTCTCGTCGATCAGCTGCTCGTACTCGGTGATGACGGCCCGCTCGGCGCGCCGGTCCCGATCCCATCCGAAGACGTCGAACGGCGTTCCCCGCAGCCGCTTCATGCGGCGAAGCGCGCGGAACGCGAGCTCGTACGGCTTGGCCATCGGCAGCTTCTTCTTCAGTCCCAGGCGGCGCAGCACGGGCGGGTGGAGGTGGTACGTCACCGAGTACGGGCCCTCGATCCCGAGGTCGCGCGCGACCCGGTCGTAATCGATCTTGAGGTGGAGGCGGGCCACCTCGTACTCGTCCTTGTAGGTGAGGATCTTGAACCACGACTCGGCGACCGCCCGGGTCAGCGCCCAGTCGTGGTCGGCGTCGTCGCGTGCCGCCACCCGCTGCACGAGGTCGAGGAACTGCCCAGCCCGCCGCGCGTTCTGGAAGTCGACCGCCTGCGCGGCACGCCGGGCCAGGAGGCCCTGGAGCGCGGCCGGCAGGTTCCGCCGCTCGACCAGCCCGGCCGCCGTGGCCAGAGCACCGGGCGAAGGGTCGAAGATGCTTCCCGGGCTGGCACCGAGAGCTGCCTCGACGGCCGCCGGCTCGTGCACCGCCCAGCGGCCCCACTCGAACGCTTCGCGGTTGTCGGCGGCGGCCCTGCCCTGCTGCTGCATCGCGCGCTCGATGTCGCCCAGCCCGACCGGCAGGCCGCCGAGCTGGAACGCCGCGCCGAGCAGGACCACGTTCGCGAGCAGGTGATCGGCGAAGACGCCCTCGGCGATGCGCCCGGCGTCAACGAACATGACGCGGCCCGCGCCGACTCGCTGCGTGATCGCCTGTTCGAGGGTCGAGACGTCGGGCGGCGCGAGGTCGCTCTGCAGCATGGCCGCGGTGGGCGTGAAGTGGCGGTCGATGACGGCGATCGTGCGCCCGGGGCGGACCTTCGCGAGGTGGCTCGCGCCAGCGGCCTGCAGGATGTCGCCGGACAGGTACAGGTCGGCGCCGCCGGCGCTCACGGTCGCGGAGCCGAGGGCGCTCCTGGCCTCGGCCAGGTGGAGGTGCGACACGACCGCGCCTGCCTTCTGGGAGAGCCCCGTCTGGTCCAGGCCGCCGGTCACGAGTCCCGCGGCCTGCGCCGCGGACGCGATGATGCGGTTCGCGGTGACGACGCCGGTGCCGCCGATTCCCGTGAAGTAGATGTCATAACGCCCGTCGACCGACGGTGCCGAAGGAGCAGGCAGCGAGCCCGGCGGCAGTGCTGGCCGGGGGCGTCGCCCCCCCGGGCCGCCGCCGCGCGCCCGCGACTTGCGCCTCCCGCGCCGCTTCGGCGCGACCGTCACGAACGACGGGCAGTCGCCTTCGAGACAGGTGTAGTCGCGGTTGCAGGACGGGTCGTGGATCTGCCGCTTCTCGCCGAACTCCGTCTCGTGCGGCAGCACCGAGAGGCAGTTGCTCTTCGCGCTGCAGTCGCCGCACCCCTCGCACACGGCTTCGTTGATGATCACCCGGTGCGGCGGCTCCGCCTGCAGGCCGCGCTTGCGCAGCCGGCGAGCCTCCGCCGCGCACTGCTGGTCGTAGATGATCACTGTTACCCCCGTGACGCGCTGGAGCTCGGTTTGCACCTCGGGCAGCCGGTCGCGCCCCAGCACCTCGGTCCCCGCGGCCCACCGCGCCCTGCGGCCGTAGTGCTTCGGGTCCTCGGCGCAGACGACGATCTTCCGGACGCCCTCCGCTTCGAGCGCCCGCGTCATCGAGGGGACGCCCATCAGCCCCGTGACGTCCTGGCCGCCGGTCATGGCCACGGCCGCGTTATAGAGGATCTTGAACGTGATATCGACGCCGGCGGCGACGCTCGCCCGGATAGCGAGCGTCCCGGAATGGCTGAGGGTGCCGTCGCCCAGGTTCTGGATGACATGCGGCTGCGCGACGAACGGCGACAGGCCGATCCACGGGACGCCCTCGGCGCCCATGGGCGGCGGCGGGAGGCTCTGCATGCCCTGGTGCCGCGCCTCGAAGTACATGATCCCGTGGCAGCCGACGCCGCCGCCGACCAGCGCGCCCGCCGGGACGACGGTGGACCGGTTATGCGGGCACCCGCTGCAGAACCCCGGCGGCCGAGCCGGGAGCTGGAGCAGCGGCAACCCGGTTCCCGGTGCCTTGACTCGGCGGGGGGCGAGCGCGGGCAGGACCCGGGTGAGGATCGCGGCCACCGCGGCCGGGTCCAGCTCGCCGACCGACGACGCGAGGACCTGCCCGGCCCGGTCACGCTTGCCGAGCACGGGGACGCGGCTTCCGGCCTCGTGCAGGATGGCGCGCAGCTGCCGCTCGACGAACGGCCGCTTCTCCTCGATGACGACGAGCTCGTCGACAGAGGCGGCGAACTCACCGACCGTGCCCTCCACCAGGGGGTAGGTCATGCCGAGCTTCAGGATCCTGATGCCGGCGCCGGCCAGCCCGTCAGGACCGACCCCGAGGTCGGCGAGGGCCTGCACCACGTCGAAGTACGTCTTGCCCGCGCAGACCACGCCGAGGCGCGCGCCGGGCGCCGCGCCCATGACGCGATCGAGCCCGTTGTGCCGCGCGTAGGCCCGGGCGGCGCGGAGCCGGCGGTCCACCACCAGCGCCTCCTGGTCGGGCACGGCGTGGGGACCGATCGTCGCGAGCGGCTGGTGGCGCCACGGCCGGCCGTCGATGATGACGTCGCCGGGATCACTCGGGGAGTGACCGCGGGGATCGAGGTCGACGGTGCCGATGCCGTCGGCGACGGCGGTGACGATCTTCAGCCCGACCCACGATCCCGCGTACCTCGAGAGCCGGAAGGCGTGTACCCCCAGGTCGAGCACGTCCTGCTGATCCCCGGGGAACAGCACGGGAACGCACGCGTCCTCGAAGGTGTACTGGCTGTCACAGGCCAGCGTGGACGACTTCGACGCCGGGTCGTCACCGCAGAACATCACGACGCCGCCGTTAGGGCCCGCTCCCATCGCGTTCGCGTGCCTCAGCGAGTCCCCGCAGCGATCGAGCCCGGGCCCCTTCCCGTACCAGGCGCCGGCGACGCCGTCGACGCCCTCGTAACCGAGGACGGCTCCCATCTGGCTGCCCCAGACGGTCGCGGCGGCCAGTTCCTCGTTCAGCCCCGGACGGTGGATGATCCGGTGCGCGGCGAGGACGTCGCTCATGTGCTCCAGGGCCAGGTCGAAGCCGCCCAGCGGCGACCCAGGGTATCCGGAGACCATCGTGGCCGTGGTCAGGCCGTCCCGCTCGTCAAGCTGCTGCCGGAGGATGAGCAGGCGCGCGAGCGTGTCGACCCCGGACAGGATCGTCCCCGCCCGGACCCGCTGGGTGTCGGTCACCGACAGGTCGTGGATGTCGGTCACGGGTAGATCTCTGGGTTGACGTACGCGAACTGGCCGTCCTTGATGACCGCCCGCCGCAGCTGGGGCTGCTGCAGGACGGTCACGTCCGCGGTGGGATCGCCGTCGACGACCAGAAGGTCGGCCAGGAAGCCCTCGCGGACCTGCCCGGTGTCGAGGCCGGCGGCCGGTCCCAGGTTGCGGGTAGCGGTGTGGATCGCCTCCACCGGCGTCATGCCCCCAAGCTCGACGTACCGCTGCAGTTCCGCGGCGTAGGTGCCGTGGTGCGTCCACTGGTGACCGAAGTCGCCGCCGGCGACGATCCGGATGCCGGACGCCCTCAGCCTGCGCAGCCCGTCGACCTGGGCCCGGAACTCGTCGCGATACCCCGATGCGTCGATCTGCTCCGGCGTGATGCCCCATTGCTCGGCGTGACCGCTCACCATCGCATGCAGGTAGTGCAGGCCGGGGCACACCCAGACGTCGTCGCGCCGGGCCTCGAGCGCCTTCAGCGCATCGTCGTCGAGGAAGCACGCGTGATGGATGATCCGCACGCCGGTGCGCGCGGCCATGGCCACGCTCGCCGATCCGCGGGCGTGGGTCGTGATGAACGCGCCGTGCCGGCCGGCCTCCTCGACGGCGGCGAGCAGCATCTCGTCGTTCATGTACACGTCATCGGACGGGTACTGGGGCACGACGCCGTCGCCGGAGATGAACAGCTTGAGCGCGCGCACGCCCGTGTCGCACTGGCGGGCGACGATCTCGCGCAGTTCCCCGGCGTCCGCGGCGACCTCCATCAGGCCGCCGTCCGCCCCGAGCCCGCCCGTCTCCGCGATCATCGCGCCGCTGGGGACGATGCGCGGGCCCGGAATCAGTCCGCGGTCGATCGCGTCCAGCGCGAGCAGGTCGTCGAGCGGCTGGGTCACCCCCGCGCCGATGATGAGCGTGTAGCCGCTCTCCAGGAACGTCCTCGTCACGGCGGCCACGTCGAGCATGTGCCTCCCCGGCGGCGTCGCCGCCACGCCAGCATGGTCGAACACGAAGTCCAGCGGCCAGCTGATGTGCGTGTGCGCGTCGCCGAGGCCGGGCAGCAGGGTGGCCCCGCGCAGGTCGGCGACCCGCGCCGAAGCCGGGTCGACGTCCAGTCGGCCCGTCGCGACCCTGGCGATGCGGTTCCCCTCGATCAGGACGTCACCGTCGAGCGGCTTCTCGGCCGGATCGCCGGAGCAGGTGAGGATGCGCGCGTTCGTCAGGAGCATCCGCTCGGCCATGATGCGGCCTCCCTAGTTGAGCAAGTACTTACTCCACCATAATCGGCGAGCCCGGGGCAGGGGACCCCCCTTCGCGGGCCGAGGGCAGGGGACCCGCTCGCCGCCGCGCTGCGCTGACTTTACCCGCGCGCCGCAGGCGGCGGGCTGTGGGTCAGGCCCAGCCAGCCCGACGCGGCTGCTGCTCAGTCGAGGTGATAGACGCGCGAAGCGTTGTCGTGCAGCACCTTGCGCATCACCGGCTCGCCGACGATCTCGGTGTCGCGGCGGATCACCTCGGCGGGCGCCGGGGCGTAGCCGGGCGGCCCGGGGTGCAGGCTGGTGGGGTGCGGAAAGTCGGTCTCGAACATGACGCTGTCCTGGTACTTCGGCAGGAGCTCCAGCGCTTCCTTCTCGAACCAGAACGTTGAGTAGACCTGCCGGCGGAAGTAGTCGCTCGGCATGAGCCGGTCGGGGTACCGCTGGTGCGCCCCGGTGCCCATCCACTGCCAGTCGAGGCTCTCCAGCACGAAAGGGATGTAGCCGAAGCCGCTCTCCACGCAGACGAAGTTCAGGCGGGGGAACCGGTCACAGACACCGCTGGTCAGCAGCCTGCCGAGGGTCCGCGCATTCCCCACGAACGTCATCGCCGAGCGCCCGGTGTGGAACGCGGGATCGTAGTTGTCGCGGTTCATCGCCTCATCGATCTCTTCGGCGGTGTTGCCCACCCCGACGTGGAAGTTCACCGACATGCCGAGATCCTGCGCGAGGGCGTACAGCGTGTCCCAGTGCGGGTCGGCGAAGTCCGGCAAGCCGTGCTTGTCGAGCGTCGCGGCCCACAGCATGCCCCGATGACCCATCTCGTGGCAGCGGCGCAGCTCCTTGACCGACTCATCGAGATCCCAGAACGGGAGCATCGCCATGCGGATGAAGCGCTCCGGCGCCACCGAGGCGAATTCGGACTGGTAGTCGTTATACGTGCGCACGCAGGCCAGCTTCAGCGCATCGTCGGCCAGCGCCATGAAGGCGTGGCCCTCGAAGGCGATCACGTTCGGGTAGAGCACCTGCGCGTAGATGCCGCTGGCGTCCATGTACGCGACCCGGGCGCTCGCGTCGTAGCAGGCGGCGTCCGCCTCATCCAGCGTGGGCGGGCACGACGGGGGAAACTCGTGCCATCCCGCCATGCTGTAGTTGCCCACCAGGCTGCACCAGCGGTCGCCGATGCGCCACCGCCACTTGCCGGTGGCTTCGTCAAGCTGAACGCGCGGCGCCTGGTCCCGGAAGCGCTCCGGGATGCGAGCGGTCCACAGATCGGCCGGCTCGGTGAGATGAGTGTCGGCGTCGACGACACGGATGGCTGTCTGCTCCTGCGTGACACTCATGGTGTCCCTCCTGTCTGCGGCAACGATCTCGCCCGTCGAAGCGCCGCGCTGGCAGCCTTCACGAAATATGCTAACTAAGCGCTCACTTTCAGCCTAACGAACGGGTAGCTTGTGCGCCATGGGAACATCCCACCCGCAGCCGTCCTTCGAGCCGGCGGAAACCTTGCCGCGCGCCATCAGGACGTGGGCCGAACGCGAGCCCGACCGGCCGTTTCTCCGGGACGTGGGCGGAGCGAGCCGCAGCTACGGGCAGTTCCATGAGGCCGCCCTGCGGTGGGCCGACGCCTTCCGGCAGGCCGGGATCCGGCCGGGCGACAACGTCCCGGCCATGGTCCGGACGTCCATCTCGGCGCAGGAGCACTGGCATGGCCTGAGCTGGCTGCGCGCCGTCCAGACGGGCGTGAACACCGGCTTCCGCGGACAGTCCCTCGAGTACATTCTGGCCAACTCTCAGGCAAAGCGCATGATCTGCGCCGCCGAGTTCCTCGACCGGGTCGCCGAGGTCGCGCCGCACGTCGGGCTGGAGCTCGTCATCGTCTCGGACTCTGAGGCCGCCGATCTTCCCGCGGGCTTCCCCTTGCCCCTGGTGGCGGCGTCGGAGCTGTGGGACGCGGCCGAGCCGGCGACCGGCCTCGCCGTGCCGCAGCGGCACGAGATCGCCTGCATCAGCTACACGTCCGGCACGACCGGGGCGTCCAAGGGCGTGCTCGTCCCCTGGGGACGGCTGTGGCCCAACGAGCTGTGGATCGACATGACCGGCGACGACGTCTACTACTGCCCCTTCCCGGTCTTCCACCTGTCGGGGATGCTGCCGCTGGCCTGGCTCGGCTTCCCGGGCGGGCAGGTGGTGCTGCGCGAGGGGTTCTCCACCACCCGGTACTGGGACGACGTCCGCACGTTCGGGTGCACGGCGGCGGCGCTCATCCCGGCGATGATGAACTGGCTGCTGGACCAGCCCGAGCAGCCGGACGATCTGCACAACCCGCTGCGGTGCGTCGCCGGCGCGCCGGTCGTGCCGCGGGTCGAAATCTTCAAGGCGCGGTTCGGCGTCACCATGCGGACGACGTTCGGGAACACCGAGGCCGGCACGCCGCTGGTCGCGGGCCCGGACGTGTCCGCCGACCCGGCTTCGACCGGCAAGTGGGTGACGCCCGGCTATCAGGTCCGCCTGGTGGACGAGAACGACTACGAGGTTCCCGACGGTCAGGTCGGCGAGTTGCTGGTTCGGACGACCGAGCCGTGGCGCATGCTGGCCGGCTACTTCAACATGCCGGACAAGACCGCGCAGGCGTGGCGCAACGGGTGGTTCCACACCGGCGACGGGGTGGTCCGGGACTCCAGCGGCAGGTACCACTTCGTCGACCGGATCAAGGACTCGATGCGCCGGCGGGGCGAGAACATCTCGTCCATGGAGGTCGAGGCGTACGTCAACGAGCACGATGCCGTGTCGGAGTCGGCCGCCATCGGTGTTCCCTCCTCCTACGGCGAGGACGAGGTCAAGGTCTGCGTGATCCTTCACCCGGGGCGGCACGTGACGCACGCCGAGGTGCACGAGTTCCTGGCGGCCCGGATGCCGGCCTTCATGGTGCCGCGCTACATCGAGTTCCTGGACAACCCGGAACGCACGGAGGCCATGAAGCGCATCAAGAAGGAGCCGCTCCGGGCCGACCCGCTCAACGAGCGGACGTGGGACGCGCAGCCTGACAATCACGGCGGCTCGCTGCCGACCACCCACATCGCCACGCAGTTGGAGTAGCCGCCGGCGGCGTGTCCCAGGGCCAGCCGGGCACCATCCAGCTGGTGCTCGCCCGCGGCCCCGCGCACCTGCATCGCCGCCTCGGCGAACCGCACCAGGCCCGCCGCGCCGATCGGGTTCGCACCGAGCAGCCCACCTGACGGGTTGACGGGCAGGCGGCCAGTCATCGTCGTCGCGCCGGAGTCGATGAGCCGCCAGCCGGCGCCGGACTCGGCCAAGCCCAGATTCTCCAGCAGGACCGGCTCCATCCAGCTGTAGGGCACGAACAGCTCGGCGACGTCGAGCTCCCGCACCGGGTCGCAGAGGCCAGCCTGGCGGTACACGGCCATCGCGCAGTCCCGTCCGGCCCGGGGATCGACGTTGTCGTGCCAGGGCGAGACCGGCGGCTCATTGCGGACCGCGCAGCCATGCACCCAGGCGGGGCGGGCCGGAGAGGCCGGGCTCGGGTAGCGGGCCGCGGTCGCCTCATCTGCCAGCACCATCGCGCAGGCGCCGTCCGACGACGGCGAGGAGTGCAGGAATCTGATCGGGTCCCACAGCATTTTCGATGTCGCGATCGCCTCGAGCGTGATGTCGGCCCGGCGGACCTGCGCGTACGGATTCCGGATCGCGTTCTGACGCTCTTTGAGCGCCGCCCGGTCACCGATATCCGGCGGTGCGCCGGAGCGGGAGATGTACTCGCGGCACAGCGCGCCGAACAGGCTTCCCGTGCCGCCATGCCATCGCGCCTCGAACGGGACTCGCTGCAGGGTCGAGCCGGCGGCCTTGGCCTCGGACTGCTTCTCGAAACTCACCACGAGCACCCGGGCGTGCCGGCCGGCGGCGATGAGGCTGACGCCGAAGGAGGCGGCGACGCCCCCGGCGTTGCCGGAGGTGTAGGCACGGTGGATCGGCTTGCCGACCGCGCCCAGTGCGTCAGCCAGGTAAAGCTCTGGCGACATGACGCCTTCGAGCATGTCCGGTGCCTTGCCCAGCACGACCGCGCCGATATCGCGCCAGTCGGCATCGGCATCCGTCATCGCGCGCTGGACGGCCTCCCGGACGAGCCCGGCCAGCGACACGTCACGGCGGGCGGCAGCGTGCTTGGTCTGGCCGATGCCCACCACTGCACAGCGGTTCGTCACAGGTCGCGCTCCAGAACGCATAGGAGATTCTGCTGCAGGCACGGCCCGTTCGTGGCGTGGCCCACGGCCCGATGCGCCTCGCCCCGCGACACCGTGCTCGCCGCGGCACCAATCCGTATCAATCCGGAAACTCCCAGCGGGTCGGCCGGGAGCACGCCGCCTGAGGGATTGACCGCGCCGACGTGGCTGGCGCCGATGGCGCCGGTGACGACGAGCTCCTGATGGCTGTACGGTGCATGGACCTCGAGGACGTCGATCGCAGAGCCCCGCAGTCCCAGGTGCGCCGCGGCCGCTTCGGTCGACGCGGACCTGGTGAGATCGCGCGCGCCGAGCGCGCTGGTCTCGACCCTGTGGTCCAGGCCGGCGATCCAGGCCGGGCGCTCGAGCGCCCTGGACGCCGCCGCGTCCGCCGCGAGAACCAGCGCCGCGCTGCCCGCGCAGGCGGTCGTCGAGCAGTCCGGCTCCCGCAGCGGCGACGCGATATAGGGCTGGGCGAGCACGGAGTCGACCGTCAGGCCGGGCCGGCGGGCGCTCACCACGCTCGCGAAGTCGCGTTCGGCATAACGACCGCCATCGATGAGGGCACGCGCCTGCAGCGCTGCGACCTCATGGCTGCGCGGGGCGAGCGGCGCGACCAGGTACGGGTCGAGCTGCAGCGTGAGAACCCTCGCCAGGTCGCGGGCGAGCGGCCGGCTGTACGCGCACACCAGCGCGACGTCCGCCTCGCCGGCCAGGAGCCGGACCCACGCCTCATAGAGTGCGAACGCGCCCTCCCCCTCCAGATGCGAATGGGTCACCGGGGGCCAGCACGGCAGGACGTCGAAGACCTCCATCATTGACCCGACGATGCCGCTGCCGAACTCCGAGCTCGCCGTGCAGACGACGCCGATGTCGCTGCGGGACAGCCCGCTGGCCGCCACCGCCTCGTCGATGACCGGGCCGAGCAGCTCCGCGTCGCTGGAGCCGTCGTCGTAGTGCCGGACCTGACTCGCGAACCCGACGACCGCGACTCCCCGCCCGCCTCCCCATTCCCCCTTCACGGCGCCGCCGGAGCAAAGTGCCGGATGCTCTCCCAGGTGGGCGCGAGCTCGTCATCGGCGACCCACACGGCCTGGATCCGCTGCCCGACCACAATGTCGTCGACGGACATATCGCCGAGAAGGTGAGCGAACGGTACGTCCGCCCCGTCCAGTTGTATCCAGGCCCAGGCGAACGGCGGAGGGGTGCGCGCCCCGGCGACCGGCACGTGGACGACGGTGTAGGAGACAATCGTGCCGCGGTCGTCGACGGGGACCGGCGTCATCGGGCCTGCGCCGCACGCCGGGCATCTGACGCGCGGCGGGACGTAGACTTTCGAGCAGGACGGGCAGCGCCCGCCCTCGATACGCCGCTCGCCCAGCGCACGCAGGAAGCCCGACAGGGTGAGGCCCGGCTCATAGGTGTACTCGATCCGCACGTCGGAGAGGACTTCTACCGACGCCGGCTCATCCGCGCCGGCAGGCTGTCCGGCCGGCTGGCCGCGCACGAAGGCCCGGATATCGCAGATGCTGCCGGCCGGTGTCTCGCGCCAGTCGGCGCGTACCCGCATACCGGTGTGCATGTCGCCCTCGTCTCCGGCCTCGACGATGTGCAGCAGCGCGGTGTCGGCGCCGTCAAGCTGGATGAGCGCGAACGCGAACGGCCGGTCACGCCCGTGCTCCGGCCGCGGCGACGCTACCCAGGTCCACGAGCGCACCACACCGCTGTCCCCGACCCGGACGAACTCATCGCTCGCCGTGCCCGCCACCGGGTCATGGTCGACCGGCGGAACGACCACCCGGCCATCGGCGGTGCGACTGCCCCACAGCTCGCCGCGCGCCAGCCCGGCGAGGAATCGTCCGGTGGCGCCGCCGACGCTGCGCCGGTAGGTGAAGTGGACTGCGTGCTCGGCGCGAAGTGGCGCGCTCCGCGGGATCACGCGCTGTCCGCCCGCAGGAGCAGGCACCCGACGTAGGGCAGCGCGCCGACGGACACGACCGCCACCCGCGCCGACTCGACCTGACGTGCGCCGGCCTGACCGCGCAACTGCAAGCACATCTCGTGCAGGAAGCCGAGGCCGTGCAAGCGGCCTGCGGACAACTGGCCGCCGTTGGTGTTGATGGGCAGCTCACCGCCCAGTGAGATCCGGTCCCCGCCCGCCACGAACGCCCCGCTCTCGCCCACCCCGCAGAATCCGAGCGCCTCGAGCCAGAACATCGTCAGGATGCTGAAGCCGTCGTACAGGCCCGCGACGTCGACATCGCCCGGGAGCAGGTCGGTGCGCTTCCACATCTGCTGGGCCGCTCGCCGTCCCGGTAGCAGGTCGGCGTGCTGCGCGTACTGCGACCGCAGTGGCGGTGCGACGCCCGTCGCCTCGATGCGCACGACCGGGCCCGGCGCATCGGCCGCGTACCCGGCATGGGACAAGACGATCGCCGTCGACCCGTCGCAGTGCACGTCGCAGTCATAGAGGCAGAGCGGATCGGCGATCATGCGGGCCGAAAGGTAGTCGTCCAGCGTGAGTGGCTCACGGAAGAGGGCGTGCGGATTCAGCCCGGCGTGCTTGCGGGCCGTCAACGCGATCTGCGCCAGCTGCTCCCGCGAGGTGCCGTACTCGTGAAAGTGCCGACGAGCGAGCAGCGCGTAGCCCAGCGGAGCCGGCCCGCCGCCGAACGCCGTGATCCACGGGCTCGTCCCGCTTACCGGACGCTGGTCCATAGCCCGGGCCTGATCGCGGACGGAACCCTCGGTGACCGTCCGGAAGACGACGACGTGGCGAGTCAGGCCAGCGCTGATCGCCAGGCTGCCGCTGACCACCGGGCCCAGCTGCGCGGGGCCTTCGAAGTTGCCCATCATGAAATCGACGTCGAGACCCAGGGCGTCGTAGACGTCTGCGAGCGACGGGCCGCCGAACCCCGGCCCGACCGACGTTCCGCCTCCGGGATAGGCCGCCAGCCCCCCGATCTCGTCGAGGGACAGCCCGGCGTCGGCCACCGCCGCCGTGATCGCGTCCAGGGTGAGGGCGAGCGCAGAGCGCCCGAGGCGGCGTCCGATCGACGATTGCCCGACTCCCGAAATGATGACGTCGTCCTCGAATTTACCTGCCATGCTCTTATTCGGCTGCGAGCTTCTCCATCATCCCGGGCAGCATATCTGAATCGCGCGCCATCGGGATGTAATCCGGCGGCATTTCACCTTTGCGTACGTCCGCCTCGAGTATCTCGCCGTTCGGACCTTCGTACAGGAGCGTGTACGCGGCCTCGAGCCTGCTGAAGAACTCGATGGTGGTGCAGCCCTCCGGACCGGCGGTATGCGGCCCGTAGAGCGTGCCCGGATCGGCCGTGAATACGTCGCCCACTTTCGCGATTCGGCCGTCGCCGAGCTCGAGAGAGCCCTGGATGACGACCTCGAAGCGATAACACGGGTGACCGTGCCGGAACAGCCGGTAGCCCGGGGGCATCGGAAGGAAATGCGCAGCCGGCGAGGAAAACCGGTCGTCGTCGTTCGCGCTCAGAATCCAGGTGGCCGAGGCGTAAGCGTTCATGCCTGCCTCGGCGAGCCGGTCGACGTACCACTTCGGATAGCTCGCGGGAAGGGTCCCGAAGGGATAGAACTCCATGGCAGCTCCCAACGCTCCGGACAAGCAAGCGAACACTCACAAAGTACGGTACCGCATCCACGTGACGACCAGAAGATGCTAACATGTGAGTACTTACTCTCATTACCTCACCCGGTTCCGTGCCGGTGTCGCCGGCAGGTCTCCCGCTCTCTCCCAGCTCAGCAGGAGGTGCTGATCGCCATGCGTTTCGTGCTCATCCACGGGGGCTTTCACGGAGCCTGGTGCTGGAGCCGCACCGTCTCGGAGTTGCAGCGGCTCGGTCACGAGGCCATCGCCGTCGACCTGCCGGGCCACGGGGAAAGGCGTGACGAGCGGTCCACGCTCGCCGACCGTCGCGACGCGATCGTCTCCGTCCTGCGGCCGGGCGACGTCCTCGTCGGGCACTCCGGGGGCGGCTACGACATCACGCTCGCCGCCGATGCCGCACCTCATCTGGTGAGCCACATGGTGTACCTCGCGGCGGGATTGCCGCTCGAAGGCCGGACGGTCCTGGAGGCCACCGGGGGCGCCACGACGCAAAGCGAGGGCGGCGGAGCGGAAGTAACCCAGCTCATGACGGACGAGACCGGGATGCTGCGATTCATCCGGCCCGATGCCCGCGGGAGGATGGAGTGCTTCGACTTCGAGGCGGTCCGCGACTTCTTCCACCATGACTGCGACGAGGCGACCGCGAAGTGGGCTTACTCCCGGCTGACGCCCGCGCCCGTGGAGTTCCTGGTGGAGACGGTCTCTCTCGGGACGTTCTGGCAGGCGAATCTGCCGCGGAGCTACATACGATGCCTCCAGGACCGGGCCAAGCCCGTCTCGGCATCGCTCGAGGTCATCGGGCGGCTGGGCGTGAATCCCCTCACGATCGACGGATCCCACTCCCCCTTCCTCAGCCGCCCGCGCGAACTCGCCGCTCTCCTGGTACACGCCACGACCACGGCACCCGTCGGACCGCTGCGCCCTGCCTGAAGCACCTGCTGACCGGCGGGCGCCGAGCCCGCCGGGTAGCCCGGGTCAGCGATCCATCGGCTCGGGTACTCAGGCGTAGTTGATACCGGGCTCGGAATCGAACGAGATCAATATCCTCGAGTCGCGAAGAACCGTGTAGCCGTAGACGACACCTGGCTTCACGTAGGTCATCGTGTTCGCACCGTAGACCGTCTCCTGCGGGCTGCCGTCCTCGGGCGGCTCGGCGAACCGGAAGGCGATTTCGCCCTCGATGAGGAACTCGGTCCGCCCGCTGCGATGCTGATGCATCGGTATCTCCGCGCCGGCCGGCCGCTCGCTGTAGTAGACCCAGGGCCCGTCCTCGCCGCCGAGGAACCGCGTCGTCCCGATCCCGACGCTGTCGGCGTCGCCGCGCCTCTCCAAGCCCGCTGAGAGCGGCTCGCGATCGGCGACTCGAACTACCTGGTTTTCCACGGCCTATCTCCCGGGAATGCTCGGTAAGCGAGCGAACGCTCACATACCAGCCTACCTCACGGGCAGGCCGGCGTCGAGCAGGGCCGGCCGGCCGGAGCCAGGTCAGGTTATTGCAAGTGAGCGCTTATTCTTCTAGTGTCCTAGCGTGGGAGCGTCCCCTGTTGCAGAGGAGGCCGGCATGGCGCGCTTGGACGGCAAGGTCGCAATCGTCACCGGGGCCGGGATCGGGCAGGGGAGATCCACCGCGCTGCGCCTGGCGCGTGAGGGCGCCAAGGTCATCGCCGCGGACGTGAGCGGGGCCGAGAAGGACACCGCGGCCGAGCGGCCGGACGTGATCACGGCCGTGCACGCCGACGTGACTCAGTCCGCCGACGTGGCGGCGCTCGTCGCCGAAGCGACCGATCGTCACGGACGACTCGACATCCTGTGCAACGTCGTCGGCATCGCCGGCATTGCCCAGGCCGCGATCCCCGACATCGTCGAGGCAGAGTACGACCAGCTCATGGACATCAATCTCAAGAGCGTCTTTCTCGGCATGAAGTATGCGATACCCGCCATGGTCGAAAGCGGCGGAGGCTCGATCATCAACTGGTCGTCGGTGGGCGGGCTGGTGTCCTCCGAGCACACCGGCGCATACGGCGCGTCCAAGGCCGGCATCCTGTCCATGACCCGCACCGCGGCTCGCGAGTGGGGCAAGGCCAGCATCCGGGTGAACGCGATCTGCCCCGGGTTCATCTACCCGACCGGAATGACCCTCATGGGCGAGCAGAAGTTCCCCGAGGCGGTCAAGAGCGCATCGTCGAAGTCTGCACTCAACCGGGCCGGCCACCCCGACGAAGTGGCGGCCGTCGCGGCGTTCCTCGCTTCCGACGACGCGTCCTACATGACCGGCTCCTACCTCGTCGTCGACGGCGGCTGGACCGCCGGCGGCTGAGCAGCCGGCTACCGGCGAAGAAGCCCGCCGTGACAGCGACCCAGGTCCTGCGCTTTGCCCGGCTCCCGGTCACGCCGTGAGGGCCCCGGGTCCGACGGTGGGCCTGATGCTCGCCACCGTGGCCGACACCGATACCGGGCTGATCGCACCGGACCGCGTCGTGGCCGCGGCCCGGCGCGCAGAGGCCACCGGATTCGACGGCGTCTACCTGGGCGATCATCTGCTCCACCCGCACCCGATGCTCGAGTCGGTCGTCACCCTGTCGGTGGTCGCCACCGTCACCGAGCGCATCTCGCTCGGTCCGTGCGTGATGCTGTTCGGACTGCGCCATCCGGTCATCCTGGCCAAGCAGCTAGGTACCCTGGCCGCCTTCGCTGCGGGGCGGCTGCGCGTCGGCGTGGGCGTGGGCGGTGAGTACCCGCCCGAGTTCGAGGCGGTCGCGGTTGCGCTGACCGAGCGGGGCAACCGCATGGAGTCGGTCCTGCGCAGCGTCCGCTCGCTGCTGTCGGAGGGCCTGGAGCGCCCTGATGTGACGATCGCCCCCGGTGCTCCCGGCCTACCCTTCCTGCTGGCGGGCTGGAAGAAGGTCTCGCTGCGCCGCGCGGCCGCGCTGGGGGACGGCTGGATCGGCTACCTGCTCGCGCCGGACTCGTTCCGCCGGCGTCGCGACTTCCTGCTCGAATGCCGCGCCGAACTCGGACGGGCTGACGAGCCCTTTCCGACCGGGATGCTCGTCCCGGTCCACGTCGCCTCCTCGGCCGGCGCGCACGCGGAGGCGGCCGTCGCCTGGGGCAAGCTGACCAAGGCACCGGCGCGGCTGCCCGACCGGCTCTTCGCGGCCGGCTCGCCCGACGAGGTCGTGGAGCAGCTGCACCGTTACTGGGAAGCCGGCTGCACCGAGTTCATGCTGGGGCCCACCGATCAGGGGCGTGGCTACCTGGACCAGGTCGAGCTCATCGCGACCGAGATCCTCCCCCGGATCAAGGAATTCTCGTGACGGGCTGCCCAGGATTGGTCGCGACAGTGAACGCTCACTCCCGGTAGAATGCGCCAAAGGGCACGTCCGATTCCCGGAGGATTCGGCATGGACCGTAGGCAACATGACATCAACTTCTTCGACCCGGCCGTGATCGCCGACCCGTGGCCGCACTACGAAGACGTGCGCGCTGTCGGCCGGGTGGTGTGGAACGAGCTCATCCCCGGCTGGATGGTCGCCGGGTTCCAGGACTGCTGGGAGGTCCTGACCGACGACGGCGATCGGTTCGCCGAGATGCCCAGCAACCCGGAGATCTTGCCGTGGTTCGAGGCGCCGACGATGATCTCGACCGACGGTGCCGATCACCAGCGGCTGCGGGCCTGCCTGGCGCCCCTGTTCACCCGCCGCGCGATCGCGCACTGGGAGAGCCGCGTCGAAACGGTTTCCGAGCAGTTGCTCGCCCCCCTGGCGACCGGTGACCAGACCTTCGACCTCATCGCCGACTTCACGATGGTCCCGACGATCATCGTCGCCGAGATGCTGGGTGTGCCCGAGGAGCGCCACGGCGACTTCCGGCGCTGGTCCAATGCGATCGTAAGCAACCTGGCGTTCGGTCACGAGGACCCGATCGCGCGGGAAATCCTGCAGAACACGGCCGTCGAGCTCAACCAGTACCTCGCCGAGGAGATCGAGCGGCACCGTCGCGAGCGGCCCGACGACCTGCTTACCGCCATGGTCAAGGCCTCCGACGAAGGCGAGATGAACGGCGACGAGGTGCGCGCCGGCGCGGTGCTGCTGCTCGTGGCCGGCTACGAGACGACAGCCAAGCTGCTGTCGAACGCGCTGGTGGCCTTCGAGCTCAACCCCGAACAGCGCGAGCTGCTGGTGAATAACCTCGACCTGATGCCGGCCGCGATCGAAGAGGTGCTGCGCTGGAGGAGCACGGTGCAGGCGCTGCCCCGCATCGTCGCGAAGGACACCGTGCTGGCCGGCGCCGAGCTTAAGGCGGGTGACATGCTCTACGCGCTGGTCGCCGCCGCCAACCGCGACCCGGCCCGGTGGGGGAACCCCGACGTCTTCGATATCCGCCGCGAACGGCAGGCGCATTTCGGGTTCGGCTACGGGTCGCACCTGTGCCTGGGCGCGCCGCTGGCGCGGCTGGAGGCCAAGGTCGCCCTGCAGCGGCTACTGCAGATCGCGCCGAACTTCCGCCTGCGCGGCATTGACCTCGGCCCCGCGTTCTTCACCCGCGGTCCCGAAAGCGGGTTCCTCGAGGTCGCGGTCAGCGCCTGAGAACCGGCCAAGATCCTCAGATCGCACGTTCGATCTTCGCTAGGCGGATGCGGCCGGGTTCACCTCGTGGGCGAAGCCGTCGATGTCGACACCGTCGCGCCGCGGCTTGTCGGTGTACACCCGGCCCCGCCAGATCTTGCCGTCCTTGACCTGGAGAACGTTCATGTGCGGCACCATGGTCCCGTCCGACATCTCCGTCAGCGCCTCGAGATAGACACGATCACCCACGACCGCCGTCGAGACCACCTCGAAGCGGCTGTGCGGGGTGCGTTCCCAGATCAGTTTCCACTGCCTGGCGTAGGTATCCAGACCGCTCCAGTTGCGGTCCGGACGCATCGGGTGCACAACCTCCACGTCCGGGTGCCAGCAGGACACCAGGGCATCCAGGTCCTTGTCCTGCTGTGCCTTGAGATACCGCGCCAGCAGCTCCTCGGCCTCGCTCACCCGAGCCTCCATTCCAGACGACTTACGCACCCGCGGCGAGCTCGGCGGCCGCCTGGCGGGCGGCTTTGAGGATGCCCTGGTAGCCGGTGCAGCGACACAGGTTGCCCGACAGCGCCTCGCGGATCTCCTCGTCGCTGGGATCGGGGTGGTCACGCAGGTAGGCGGTCAGGCTGACGACGAAGCCAGGCGTGCAGTACCCGCATTGCAGGCCGTGGCAGTCGCGAAACGCCGCCTGGACCGGTGAGAGCTGCCCGTCCGGCTCGGCGATGCCTTCGATCGTGGTGACCTCGGCCCCGTCGGCCTGGACGGCGAACACGAGGCACGAGCGCACGGCCTCGCCGTCGAGCAGCACGGTGCAGGCGCCGCAGACGCCGTGCTCGCAGCCGAGGTGCGTGCCGGTGAGCCGGCAGTGGCTGCGCAGGAAGTCGGCGAGGGTCAACCGCGGCTCGACGATCGCCGGCCGGTCGCGTCCGTTGACCCGTACCGTCACAGATCGCTCAGGCATGTGCTGCCTCCGTCACTGCGGTGGCCCAGGCCCGGGCCACCATCGCCGCCCCCACACGCTTGCGGTACTCCGCGGACCCCTGCAGGTCCGCCGGCACCGATTCCAGCCCGGTCATCGCCAGGCGGCCGATCTCCTCGGCCTCGATCTCGCCCGCCGCCTGACCGACGACGGACTCCTCGGCGCGGCCGGCCCGCTCGGGCTCGGCCCCCAGACCGAGCAGGCCGATCGCGCACCGCGTCACCCGGTCCTGCTCGTCAAGCTGCACAGCCAGCGCGGTGCCGGCGATGGCGAAGTCACCATGCCGTCGCGCGAACTCCTCCACGGCGAAACCGCAGCGTCCGAACCACGCCGGGAAGCTCACCGCGACCAGCAGCTCGTCCGGCTCCATGCTCGTCGTCCACAACCCGTCGAAGAAATCCGCGGCGGCGATGGTCCGCTCGCCGCGGGGCGAACGGACCTGCACGCCTGCACCCAGAGCGAGCGCGACCGCCGGGTACTCGGCCGCCGGGTCGGCATGGGCGAGCGAGCCGCCTACGGTACCCCGGTTGCGGATCTGGAAGTGGCCGACCAGGCGGGTGGCCCGGGTCAGCAACGGCACCCCGGCCGCCGCGTCGGGGCTCGCCTCGACGCTGGCGAACCGGGTGCCCGCGCCGATCCGGATCTGCCCGTCGCGGCGCTCGATCCCCGTCAGCTCGGCGATCCGGCCGATGTCGACGAGGTGATCGAAGGCGGTCAGCCGAAGGGCGAGCATCGGAATCAGGCTCTGGCCGCCGGCCAGCACCTTCGCCGCGTCGCCCAGCTCGCCCAGCAGAGCGACCGCTTCTTCGATGGTCTCGGGCCGGTGATAATCGAATGGCGCCGGCTTCACCGACCACCAGCCTCCTCGATCAGCGCCACGATCCGCGCCGGGCTCACCGGCAGCCGCGTGATCGTGACACCGAACGGGGACAGAGCGTCGGCCACCGCGTTCACGACGGCTGGCGGCGCGCCGATCGCGCCTCCCTCGCCCACGCCCTTGTAACCGCCCGGACCGGGGCTGGGGGTCTCGACGTGCCCGTACTCGATCACCGGCACTTCCGTCGAGGTCGGCAGCAGGTAATCGACGAACGTGGTCGTCAGCGGATTGCCGTCTTCGTCGTAGACCAGGTTCTCCTGCAGCGCCCCGCCGATCCCCTGGACCGTCCCGCCGGCGATCTGCCCCTCGACGACGTTCGGGTTGATCATCGGGCCGCAGTCCTCGCTGACGATGTAACGCAGCAACTGCACCCGGCCCGTGACGATGTCCACCTCACAGGTGCACAGGTGCGTGGCATTGACCCATACGAACGGCGTCGTGTTGGTGTAGCGGGCGCTGACTTCCAGGCCGGCCGGCACGCCGGGGGGCAGCGAGGCCGGCTCGAAGTAGGCCGTGGCCGCGATGTCGGCCAGCGAGACTGCGGCCGCAGGGTCGCCCCGCACGCTGGCCCGGCTGTCGACCAGCTCGATGTCGGCCTCCGAAGCCTCCAGCTTGCGCGCGGCGATGGCCACGATCCTCATCCGCAACGTCGCCGCCGCCTCGCCGATCGCGCCCGCGGTCATGGATCCGCTCCGGCTTCCGGCGGCTCCCGCGCCGAAGCCGGTGACTGCGGTGTCCCCCTGGATCGTCGCGATGTCGTCGACGTGCACCCCGATCGCGTCGGCGGCGAGCTGCACCACAGTGGTCTCGATGCTGTTGCCCGTCGAGCCGCCGGCGATGTAGACGTTCACCTTGCCCGAGGGCTCGACGCGGATGGTCGCCGCCTCGGTGGCGTAGTAGCCGAAGCTGGGCGTCGAGGGTTCGACGTAGGTCGACAGCCCCACGCCGAGATAGCGTCCCGCCGTCCGCGCCTGCGCCTGCTCGCGCCGGAAGCCCTCGTAGTCCAGCATCTCCAGCGCCTGCTCGAAGGTCGCCAGCGGCGCGATGCTGTCGTAGGGCAGGCCGTTCGGGTTGGTGTAGGGAAGCTCGTCCTGCCGCAGCAGGTTGCGACGCCGCAGCTGCATCGGATCGAGGCCGATGCGGCGGGCCGCGATGTCCAGCAGCAGCTCCCGGGCCAGGGTCTCGAACTGCCAGGGGCCCCGATAGGCCGAGCGGCCGACGGTGTTGGTGTAGAACGACTTGGCCGTGAAGCTGGCCTTCGGAACGCGATACGGACCGGGGAACAGCATCCCGACCAGGCCTGCGGTCCCCACCGGCCACGGCGTCGGATAGGCGCCGCAGTCGGAGACGAAGTCGATCGCCGCGGCCAGGATGGCGCCGTCGGCGTCGAACGCCATCCGCAGCGCGCCGTGCTCGTGGCGCGACTGCCCGGCGGAGACCAGGTTCTCGTGCCGGTCCTCGACCCATTTCACCGGCGCACCGACCTTGCGCGCGACCAGCATCAGGCACATCTCGTCACGCTGCACCATGATCTTCTGCCCGAACGCGCCGCCGGTGTCGCGCGTCACGACCCGGATGCGGTGCTCGGGCAGGCCGAGCAGGCGCGAGCAGAACAAGCGGACCTCGTGCGGCGCCTGCGTCGCGGCGTAGATCGTCAGCTCGCCCGTGGCCGGCAGGTAGTCGACGACCAGGCCGCGCCCCTCCATCGGAACCGGGACGTACGCGTTCTGGTAGATCGTCTCGGTCACGACATGGGCCGCCGCGGCGAAGGCACCGTCGAGTGTGGCCATCGGGGCGCCCGCCATCTCCCCGATCAGGTTCGACCCGTGGGATTCGTGGACGAGCGTCGTCGCCTGGTCCGCCCGGGTGTAGTCGGCGACCGCCGGCATTGGCTCGTAATCGACGTCGACCAGCCCGGCAGCATCCTCGGCGAGGTAGCGGCTCTCGGCGATCACCAGCGCAACCGGGTCGCCGACGAAGCGCACCCGGCCTTCGGCCAGGGGCGGCCGCGGGGTTTCCGGACTCTGCCGCCCGATCGAGGTGTGCCACTGCTCCTTGACATCGCCGTTGAGTTCCGCGGCCGTGAAGACGGCGTGCACACCCGGTGCGGCACGGGCGGCCGAGGTGTCGATGCCGCGGATCTCGGCGTGGGCGACGGGGCTGCGCACGAAGCAGGCGTGCAGCATCCCGGGCAGGTCGATGTCATCGACGTAGGTGCCGTGCCCGGTCAGCAGCCGGGCATCCTCCACCCGGTGCATCCGCCGGCCCGCGTAGCGCGTGGCCCCGGTCGCCGCGACATCGGTCAGCTCCACTGCGCGCCTTCTCTCCCGGTGGCGGTGCTCAGGACTCTATGCCCAGATACCGCTGGTAGATCTGGTCCGGGCCGAGCTCCTCGGCCTTCCCCACGTGGACAACCTCACCCCGGCTGAGGATATACACCGTGTTGGCCAGGGCGAGCGCGCGCTGCACGTACTGCTCGACGATGACGAGCGCCACCCCTCGGGCTACGAATCGCGCCAGAACCTCGTAGATCCGGTCGACGACGCGCGGCGCCAGACCGAGACTCGGCTCGTCGACGAGGACGACCTTCGGTTTGGTGAGGTAGGCCCTCGACAGCGCCAGCATCTGCTGCTCCCCGCCGGACAGGCTGCCGGCGGTCTGGCCGAGGCGGTCGGCCAGAGCCGGGAACAGCTCGGTGACGTCGGCCAGCGACCGCTTCAGGTCGACCTCGCGCGCTTGCACGGTGAGGTTCTCACCGACCGTGAGCGACGGGAAGATGCCGCGGCCTTCGGGCAGATGGCATATGCCGCGCCGGCTGTACCGGTGCGGAGGGTTGCCCGTGACGTCCTGCCCGTCGAACGCGATGCGGCCTGATCGCGGCTTGACGAACCCGGTCGCGATGCGCAGCAGCGTGGTCTTGCCGGCCCCGTTGGGACCCAGCAGCGCGACGACCTCACCGTCGCCGACGGCGAAGTCGACGCTCCGGAGCACTGTCGTATCGCCGTAGCCGGCGGTGACGGAATCAAGGGTCAGCATCGGTCTACTCGCGCGTCATGAGGGGTCGGGGGGCATCTGGCTCGGCCGGCCGGCCGGTGAGGTCCGGCTGGCTGGCCTCCGGGGTACCCTCCGGGCCGCCCAGGTAGGCGGAACGCACCTGGGCTGAGTGCTGCATCTCCTCGGCCGTCCCTTCGAAGATCAGCTGCCCGAACTCCAGCACGTACACGTAATCGCAGACCTCCCGCACGAGGGTCATGTCGTGCTCCACGAGCAGGATCCCGCACCCGCGTTCGCGAGCCACGGTATGCAGCACCTGACCGAACTGCTCGGTCTCGTGACCGTCGAGCCCGGACGACGGCTCGTCGAGCAGGAGCATGTCGAACGGTCCGGCGAGCTCGCGGGCCAGCTCGACCAGGCGCCGTTGTCCGATCGGCAGCACGCCCACCTGGGCGTCGGAAATCGGTATTGTCCCGGTCAGCTCGAGGGCCTCGTCGACGACCTCTGAGATGAGCCGCTTCGAATGACGCGAGCCGAAGACCTGGGCCAGCGGGTTCGCCCCGGCCATGGACGCCTCCCGGCCCATGGCGACGTTCTGTCGCACCGTGAGGCTGCCGAACAGCTCGGTCCGCTGGAAGGTCCGGCCGAGCCCACGGCGGGCCCGGTGCGGCGGCCCCTCGCGTGTGACGTCAATGTCGTGCAGCACGATCTGCCCGGAACTCGCCCGGACGAGGCCACTGCACGCGTTGAACAGCGTGGTCTTGCCCGCCCCGTTCGGCCCGATCAAGCCGGTGATCTGGCCAGCCGGAGCCTTGAGGCTGACCCCGTTGACCGCGTGGACGCCGCCGAAGCGGACGCACAGGTCTCGCACCACCAGCCCCGGCCTGGCCGGCGCGTCGCGGTTGCCGCGTGCTTGCTGGGCGACGGCCGGGGGCGCGGCGGCCCGCGTCCGGTCCCTCGCCGGCGCGGTGTCGGGCGCGGGCTTGCGACCGCCCAGCCGGTCGAGGACACGCCGCACGGGCTCGGGAGTCCTGCCTTTCCCGACGGCCAGGGCGGCGGTCGCAGCACCGAGTCCGAAGAGCAGGTTGAGCACGCTCGTCGTGGTCGGACTGGTGATGTAGGCCGGAATCACCGAGTAGCCGATCGCGGCGATCACGGCATACCACGGGTCGCCGACCGTGACGATCACGACCAGGGCCACCAGGGTCAGTGAGCTGAACGACGGGAAGTACGTGCCGATGCCGAAGTGGAAGAGCATCGCCTCGAGCGCGCCCGCCATCGCGGCGATGGCCGAGACGATGCAGAACACGATCACCTTGAGCACGCTCGACGTGGTTCCGTGCGTCTCCAGCGCCAGCGGCGAGTCGGCCAGCGCCTCCAGCAGCCGGCCCAGCCGCGCGCGATTGATGACGGTGAGCGTGACGACGACCAGCACGGTGATGATCAGGAGCAGGTAGTAGAAGCCCGTGTCGGTCGACAGGTTCCACCCTCCGATCGAGACCGCAGGCCGCGGGGAATTGAGGCCGAGTGTCGACGACCCGAACATGAAGTTGCGGGTGTAGAAGGCCTGCTCCATGAGGATGCCGAAGCCGAGGGTCGCCAGCGCGAGGAACACCCCGGAGACCCGGACGGCCGGTATCGCGATGAGGGCACCGACCGGCACCGCGACGAGCGACGCGAGCACGAGCGCGAGCAGCCAGGGAAGGTGGTCGTTGCCAGCGAAATGCCCGAACGCCGCGGCCCCGACCGCCGCGAACGCCAGATGGCAGAGCGAGATCTGCCCCGAGCGGCGCACGAGCAGGCCCAGGGAAAGGAACAGGATCATGTTGATCAAGGCCGCGGACCACACGTCCACCTTGCCGGCCTGGATGACCGGCACGACCGCGAGCAGGCCGATGGCGATCGCGCCCGCCGTCAGGCGGACCCGCGGCGGAGCGTGGTACGCGTGGCGGACCTGCATCGTCGCCGCCAGCCTGCGCTGCACCAGCAGGCGCCGGGGCAAGACGATCAGCACCACGAACAGCACGATGAACGGCAGGGCCGGCGGCAGGCCGCCGACCCACGTAATCGTCGCCGAGTACTTGTCGACGAGCGCGCTGGCCACGCCGACGACCAGGCCACCGACGAAGGTGAGCGGCAGGTTGGTGAAGTAGCCGATGGCCGCCGCGCCGAATGCGGCGAAGACCGCGGTCGTGAGGGTCGCGCCGTCGAGCGCTAGGGAGGGCGCGAGGAACAGGCCGGCGACCCCGGCGAACACGCTGCCGATGACCCAGGCCCGGCGGCGCACCAGCACCGGGTCGTCCCCGCTCATGGAGACCAGGTCGGCGTTGTCGACCACGCCCCGCATGACGATGCCCGACCGGACCGACCGGAAGAACCAGTACAGCGTCGCGGCGGCCACGGCCGAGAAGAGGAACAGGATGATCTGCGCCCAGGTGACGTTCACACCCAGCATCTGCACCGTGGACTGCGGCAGGAAGTCCGGGAAGGTCGGCGGGTTGGTCGGGTACCACAGCGACCCGAGGCTCTCGACGATCAGGATGATGCCGACCGTCGCGACTACCTTGATCGTCTCGGCGGCACCGCTCAGCGTTCGGGCTACCAGCTCCAGGATCAGCCCCAGGATCGGGGCGAAGACCAGAAGCGAGATCGCGGCCGCGGCGCCCCAGGGCAGTCCGTGGACGTTGAGGAAGTAGAAGCAGAACGCCACGAGCGCCGCGATCGCCCCGTAGCCGAAGTTGAAGATGCCTGATGTCTTGTAGGTGAGCACCAGGCCGATACCGGCCAGGCCGTACACCGCACCGGTCGCCAGCCCGATAACGACGAAGGGAAGGAATTCCTGCACTAGACGCCGCCCCTTGGCTCTCGCTCGAGAAGCAGGTTTACCCGCGGTCGAACGCCGACCGGCCGGACCGTGTCGAGCGATCGCTTACTTACTAGAGGGTTCCGCATCGGCGTCCGTTTGGCAAGTGTTGAGTCATCTTCTGGCCCACCGCGGCGTCGAAGGTTGCCGGGGGTCCCGGCCAGCAGCTCGACCGTGCGCATCAGGCCTCAAGCTGACGGGCGACCTTGGCCGCGAGCAGTGACTCGATCTCCTCGGCCCCGAATCCGAGTTCGGCGAGTATGCCCGCGGTGTCCTCGCCGATGCCCGGTAGCGACAGCCGGGGTCCGTCGCCAGGCTCGGGCCCGTAGCGCAGCAACGGGCCGAGCTGCTCGAAGCGACCCCATTCGGGGGTCTCATAGGTGACCGCGCGCCGGAGCTGGCGGTTCACGGAGTCGTCGAGGATCGCCTGCCGGAAGCCGTCCCGGTCCACCGGCCGGATCAGCTCGGCCAGGACTCCGAGCGGCCGGAGCCGGCCGATCCAGTCGCGCGCGGGCGCACTCGCGAACGTCGCGGCGAGGACGGCTTCGGCCCGGCGGGCGGTCGCGGCCCCTGCGCCGGACCGCAGCGGCGCGTACGTCCCCGGCAGTGAGCCGGCTCCCGGCAGCTGGCTCAATCGCCGCCAGGCGTCGGCGTCGGGCACGACGAGGGCGAACCACTCGCCGTCAGCGCCCTCGTAGATGCGGTAGCCGGGGCCGTAGCCGGTCTGCTGCGCGTCAAGTTCGGGTCCGCGGACGAGCTGGCCGTCGCGCTCGAACACGCCGCTGTGCAGCAGCATCCCCGCGCCGATCAGGCTGGTGGTAACGCGCTGGCCGCGGCCGTCGAGCGACCGGGCGTACAGGCCGGCCAGCATGCCGATGGCCGCGATCCACCCTCCGCACATGTCGATCGGGATCCAGGTAGCGGCCAGCGGATCGTTGCCCTCGCCACCGACCGCGCGCTCGAACCCGGTCACCGCCTGCATGAGTGCGTCGTTTCCGGGGAACCTCGCTCGAGGGCCCGTGGTTCCGAACGCACTGGCGTGGCAGTACACCGCGCTGGGATTCAGGCGCGCCACCGTGGCCTCGTCGATGCCCAGCCGCTCGGCCACGCCCACGCGGAAGTTGTGCAGCACGACGTCGGCGGACTCCAGCAGCCGGTCGAGCACGGGCCTGGCCTCGGGCGCGTTGATGTCCAGTGCCAGGCTGCGCTTGCCGCGCTGACACGCGGCGACGGCATACGCGGCAGCGCGCATCGCCTCGCCCTCGGGCGGTTCGACCTTGATGACGTCGGCGCCCAGGTCGGCGAGGATCTGGGCGCCCAGGGGGCCGGCGACGAACGCCGAGAAGTCGACGACCTGCACGCCATCGAGCACGCCGCGCCGCCCCCCCGCCCGCGCGGAACGCATGCCGGCCGGGGCGGGCCCATCGACCAGGGCCGGTCCATCGAACGGGCGCACCGTGACGGGCGAGCCGAGCAGGACGTCCCGGTGCCTGCCCGCCGAGGTGGTGACGGCCAGGCCGATCTCGGCCAGGTGAGGATCGGCCAGCGCCTCCCCCGGCCCCAGCACGGGCTCGCAGGCCACGCCGGCTTCGCGCAACCGCTCGATCCACACCGAACGGGGCTGCTCGGCGAAGAACGAGACCCATCGCGCGGCTCGCTCACCGAGCCTGCCGGTCATCTGGTCGCTGTAGTAGCCCTCGCTGCTCGGCTCGTCACCGAGAACCTTGATCAGCGAGGCGTACATGCCCTTGCCACCGAACCACACCTGGATCAGTTCGCCATCGGCGCAGCGGTACAGGAAGTTCGGAAACGTCGACCCCTTCTTCCAGTACCCCTCGATCTCGGGGGCCGCCCGCTGCGAACGTCCGATCATGCAGCCCAGCGTGGCCAGCATTCCGTCGTAGAGCGAGGTCTCGGCCCAGCCCCCGCTTCCGGTCCACGCGCGGCGGCACAGCAGGGCCAGAACCGACGTGGTCAACAGCAAGGCCGCGCCGATGCCCGGCGCCCGCGTGTCGACGAAGATCGGTCCGGGCCGATGACCGGCCAGCTGGGTGCAGAATCCCGCTCGCGCCTCTACGAGCAGGCCGAAGTCATCGACTGCTCCCTCCGACGTGCGGCTCGGGCGGCAGCGCCCGTACACGACCGCGGGAGTGAGTGCCTGAACGTCGCGGTAACCCAGCCCCTGCCCCTCGATGAGGTCTTCCGGGCCGTACACCAGGGCGACGTCCGCACCACGCAGCACGGCGCGCACCTGCTCGCGGTCGTCGCTCACGACGAGCCGCTTCGCATGGTGCCAGGCGCGGCCCCAGGGCAGCTCGGCGTCGATCGCAGCCGGGTTCGGGCCCACCACCCGAACGACGCTCGCGCCGAGGCAGGCCAGGATCATGCCCGGCAAGCCGGCCGCCAGTCCCAGCCCCAGCTCGCTCGTGCCGCCGGCGACCTCGACCACCGACAGCCCCGCGCACGGACCTTCCTCGGCAGCAGTGCTCACATCGCCTCCCCGGTCAGCTGGGCCCGAAGGGCGGCGGGCAACGGCCGGCTCACCGCCATCACGTTACGGCCCGCGGCAAGCTCAGGCAGGGCTGTACTTCCTCGGCGGCGAGCGTAACCACCTCGAGCGTGTCCTCAGGCGTGGCCGGCGAGATGATGAAGTGCCGGACCCCGGCGTCTGCGTACTCCTGCAGCCGGGCTGCCACCTCCTGCGGTGTGCCGGAGGGGGCGATGCGATCGAGCATGGCCGCCGGCTTGTCCCCGTACGCGCCGCCGAGGAACCGGGCGACGTCGTCGCGGGCCCGATCACCGTCCGGTCGCACCGAGCAGTACAGATACATCATCCACTCGAAGTCGCGGAGGTCGCGACCGACCGACCGCGCCTCGTCCTCAATGACCCGCACCGACCGGGCGTAGGCGTTCGGTGACATGAGGTAGGGCATCCAGCCGTCTCCCAGACGAGCCGCACGCCGCATGGCCGGGGGCTTGCGCCCGGAGACCAGCAGCGGCGGACCGCCGGGCCGCATTCCCGGCGCACCTGCCTCCGGAGGCCGGACCGGCCGCAGCTCGACGCCGGAGAACTGGAAGAACTCGCCGTCGTGACTGGCCGGACCGCCCTGCCACAGTGCGCGCAGGATTTCCATCGCCTCGTCGGTCCGGCGACCGCGCTCGCCGATCGGCACGCCCACCGCCTCGAACTCGTGGACGAACTCACCACCGACGCCGAGCCCGACCGAAACCCGGCCGCCAGAACGCGCATCTAGGTCGGCGAGCTGCTTGGCGACGATCACCGGGTGATACAGCGGCAGCAGCAGGATCGAGGTGCCCACGCGAACGCGCTCGGTCCAGGCGGTCAGCAGCGACAGCCGCGTGATCGCCTCACCCGTGGCCGTCGGCGGGAGGAGATGCCCGCCCTGCCAGATCGACTCGATCGGGAGGCGCTCGGCCGCAGTCAGCCAGGCTCGCTCCGGCTCCGGCAGCGCCGCGGCCCCGAACGTTATCCGATCGCCTGGCAAGCCGTCTCCCTCGCGCGTCGTGACCCGTCGCCGCCGGGCTTCTTAAGATAGCAAAGGCTCACTCCGTTCCGCGAGTATAGTGAGCGAGCGCTTTCTTCCTCGCCGAACGTGAACAGGGGGCTCAATGGCCGGGCCGCTCGCCGGACTTCGAGTCGTGGAACTGCAGGGCCGCGGACCGGGTCCGTTCGGCGTCATGGTCCTCGCTGATCTCGGCGCGGAGGTCGTGCGCCTAGATCGGCCCGACGAGACGCCCCCCAGCGACGGCGAGACCGGCGAGGAGCGCATGATCCGCGGTCACCGCCGGATCGACCTCGTCTCCCGCGGGCGCCGGTCGGTCGCGGTCGACCTCAAGCAACCAGATGGCCTGGCCGCAGCGCTTCGCCTGATCGACCGAGCCGACGTCCTGGTCGAAGGCTACCGGCCGGGGGTCGCCGAACGCCTCGGCGTGGGGCCCGACGTCTGCCTCGATCGCAACCCGCGCCTGGTCTACGCCCGCATCACGGGCTGGGGACAGGAGGGGCCGTACGCCCAGGTGCCCGGGCACGACATCAACTACGTAGCCCTCGCCGGAGCACTAGACCCGTTGCGGCGGGGCGACGCGCCGCCGGCTCCGCCGCTCAACCTGCTGGGCGACTACGGCGGCGGAGGCATGCTGCTGGTGATCGGCATCCTCAGCGCGCTCTTCGAGCGCTTCCGCTCCGGGGCGGGCCAGGTCGTCGACACCGCGATGGTCGACGGCGTGGCGCTGCTGAGCACCCTGTTCCACGGACTGCGAGCCGAGGGCCTGTGGTCCGACGTCCCCGGCACCAACATCCTCGACCTCGGGTCGCCGTTCTACAACGTCTACGAGACCGCGGACGGCCGCTACGTGACGATCGGATGCGGCGAGCCGGAGTTCTACGCGACGCTGCTGGAGAAGCTGGGGCTCGGCCACGAGCTCCTGCACCAGCAAAGTGATCCGGCCAGCTGGCCGACCGGTCAGGCTCGGCTCGCGGAAGTGTTCAAGAGCAAGCGGCTCGACGAATGGCGCGAGCTGCTCGAAGGCACCCAGACCTGCTTCGCCCCGGTCCTGACCCTCGCCGAAGCGCCGGCGCACCCGCACAATGTCCAGCGCGGTACGTTCGTGAAGGTCGACGGCGTGGTCCAGCCCGCTCCCGCGCCGCGGTTCAGCCGTACTCCCCCGGAGCCACCCCGGCTGCCCTCGGCCGGGAGCAACACCGCAGAAGTGCTGCTCGGCTGGGGCCTCGAGCACGATGAGGTCGACGCGCTCGTCCGACGCGACGACCGGGATACCGCCGGGAGCTAGCCTCGCGCGTCGGACGCAGCCGGCACGGTGCCCGACGCCGCGAGCGCCCGTCGCTGCTCGGGGTCGAAGCCCAGCGACTCCAGCATCTCGGTGGTGTGCTCCCCCAGCCCGGGAATGCCCGCCCAGGCCCCGCGGCGGGGTACCGGACCGAGGCGCGGGGGGAAGCGCGGCTGCTCGACCCGGCCCCGGTCGCCCCAGTGATGCGTAACGATCCGGCCCAGCTCCTGGTTGACCGGATCGTCGAGGAACCGGGCCGCGAACTCGGTGCGGCCGACCTCGTCGACCGGCTCGACCGGCACGCCGGCCCCGCGCAGCTCGCGCACCCAGACCGCGGCGTCCTTCGTGCGAAACACCGCCTCGAGCACCAGCTCCTCCGGTTGCGGACCGGTCGGCTCGGTACGCACGGGCGGTGGGGACGCGGGCAGATCCTCGCCCGCCAGCGACCCGCGCAGCCGGGCCCACGTCGCGGCATCGGGCACTGCGAGGGCGAACCACCCCTCGTCAGCGCCCTGATAGATGCGGTAGGCGGCGCCGTATCCGGTCTGCTGGGCGTCGAGCACCGGTCCGCCGACCACTGTGTCTCCTACCACGGGGTCGCCGGCGAGGAACGCTCCGGATTTCAGCGTCAGGCCGGCTCCGAGCAGGCTGCTGGCCACCGACTGCCCGCCTCCGCCGCGGCGGCGTGCGTACAGGGCGGCGAGCATCCCGCAGGCGGAGACCCAGCCGCCGGTGACGTCCACGGCGCCCCAGACGAGAAAGGTCGGCGGCTGTCCGACTCCGCCCTGGGCGGCCTCGATGCCGGCCAGCGCCTGCATCAGCTGATCGTTAGCCGGCAACAGGGCGCGCGGGCCGCGCTCACCGAACCCGCTGGCAAAGCTGTAGACGACATCGGGGTTCACCGCCCGGACCGTCGCCTCGTCGTACCCCAGCCGCTCGGCCAGCCCGACCCGCGAGTTGTGGTGCACCACGTCGGCCCAGCCGAACAGCCGGCTCAGCACGGCCGGTGCATCGGCGGACTTCAGGTCGAGGGCCAGCGCTCGCTTGCCACGCTGCCCGGCGGCGAACATCGGCTCCATGTGGCGGTGGACGTCGCCGGCGAGCGGTTCGACCTTGACCACGTCGGCGCCGAGCTCGGCGAGGATCAGCGGCCCGACCGGCCCCGCCAGGTAGGCCGACAGGTCGAGGACCCGCACGTCGGACAGCGGCCCGCGCTCACGAGCCGGGCCCGCCGGATGGGGTGATCGCCCGGCGCCCCCGCCCGGCGCGAGCGGCGTCACCGTTACGACCGGACCGAGCACGGTCATCGGCCCGTCCTCGCCCGACTCGCGGTTGACGCTCAGGCCGACCTCGCGCAGGTGCGGGTCCCGCAACGCCTCGCCCGGGAGCCAGGCCGGCTCGCACCGGAAGTTGTGACCGGCCAGGTCGGCGATCCACCAGTCGCGGTGCTGGGTGGCGAACTTCTCGGCCCACCGCTTCCCGCGCTCGACCATGACCCCGCTCATTGTGTCGGCGTTGTAGCCGGCTTCGCTCGGCGGTTCGCCCATGTGCTCGAGGAATTCCTCGTACGCCCCCTTGGCGCCGAACCAGAGCTGGACGTGTCCGCCGTCGGCACACTGGTAGCACAGCGCCTCGGCCGGTCCCTGGTTCTTCCAGAGGAGGGTGGTCGTGGGTGAGTGATGCTCCACCCGCCCGCCGATCATCGGCAGGATGGCCTGGATGCCGTCATAAAGGGACGTCTCGGCCCAGCCGCCCGCGCCGGTCGACTCCCGCTCGTAGAGGCCGGCCAACCCGCCGACCGTCGCGGACAGCCCGGCACCGGCGCTGCCGACGGCGAGGTCGCCGAACGCCGGGCCGGCCCGGTGGGCGCGGATCTGGGTGGGCACGCCGGCGCGCGCTTGGACGAGCAGTTCGGTGTCCGGCATCCCGCCGAGCGCGTTGTAGCTCGGCCGGATCCGGACCACGATCAAGCGCGGATTGGATCGGGCCAGCCTGCGGTACTGCAGCCCGGCCCGCTCGATCAGCTCTTCGGGACCGGCGAGAAACACCACATCGGCGTCGCGCGCATGCGCGGCGACCGTCTCGGCGGCCCGCTGCGGATCGTCGTCGTCGACGTCCACGACCTCCTTGCCGCGGTCCCAGGCCCGGGCGAACTCGACGCCGTGGTCCAGCGTCGAGCGCCGCGCGGACTGAACCCGCACGACCTCGGCGCCGAAGTCCCGCATGAGCGAGCCGGGCAGGCTGATCGCCAGGCCCGCGCCCACCGCACTGACACCGAGCGAGACCTCGACGGCGCGGGTCCCCTGCAGCGGCCCCATAGCACGGCCTCAGCTTCGGATCAGCTGGCCCGGCGCGACATCGGGAACATCCTCGCCGTCGCGTCGGGTGGCGATGCCGTTGACCCAGGTGTGGTGCACGCCGGTACTGCGCACGACCAGCCGGTCGGCGCCGCCCGGCTGGTCATAGACGCGCTCGATGGGCGTGGTGCCGATGGTCTCGGGATCGAACGCGACCAGGTCGGCGCGGAATCCTGGCTTGACCAGGCCTCGGTCGGCGATGCGAAACGCCTGATGCGGGTGGCCGGTCAGGCGCCATACGGCGTCTTCCAGGCTGATCGCCTTGCGGTCGCGGACCCAGTAGCCGAGCAGGTGGGTCGAGAAGCACGCGTCGCACAGCTGAGGCGCGTGCGCTCCGGCGTCGGACAGGCCGAGCAGGGTGCGCTTGTCGGCCAGCAGCTGCCCGATCTCGTCCTCGGCGTCGTTCTCGAGGACGATCCGGAACCGCGTGGTCATGTCGTCGCTCAGGGCCACGTCGAGCATCACGTCGAACGGGGTCGTGTCCCGCTCGGCCGCCAGCTGATCCAGGGGGATGCCGACCAGCTCTGGGTGCGCCTTGGTCTCACCGACACTGATCTTGGGCCACCGGCGGCTCCAGGCCTGCAGCGTCACCTCGCGGGCCCGCTGCCGCCATTCCGGGTTCCGGTACAGCCCGGCGCGTTCCGGTCTCGGACGGGCGAGCACTTCCTTCCACACGTCGATCTCGGCCAGCGGCACCGGGTCGGCCATGCTGACCTGCATCACGATCGGCCGGCAGGCGATCTGCGGATACACCTCACCGGGAAGCGCCCCGGCCCGCTCGATCGTGCGCAGCGCGCCGCCGGGCTTGTCGGTGCGGGTCACCAGCGCCGTCCAGGTTACCGGCACGCCGTACCGCACGGCGAGCTCGGAGAACTGCTCGATGAACAGCCCCGGGCCGATGGACACCTGCAGTACGCCCTGGCCCAGGTCGCCGAGAACTCCGGCCAGGGCGTACACCTCGTCCACCTGGGCGAACCGGCTCGGCACCGGCCGGCCGTAGGCGCCCTGGTGGGCCGGCTGCCGCGACGTGGAGAACCCGAGCGCACCGGCCTCCAGCGCCTCCCGGACGATGGCGCACATCGCCTCGACCTCGGCCGGCGTCGCTTCCCGTTCCTCGCCGCCGGTCACGAACAGGCGGACCGGCGTGTGCCCTACGAAGGCGCCGACGTTCAGCCGCTTGGGACGCTCGTCGAGAGCGGCCAGATATTCGGGGAACGTCTCGAAACACCAGTCGATGCCGGCTTCGAGCGCCTCGATCGCCATGCCCTCGACGTTCTCGAGAGTGCGCACGATCACGTCGCGGTGCTCCGGGCGCGCCGGCGCCACCCCGAACCCGCAGTTGCCCATGACCACGCTGGTTACGCCGTGCCAGCTCGACGGCGTCAGGTCGGCGTCCCACAGGATCTGCGCGTCGTAGTGGGTGTGGATATCGATGAACCCCGGCGCGAGCACCAGTCCGTCGAGGTTCACCACCTCGCCGCCGTCGCCGGGTACCAGCACCCCGCGGTCGGCCACGGCCGAGATCCGGCCACCCTCCACCGCGACGTCGGCCGGCCGAGCGGCCGCACCCGACCCGTCGACCAGCAATCCACCCCGAAGCAACAGATTCATGGATGTCTCCGATCGCTGTGGATCAGGTGCACGGTCCGGCCGGACTCGCCTGGGCGGCCGGACCTGCTCGCGCTTAATTAGCGAGCATTCGCTTCTATACTAGAGTAGTCAACGCGGCGGTTCCTCGCTCCAGGGCGGCTCAGGCAGGACGGTCACGGCGTGGACCGGGCAGCCGAGTATCGCGCGATGGACGGCAGCCTCGTCCTCGGGAGCCACCTGACCATCGCCGGTCAGCGATGCGTAACCCCAGTCGTCGAGCGAGAAGTAGCCTGGCGCGCGGGCCGCGCAGACGCCGAACCCGTCGCAGATCGTGCGGTCCAGACGAATTCTCATAACGGCCATACCGCTTCCACCTCGAAGGGACGGGCCGCTCGGAACGGCGAGCACGCGCAGCCGTCGCAACCACCGTCGCCGTGGCCTGTGACGCTGTCGGGGAACCGGTCCAAGAGGGAAGCGGCCAGGTTGGTCGCCCCGTCGAGCGTGGCGCAGGCCCCGCGGCCCCGGAGCACCTCGGACCACCTTCGAAGGCGGGAAAGATCGTCGGTGCCGACCCCGCCGTCACGCAGCGCGTCGAGCACCGCGCTCATCGCGGCGGTGCCGTTGAAGCATGAGCCGCACTGGCCGGCGTTCTCCCGGGCGAAGTACGCCATCACCGACGCCGCGACCGCGACCGGGCAGTCGTCCTCCCCCAGGATGCACAGGGCGCCGCAGCCCAGCCCGCTGCCCAGTCCGCGGACCGACTCGTGATCCAGGGTCATGTCGAGCGCCTGCCGGCCCAGCAGCCCGGAGAAGTAGCCGCCCATCAGCGCACCCTGGACGGCTTGCTCCGCCACTCCGTGCAGGGCCAGGAGCTCGCGGAAGGCGATCCCGTGGGGAACCTCGTACAGCGCCGGCGGGCGCCCGCCGCCGCTCACCGTGGCGAGGAAGGTCCCGGGCGATGCGGGCGTACCCGCCCGGCGCCAGACGTCGGCACCGTGCCGGTACAGGAACGGCAGGTTGGCCAGGGTCTCGACATTGCTTACCAGCGTCGGGCGATCCGAGACGCCGGCTTCGAACGGGCGCGGCGGCTTGTCGGCCGGCTTCGCCGGGCCACCGTTGATGGCCCGCACCGCAGCCGTCTCCTCGCCGGCCACGTAGGCCGGCTCGACCACGGTGATCCCCACGGGAAGCGTGAGCCGGCCAGCCCGCTCGGCCTCCTCAAGCGCGCTGGCCACCGATCGTGCGGCCAGCGGGTCGGACAGGTAGACGACGGCCCGATCGGCCCCGACGGCCGCCGCGGCCAGGCGCAGGCCGTCGAGCACGAGATGCGGCCGATTGCGAAGCAGCCAGCGGTCCTTGATCGAGGCCGGCTCGCCCTCCTCCCCGTTCGCGACGACGATGGGCGTGCCGCGCCACTTCGCCACCCGCCGGACCGCCCGTGCCTTCGTCGCCAGGGGAAAGGCCGCGCCGCCGCGGCCGCGCAGACCGGACTGCTCGATCAGGTCGAGCAGGCCCTCGGCGTCGAGCCCACCGGCCCCGCTGCCGGCGTAGCCGCCGGCGGCCGCGACGTACTCCTCGAGCGGCTCGACGGCCGGATCGCCGCGTAGCAGCCGACCGGCCAGGCCGGGCCGCACGGCCACGGAGCAGGGCGCCGCGACGTCCTCAGTCGTTTCCATCGCCCGCGAAACCCCTGTCCTATCGACGCCCTACCGACGGTTGCCGCATTAGGCTTCGGCCATGCGAACGGCGGTCATTCGAATCAACGTCGATCCGGGCGGCACCCTCAGCGACACCGACGTCGAGTCCGGCGTGGCACAAGTGCTGGCCGGCGTCAGCGAGCTCGGGATGCGGCTGGTCCACCCGGACCTCGGATCGCTGCCGAGCAGTCGTCGCGAGCTGCAATTCCTGGCGGCCGGCGAGGACCCGGCCGCCGTGGCGCGGTCGGCCCGCGACTTGTGCCGGCGTGCCTTCGGCACCGAGCCGGCCGAGGGCACGACCACCTACCTCAGCCGCGGGACCGACGAGGATGCGCTGGGCGTCCTGCTCGCGTTCGGGGTAGCCGGCGACCTGTCCCGCGCGAGCGGCGGCGACGGGTGGGACGTGGTGACGGTGCGCCTGGCCCGAGCCGACCTGCGGCGGGTGCCCGAGAGCCGGATCCAGACCGCCCTGGAGGCATCGCTCAACTGCGAGGTGCGCATCGTCGCGACGTGAGTGCACGAGCGCCGTCACGGCTTCACGAAGTCGAGGATCGCCGGCGCGGCGAGCACCCAGGTATCGAACATGTTGTATCGATCAGCCCGGCCGGCCGCGCGATCCCGGCCGGCCTGCTCCCACGCGTCCTCCGGCCACGGCGGGTCGATCAGCTTGGACCCCTCGATCAGGCAGCTGACCTCCAGCGAGGTGCGCTTGGGGTGATCGAGGTCCTTCGTCCCGCCTCGAATGATCAGTGTCGGGATCTTGATGTTCTCGAACATCCAGTCGTCGACGCCCGGAATGGTCTGACCCGGCTTGACGACGAACGCGCTGAGCCAGCGGTGCATCACGCGCTCGAGCTCCTCCGCGCCGAGGTCGAGCAGCCGCTCGCGGTTCTTCGGGTTCGCTACGATGAGCGCCATCCACTCCGGCAGCTCCAGCACGCCCTTCATACCGGCCCAGCGCACGGCGTGCAGGCTGGGCAGCGCGTAGTGGGCGCCGAGGTTGTACGTTCCGTACACGCCACCGACGATGTTCCAGACGACCAGCTTGGTCGCAAGTTCCGGATAGAGCATGACGGTCAGCATGGAGTCGCGGGCGCCCCCGGAACCTCCGGCGATGATGCACGGCGCGAGGTCGAGACCGGTGAGCAGCCCGCGCAGTGTCTCGGCGCGCATGTGCGACTCGGTCTGCCCGTAGAACTGCACGTCGGACTCCCCGCAGTTCGGCCGGTCCCAGAGCAGCACCCGCATCCCGCCTTCGACGAGTGCGTCGGCCAGCGGCCGCAGGCCGGGAATCTCCTTGCTGAACCGGCCGCCCGGCGTCAGCACGATCACCGGCGCTCCCGGGTCGCCCAGCAAGTCGTACACGACGTTGCCGCCGTTGATCTCGATCGCCGTCACCTGTTCCTCCTCGTGCTAGGCCGTGACCAGTACCTCGTGGCCGACCACGCGCACGGGGTAGGTGCGGATGCTCCACTCCGGCTTCACGGCCGTGGTGCCGGTGGCCAGCTCGAAACCCCATTGGTGCCACGGGCAGTGGATGAACTCCAGGTCCCGCACCATGACGGCGTCGCCGGGGGCGTCCGCGTCCGTGACGGTGCGACCGCGCAGCCGGCCCGAACACAGCGGCCCGCCCTCATGAGGGCAGTAGTTCGCGATGGCGTAGTAGGTCCCGTTGACGTTGTAGACACCGACCCCGTGCCGGCCGATGGGCACGACCTTTACTCCGCCGCGCGGGATCTCGTCGGTGGTCGCGACGACGTGCTCGCGCCCCTGGGCCAGACGGGGACCTTCCGGGGGCCTGCGCACCTCAGAAGACCTGAGTCTTTCCGTCGAGAGCCGGCACGGTGTCGGCCAGGTGGTAGGTCTCGAGGCCGTTCTTGAACATGATCGCCTCGCGCATGTGCTCGGGCAGGTGCTTCACCAGCCAGCGCGGGTCGTCATAGGTCCAGTGCGGGTAGTCGGAGGAGAAGAGCAGGATCTTGTCCGCCTCCATGAGCTCCAGGGCGCGGGTCAGTTCCGTCTTGTCCTCGGGGTAGTCCAGAGGCTGCGTCGTGAACTTGATGTGCTCCTTCACGTACTCCGACGGCTTGCGCTTGATATCCATCGAGGACTTGCGCGCCTCGTAGATCGCGTCCATCCGCCACATCAGCGGCAGGATCCAGCTGAACGCATGCTCCACCAGGATGATCCGCAGGGCCGGAAACCGCTCGAAGACCCCGTCGAAGACCAGGCTCATGACCTGGTTCGCGGCGAGCAGTGAGTACGTGACCATGAAGTCGTGGTTGTAGCTTGGAAACCCGACCGGCGGCATCGGATACATATCGTCCCGGCCGCGGCTCAGGTGACAGGCCACCGGGATGTCACGGCGAGTCGCCGCGGCCCACACCGGGTCGTACTGAGGCGAACCCCAGGCCGGACGAGGCTCGGCCTTGATGAGAATCTGTGACATGTACGGGTGATCGGCCCACTCGTCGATCTCCCGGACGGCGCCGGGCGGGTCCTCGATCGCAACGCAGATCGATCCGCGCCACCGCTCGTGCCAGTTGTTCTCGCTGTCGAGCCAGTGGTTGGCCAGCCAGTGATTCATCCCGATGCACTGGGCCTGGCTCATCTCGGGCAGGAAGTGCGAGGCGAACCCCGGCTCGAGGATGCCGATGTCCGACCCGCCCTCGACCACCGCCTGGCGCAGTGCGAGGTTGGGGTCACTGCCGGCGAAGTTGCCGTCGTCGGGGAAGGTGTCGGTCCGCATCGCCTTCGCGTAGGCGTAGTCGGGCGCGTCGTAGGTGATCGTCTCGCCCTTCTTGTGCGACAGGTAGTACTTGCTGCGGAAGGGCTCCGGGATGTACTCGGCCAGCTCCCCGGCCCGGGGCACCGGGTGGATGTCGGAATCGACTACCCGGACCGGCGTGCGGACCGCGCTCGCGACCGGGACGCGCTGTCGCGTCTGTAGCAGTGTCATGCCTGCCTCCGTCTCCTGGTGGCGGCTACCGCGAAGCCGCGGCGGCCGGGATCTCGATGCCGTACAGCTCGGCCGCGTTGCGCCAGAGCACCCGGTCGCGTTGCTCCGCACTGAACGAGCCAGCGATCGCGCTGGCGTCGCCCAGCTGCCAGTGAGGGTAGCTCGAACCGAACATGATCATTTTTTCCTTGCCGGTGAACCGCAGCCACTCGCCGGCGAAGTCCACGTCGCCCGGGCCGTCCAGGCTGCCCTGGACGAAGAACACGTGTCCGGGCAGGTAGTCGCTCGGCATCCGCGGCGCCCACGGTGTCTGTTCCAGGTGCGGACGGCCGAATACGTCCATCCGCCAGATGAACGGAGTCAGCAGATCCGCCGCGCCGTCGGCCCAGACGAACTTGAGGTTTCCGGTCCGCTCGAACACGCCCTCCGCGATCATGTTCATCAGGTGGTACAGGTAGTTCAGGGCGGAGAAGCCGAGGTACTGCTCGTACGTTCGCGGCTGGCCTGACGGGGTCGGCGGCAAGCCGATCCCGGTTCCGGTCTCCAGATGGACCGCGACCGGCAGCCCGGCCTCGGCGGCGGCGTCCCACAACGGCCAGAACTGGGGCTTGCCGTACAGCTCCCGGGTCTGCATGGGCACGCCGACCTGCACGACGCGCGGGTGATCCTTCCACCGGTTCAGCTCCCGAAGCGCGCCGCTGATGTCCTCGGGATTCACCCGGATGGTGCCGCGATAGCGGTCGGCGAACTGTCCCGAGTCCAGCCAGCGGGAGACCATCATCTCGTTGTGGGCCGCCAGCACGGCGCTGGTCAGATGGCGGTCGGGCAGGACGCCGCGCGTCATGGGGTGCAGGACCGCGACGTCGACTCCGCGCCGGCCGCACAGCGCGGCGCCGGTGATGTCCGGATCCGAGGCGGGGTAGTCCTCGCCCGTCCCGAGGGCCTCCGGCGCGTACTCCCCGCCGGGCCTGCCCCACCAGTCCATCTCGACATCGGGGATACCACGGCTTCGGAACGGCTCGCGCATGAAGCTGCGCAGGTCGACGTTCGAGCGGAAGAAGATGTGGACGCTGGCATCGATCACGGGCGTCGTCGTGCCATCGCTGTGCACCATCGCCATGCCGAACTCTCCTGCGAGGTCGCTGTCACGGGCGCCGCGGTGCTTGCGCGCCAAAACCTAACATTTGTTCCATCGCAACGTAACACCGACGGACCTCGGCAACAACCGTCGATCTCCCGGCCGCAGCCGGGACTGCGGGAACTACAGGCTGACCGGCCGCAGTTCGTCACCGCGCGCCGCCGGCGCCGAGCTGCGGGCGACGGGGTGCACGGCGGCGCCGCGCATCAGCGTGCCGCGGCAGAGCGCGAGAGCCTGCTGCGCCCCGGCCAGCACGACGATGGCCGATGGCCAGACGAGATCTCGGTAGCACATGGCCAGCACGTCGAGCGAGGGCCGGCCGGAATCCGGCCACCCCGCGCGCAACTCCCCCCGGCGCACGCCCTCGGCCACGATCTCCTGGATCTGCCGGGCTCGTTCCCGCTGGAGCGTGCTCAGCTTGCTGGTCGCCGGCGGAATCGCCCGCATCCAGGCGCGCTGGATCGCAAACTCTTCCGGGGAACTCGCCAATATGTTGATATTGAGCCAGGTGAGGGCGTCCAGCTTCTCGACTGCCGTCGAATCCGTGGCGATCACCGCCCGGTAACCGTCGGACAGTTTGGCGTGGTAGGACCGCATGATCGATTCGAGCATGGCGTCCTTGGACTCGATGAAACGGTAGACGCTGCCGCTGCCCATGCCGGCCGCCGCCGCGATATCGCGGATCGTGGTCGCCTCGAAGCCCCGTCGGGCGAACTCCGCGCGCGCGACGGATAGCAGGAGGCTCGCGCGGTCGCTGCGATCGAGCCGGTCGCGGTCGGCCCACGCCCGTATCGCCGCGTTCGCGGCCCGCCGCGCGGGCGAGCGATCCAGCCGGCCGTCGCGCGGCGGCTGGACCGGTCCGCCGTCGAACACGAGATGGCACAGGACGACCGCCGCCTCGGGGGCATTCGCGTCGCGGTACAGGACGCCCAGACCCACGTGCCGCATGACCTCGCACAGCTGTTCGGCCAACAGCTCGACGTCGACTTCGTCCGTGATCGCGCCTTGGGCCCGAGCAGATCGCAGGGTCGCGGTCATGGCGGCCTTGACCGAGCCCGGCCGGGAGCGCACCAGCTCGACGAGCTCGGCGCTCGCGCTGGTGGGCGGCTCGTAGGAGGTCAGCTGCAACGCCGCGCGGTGACCAAGGGCGCATTCGGCGATGGACGTGCACAACGCGACGACCTGCGCCCGCGGCGTGCCCGCCCGGCCATCGGCCACCGATTTCAACGCGCGATCACCGATGCGCTGCAATTCGACCTGGTAGCGCGTTACCAGCTCGATAACGATCGCCTCTTTAGAATCGAAATGGTGGTAGAGGCTGCCGGCCTGAATTCCGCACGCGTCGGCGACGTCCTTGAGCGAGGTCCCCGCGTAGCCAGACGAGGCAAACACCGCGGCCGCCGTGTCGAGGATTTCCTCACGACGAGCCCGCTCGGCGGGGGCCGCCCCGCTCGACGCTCGCCCGCGACCCGAGCCGGTATTGCGGGCCGTGGTACTCACACCTGGGCTCCGGGCTGCGCGTCGTCAGGTCTGGTCAGGAGAGTCAGTCTAGCCGCATCGCACTAGGAATTATGATGCGACAGCGACCGCGGTGGATCAGCCCGGTCCGAGCCGCCCGGCCTCCGGGTCGCGCCGTCCTGGTGGAGGTCCCAGAGTGACCCAGCACATGGATGACATCTTGGCACCCGCCGTCGGCGAGTGTGGGTGCCCGGACGAGCGCAGCACCGAGCTCGCTCGACGGCGTCCGGCGCGAGCGAGAGGCGGCCGGTCTTGATCAAGCGGATCCGGCTGGCCACCCGCAGGCGCAGCCTCGGGCCCGAGAAGTTCGCCGGCCTCTGGCGCGACGCGGTGGCGGTGGCGGCGACCGCGCCGCAATCGGCTCGACCGAGCCGGCTAACCGTGTCGACGGCGCTCGGGGATGTCGTCGCGAGCCAGAAGTACGACGGTGTCGCGCTGGAGTGGTTCGCCGACGCCGCGCACCTGCTCCGATTCGAGGCCTGGCTGCGCACGCCCGACGGCACAGGGTCGCTGCGACAGCTGGGCGAGGCGATCGACCTCGACGCCAGCCCGGTCGTCGTGAGCGACGAGAAGGTGGTTCGCGGGGCCGGGTGGCTCGAGCGCCGGTGGCACGACGGCGGCCCGAAGCTCAAGCAGCTGGCGATCGCCAACCGGGCGGCGGGCCTTACGCTGCCCCAGTTCCTCGACCTGTGGCGAAGCCGGGCCGGCCGGGTCGGCGCCGTGCCGATTCCCGAGGCGTTCCGCGGCCTGGCCTACGTGCAGAACCACCCGCAGGCCGAGCCCGGCCGGGACTGGGCCTACGACGCGATCAACGAGGTCTACTTCGAGGAGATCGACGACCTGCTGGCCCGAATCGCGTACTTCGAGCGGGAACTGTCCGGGCCATCCGAAGACGACCTGGTCAGCGCGAACTGGTTCCTCGCAGTCCGAGAAGAGCCGATCCCGTAGCAGTGACGGGTCCTCGGCCGGGCCCGACGGCGAGCCCAGCGTTATTGCAGAGTGAGCGCCTACTGACTACACTCAACTCATCACCTCGGGAGCAGATCGTGGACAGGGAATCACTAGAGCACAGCCTCGCGCGCCGCCTTCTGGAACACATCGCGAACCGGACCACGGATCTCGCCGAGGAGGTGCTGGAACTTCCGACGCATGTCTACTCAGACCAGCGGCAGGCCGAGGAGCTGCGGGTTCTGTTCCTGGGCCGCCCGCTCGTGCTGTGCTTGTCCGGCTCGCTGCCCGAGCCGGGCAGCTACCAGGCCATCGAGGCGTGTGATACGCCGATCCTGCTCACGCGGGACTCCGGCGGCCGCGCGCACGCCTTCGCCAACACCTGCCGCCACCGCGGCGTGCGGGTGGTCGAGGGAGCGGGCCAGGCCAGGAAGTTCACCTGCCCGTTCCATGCCTGGGTGTACGACCTCGACGGCCGCCTCCTGCGCACCCCGGTCCCCGAGGGTTTCGAGGGAATGTGCCGCGACGAGATGGGGCTGATCGAGCTCCCGGTGGCCGAGGGATACGGTCTGATCATCGGCCGGCTGCGGCCCGGCCCGGCGGTCGACATCGACGACTACCTCGGCCCCGAGCTGGCCGGCGAGCTTGCTGTCCTCGACTTCGCCGGCTGGCCGGTCTTCGGCCCGACGCACGTGCACGACGTGAACGCCAACTGGAAGGTCACGCTCGACACCTTCCGGGAGAACTACCACTTCAACTACCTGCACCGTAAGACCCTGGCCACCTACGCGTACGGCTCGACGCTCACCTTCGACCCGTTCGGCGAACACCTGCGCAACTGCTCGGCGATTCGCTCCATCGACGAGCTGCGGGACCGGCCCGAGGACGAGTGGGGCGATGTCAGCCCGCACATCAGCCCGCAGTACGCACTGTTCCCGAACGTAAGCCTGACCCTCGACGCGCGGCACGTCGAGCTCTGGCAGATCTTCCCGGCCGGGGCCGCCGGCTCGAAGGTACTGCACACGACCTATGTGCGGCCGGGTCTGAGCGAAGCCGAGCTCGCCAAGTACGCCGAGATGGCGCCGTGGATCTGCCAGACCGTCGTCGACGGGGAGGACTTCTGGGTCGCCGGCCTGACCGAGCCCGGCATCCGGACCGGCGTGCTGGACAAGGTCGTCATCGGACGCAACGAGCCCGCGCCGCAGCACCTGCACCGCGGCTTCGAGGCCGCCCTCCAGGCCGCCCGGCGGGAGAAGGCCGGCTAGGACGGAATGCCTTCGTCGAACCAGACCACCTCGAACGCGTAGCGGCGCAAGCTACCAGTGTCCGACCGACCGAACCGGCCCGCCGGCATGCCGGACCCGGTGGTCGCCCCCATTAATGAAGGCATGTGGCGGGCGGCGGCCAGCAACCAGCTCGCCGTCCAGCGCTGCCAGGACTGCGGAGCGCATCGGTACCCGCCCGGCGACGGTTGCTACCGGTGCTCCTCGTGTCGTTGGGAATGGTCGGTCTTGCCCGGCACCGGCGTCGTCTACTCCTATGTCTGGATACCCGATCGATCGCGCGCCGCGGCCGGCGACGAAGCCGCCTGTTACAACGTCGTCGTCATCACGCTGGACGGCACCGAGGGCGAGCCCGTCCGCATCCTGAGCAACGTGGTGAACGCGTGGGGGCGGGGCGACCTGCACGTCGGCCAGACAGTCGAGGTCGTCGGGGTGCCGTTCGCCGACGGCGCCGCCCTTCCCTGCTTCCGAACGGTGGCGTGATGCCCGACTTCCCGCGCGACGCGGCGTGCATCGTCGGCATCGGCCACTCTGCCTACGGCAAGCGCGGCGTGTTCGGCGACGTCGGCCTGCCCCGGCTGGCCCTGGACGCGATCCACGACGCGTGTGCCGACGCCGGACTCAAGGCCCGCGACATCGACGGATTCACCGGGTACTGCGACGACGTGACCGCACCCTCGGACCTCGCGGTATCGCTGGGCACCTCGGAATTGCGCTATACCGCGCTGGTGTGGGGCGGGCGCGGGTCGGGGCTGCCCGGCGCAGTGGCCAACGCCTACATCGCGGTCGCGGCCGGGCTGGCCGACTACGTGGCGGTCGTGCGCTCCCTGGTCCAGACCTCCCGCCTGGGCCAGTCGATGGCCGCCGGTGTCGGGCCGGGCGAAGCCATCCCGCTGTCGGCTTCCTACACCGCGCCGTTCGGGATGGCCCTGCCACCGGCGATATACGCGATGAAAGCGCGGCGGCACATGAGCCTGTACGGCACGACGACCGAGCACTTTGCCGAAGTCGCGATCAATGCGCGCCGCAATGCCGTCAACAACCCGGACGCGCGATTCCGCACCGAGATCACGGTCGAGGAGCACCACGCGTCTCGGCTCATCGCCGACCCGCTGCGCCTCTACGACTGCTGCATGGAGTCCGACGGCGCGGCGGCCGTGATCGTGACGTCGCCAGACCGAGCCCGGGATCTTCGTCAACGGCCGGTGAGCATCAGGGCGGTCTCCATGACCGGCGAGTACAAGTGGGCCAGCGTCTCGTTCAATACGGTCGACGAGGTCTACGCCAGCACCGGACATCGGCGCGCAGCCCGAGATCTGTACGAGCGAGCCGGCCTGCGCCCGAGCGACGTCGACGTCGCCCTCTTCTACGACGCGTTCACCCCCTCAGTGCTCATGAGCCTGGAGGACTGGGGCTTGTGTCCGATCGGCGAGAGCGGGCCGTTCGTGGCCGAGGGCAACATCCGCCGAGAAGGGTCGATCCCGGTCAACCCGCACGGCGGCCACCTGGCCGAGGTGTACCTCCACGGCAGCACACACCTGCTCGAAGGGGTGCGCCAGTTGCGCGGCACCTCGTGCAACCAGATCGCCGGCGCCGACGTGGTCCTGTACGGCTCGGGTGTCGGGGCCTCACCAGGAGGCGGAATCCTGCTCCGCCGCGGGGGGATGATGTAGGGAGGGGCCCGCCGCTACCGGCCGCGGTCGTCCATCGCACCCGGGGCCTTGGGGTGGGGCATGCTGTGCACAGGTGGTGCGGCCTGCTGCCCGACCGCGTCCCTGATCCGCACGGCCGACTCCCGATAGCTGGCGATCAAGGCGTCCTCGGAGGCGTAGTCGAACCGGTCGGTCATGGACGGGCTGGCACCGGGGTCGAAGTCGGGGTGCGCGTCGTACCACTCCAGCACCTCCTCGAGCGCCTTCACCGGCTCGATCGCTGGCCGGTAGCCGAGCTGCTGTTCGGCCTTGGCGATGCTGAGAATGCAGTGCGTGGCGGTGGTGTTCGCCAGCGGCAGCAAGGTCGTCGCGGCTTCGACCGCGATCTCGCTCGGGATCGGGACGAGCTCCAGTTCCGCCCCGGCGATGTCGAGGATCGTCTCGATCCACTGACGCAGCGACCAGAAGCTGGGATCGCCGCAGTTGTAGACCTGCCCGGCCGCAACCGAGCGATGGTCGACCGCCGCCAGGACGAATGCCGCTGCGTTACGGGCCGCGCACCGGGTGTGGATCTGGAAGCCGCCGTCGGGAACGATCATGTGCGGCCGCCGGTCGCGAATCCGGCGCACGACCGGCCACTCGTGGGGCCGGGCGTTGTTCGGCCCGTAGATCATCGGGAAGCGCAGGATGGTGGCCCGCGGGTGCGCGGCGAAGGTGAGGTCCTCCGCCTCGGCGAGCCGGCGAGAGAACTGCAGGGCCGCGTCGTCGCCCGCGTCGCGCACGACCGGGTGCGTCTCGGTCACCGGTATCGGCAGCTCGGTCGCGCCGGCTCGGGGGAAGTAGCCGCGATAGACCGGTACCCCGCCGACGCTGACGAATCGATCGCACCGGCCCGACAGGGCCGGGGCCAGATGCCGCACCCGCCCGTACATGGCCACCACGATGTCGAAGGCGCGGGTACCCAGTGCTTCGTCGACGGACTCGCGGAAGTGCGGATCGCCGTGGATATGCTCGACCTCAGCCAGCTCCGGTGGCTCGTGAGTGCCGCGGTGGAAGATCGTGACCTCGTGCCCTCGCGCGAGCAGTCCGGCCACGATGCGCGGGCCGGTGGGTCCGGTTCCGCCGATCACCAGCGCTCGAATCGCAGTCCTCCACACGGTCGGCGGATCATGGCGCCGTGCGCTTGATGGCCGCCCGGCCAGTCGACCCGTAGGAGAAGCCGGCGTGGCGACTGGTCACCCCGCTCCGGTCGTGGGCGCCCTCCATCCGCGGACCCCAGGCCACCATTCCGCCGTCAGCCCGGATCGCCTCTCCGGTCACGAACTCGCTGTCGGGCCCGGCGAGGAACAAGGCGATCGAGGCGATGTGCTCCGGCCGCCCGAGGTCGGGCCAGGGCTGAAAGCTCGCCAGACGCTCGACGATCGCCGCGGGGTCGTCGCCCATGACCATCGGGGTGTCGATAAGCCCGGGGCAGATCGCGTTGACCCGGATGCGATGCGGCGCCAACTCGACCGCCGCGTTGGCCGTGAAGCTCAGCACCGCCGCCTTGGCTGCCGAGTAGGTGATCGGACCACCGCCACCGACCAGCCCGGCCACCGACGAGTCGTTGATGATCGAGCCGCCGTTCCCCAGCGCGATCATCGCCCGGGCACCGTGCTTGGTCCCCAGGAACACTCCGCGACTGATGACCGCGAAGGTACGGTCCCAGTCGGCGACGTCGATGTCGGTCACCGGCCCGTAGGCGCCACCCAGCCCGGCGTTGTCGAACACCACGTCGAGCCGCCCGAACGCGCCGGTCGCCGTCTCGACCAGCGCTGCGACGTCGGACTCGACCGAGACGTCGCCTGGGACGTACCGCAGGCGGGCCGGATCCCCCACCTCGCCGACGAGGGCCTCGCTGTTGCGCTCGTTGAGGTCGCCGAACACCACCCGGGCATCAGCCTGGAGGAACCTCAGGACGGTCGCCCGGCCTATCCCGCTCGCTCCCCCGGTCACGACGGCGACCCGATCGGCCAGCACTCCTGCCGTCACGTGCTCACCCGCTCCCCCGTGCCCCGGCCATCATGGGTTAGCGCCGGCGGCTGCCCGCGAACCGCCCGCCAGAACCGGCCGCTGACCTGGTTCCCGTCGCGCTCGACGAGCTCGGCCAGGGCGAGCGCGGCCACCTCAGGCGGGTGGGCCTCGGCGATGTCGATGTCCCATCCCGGGTGCTTGGCCGCCTGCTCAGCGACCTCGGTGCGCACGTAGCCCGGATCTAGGGCGAACACCGCTATCCTGTCGGGTCGCAGGTCGCGGGCGAGGGCGAGAGTGAGGCGGTTGAGCGCGGCCTTCGTGGCACCGTAAGCAATGCCGGGGACGTCGCCCTCCACCAGGTCGGCCGCGCTCGAGGTGAGGTTCGCGATTACGCCACCCCCGTTCGCGCGCATCGCGGGCACCAGCGCCTTGCTCAAGGCCAAGGGAGCTGTCACGTTGACGTTCACCTGACGCTGCCAGTTGACCAGGGACAGTTCGTCGAGCCGATGAAACGTCGCCCGGCCGAGAAAGGCGGCGTTGTTCACCAGCACGTCCACGCGGCCCTTCCACCGCAGGGCGGTTTCGGCCAGATCGGCGACGCTGTCGAGGTCGTCAAGGTTGCAGGCGACCGGTCGGGCCTCACCGCCCGCCGCGTGGACGGCCTCCGCCGTCTCGAGCAAGGAACCGGGTAGCCGGCCTCCGGGTTCGCGCGTGCGCGCGGCCAGGACGACTGCCGCGCCTCGGCGGGCCACGGCCAGCGCGGTCGCGCGCCCGATGCCCCGGCTGGCGCCGGTCACGAGTGCGACGCGCCCTTCGAGCTGCATGGCTGGTGCGACGCTCCCTTGCCGGGTCGCCGGCGAAAAGCTGTCCGCCGGCGACCCGGGATCGATGAGGCTCAGTGAGCGACTTCGGGCGCTGCCCTCACCGTCACGTGGTGGGACTCAGGATTAGGCCTTCTTGCAGGTCAGCCCGCCGACCTGGCTGGCCTTGCCACCCTGCACCCGGCCGGTGTACCAGCAGTCGACGGGGTGGGCCTTGCCAGTGGTGAAGTTCAGGGTCGGGGAGAACCCGCCCAGCGTCTCGTTCGAGACCATGTCGAGACCCTTGGTGATCACGGCTGCCGACACGGTGCCGCTGGGCGTAACCCCGGCGTTCTTGACCGCCTGCGCGAGCAGCAGGCCGGCCGTCCAGGCCTGGACCGCGAACTCGCTCCAGGTGTTCGAGTTCTGACGCACTCCCGGGAAGTACTTGTCGAGGACGGTGTTCATGGCGGTCACGGCCGGAGCGTTCGAGAAGAACGGCAGGATCGGGAACGACGCCCACGCGTGGTCGCTGAGCCCCGGCGTCGTGAGCACCTGGTTGGTGAAGCCAGTTCCCTCGGTGACGTAGATCGGGTTGTAGCCCTGCTTGCTGCAGTCCTCGGCGACCCGGGCGACGATCGAGGTCGAGTCGCCGATGAACACCGCCGTGATGCCGGCCTGCTTCGCCGCGACACACTGGGCCGTATAGTTCGGCGCGGTGGCCGCGATCGACGCGTTGTAGACGTCCGGCACACCCAGCGACTGACCGGCCGCCTTGATCAGCGGCACGCTCTGCGCGCACTGCACGGCCTCGGCGCAGTAAAGCTGGCCCAGGTTCTTGGCGCCGGCCTGCTTGGCCGTGGCGACGACTGAGTAGGTGATCGAGTCGTTGGTCTGGCCCGACGGGTACCAGTTCGGGTCCTGGTAGTAGAACGGGGTGGTGAAGTTGCCGCCGATCACGGGGATCTTCGCGGCGGAGACCGGCTTCGCCCAGACCGCGTCGAGGATGTCCAGGTCGATGATCGTGGCGACGTTGGCCGAGATCATCGACTGAGCGTCGGTGGCGGCTGTTCCCGGGTTGCTCCCGTTGTCCATGTAAGTGAAGTTAACCTGGTGCCCGTTCAGGCCACCGGAGGCGTTGACCGACTTCTGCCAGGCCTGGAGGACGTCCCAGGCCGGCGTCTGATCCGCGCCAAACGGGCCGGAACAGGAACAGATCACCCCGATCTTGATCGGGGATCCAGCCGCGGTGCTCGGACTGCCCCCCGTCGCCCCGGCATTCGGCGACGATGAGCTGGATCCGCTCGTGCTGCTGGACGAGCACGCGCTGACCGACACCGCGGCAGCCAAGGCCGCGGCGACGACTACCAAGATCTTGCGGGTCAGAACCATGTCGCGCTTCCTTCCGCCCCTATCCGCCGACTCCGGCGGATCACGATATGAACGTCGCTGCGATGACCTACAGCTCAGCTGGTGGGGTTGAACATAGTAAACAATCACTCACCCTGCAACAGTCTGCCGTCTGATCTCTCCGCCAATCGGCCGAACCGCGCCCATACCGCATCACGATTTCGCAACGAGGCCGGACCTCCGGGGCAACGCGAGCCGCTTACGGTATCTCCCGGACCACGCCCGTACCCGGGGCTGACCACATCGCGAACGTGCCGAGGGGCCCTCTGCCGAGAGTTCCCTGGGAGGCGCGAGCATCGACGGTTGCGCACAGCGGGCCGACGGATCAATCGGCCGTGCGCGTCTTGTGGAACCTAGCGCCGGGCAGCGCTCCGGTCCGGACGTGGATATCGCCCCGGAGAGCCTCGAAGGACGTTCCCGGCCCTTCGGCCAACCGCTGCTCGATGAGATCGCAGACCTACTCGGGAGGCTGCACGACAGCAGCCAGAAGTCCTCGGACGGCTTGGCGAAGATCTCGCACGTCGTGGACTTTCCGGCGCCTGACAGCGCCGTTGACAACGATGATCTGCGCGGCCAACGTCTCCCGCTTCCGTGTCGAGGACCAGTCGGTCGCGCCGCCTGCGGCTCAGACCAGAGCGAGCTGGCGAGACACTGTTGCGGAGTGAGCGCTTAATGATTAAGCTCCTGGGCTGCTATGAAGCGACTAACCCCACCCCCCAGATGAGCACGTATCCCTAAAGACGGTGCAGCAAGCTAGACAGTGAGCTGCGATCGGTCGGAGAGGGACGGCAAGAGTGAGGCACCGGGTACGGCTGGGATTCGCCGACGGGACTACCCGAGACCCCGGGGGGGGACGCAGGCCTGTTCGACACGGTGGTCGCGCAGGCCCAAGCTAGATGAGGATCCGGCTACTCCGATCAATCGTGAATTAAAGGGGAGACATGGCCCGCAGGCAGTTGGACACCAATTTCTTCGATCAAGCGTTTATCGAGGATCCGTTTCCCCTGTATGAGGAGATCCGTTCAGTCGGGAATGTCGTCTGGAACGAGACGGTCTCCGGTTGGGTGACGGTCGGTTACGACGAGTGCGTCGAGGTCCTGGCGGACGCCGGTGACCGGTTCGCCATACTGGCAGGTGACCCGGAGTTGACCTTCTGGTTCGAGGCGCCGAACATGATCACCGTCGACGGCCCCGGTCATCGTCGGCTGCGCGGTGCTCTGTCTCCCTTGTTCACTCGTAGAGCGGTGGCAGGATGGGAGCGCCGGGTGGCCTTGGTCGTCGAGAACCTGCTGGAGCCGCTGGTAGCCGGCAGCGATAGCTTCGATCTCATCGCCGACTTCACCGTCTTGCCCACGCTGATCGTCTCCGAGATGCTGGGGGTGCCCGATGATCGGCACGAGGACTTCCAGCGCTGGTCACATGACATCGTCACCAACCTGGCGTTCGGGATGGAAGATGACCAGAGCCGCGAGGTGCTGCGCCGCGCCGCGACCGAGATCAACCAGTACCTGGTGGAGGAGATCGAGCGCCACAGGCGCGAGGAGCCCGACGACCTCTTCACCTACATGCTGAGACTGGAGGGCGAGAACGCGATGTCGGCCGACGAGATCCGGTCGACGGCTGTCCTGCTCTTGGCCGCAGGTTACGACACCACGGCCAAGGCGATGTCCAATACCTTGATCGCCCTCGAACGCAACCCTGATCAGCGTCGCCTGGTAGTCGCAGATCTCTCGCTCGTGCCGGCCGCGATCGAGGAGAGCCTGCGCTGGTTCGGTCCCGTGCAGTGGAATCCCCGGCGGGCGGTGCACGACACCGTCTTGGACGGCATGGAGATCCGGACGGGCGAGACCGTGTTCGTGATGAACGCCGCGGCCAACCGGGATCCCCGACGGTGGGCCGAGCCCGAGCGGTTCGACGTTCATCGGGAGGTCAAGTCTCATCTGGGGTTCGGCTACGGCCCGCACCTGTGTCTCGGTGCACCGCTTGCCCGGCTCGAGGCGAAGGTCGCCATAGAGCAGCTTCTGCGTATAGCCCCTGAATACCGTCTTCGTGACATCGACTTCGGCAGGTCGATGTTTATACGCGGTCCTGAGCGTGGCACCGTCGAGGTCGGTGTGAAAGCGGCTACGTAGGGCGGGCGCGATCAGGTTCGGAGGTTCACGGGATGTCGATGAGGTTTCGAGCCACCGAGGATCCTACTCCCTCGGGGGTAGCGGTCTTGGGCGTTCAAGATCTGGCGTTCGCCGTCGCGGACATCGAACAGGCCACTGAGTTCTTCGCTTCTTTCTTCGGGGCCGAGGTGATTGCCGAGTCGGGATCGGTGAGCGATGCCAGGCGATCCAGCATGCGGGAGTTCGGCAACGTCGACGTGAGGGCCGTGATCCGATCCTCACGCCTGCTTCGGACGCCGTTTCTGAACCTGAAGCTCATCGAGGCGACCTACCCGGGCCAGCGGACGCTTTGGCCGATGATGCTGGACATCGGGGGATGGCATTTGGCCGGTTACGTGGATGACATGGATGAGGCCTTGGATTTCGTCGCCTCGGCACGCGATGTGTATGTCCTCGGACCGGGCAAGAAGCCCACCACGAACGGCCCCGAGGTAGGGGAGGGGTCCTACGCCTGCCACTGCATGACGTCGTGGGGATTCCACTTGGTTTCCTCGCGGTGGGTGCGCAGCAGCAGGGCGACCCAGCTTCGGTATGGCTCCCACCGGGCGCTGAGCTGGGCGAGCTGGCCGGGGCCGGGGTTGTCGAGGTGGTAGGCGTCGGCCATGGCGGCGTGCAGCCGGCGCTCGCAGGCGGGGAACAGGTCGGGATGCCCGGCGCCGCGGATGAGGATGAGCTCGGCGGAGAACGGGCCGATGCCCGCCAGCGTGCGCAGGTTCGCCAGCGCGTCTGCGGGCGACATCGCACGCAGCTTGGCTGCGTCGAGGTCGCCGGCGAGCGCGGCGTCGGCGAGGGCGCGCAGCCGTTCGGTCTTGATCTCGGGCAGCCCGGGTATGCGGGCCGCCTCGCGGAACGTGGCGGGCGCGGGGAAGGCGGCAAGCGGCGTGCCGGCGGCGGTGAGGTGCTGGCCGTATTGCCCGGCGATGCGTTCCTTGATCGCGGCGGCCTGGGTGATCCGGATGCGGTGCCCGATGACCGCCCAGGCGGCGGCCTCGTAGGGGGAGCCGAAGCATACCGGCCGCAGCCCGGGGTATCTGGCTGCGAGCCCGGCCACGACCGGGTCAGCTTCGGCAACCTGCGCGAACCCGCTGCCGTCGATGTCGAGCGAGAAGACGCGACCCAGCTGGGCAGCCGCGGCGGCGGGCTCGGCATCGCCGGCGAGATCGGCGAGCACGGTGCCGTCGGCGGCCTGGCGCACCGCCGCGCCGACGGTGGAGTGACCGTCGTCGGCGGGGAAGGCCAGGCGAACCGCGCCGTCGAGGGCGTGGCCGTGGTAGCGGGCCGGGGCGAAGCCTTCCAGGAACCGGGCGCTCGCGGCGAGCGAGAACGGCCCGCGCGGCGTGATCGTGATGGTGGCCATGGAGTCACGCCCCTTTTCTGCGCGGAGGTGTCAGGCCTGGTCGTGGACGGTGATGACGTAGCCTTCGGGGTCGGCGAAGGCGAACTGGCGGCCAAACGGGCCATCGGCAGGAGCGGAGACGATCAGGACACCGGCGGCGGCCAGCTTGTCGTGCAGCGCCTGCGTGTCGTCGGCCTTCAGCCACAGCGCCACCCCGGCACCGGGCCGCCCGGCCGCGTCCAGGTTCACCCCCGGCAGCGGCTCGCGGACGGCCAGCGGGATCGGCGTGGTGGCGAACACCACGGCTCCGGGCGGTGAGGCCGGGGCGCGGCGCAGGCCGAGCTGGGTTTCGTAGAACGCGGCGGCCGCGGCGACGTCGCGTGCCTGCAGGGCGATGAAGTCGGGTCCGGCGACGGTCATGACCACTCCTATGTCAGGACACTGACATACGTAGGCTAGCCCTGGGACTCGGTCTATGTCAAAATCCTGACATGGAACCGGTCGCGGAGCTGAGCAGGCGGATGGGATATGAGCTCAAGCGCGCGCAGGCGGCGCTGCGCGCGGCGATGGACACCGCGCTGCGCCACCAAGGCCTCACCGTGCCGCAGTACGCCTGCCTCGAGCTGCTCGACCAGCGCCCGGGACTGTCCAACGCCGAACTGGCCCGGGGCGCGTTCGTCACGCGGCAGTCGATGAACGTGGTGCTGCGCGGGCTGCAAGACAGCGGGCTGGTGACCCGGCCGGCGCGCGCGCCGCACGGCCGTGCCCTGCCCGCCCGCCTGACCCCCGCGGGCCAGCACAAGCTCGCGGCCGCCCGGGCCACGGTCATCGCCATCGAACAGCGCATGACCGCCGCGCTGCCGCCGCGGCGCGCGGCCAGCGTCCTCGCCGGCCTCGGCCAGATGGCCCAGGCACTCGACCCGAGTTGGCTCAAATTAGTGCGCAGCGGCTTGGCGATCGATCCGGTCGAGGGCTGGCGGGGGTAGCTGGGCAAGGGCTCGGCGGCGGTGATGGGGTGGCTGCTGGCCCAGATCTCGATGGTCTTTTAGCGGCGGGTTGTGCGAGCGAATTTCCTGATGCTTCCACTGCTCCTCCGCGAACCGCGGAGTTCGAGCGGCGCCTGCGTCGCGATGCGTGCAGCGCGTGTGCCGCATCGTAGCCGACCGGTCGCGTCGCACCCAGTCGCCGCAGTGGTTGAGTTATGGCGAAAAGACGGCGTGCGGCGGCAAGCTTGCCCTCACCGAGCGCCTTCGATCCCAGCGCGGGCGAAGCGGATCACCCTGTCCACGAGGTTGCGCAGTTCGGCGGCGCTGGGAGGGGCCGCTAGGGCGTGGGCTTCATCGCTCTCGTAGAGCTCACGCAGGCCGGCGACAGCCGATAGCGCCGCAACGCGCGGGATCAGGCTGTTTCCGGACTGGCCGAGGTCTTTGCCTATGGCCTCGGCGAGGACGCGCTCGAAGGGGTAGTAGCTGGCGCGCGCGCGGCCGCGAAGCTCGGGTTCGGTGTTGATGATATGCGCTCGCAAGGCGCGCCGTTCCCAGAAGCGCCTGTCCAGCTCGGACGCGTTGGTTTCAACCTCTGTCATCGTCGTTGCCATCCAGTCGCGCAGTGCTTCAAGCGCGGATTCGTGCGGTCGTCGCGCGTAGAGACGTCCGCTCAGGCTGTCGAGCGTGAATGGTTCGGCATCGAGGAGCAGTTCCTCCTTGGTGGGGAAGTGCACCGTCACAGTTCTGGGCGCGACTTCGGCCCGTTCCGCGATGTCGTTGATCGTGGTCTCGCGGTAGCCACGCTCGGCGAAGAGCTCGAGAGCGGCCTTCTGGATCGCCTGCCGGGTACGCCTCTTTCGTCGC
>WNFJ01549096.1_pt2 | contig 70304 bp, 65 predicted proteins | sample 5400461 | NCBI WGS metagenome assembly WNFJ01 (sample SAMN13153349, study PRJNA577476) | soil metagenome | isolation source: 115 cm saprolite on Douglas fir-dominated hillslope | place: USA:California | collected 2013-09-17
CGGAATAATTGCGCGCGACGCAGACGATCTTGGAAGGAGAGCAAGGCGGCAGGAGACGAGCGCCGACAGGCAGCTCCGATAAATCGCCGCGGCGGACGTCGGGATCGGCGTCCGTGGCGGTCGGGCGCGTCTGCGGGTTCAAGCTGTAACGGATCAGTTTCATGGCGCGGTGGCTCCCGCGGGTTCGGTTTGATTGCTCTCGTTGCCAACCTGGTCCACGGCGGAGACACGGTAAGTGTAATGCTTGCCGGGTTCGATTTTGCGGTCCGAATAGCTGGGCGCTTCGAGATTCTCGGCGATCTTGATCAGCGGCCCGTTTTCTTCGGAGCGGTACAGCCGGTACTCTTTGAAATCCGCTTCCGTGTTTCGCTCCCAGGTCAGCTCGATGGCGCCGACGCCCGCGGATGCCACCAAGCCGGTGGGAACGTGAGGCGGGAAGATGTCTTTCGGCGTGATGCTCTTGGGCCCCGCGAGTTCGCTCTCGGTTTTATCGTGGATGCCCTGCACGTGGTATTCGTACGTCTTCCCGTATTCAGTGGACGTATCTACGTACTCGGGCTTGGCGGAATTCGCGAGCACCGCCGGCTCTTTTTCCTCTCCGGCCTTTCGAAAGATGCGGAAGGCGCTCTCGCCGGGCGCGTTCCAGGTAAGCCGCACACCCTCGGGAACCGCCTTGGCATCCAAGCCGGTCGGCTTTGCCAGCGGCTGCTCGATGTTCAGGATCACCAGATTCGACCACTCCGACACTCGCCCTTTCGCGTTGCCCACGCGCACGGCGAGCACAACTTCTTTACCGACGAACTCCTGCGCGGGAGTCGCAACGCGGACATAGCCAGCTTTCGTGGGCACGGGCACATCGACGCGCTTGGCCGCGGCCGCCCAGGCACCCGCGCGGAAATCGCCACTCCCGACGGGACCAACCCGCAATTCCACGCTTCCGATTTCTTTCAACACCAGCCCTTCGGTGGTGAGCGGAGGAATTGTGAAAACGATATCGATCTTGTCGCCGCGTTCCACCGCAGTCAGGTCGCCAATGCGCGTGGGAATATTGAGCGCCGGATACAGCGGCTCGCCAACCGTGCCGCACCCTGTGAGGAGCACACATAAGAGGAGCGCGACGTAGAGCACGCACTCGTGCGTGCCATGTCGACACTCATGTCGACACCTGTGGTGGGTTGAAACAGGATTGGCCACCGGGAGATGCATCGCCTAGAGAATGTACCGGCTCAGGTCCTGGTCCTTGACGATGTCGGCCAGTTGTTTGCGCACATACGCCGCGTCGATCCTCACGTTCTTCTTCTTCAGATCCGGACCCGCGAATGAAATGTCTTCCAGCATCTTCTCCATGATGGTGTGCAGCCTGCGCGCGCCGATATTCTCCGACATCTCGTTCACGCGCGCCGCAAAGCGAGAGATTTCCTCCACGGCGTCGTCGGTAAACGTCAGCTTGATCCCTTCGGTATCCAGCAGCGCGGTGTATTGCTTCACCAGCGCGTTTTTCGGCTCGCGCAGGATCCGGATGAAATCGGCCTCGGTGAGCGATTTGAGCTCCACGCGAATGGGGAAGCGCCCCTGCAACTCGGGAATCAGGTCGCTCGGTTTGGAGACGTGAAATGCGCCCGCCGCAACAAACAGAATGTGGTCCGTGCGCACAAAACCGTGGCGCGTATTCACCGTGGTGCCTTCCACGATCGGCAGAATGTCCCGCTGCACGCCTTCGCGGCTGACATCGGGGCCGTGCCCGGACTCGCGGCCGGCGATCTTGTCGATCTCGTCGAGAAAGATGATGCCGTTGCGTTCCACGCGCTCCAGCGCCACGCGCGTCACCTGGTCCATGTCGATCAGCTTTTGCTCTTCTTCCTGCACCAGGTACTCCGCGGCTTCGGCAACGCGCATTTTGCGTTTCCGCGTACGCTGCCCGAACAGGCCGGGCAGGACGTCCTTCAAATTGACGTCCATCTCCTCCATGCCGGCCGCGGTGCTGATTTCGAACGTCGGCCCACGCTCGCGGACGTCGATCTCGACGATGCGATCGTCCAGTTTTCCCGCGCGCAGCTTTTCACGCAGCTTTTCACGGGTGCGTTCGGCGCTCTCGGAAGCCTCCGGCTGCGGCGGCATCAGCAGATCCAGCAATCGCTCTTCGGCGTTCCGCTCGGCGCGCTCCGCCACTTCTTCGAGCCGCTCTTCACGCACCATGTCGATGGCAATGTCCACCAGATCGCGAATCATGGCTTCGACGTCGCGGCCCACATACCCGACTTCGGTGAACTTACTCGCCTCCACTTTCAGGAACGGCGAGTTCGCGAGCTTGGCAAGCCGCCGCGCGATCTCGGTTTTGCCAACACCGGTCGGCCCGATCATGAGGATGTTCTTGGGCATCACCTCGTCCGCCATCTCGGGGTCGAGCTTCTGGCGGCGGATGCGATTTCGCAGCGCAATGGCCACGGCGCGCTTCGCGTCGGCTTGGCCGATGACGTACTTATCCAACTCCTGGACGATCTCGCGCGGCGTCAACTCATCCAGCAGCGGAGTTTCGTCCAGCGCCTGGCCGGGCAGATAGATCACCATTTAGCCCAGCTCCTCGTACGAGATCGTTTCATTGGTGTAAATGCAGATTTGTCCGGCGATCTTCATGGCCTTCTCGGCGATTTCTTTCGCTCCCAGTTTAGTATTTTCGATCAGCGCGGTGGCCGCGGCTTTCGCGAACGGACCACCCGAGCCGATCGCAGCCACGTCGCTGTCGGGTTCAATCACGTCGCCGTTGCCGCTTACGATGTACGTGGCGGCGGGATCGGCCACCAGCAGCAGCGCCTCCAGATGGCGCAACACGCGATCGGTGCGCCATTCCTTGGCCAGCTCGACGACGCTGCGCGGGAGATTGCCGTTATGCTGCTCGAGCTTCGATTCGAAGCGCGAGAAGAGCGCGAAGGCGTCGGCCGTGGATCCCGCGAATCCCGCCAGGACCTTATCGTTGTAGAGGCGCCGCAGCTTCCGCGCGGAAGCCTTCAGCACTTCGTGGCCGAGCGTTACCTGCCCGTCGCCACTCATCACGACCTTGCCGTCTCTGCGCACGCAGAGGATGGTGGTAGAGCGTACCTTTGCTTTCATTGAAGAATCGATTCCTGAAATTCTTGGCCTCGGCGCAGACTGCGCCAGGGTCCGTATTGCAGAAACCTCCATTCTAACGCAGCGGCGTTGGGACTATGGCCAATCCCGCGCGGCATGGCGGATTCGCGGGAGTTTCGGGGAGTTTCGGGGACAGGAGTTTCGGGGACAGTGCACTCAACCCCCAATCTTCTGGCCAACTGTTCGGTTGCCGGGCGGAGATCTCGCGCGAGTTGGGGGTTGAGTGCACTGTCCCCGAAACTCCCGAAACTCGCAATCAGGGTGCTTATATATACTGAAGAAGGACTCTCGGGTCTGCCACGTCCCGGGAGATCACCATCGCGAGCCTTACGCGGATGACAGCACAACACGCTTCAGATGAATCACTGGAGTTGTACAGCCAAGGGCGGCTGCAAGAGCCGCAATTAGGCCAAGTGGAAGAGCACCTCCTCATCTGCGAGCGCTGCCGCAAACGCCTCACCGAATTCGACGACGCCTGGGGTTTGAACGGATAGAGTCTTGTCCAAGACTTGTTCGGTGGATTACAATCGTATCGTAAGTGCACAATTTGTTCCGATTGGACGGCCGCAGCGCGCTGATCACTGGTGGCGCGAGCGGGATCGGAGAGGCAACCGCGCGTGTGTTCGCCTCGGCCGGAGCGAAAGTCATCATCGCGGACCTGGACCGGGAACGCGCCGAACGAGTAGCCTTGGAACTTTCCGCGGCCGAAGTTCGAGTCTGTGACGTAACTGACGAATCGGCGGTGCGTCGAATGTTCGGGAGTATCCAGAAGCTCGACATTCTGGTGAACAGCGCCGGAATCGGGCTGGTGGGCGGGGTTGAAGAGACCAGCCTGGAGGATTTCGAAAAGCTGATGGCGGTCAATGTCAGGGGAACGTTTCTAACCACAAGAAGCGCCATGCCCTTACTGACCGCGTCCCACGGAGCGATTGTAAACATTGGTTCCGTGGCCGGTCTGATCGGCGTCAAGCGGCGCTTCGCCTATTGCGCCACCAAAGGCGCCGTCGTTGCTATGACACGCCAGTTGGCCGTTGACTACCCTACACAAGTCCGCGTGAATTGCATCTGCCCGGGAACGGTTGAGTCGCCTTTTGTGGAAAGCTATCTCGAAAAGCATCATAAACATGAGAAAGATTCCGTGCGGGCGGAACTACATCAAAGGCAGCCGATTGGCCGGATGGGCCGGCCCGAAGAGGTCGCTCACATGGCCCTCTACCTCGCCTCCCAGGAGGCAGGCTTTGTCACCGGGTCGATTCTGACGATAGATGGAGGGTGGACTGCATCTTGACGAAATGCCGCGGATAACTCATAATGTGGGAACAGGTTGCAGCCAGAGATTGAAGTGGAACATTGGGAAATTTTAACAATACTGTTGTAGGGACGACATGCATCATCGAAATATAACCCGTCTCCTCTGTCTTTTCATAGCTTTGACGCTGATCTCCGGATCGGCCTTTGGCGCAACCGCTCGCAAGCGCCGCACTCATCGTAAGGCGTCCGCAAAACAACCCCAGACTGCCGTGGTAGCGGCGCATCGCCCAACCAGTCATCTTTCCAAGCTTCCGAAGAAGCGCTATCGCCGCAGCATGTGGGACGCCCCGACCTTTGCCGATTCCACCGAGGGCGATTCGGTCGACGGCGAGGACCTGGTAGTCCGCCGGGCGGCGGTACAGGCCCTGGGCCCTTACAACGGGAGTGTCGTGGCGGTTGACGCCCAAACCGGGCGACTCCTGACCATCGTAAACCAGAAGCTGGCGTTCAAGAGCGGCTTCCAACCGTGCTCCACCATCAAGATCATTGCGGCTCTCGCCGGTCTCAACGAAGGACTGATCGATCAGAACACAATGTTCCGGCTCAGCCGCCGGCGGTCGATCGATCTTACGGATGCGCTGGCTCACTCGAATAACGCCTTCTTCTCCTCGGTTGGGTACAGACTGGGATACGACAAGATCATCCGTTACGCGCAGTTGTTTGGTTTAGGCGAGAAGGCGGGGTTGAACCTCGACGGTGAACAGCCCGGTACGCTCGCGAGCGAGCCCCCGAACGATGGTGTCGGAATGATGACCAGTTTCGGCGAGGGGATTTACATGACGCCGCTGGAGCTGGCTGCGGTCATGACCTCGGTGGCAAATGGCGGGACGCTCTACTACTTGCAGCACCCGCGCAGCCAGGATGACATCGAGAAGTTTGTCCCCCGCGTCAAGAGGCAGCTCGACATCCAGCAATGGCTGCCCTCGATCAGGCCGGGCATGATGGGAGCGACGGAATACGGCACCGCACGCCGCGTCAGCGCAGTTTCGAATGACCCGATTTTCGGCAAAACCGGAACCTGCACGGACAGCCGCTCGCCGACGCATCTGGGCTGGTTCGGCTCGTACAACGAACTCGGCAACAACAGACTGGTGGTCGTGGTTCTGCTGACCGGTGGACGGCCTGTGAACGGCCCGGTGGCATCCGGAATCGCCGGGGCCGTGTACAAGAACCTGTCCGACGAAAAATATCTGGCCGAAGCGCGGCCGGCAGCACCGCTGTCCATCATCTCGACGCAGTCTTGCTGCAAGTAAGTTTCGGTTTCGGGTTTCGGGGACAGTGCACTCAACCCCCAATCTCCATCAGTCAACAGACCCGCCCAACAGCGGCCGTACCGGATGATCCTTTCGGGGAGCGTCAAAGTTCAGTGAGAATTTGGGGGTTGAGTGCACTGTCCCCGAAACCCCTTTCAACGCAGTCCTGCTGCAAGTAGGTTTTCAGGTGGCACAGCCATTCTTGGCTGTGTTGGTTTTCCGATCCGCGTTTATCCGCGTTCATCAGCGGCTAGAAATAGTTTCTTAGTTCAGCGAAGCTCCCAAGCCGAAGCAGTCTCCCCCGCCCTTCCCGCACCTCCTCGTGCTCCAATCTCCACGTAAACTGATGCGGCACGAACACGGCGTTGATCCCCACCTCCAGCGCGGGATTGATGTCCGACTTCGGCGAATTGCCGATCATCCAGCTCCGCGCCGAGTCCAGCCGCCGCTCGCGGATCAGCGCCGCGTAAGAAGCCGCGTCCTTCTCCTTCACGATGGCCGTGTGGCCGAAATAGATCGCCAGTCCCGAACGGTCCAGCTTGAGCTTCTGCTCTTCCGGATTACCCTTGGTGAACAGCGTCAAATCGTGCCGCAGCGAAAGATATTCGAGCGTCTCCTCCACGCCGGGGATCAGCTCGATGGGATGACGCACGATCTGCCCGGCAAAGCTCATGACGCGCGGCAGGTCTCGCTCGCGAACCTCGCGCTCCACCAGCTTGTGGTAACACTCCGCCAGGTTCCTCGCGAAGTTGACGGTTCCATATCTGCGGCTAAAAACCGGCGTTGACAGCAAAGGCGCGAGGGAGATACCATCCGTTGACGCGTTTACGTCCTCGATGAGAGCGTGAGGTCGATTCGGTCGATCCGAGATTTCGTCAAGAACGTGCGCGATGAGCCCCTGGGTGTCTGCCTCGGGTAGACCGCCTCGTCGAGGCTAGTGACGGGGGCTCGGGGTAGAGCGTCGGGGCGGCGGCGGGGTAGAGCGTTTGCGCATCTTGCCCGTGTTGCGGTATACTAGCGCACAAAATCAGACTGAGCCAGGTGGTATGGCAAAGTGGTTTCAACGCGCAAGCACCGCAATAACGCTCCAGAAACTGTCGTATCTGGCCTCGACCGGTAACGCGGAAGCAATACTCGGGTACTGTCAGTCAGACGATTCTGAGGTAGCTAGCGCAGCATTTAAAGCATTGGCTGACCGCCGATACCGGGGAATGCCCGCCGTCGTTGAAGCCTTGTTGCAATTTGTTGACCGAGACTTCGGGGGTCGCGGGATCGAAGCGCTCCACACCCTCGGAGCAATAGCGGACAAGAGCGCTATTGGGAAGCTCGATAAACTGCTCCGCAGCGATCAACGTGCTCACACTCGTATGGCCGCTGCCCACGCGCTTGGCAAGTTTAGTTCTACCGGCCCCCTTATCGATGACGGTAGCCAGGCTGCATGCCGGTCTTTACTAAGCGGCATGGCTAATGATGATGATCCAGATGTCATAATCGCAATTGTTGACGCGCTCTCCGATTTGGAATCAGGTCAATTCAAAGTTCTCCGGGCCGACGCAATCAGAGCACTCCAGCACGCGTTCGAATCTGCCCGAACCGATGAACTCGAAGCAGCATGTTCCACGGCTCTTGAGGCACTTGGTGCCCAAGAAATTGTGGACCAATCGAGAACAGCGCGCAATGCCAAACTGGCGGGGGTTCTCGCCAAAGACCTCGAAAAGCTCGCCCGCGAGTACCAGGGTCTTTATGCAGTGATCGAAGCTCCTCGTGAAGTTCAATACTATGAATATGAGGATTCGAAAACTCCGAGTACGGGTTGGAACTACAACTTTTCGGGCCGCCAGCGCGCCGTAGAACTTCGCGAGGAAATCGGCAAAGCCATTGATCGACTTTTCAGGAAGCAGCTTGAGACTGAGTGTCCATTTGTGGAAGCCGTCCTCCAACGTATTGAAAACCTTTCTCCCCGCAATAGCAGCGTTCTGCCATGCAATGGACCATTCGTATATCGAGGAGAATCTTACAAATTCAATCCGGAAGAGTGGAATTGGATCAGGCAGGCTGGGACCGCAGATCTAATCCGCCGTGTTTGGAAAACTGAGTCTTATAGCTATGAATGGGGTGCCGATCTGCCCTAGTTGTGGTATTTGGAGGGATAACTATCGCCTGCCAGAGAAGGGTTGTATGCAAATGAGTAATCGTCGTAGCATCATTTTTGGATTGCTCCTCGCCGATCTTTTCAGCGATGGGTGTAGCCAGGTCCGGGATGCGGAATTGAAACTGATGGGGGACTCTCACAAAGCGTGGACCATGCGGCTACAAGCCGCCATCGCCGACGGCAACATTGAAGGGGTGCGAACTGCGCTGTCCAAGGGTGCCGATATCAACGGACGTACACTTCCCGGTATAACTGCTGAACTAACGCCTCTCATGTTGGCCGCCCAGATGGGCAGGACAGATATTGTTAAACTGCTTCTCTCTGCCGGTGCCGATCCGAACTTGCAGGTTCCGGTCTCGAAGGTTACTGCCCTTGTCATGGCCATCGATAACCGACATAGAGATGCAGCGATTGCGCTTCTTGACGGAGGTGCCGATCCGAACACTGAGTTATTTGGCGGAATAACCGCGCTGAACACCGCTCTGACCTATCGGGATCGAGAAGTGGTTCAGGCATTACTTCAAAAAGGTGCCCGCCCATCCGGAAATCAGGAAGACCAGATTAAGCGGCTCCTGCAAGCAAGGAACTGATTTATCGTTGAGCAATGTTCCGCGACTAAAAATCAGGTGGTGGTCAGATGGCAGAGACGGACATATCCCGTTCCGCTAAGATCGGCGCTGTAGGCAGTGGAGTTGTCGGGGCAATTGTAGGTCTGATTGCCTATTTCATCCTCCGGGGCAAGCCTGATGTGGATTGGTATACTTTCATCGCTGGTGGCGCATTACTCGCCTCACTAGTGGGCGCAGCAATAGGAGGAGCATTCGGCGAGCCGGTTACGCGACCGGAAGCCATGAAGACAAGTGCAATCGGATGGGGATTACTCAACGGTGCTTTGACGATCTTCCTCACAATCCAAGGCGGCAAATCATGGCTACTGTCGACCGGCATTGTAATCGGAGCCGCAATTCTAGGAGCCGTATTGGGAGCCGTTGCGGGCGCCATAGGATTTACGGTCGGTCCAGACGACTAGCCGATAGTTAGACTGCGCCTATTCTTTAGAGGACAGCGGCTAAAAATAGTTTTTCAGCTCCGCGAAGCTCCCAAGCCGAAGCAACGTCCCCTGCCCTTCCCGCACCTCCTCGTGCTCCAATCTCCACGTAAACTGATGCGGCACGAACACCGCATTGATCCCCGCCTCCAGCGCGGGATTGATGTCCGACTTCGGCGAATTGCCGATCATCCAGCTCCGCGCCGGATCCAGCCGCCGCTCCCGAATCAGCGCCGCATAAGACGCCGCGTCCTTCTCCTTCACGATGGCCGTGTGGCCGAAATAGATCGCGAGGCCGGAACGGTCCAGCTTGAGCTTCTGCTCTTCCAAATTGCCCTTGGTGAACAGCGTCAAATCATGCCGCAGCGAAAGATATTCAAGCGTTTCCTCGACGCCTGAGATCAGCTCGATGGGATGATGCACGATCTGCTCGGCAAAGTTCATCACGCGCGGCAGATCTTCGGCGCCAACCTCGCGCTCCACCAGCTTGTGATAACACTCGGCCAGGTTCCTCGCGAAGTTGGCGGTGCCGTATCCGTGGATCTTGTTATTGACCGTCTCGATCTCGTCGAGCACCGCGCGCACCTCGGCCGGCGGCACGCTCGAATGCGCCAGGAAATCGCAAAATTCCTCGAACGCGCGCTCGAAGTAGATGTTGTTCTCCCAGAGCGTGTCGTCGGCGTCGATAATCAGGTGCTGGCGGTCTGGGGTGCTCACACGCTCGGCGGCCACTTCGCGTGTCCGTTGCGCGGCGCGACTGAGCGCGCGTGCTTGATCTGGCGCTGGCGCGAACTATAGACGGGAAAGAACTCAGCCAGCCGCCGCATGCGGTCCGCTTCCGAACGCGTGGCCAGCAACACTTGCCGGAAATTCAGGTCGGGAACCAGTTGCGCGAGCTGAAAGCTGAGCTGCGGATCGCTCAGCTCCGGATCGTCGACGGTCTCGTCCTTTTCGAGCGCCCGAATATCGTTGTAGGCCTCCATCACGCGCTTGCGAACCTCAGGCGTGATCGGCTCGGATTCTTCGTCGTCGAAAAACTCCACCGCGCCGCGCAAATAGGGCTTCTCGTCGTTCAGAAGAATGATCTCGAAACGCCGCCGGCCCACGGTGAGTAGATCCATCCGCCCGTCGGGATATTCCTTCAGGACTTTTTCGATGGTCGCGGTGCAGCCGGTATTCACGATGCCCTTTTCGCCCGCCTGCACAACGCCGAATTCCGAGTTGCCGCGCCGCACTTCGCCCATCATTTGCTTGTAGCGTTCCTCGAAGATGTGCAACGGCAGCGAGGTCCGGGGGAACAGCACTACCTGAAGTGGGAAAAGCGGCAACAGCTCTTCCTGCATATGTACTATTATGGCGTCTTACCGCGCCAGATGGAGATCGATGGAAAAGTCGCATTGGTCACCGGCGCCTCGGAAGGGATCGGCGCTGCGTGCGCGGAATCGTTTCGACGCCGGGGAGCCAAGCTTTCCCTCACCGCACGCAGCGCGGACAAGCTGCGCCAGGTGGGTGGCGCCGATGCGCTGACGGTCGCCGGAGACCTGACGCATCCGGACACGCGCCGGCGCGTTGTCTCGGAGACGCTTTCACGCTTCGGACGCATCGATATCCTGATCAACAACGCCGGTGTCGGATTGTATTTGCCCGCCTGGAAAGCGCCGCTTGCCGACGTGCGCGCGATGTTCGAACTGAATTTTTTCGCCGCGCTCGAGATGGTGCAGTTGGTGGCGCCGCACATGCAGCGGCAGCGCAGCGGAACCATCGTCAATATCAGTTCCATCGCCGGTAAAGTCACGCTTCCCTGGCTGACTCTCTATTCGTCGTCCAAGTTTGCGCTCGGCTCGCTCACCGACGGCATGCGCATGGAGTTGCGGCGCGACGGAATCCACACCATGTCCGTGTGCCCCGGCTACGTAACCACCGGGTTTCAGAGCCACGTTTTGGCCGGCACGGTTCCTGAATCCGTCGGCGGCAGCCGCACCTTTGTCATCACCGCGCAGCAATGCGCCGAGGCCATCGCGCAGGGCGTCGAACGCGGCTCGCGCACTGTCGTTACGCCACGCGCGGGCTGGCTCTTTGTTATGATCCAGCGCCTCTTGCCCGGCTTGGTTGACCGGCAATTGGAGCGCTACTTGAAAGCCTCATGATCCTCAAGCTCAAGCGCACGCCCGGCATTTATCTGGTGGGTTTCATGGCCAGCGGCAAGACCACCATTGGCCGGTTGCTTGCCCACGAACTCGGCTGGACGTTCGCCGATCTGGACGACGACATCGAAGCGGCGCACAACGTCTCGATCGCGGAAATCTTCGACACGCGCGGCGAAGAAGAGTTCCGGCGCATCGAGCAGGAGCACCTCCGCAAAAGAGTGCGCGAAGTGGAACGAGGAAAGCCGATGGTGATCGCGCTGGGTGGCGGCGCGTTTGCCCAGGAGATCAATCGGGCGCTGCTCGCCGAGCGCGGCGTGCCGATCTGGCTGGATTGCCCGTTCGAAGTGGTGCGCGCGCGCGTCGAAGAATCCGCGCATCGGCCGCTCGCGCGCGATCCCGCGAAATTCAAGCAACTCTACGAGGACCGCCGCGAGTCTTACGCGAAGGCCGAGCATCGGATCGAAATCGCAAGCAACGATCCGGCGGTCATCGTGGCAGACATCCTAAAGCTCCCAATATTCTAGTGCGCGACGCCAATCGCATCCTAAAGGCAGCACTGAAAGCCGCCGATCCCGCAGAAGCCGTTCGGCGGCACGTTCGGCTCAACGGAAACCAGTTGATCGCCGGCGGCAAGCGCTACCGCTTGAGCACATACCGCAACATGTACGTGATCGGCGCTGGAAAGGCCGCCGCAAAGATGGCGCAGGCCGTCGAGCGGCTGCTCGGCAAACGAATCACGGGCGGGTTGCTCAACGTCAAGTATGAACACACCGCCCCGCTGCGCCGCATTGAGTTGAACGAGTGCGGCCATCCGGTTCCGGATCGCAATGGCGAAGCGGGCGCTCGACGCATCGCGAAAATCGCGCACGAAGCGAGTGCGGACGACCTGTTGATCTGCCTGATTTCCGGTGGCGCGTCTGCTTTGCTGCCGCTCCCGCCGCCGTCAATCACACTCGAAGAGAAGCAGTCAACCACCAGGCTGCTGCTCGATTGCGGCGCCGACATCCACGAGATGAACTGCGTCCGCAAGCACATATCGCAGGTGAAGGGCGGGCAGCTCGCGCGACTGGCTTATCCGGCCACGGTGCTGACGCTGATCCTGTCGGATGTGATCGGCGACGACCTGGACGTGATCGGCTCCGGCCCCACCGTTCCGGATCGCACGACGTTCGCCGATGCGCGAGCGATTCTCGAAAAGTATCGCATTCTGGATCGCGTTCCGGCGGCGGTGCGCCATCGGCTGAGCGCGAATGCCGGTGAAACCCCAAAGCCGGGCGACAAGATTTTCGAGCGCGTCGAGAACCTGATCGTCGGCAGCAACCGGCTTGCCGTGGACGCGGCGGCACGCGAAGCACGGGCGCTCGGCTATCGGACCATGATTCTGTCCACTTCGATCGAAGGTGAAACCCGAGACGTTGCGCGCGTCCATGCCGCGATCGCCAAAGAAATCCGCGCGACGGGCCGCCCCGTAAAGCCGCCAGCCTGCGTCATCTCCGGCGGAGAAACCACGGTAACGATTCGCGGCAAAGGACTGGGCGGGCGCAATCAGGAGTTCGCGCTGGCCGCCGCGCTAGACATCGCGGGCTTGAAAAACGTGCTGATCCTGAGCGCAGGCACCGACGGCACTGACGGCCCCACCGACGCCGCTGGCGCCATCGCCGACGGAACCACCGTCAAGCGCGCCAGCGCCGCAGGCCTGGATGCCGCCAAATTCCTGGCGAACAACGATTCCTATCATTTCTTCGATCGTCTAGGCGATCTCATCAAGACCGGCCCGACGGGAACCAACGTTGCCGATGTCCGGATCATGCTCGTCGTTTAGTTCATCGCGTCGACAGTCTACGCGAACCCCGATGCACTTCACTCAATATTGTCGAGAAACGTTTCAAGATCGACTCCAGCCTGTCGGATAATATTCCGCATCGTGCCCACGGCAATCGATTTCTGTGCGGGAACCGTAACGCGCCGGTCACCTTTAGCAAGCCGAACGTGAGAGCCACGCTGTCTAACCTGCTCAAATCCCAAGCGCTCCAAGGCCTTTATCACCGCAAAGCCCGACGCGCTCCGCCGCAGTTTCACAAATCAGCCAAGACCGGATCTGCCTTGAAGTGAAATCGTATCTTCTTTGGAATATCCTGTGGATCAAAGTGGCATCGGACCGCATCGGCGACTTGGTCCTGTAGTTCACGCAAGTCCTTACCTTGCGTTGTTATCCCTCCTTGATTCGCAGGAGCATCCCAAGATGCAACAAGAAGTCCGGATTCCTCGCAGGTCTCGACTTGAAAAACAATCTCATCCACTATCTCACCTTACAGCCAGTGGCAATCGAGCGTCAACATCCGTCTTCTACGTAATTGAGCAGCGTCTGGACGTCCAGCGTCAGCGAGGAACCAAAGAACTAATGAACCCAAAGAACGGGTTATTGCCTAATCGGAGCCGGCGCCGCAGGCGCCTTCGGCGCGCTGGGAATATTCGGGAACGTAACTTCCTCCGCCGACGCCTTGCGCACCGTCACCGCCCCCCGGCCTGTCTCCAGACGCAACTGTGGCCCACTGCCCGACGTACCTGAAATAGTCGCGCCGCGATGCGATTCATCCACGTTCAGCGATCCGCCATAGTCGTTGTGGACCTCGCCGCGATCCGTCGACGCCTTCAAATCGAACTTCGCTCCCGCCGGGAGCGCCAGATCGATATCGCCGGAGCGCGTGTGCACTTCGATCTTCGGTACAGTCTTGCCGGGCCGCAGCTCGACGTTCCCGCGGTCCAGCGTCACGTCGATCGACTGGCTGACATCCGAAAGCTGCACATCGCGCGACCGCGCGTTCACGCGCACGGGTCCTACCACGTTGTCGGCCGTCAATTCCCCGGGTACCATGTGTACCTGGCCGGGAAGTTTCTCCAGGTTCAGCGTGACCTGTACGTCCTCATAACGCAGCGGCTGCGCCAGATTGCGGAGTTGCACCTGTCCCACATATGTTCCGCCGACCGTTACCTGGCCGCCGATGTTTTGCAATTCGACATCCTGCCCGCGGCCCTTCAGATCGACGCTGCCCTTCACGCCGATCGCCCGAATGATATCGCTCTTGCGCAAGTCGATGCGCACGTCGCCGCCAATGTTTTCCAGCCGCACGCCGGCATTGTCGCTGGTAATATCCACTTTGCCATTCACATTCTGGATATCGAAATCGCCCAGCCGTCCGTGCGCTTCAACCGACGCGCCCGCCGGGACCGTGATCTCCAGCTCGGCCGACGCCCGCATGCGGTCGCTCACGCGATCCTGGTTGGTGCGAACGATCATCTGGTCGCCTTGCTGCACCAGTTCGAGCGGCGTTTCCTTGTCGGCGCTGTCGGCGTCGCTCTGTTGGAAGGAGCGGATGGTCTTGCGCCCGCTCGCCTTTATGGTCGTCGCGTCCGCCACGCCGGTGATTTTCGCGTTCCCGCGGAAATTCTCGATCAACACGCGGCAGCCCTTCGCGCAGGGCTTCTCCGCCGGCGCCAGCGTGTAGTCGAAGCTCTCGCCCATGTCGACTACCATGCCTCGCCATGCGCGACCGGTCGGGAACCAGTTGGCGTAGTGGCGCGCGGTGTACATGCTGCCGCCGACGATGCAGAGCAAAAACACAAGCATCCATTCGCCGCCCGAAATTCCGTTCCTGGGGATCGGCTTGGACATGATGGCCCAGATCAGAATCTCGACCAGACGCAATCCGCCCCACGCGATCAGCACAAACGGCCAGAAGCGCGAGATGATGTCCGCGATCGGAATCTCCGGCCAGAGATTACGCATCAGAAATAGCCCGCCGATTCCGATCAGAATCAACGGTCCGATCACCGAGCCGCGTCTCATATTGCGTTCCCTCCCGGTGGTCTGTTATCCGGATGCGGCGCCGGATGCGTGACGACCTTCTCCAGCAGCTTCATGATGCCGAACAGGATAATCAGGATCGGCCAGGTCCGCCCGAAGCCGTAAACTCCCCAATAATCGATGGCCACTAGAGTTCCCAGCGTGATGAGCATGATGGGACCGCGGACCGCTTGAATCAGGCTGACATTAGTGCCGTTCATGCGTGGCCTCCCGTACGCCCGCTGGGCCCGGGTCGCTGTGCGATTCCGAAGACGAGATGCGCTCGTACAGCATGTACGCACCCAGAGCGATCAAGGCAATGGGCCAATACCGGATGATCTGGCTGAAGCGGATAATCTCCATGTTGTTCAGCAGGAACAGCAGCCCTACGGCAATCAGGACCGCGGGCGCGACTAGAAACTGCGACGGCTGGCCGCGCAACGACACCAGACTGGAGAATTCGTCCACCGGCTGTCCGAGCTGGCGCTTCTTGGCGGTGTGATAGGCTTCGAACGCCATATAGAAAACCCAGACGCCGATCATCATCCCGAACAGCGGTTCCAAACCGCCCGCCGCGTCGCCGCTGCTGACGATGCTGATCAGGACTCCCAGCACAATCACGTGGATCAGCCCCTTCACGTATTGCGCGTTGTAAATGGCGCCCACGCCGGGGATGAGGCCGAGCAAGAACGCGAGTCCCGGCGAAGCCCCCGTATCGGGAATCGCAGCAGGCGGTGCTGGCGCTGTGTAGGGCGAGTCCGCGGGCGCTCCGGATGCGGCCGCCGCCGGCAGGTGCTCGTCGCAATAAACGGTGCCCTCCGCGTTTCGGCGGCACGCTTCGCAGAGCGCTTTCCCACACGCGCGGCAGTACGCGACCGCCGCCACATCGGGATGGTTCGTGCAATTCATGGTTGGTTCCTTTTCTGATTCGTTCCAGCATCCGGCTTCTGAGCGCTGCCTTCCGCCTTCGGTTTACTGTTGTCGGCCTGTTCCTGATCGTTCCACTCTTTCAATCGCGACTGGATCTCGATCACCAGCCGGAGGTTGTCGTAGTATTTCACCGTCCGGTCCCAGATACGGTGCGTGCGATCGTCGATGCTGGCCCAGATTTTTGCCGGATCCAGATCCGCCGGCGTCAAGTTGCGCGGCTCGATGTGAGTGAACTTCGCGAGCATGGAGAACGACAGAACCGTCATCGCCATGCCCATCGCGTAGCGCGGCTGCAACACTCCATGCACCCAGCCGCCGAATAGCTTCCGCCACCAGGACTCGCGCTCAGCGTTTTTCTGCCTGCCGCCGGGAATCTCATGCAGGATTCGCGTCAACAGCTCGGCGGGAGGCTCGGCGGCTGCTACTCTGCCGATGAACTCGGTCGCGCCCGCAACGTCTTTGGACAGTTCCGCGCATGCGCTGCATCCGGCTATGTGGCTCTCGAGAGCGGTCTTCTCCTCAGCGCGGAGCGTTCCGTCCACGTAGTCGCACAGCAGGATTTCTACTTCCGCGCACTTCATATGCGAACCTTATGCCGCCGGAGCACGCGAGCCAACTCGGCCCGGCCCCGGTTCAGCCTCGACTTCACCGTTCCTTCCGGAACGTTCAGCACTTGCGCAATCTCCCGATATTCTAATTCCTCCAGATCGCGAAGAATCACCGTCTCCCGCAGTTCCGGCGAGAGCTTTTGCAAACCCGCCTGCAGCAACTCGCTGGCTTCGCGCCCGACTACCATTCCATCGGTCCTGGCCAGCATGGCGGTGGTCTCTTCCAAAGTTTTGGTCTGGTCTTCGATCGACTCGGTGGCACGCTCCATACGCGACCGCCTGTAGTGATCGATCAGCAGGTTGCGCGTCAATCTGGTCAACCATACCACGAACAAACCTTCACCGGACCGAAAGCTTTTCAGGTTCTTGAACACGCGCATGAACACGTCTTGCGTCAGATCCTGGGCCTCCGCATCGCTGTTGGTGAAGCGGTAGCAGATGCCGAACACACGCCGCGTGTGCAACTTCACGAGATCTTCCCAAGCAGCGTCCTGCCCGCTCAGGCAGCGTTCCACGAGTTGGGTGTCTGCGTCCAAGCTTGCGCTGGTCCGAACCCTCGGATACGGTGGGGCCCAGCTCCATTTTGCCGCCGGAATCGCCACCGTTGCCATGACTTCTTCCAATCTCCTGCTTTCAACAATGAAAACGAAGACTTATGATAAGAAGTTCACTTGAATCCAAGACCTACATTCTACAAGGGAGCGGGCGGGCATGAAAACAGGCGCCGGCGCGCGATCCTCGTGGCTCTCGCCGCGTTGCTCGTTATCGCCTTTATTCTCTATCGGTTGCGAGGTACTTCCTTCCACTGGCAGCGCTTCGCGGCGACGTTCCAACACGTTCATTGGGGCTGGCTCACTGTATCTATCCTGTTGGTGTTCCTGACCTATCTGGGCCGGGCTCTGCGCTGGGAGGTGATGCTGCGGCCCCTGGGCCGGACTCCCGGTATCTGGAAACTGACTACCGACACGGCTATCGGCTTCACCGCCGTGGTGCTGCTCGGCCGCGCCGGCGAAGTCGTGCGGCCCTACCTGATTTCAGTCCGCGCGGGTGTTCCCTTCTCTTCTCAACTGGCAGCCTGGCTGCTCGAACGCGTGCTGGACCTGCTGGCGGTTCTGCTGATTTTTGGCTTCGCTCTGACGCGGATTCCCGCGCATGGCCTGGCGCTCGGTCGGGGCCTCCAGTGGGTCCTCGGCGCGGGAGGCTATCTGGTCACAGCAATCGGCGCGGCGTGTGTGGTGTTCCTGGTGCTGTTTCGCAATTTCGCGGAACCAGTTCAAGAGCGCCTTCTGAGCGCCCTGACATTCCTGCCCGAAAATCATTACCGCCGCATCGAAAGCATGCTTCGAGCGTTCTCCCAAGGGATGGAATCCACGCGCGATCTTGGATTCCTAGGGCTGTTGGTGGCTTACTCAGTCGCCCTGTGGGCCGTCATCATCGGTTGCTACTACACCTTGTTCCTCGCCTTTCCGGCCACGGCCGGCTTGAACTCTACTGATGTAGTAGTATTTCTCGGCTTCGTTGCATTTGGCAGCATCGTGCAAATTCCCGGGATCGGCGGAGGTATGCAAGTCGTTTCCATTGTTGTTCTTACACAGATTTATGGACTTGGCTTCGAAGCTGCTACTGGCGTCGCGCTGTTCATCTGGCTGGTTACTTTTGTGGCCGTTGTGCCCGCCGGCCTGGTGTGCGCCTTTCACGAAGGCTTGAATTGGAGTAAACTCAAGCATCTACAGGAAAACGTCCCGCTATGATTTGTCCCTTCTGCGGCCACAAACAAGATCGCGTGATCGATTCGCGCGAGAGCAAAGAGGGCGACGTCATCCGGCGGCGCCGCGAATGCCTGCGTTGCGAGCGGCGTTTTACGACCTACGAGCGGAGCGACGAGATCCCCTATATGGCCGTCAAGAAGGACGGCCGGCGAGAGAAGTTCGACCGTCAGAAGGTCCTGGCTGGGCTCCTGAAGGCCTGTGAGAAGCGGCCGGTTCCCATGGGAAAGCTGGCCGAGATCGTGGATGCCGTTGAGGCACGGCTTGCGGACAGCAACGACCGGGAAATATCTACTACAGAGATAGGAGAAATGCTCATGGAGAAGCTCCAGTCGGTCGACAAGATCGCCTACGTCCGTTTTGCCTCGGTGTACCGGGACTTCCAGGACGTCGAAGCTTTTCTCAATGAATTGAAGAACTTAGTGTTTCAGAAGCGACCCTAAAGGGTGCTGCCGCGTCTACAGACTAGGGGCTAAGTTTCCTGTAACCAATCGGAACTGCAAACATCTTGTAAGATAGGGCTTAACTCGAAAACGAATCGATGCTATAATCGATTGCTACACTAGATCGGCGGGATGGGCGTAGCATGCGCCGAAGGCGGAAGACTGTACAATTTTTGGGATTGGGAAATGAGCGCAGAGAAGTCCTTGTCTCCCGAGTAGCGGAGTAAGCGTCCAATAAGTGAGGATCGATCCAAGTGGATCACTTTGAAGATCAATTTTTGACGGAGAGTCACGAACCCCTCGGGATTCCTTTCGACGAGGAAACCAATTTTTTTCATCCCGAGGAAGTTCAGGACGAAGAGTTCCCTGCCGCACAGCAGGTCGAAGAGTCGATTTATACCGACGACCCGGTACGCGTGTACTTGCGCGAAATGGGCTCGGTGCCGTTGCTCACGCGCGAAGGAGAAGTGAATCTTGCGCGGCGCATGGAGCGCGGCAAACTGCGGATGCAGAAGTCCATCAGCCGGTCCGAGCTGGTGCTGTTGCGCGTAGTGGAGATCGCCGAGCTGTTGAAGCACGGCGACGAGGAATTGGATAATTTCGTGGATCTGGGCGACGCGGAAGAAGGCAGCCCGGCGGACGTCAAGAAGCAGGCCGAAGTGCGCGCCGAGTTTGGTGAAATTCTGGCGCTGCACAAGCGGCAGCAGCAGTTGGCCGACAGAGTGGAATCGATTCCTCTGAGCAACAAGAAAATCCGGCGCCGGTGGCAGGGTAAGCTGAACCGCGTCCGCGTGGAGTTGTCGCTCAGTATGCGGCGGATTCCGTGGCTTCCCTCGCGCTGGAAGCAATTCGCCAAGGAAATCGAGCATGCGGTGGAGCAGTTGGCGCATCTCGAATCGGAACTGCGCAAGTTGGAAGGCCGTACGGGCATCACCGCGCAGGCTCGCGCGCGTGAGTTGCGGCGCGAGATCCGCAAGATCGAAGCCGCGGCCGGCGCCTCGCTCAACGAGCTGAAGCACAGCATGTCGGTGATCCGCCACGGTGAGTTCGAAGCCGAGCGCGCCAAGAAGGACCTGGTGGAGGCAAACCTCCGCCTGGTTGTCTCCGTGGCGAAGAAGTACGTGAACCGCGGACTGCACTTGCTGGATCTGATCCAGGAAGGCAACATCGGCCTGATGCGCGCCGCCGACAAGTTCGAATACCGGCGCGGCTACAAGTTTTCGACCTACGCCACCTGGTGGATCCGCCAGGCCATTACGCGCGCCATCGCCGACCAATCGCGCACCATCCGTATTCCGGTGCACATGAACGAGAGCATGAACAAGTTCCTGCGCGCGACGCGGGAGCTGGAAAAAGAACTCGGCCGCGCGCCGACCAACGACGAAATCAGCCGCCGCATGGACATTCCGGTGGAAAAGGTCCAGAAGCTGAAGACTATTTCGCGCGATCCGGTGTCGCTCGAGACGCCAGTCGGCCGCGACGGCGAATCGGCGCTGGGCGATCTGATTGAAGACCGCTGGGTGGGGTCGCCCGTGGACGCGGTGATCGACACCAACGTGCGCGACGAGACCGCCAATATTTTGAAGACCCTGTCTCCGAAGGAGGAGAAAGTGATCCGGCTGCGCTTCGGCATCGGCTGCGAGCGCGAGCACACTCTGGAAGAGATCGGGCAGGAGTTCGATGTCACCCGTGAGCGCATCCGCCAGATCGAAGCCAAGGCCCTGCGCCAGCTTCGGTCGCCCGAGCGGGCGCGCCACCTGCGAGCTTTACTGGCAGCCAGATAAGGTGGCACAGGCTTTCAGCCTGTGAAATGAGAACACCTTCTCCGTGTGAAGGGCCGGGCAAGTCGCCCGGCCTTTTCTTTGCTACTCGACTAAGCAAAGCCCTACAGTGAGTCCGGCGACGACCGGCGCGCCACGTTGACGAACAACCAGCCAGAGCAGATCGTGTGTCTGCGCCCCAACAGCCCTCCGAATGCCGAACTCCGGTACGCGCTGCGCCACAATTTGCGAAAGCACTCCGTACAGTCCGACAGCCGCAAGGATCAACAGCAAGCTAAATCTGCGGCGATTCGGCGGCCCGCGAATGCCAAGGCGAGGGTGGAGGAGAGCAGTTGGCGGGCTGGGCTCCCTTTTTTATGAACCTGACGGAATGAGAACAACGCCCCCTCCATCTCAGGCCGGACACCCCACGAATTCTTCGCGAGCCGAAGGCACAGACACAAATGTCGGTTCCATTAACAGAGCGCCCTGAAAATCGATGTATTCGCTGTGGTCTGACCGAATCCGGTTGAGAATGACGACCCGCCCATTCCGCACTCGAACATACGGATCGCCGCGCACTGCAAGATGTTTGGCCGAGAGTACGAGAACGGACTCGTGATCACCAGGGCCGAGCGGTCGAGGCGACCAGCCGAGAACACCGGCGTCCATTGCCCAAGAGCACGTCTTGTCAAAACCTTCGTCGTAATGACCGGGATATGCTAGCACTCTTGGGATCAAGTCTGAGACACGCGCAGCCTGACGTAAGAAGCACTGATACAGCGAACAAACATAAGGTTCTGGATCAAGCCGCATACGCCAGGGGATGGCACCGTGGGCCAGAAGCTGATTCCTCAGAAAGCCGATGGCGGAGAACACCTGGAGGACGTTACAGCGATCGTGTTTCGGACGACACCCAAGCGATTCCCAGTAAGGAATCAGCAAGTTCAGGTTGGCCTCGAACTCTTCGTAAGGACTTGCCAGCGCGATACGAAAACAATCGAGGTCGGGATCGGCTGACGCCGTGAGCGTCCGATCCAGCGCCCGATTCCAATCGGAGAACGAACCAAGGCGCAGGAAGTCCTCATCGCAGCGCAGTTCGTCGGGAAACGTTCCATGCTTTCTCGACAGACTGAAGACCATGCTGCCTATCCATCGCTGTAGTAGGTCCATCGTGTTGAAGAGCGTTATGAGGCGCCCGCTGAATTCATCTTGCAGATGGAACAATTTCCATCTTTCCGCGATGATGCCCGGCGTCATCGAACTCAGACGAACTGAGGTTCTCCAAAGCTCGGGCGCCAAGTCGTGGTGCAACAGGCGATTCCAGCGCTTGCTTACGCGAGCCTCCGACAGCCATTTGAGGAAATCCCGTTCGTCTTGCGATCGATAGACCGGCATATGCGGGAGAGTCCGCCACGATTCCAGTGTCAGGCCCACCGCAGTGAGGGTCTCCGGGTTAGGAGTAATCAAATCGACGCGGGCGGGATCAGAACCGAAGTCTTTGCGGAATTCTTCTGGAGCAAGGACGATAAATGCACGTTCGGCCAAGAGCAACAGGTCCAGCTTCATTTCCCAAACGCCGATCGTTCTGGGGTGCAGAGTTACGGTTACGGTACCGGGATAACTTGCCGGGCATCTATCCAGTTGTTCGAGGAGCCAGTGGCGGTAGCACAGCAGAGCAACCAGCGCGCTATCGAATAAGATGCTGACCCACGCCCCTTCGGGGGCAAGTCGCATCCCTTCGGTCCGATCTCCGGCGATGATGATTGCAAGGGAAAGCGTGGCAGTAAGGGCAACGCCGCGCCATAGAGCCTCACGAATCGGCGGAACGGCGCGGAACGGCGGTCCACTGACGCGCCACCATAGGGCCCCAGCTATCCGAAGTAAGAGTAACGTCGGAATCCCGTGAAGGATGTTATACCAGAACAATGCTTCCTCCCTCCGCTTCGATCTCGATGCCTGTGAGCGGATCCTGCATTAATCCCTGCCCGGCATACAGCAACAGAGACCCTCCATCGGCCGCGCATTGAACAAAAGCTCCCGCATCCTTGCTGCAGCCGTTCGCTAAGCGCCAAAAGAGTCTGACGGGTCCCGCGGCTTCCAAATGCATGATTGGTCCAGCAACCCTGACCCATCCTGCTTTTCCATTGTGCGCTTCGAGAGTCAGTTCCTTCCACGGCAGTGCGGCGAGAACATCCAGAACGGTCCAGAGGCACAATCGGGTGATTTCGTCGGGGGCGGCTTCTGTCAGCGGCCCGCGGGCTGTGGTGAAATTCCGCAGTCGTTGGAGAAGATCGAGGAGATTCTGACGTCGGGCCTTCGCCGGAAGTCTCTCTGGCCAAGCCGGTACCAGCCGCCGAAGTTCGGCTTCCAGAGTGTGGCCTTCCTGGCAAGCTTCACAATTCAGGCTCTGCTTTAGACGGGCCGACATGCTGCTGTTACCTTGCCTTGCACGGTTAAATAATCCAATCCAGGTGCCGAATGTAGGATTTGGTTGCACGCAGTCTTTGCTGAAATCGTTCATCGCAGCGAGGGCCAGCGCCCAATAGCGAATAGCGGTCTCGACGACTGTGAGGCAAGCCGCGAGTCGGCGAGCATTGTTGCCCTTGCCGAACACATTGCGCCACAGAACAGCTACGGGCGGGCAAGCGTCTCGAAGGATGTGAGAGCTCCCGCGTTCCTCCAGACGTGCGGCACCGAGCAGGCTGTTTTCGCGCACAGCCTCGAAAACTTCCAACGGCCAGCGGTCCCAAGATCCGGCGGACCGGACCTTCAAGCTGTCCACTAAGTCCGTCACGTACGGAAGGACACCCTTCATTCTTTCGAATAATCGACGATCCTCGCCTGCTTCGAACCTGCCGCCCCATGGACCGCCAGCTATCCAGACAGGAGCAATTCCGCCCGCATAAATGCACCGCAGTTTGCGTGTTAAGGACTCGATCTCTGGCTCGGAAGCTTCGATGAGTTCCGCGCGGTCACAGAAGACCAAGACACCCCCGCCTCGAGCTCCCGCCAAAAGCGCATCGTCATCGTCGAGCATCTCAGTGCCGAACGCGGGCACAGTGACCATTCGCTTCTGTTTACGACCTACCCGCATAGAGGAGATCGCGAGACGGGCGGCTGGGGAACTCCAGAACAAGAGGCGGACCAGTCCGGTTCGCCATTGAATCGAGAGCGTCTCTAGATCCGAAGATGTGTCGCGAAGCGTGTTACGGACGAGGCGTCTTTGTGTGAACCAGAAGACTATGGACGCGAAAGCAATGAGAAGCAGGAACGGCACGACGACCCATATCGTCGCCGTCGCCAGAGTGTCGAATAGTTCGGTCATGCGTCCGAGCGACGCCGGCCTGACGAGTATAGGCGAGAACGCCAGGGCGGTGGCCAATGCGGCCGACGCGCTCTGTGCAAACCACATTCGCCATCCGGTTGCGCCAGGGCCCACACTAGCCCATAAGTGCATTCCAGGTACGGCAACAAAGCAGACAAGCCATCCTGCCTGGATCAACTTGAGTGCCATGCTCTTCTCTGGCTCGGTTGCAAGGTGGCCGATATACATGAACCATAGGCTGAAGAGCCATCCGCCGGTCAACGCGGCCGCCCGTGTGGCGGAGCGGACGAGACCTGCGAATCTCGTGTTCCTTCGTAAGGATGCTATGGAAACGGCACCAAGGATGGCAGAAAACAGAAGTCCACCCCAGAGTCTTATGTCGGACCAAATCCTTTCCGGTCTTGGCGGAATGAGCTCCCCTACCTTTTCGAGCCGCAGATCGCGCATGTTCGGCCAGCGGCGTGGATCGACCGGTTCGCTGATAGTGTTTCCTACAAGATCAAGCCTCGATAGACGTGTGAGACTGTAGATGCCCGGCAACTCTGCAAGAGTGCTGACACCCGTCGATCTCAGATGAAGACCGACAACACGACCGTCCCATCCCAATTGGTAGCAGTTGTCCATCGGGATCGGTCGCGTCTCCTGACCATAGTGGCTAAGGAGTCGCTGCTGCAATGTCTCCACGAAAGCCGGGACGGGGCACTCGGTCAACCGGCCGGTTTTCTTTTCCCAGCGCTTGACGACCTGCGACTCAACCGGCATCATCAGACTCATGCAGATCGGCACGCTCAGCAAGAGGGTCAGAATGACAGCAGCGATGATGATCCTTTGATTCAAGCCGACTCTGGTAGCGTTTCCCGACACAGTCAAGATCAGGTTCTGCACGCGCCTTGCAGCGACAAACGGGCGTGCCATGCTAGACGGCGACAGCATAGTAGGGGAACCGCGATTTGGGTCATACCGCGCCTCTCATCGGTGGCCCTGTCCGGGTTCGCGAGTGCTTGACTTGGAGCCCTGCTCGGCCTGTGGCTTGGATTCGTTAGTCGTCGGAGCGGCTGTAGGAAGGGGCTTTTCCGATACGCGAAAATACTCACGGAATTTCCATGCGAATCCGCAGGCAACCCACAAGACCAGCGTAAGAATCGAGATAGCCATCATTCGCCGGGGACCCTTACCGCCATGAATTGCCGACCGATGATGCCCCAGCACCGTCCACAGAGCGAGCAGACTTAGCAGGGCGACCCCGCCGAATGTGTACACATGGGGGAACTCCCCGCCGGTGCCGAGAATGTGCACGAGCTCAGCCGTATACACCGTCACGACAAAAATTTCGATCAACCCTAGCCGCCTCCGCGTCTCTTCCTGCGCCTGAAGCATTTCGTGTTGCTGTACTGCCAACTGGTTCTGGTGCTCCAGCATCCGACCCTGGCGCTCAGCCTGCTCCGTTTGGCGGACCAGCATTGCGGCTTGGCGTTGAGCCTGCTCAGAAGCCTGCGCATCGCGAAATACACGGTGGAGGCTGCCGATGGTCTCGGGTATGCGCTGAGCGCGCTGAGCAAGCCGGTAGCAACGATTAACCGCCTCCCGACGGCTTACGTCAATCAGCTGAGCAGCCGGCTCGAATTCAGTAAAGCGTTCCCAAATGTCGCCTATTGGGGCCTTATTCAGCTTCCGCCTCACTGCCTCTTCAAGAAAGGAGTGAGCGATTAGCCGTTCTGTTACCGTCGCCAGGAAAGCCGTAAAATACTTGCGCTGGACGCCCTCAACGCGATCTGCATCGAATGATCCGCCGACGCGGTCACTCTCCCACTGATCGGCTACGAAATGAGCGCCCCCGAGATATGAATACGCGACCAAATGATTGGCATTCAGCACCTCATTCGGTAAGCCCAGATTATCGGGTGCGGCCGGTGCGTGATTTACCTCCTCGATCTGAGCGAATGCCACCAATTCCTGGGCGTATGCCGAACGCAGTACCTGATCGGCGAAACTGGTTTGCTTGTCGAAGCGTAAGACGGTATGGACAAGAAACTGGTTCTGTTCGTAGCCGGCAATGGAAGAATGTATCGGAGCCAGCAGCAGATCGCGCACTTCAACGAGTGTGAACGGCTGGCCGGGCCTGCCGAGACGACCTTCCAGCGGATCGGTCAACCAGTGTTCCTCTTCGAGTGGAAGCTCGCCTGACGGCGCGAAAGCGTCCAGCACGGGGTGGGGAATCCGAAGGACTGGCGTTCGATACTTCATATGCGAGAAATGGTACTGGAGCGCGCGTGTTTCCGTGACACCAAGCGCCGGATGTCCATTCGGGCGGCATGGCTCAGCGAAGCAAATCGACAAGAGACCAACGCGCCTATGTAGCACAAACAGTTCGATCCCGTATTTGTAATCGAGCGACAACGGAACGGCGATCGGGCGTTCGTGCATCGATTTTGGGGTGCGGGCTGCCTGTTTCCGCCACCTCTCTTCTGCGGCGCCGTTGGGAACGGTGGCGACAACCGGCCGGAACCAGGACTCTGTGAGCTTCGGAGCCAGACCGAAATAGTGAACGGACGAGTCGGTACCATCGTCAGGAAACAGAAACTGGACGGTCTCGCGGAGGGTCTCCTCTGTGTACTTTGGATGCAGTTTCTCCGTCCTCCATAGCTGAGTCCCATCGAAAGTTGCACTAGTGAGTCTCTCGGCGAATTCCTGGCCTGTCGGAGCCGTCAGATGAATCGGCAGCAGCAACCGGATGCTAAAGTGAGAGGGAATGGGAAGACTCATTGCTGGTCCGAAATGAGTATACACCGAGTGGGGCGCAGAATTTGAATGTCACGGTCCGACGACCCTTCCGTCGGCCCAAACAGTCCGTCTTGCCGTACGCTTCACAGAATGAATACATGCGTATGATCGCAATCGGCGTCAACTGGCCGAACTGCAACCGCTGTAGAGCAGTCACTGGTCGGGTGCGAAAAACTCTCGGACTTCGTCATCGTGTCTCCCAAGGACACTCTCGATCTCCTTCAAGATAATGGAAAGATAATGCCAAAAGGCGAGGATCGTGTCGGCGCTCTCCTTCCATTCCACCAGCAATCGATCGTTCGCGTGAGCCAAGTCATTGCGCAGATCGACGAAACGCTGCCATCCACCCGGTACCTTGAGCGGCCTTTGTTGTTCCGTCAAGGCGATCGTATACACAGCGAACAGATCGGTAAGGGTAACCTTGTCCGGTGTCCGGGAGATGTTAGCGCGAGTGTAGATCTGCAGGCGATCTAGATGCAAGCGCCCTAGATACTCCTCGTGATTCTCTCTTAGATATCGCTCGATCACCCTGCAAAATTGGTAGAGTACGGCAGCCATGTGACTACTCTTCCGCTTGTAGGCACCCAAAAGGAAGTCGTGAAGGAAGTTCCTGGCACCGGCGGAGATGTCCTGGTTGCGCTTTTGCGTAAGGTATTGTTCGATCTCTTCTGCTGTATTCGATGCCTTCGGATACATTTCAGGGAGAATCGACCGGGCAAACAGGTCCTGGCCCTTCAGCTCATCAAAGGTTGCAGGTGAAAGCCGTGTGTTTCCAAATATCTCATGAGTCGAATGAGAAAGATAGGTTTCCGTGCTGGCTCCATCGCCCTTGAATGTTTCGCCAATCCAATTGGGGAGGGACTGAATTTTGAAGTAGTCAGAGTTTTCCGCTTTGATTATGAAGTCGCAGAATCCGTGGCCGTAATCGACGGCGTAGTATTTGAAGTCTGGATTGCCGTTGAGAAACTCTCTAAGTTGCTGGACAACAAAGCGTCGCTTCGTCAAGTCCAGTTCGGTGCCCGGGAATTTGAGGGTTACAAAAAAAGTGATCCGTTGCTTGGGCCGCGGGTCAGGCGTTCGAACTACAATCAGTCTGGCTTTCAGGGCTCGATCATAGAGCCCCGCATCGAGGCCATCCTCGATCTTTTGAATCTTGTCCGGTTCGAGGTGCCGCAATAGCCGCAACTCTGGGGCCGTAGTATTCGAGAAGTACCAACGCGCTCCGATATCATCAACAGAGAAGTGCAACAGGCGGTCGATGCCAGCGATGTATTGACCATGCTCCAGCCACCGTCGAAACCTTTCAACCAGACTCGCGTGAAGCCACGCCCTGATCAGCACGTCATGCTGGCCGAAGATGCGGTAAGCACGTACGCTCGCCAGTCGGTGTTCTTTGCAGAGTGCCTCGAGCGCGAGTTTCACTCTATCTGGCTCGAATGGCCGCACACGAAGCAGAAAGAAATTGAGTGTTTCACCAAAATAATGATGGACGGCTTCGTGCCAGGCGTTGCCGTCCCAGAATTGCTCGGTGGCCTTACGAGACAACGGCGTCGCACTTCCTTCGCTGGTCGAGCGGGCTTTACTCATTAGTATGAACGTTCTGAAGAACAGCGATGTGCCAGGAGTTCCATTTTCCCGCAAGGATCGTATATTACTCTAGCAGATACAAATTGTGCACTGTGGCGGCACGAAGCTTGGCGCGCCGCAAATCGCTCGGTGGTCGGGCCAAGAAGGCAGCACCAACTGGTGCGGCGGGTTGGGGGGCATCGATTCGGCCTAGTACCAAGTTGCAAAAATCGGCGTTACGCGACTTCTCCACCCCGCTTGCTCACGCGCGCGGCTCAGCAAGGGGTTCCGAGCCGCGACCCGTCAGGGAGCGGTCTACGCGAACTTCTGCAAGCTGGTACTAGGCTCATCCCGCGTCTCTGCTCCCAGTGTCTTCCAGCGTGAACCGTCAGCAATCGCATTACAATAGGGAACCGGGATGGCTGAGCCAGAATCCGACAGAGATGTGTTCTGCTCCGGCTGCTACGAGATTTTCCCCGAGCCGGACATTCACGTCGTTCCATCCTTCAACGACTCAGCCGGGGATTTCGTTACTTCCTATCGATGCGGCAAGTGCTGGCTCAGCGCATTGGATGACACCGTCGCACGCGTTCGCTCGGCGGAGAGCCTGACACAGCTCGCATTGCTGGCGGCGTTCTTCGAGCGGCACAGCATCGTCCTGCATGAGTTCCGGCGGGGAGATCCGATGGATGTGGTACAGCCGCTGCTGTTGCAGATGCTCGAACTCATCCGGACAGAGCGGGTGAAGCTGCGGATAGGTCCGGCTTCACCACTATCCCTCTGACGGCGAGAATCGTCAAAGCGAACGACAGCGCCAGCAAGAGGCCGTCCCTCGTCAACGTCGCCGGGCTGATTCTTTCGCCCAGTCCGAAGCAGCCGCAGTCGATTCCCATTCCTTTGACGTAGGCGTGCAGCATCACGCCGAAGAACAGGCCCAGCAGCACGGTCGCTCCCGCGGCGGCGTAGCGCAAACCGAAGCCCACGGCCAGCAGCAATCCCAGGAGCAGTTCCAGCCACGGCAGCGTCCGACCCAACGCCAGTACGGCCCATTCCGGCAACAGTTGATAAGCATCGATCGACATGGCGAACAGCAGCCAAGGCTGGCGGAGCTTGGTGTAGGCGGCGTACAAAAAGACCGCGGCCAGCGTGAGACGCAGAACAACCACCAAACGGCGCACGCTAGTTCGCCAGCAGCGAATCCAGGAAGCGCCGCAGGATGTCGTAGCTCACGCCGCCCGGAATCCGGTATTGCCTCATCCGATGCGTGACAATCACCGTGGGCGTTCCTTCAATTCTGGCGTCGCGGCCCAATTGCATATCCTGCTCAACTTCGGCGACGATCTCGGGAGCCTTTGCCAGCACGCGCACCCTCTTCGCTTCGGCCGGAGTCAGGACGCTGCACACGGTTTCATCCACCTTGCCGTTCGCGGCCCAAGTGTCCTGGTTGCGAAACAACACTTCGCAGGCTTGCTCGTACTTGCCCACACGATTCGCCGCGCACGCATAGCATGCAGCCTCCTTCGCGTGGGGATGCTTCACCACGATTGGATACTCGTGGTGGATCAGATACACCTTGCCCTTGTCCACGTAATCGTACATCAGGGGAACGAGCGTCTTCTCGTAGAGGGCCTTGCAACTGGGGCACTGGAAGTCGCTGTAGACTTCGATAAGAACGGGGGCATTCGACGCACCCCGGCTTCGCACTTGCGCCGCGAAGGCGAGGATGGCGGCCAGAAAGAACACCACAGCAGCAATAGCTTTGCCCATATGTCTTATGATACGTCCGCCGCGCCCGAAAGTTAGCTCCGGTTCTCGCTCGGAGCGCCCCGCTCGGGGTTAAACTAGAGAGTATGCTGACACCCGTTCTGCGAATCGTTCTCTGCGTGTTTCTTTTTTCCGTTCTCACCTTCGCCCAGGCCGAAATCGGCGGCGCCAGCCTCAACGGAACCGTAACAGACTCGAGCGGCGCGGCAGTTCCGAACGCCAAGGTAACCCTGACCAATTCACAAACCGGTCTCACCAGGACAACCGCAACGAACCAGGCGGGCCTGTATAACCTTCCGCAATTGCCGGTTGGAAGCTACGATCTGACGGTGGAAGCGGGCGGCTTCAAGCTCTCCAAGCGCACCGGTATCTCGCTCACGGTCGGCGCAGTGGCTACGCTGGATGTCTCGCTCGAGATCGGCGCCACGCAGGAGAGCGTGAGCGTCACCGCCGAAGTCCCCGTAGTTGAGACGACGCGCTCGCAGACCAGCACCACCGTCACCACTAAGCAAGTGGGCGATCTGCCGATCAACGGACGCAACTTCCTCGACTTCACGTTGCTCACTCCGGGCGTAACCCGCGACCAGAGCCGCTTTGGCGATCTCTCCTTCGGCGGGCAGCGCGGAACGAGCAACAGTTTACTGGTGGATGGCTCGGATAGCAACAACATCTTTTTCGGCCAGTCTACGGGCCGAGCCGGTACGGGCCGCAATCCATACAGCTTCAGCCAGGATTCCGTTCAGGAATTCCAGGTCAACACCAGCGGCTACAGCGCGGAGGTCGGACGCGCGGGCGGCGGCGTGATCAATGTCATCACCAAGTCCGGCACCAACGCATTCCACGGCTCGGCCTTTGAGTTCTTTCGCGACAAGGCCCTCAACGCCAATTCCTGGGAGAACAATGCTCGCAGGCTTCCGAAGCGCGCCTATCACTTCAATCAGTTCGGCGGCAGCATCGGAGGGCCCATCGTGAAGAATAAGGCATTCTTCTTCTTCGACTACGACGGCCAGCGCAACACGTCGCCCAACACTGTCTTCTTGCAAGTGCCGGCGCCACCCGATGCGGCGTCGCAGTCGGCGCTCCAGCAATTGCAGCCCTTCCTGGGATCCTATTCGCAGTCGCTGAACAACAACGTCTATCTCGGCAAAGTCGATTTCGACCTTACCAACAATCAGCGGCTCAGCGTTCGATATAACGCGAACCGCTTCGTCGGACTGAACTTCGAGAACGGCGGTTTCAACAGCGCGGCCGAACACACCGGCAACAGCAACGTCACCACCGACAATGTCGCGGCCAACCACACCTACGTGATCGGCGTGAAGGGCGTCTTGGAATCGCGCTTCATCTTCACGCGCGACAATGAGCCGGGCTCTGCGAACTCCACGAACCCGGAGGCCTTTATCAGGCAAGGCGGCGCGCTGGTCTTGGCGATCGGCCGCAACGACTTCAGCCCGCGATTTACCAATGCCCGTACCTATCAGTGGGCGGAAGGCTACTCGCGCGTCGCCGGCCGGCATGCGCTCAAATTCGGCGTGGACATGGACTTCCAGAAGATCGACAATTTCTTCCCCGGCAACTTCAGCGGATCGTTCAACTTCAACAGCTATGCCGATTTCGCAAATCGCAACGCATTTTCGTTTACCCAGGCGTTCGCGGGCTCTGGAACCGCCGGCCCGCTGTCCAATCCGAACGTGAACGAATACGCGTTCTACGCGCAGGACAGTTGGCGCGTATCCGACAGGCTGACGCTCAATTATGGCGTCCGTTACGATCTCTTCGATTACGCGAACCCGACGGTGCACAACCCGGATCCCGGCCTGGCTGCGATGGGTCTGGACACATCCAGAATCAACTTGGATACCAATAACGTCGCGCCGCGTTTTGGCTTAGCGTACAAACTGAACCGCAGCGGGACGATTGCGCTGCGCGGCGGCTACGGCATTTATTACGGCCGTACGCCCTCGATTCTGACCGGCACTTCCTTCACGCAGAACGGAATCCAGGTTCAGACCTACACGCTGAACGCCGCCACCGGCGGCATCCCCGTCTATCCGAACGTACTCTCGGGGCCACCGGCCTTGAACCGGACCCCGGACATCTACGTTTTCGCGCACGACTATGTTCAGCCGCTAACTCACCAATGGAGCTTCAACATCGAGTCCCAACTCGGCAAGGACTACAGCGTCACCTTGGGCTACCTGGGCGTCAAGGGCGAACACCTCACTCGCACGCGGGACGTCAACCTCTTCCCGCCCGATACCGTGGCAGGCACGCTGAATGGCCAACCCATCACTTTCCTGCGCTATCCGGGAACCGGCGGCCCGGCCCGTGCGTACAAAGCCTTCGGACGCATCAGTATGTTCGACAGCGGCGCCGATTCCATCTACCACGGCGGCTTCATCCAGCTCACCAAGCGCTTCTCACAGAGCTTCTCCGTGCAGACCTCGTATACGTTTTCGAAGGTCATCGACACCAGGCCGGATCAGACGCAGGTCGTAGTCGGCGTGGATGACCCGAAGCAGGTCCAATATTCGACACTGCCGGGCCTGGACCGCGGCCGAGGCAACGCCGACGTCAGCCACCGGTTCGTTTTCTCCGGAATCTGGGACATCAACTACGCCCACTCGCTTCAGAACGCCGCCGCACGAGCGCTCTTAAGCGGCTATCAACTTTCCACCATCACGCAGGTGCAGAGCGGCCGGCCGCTCTCCGCGGGGGTCAACAACGACCCCGATAACGACGGCAATACATCCACGGACCGCCCGCCCTATGTCGGTCGTAACACGATCACCGGCCCGAATTTCGCCCAAGTGGACATGCGCTTCACGCGCGACATCCACTTGTGGGAGCGCGCCAGCCTGCGCCTGATGTTCGAGGCGTTCAACCTGACCAACCGGGCCAACTTCAGCAGCATCAATACAACACAGTACCTGTTCACTGTGGCGACCCGGGCCTTCGTAACGAACCCGGCGTTCCTGTCCCGGACGGCGACGTTCGACCCCAGGATTCTCCAGTTGGCGGCTAAAATCACGTTCTAGACCGTGGAGCAGGCACTCTTGCCTGCCGGGTCGAGACTCGTCTCGACCCTCGGGCGTCCACTAGCGCCGCTAGAGTGAAACGCCAGCCCCGGCCAGTTCACTATCCATTGACCGAACTTTTCTCAATGAGGCAAACCGATGGCTGGAATGTGGACTCCGCTCAACAATCAACCAACTTTTTTCGCAAGCACGATGGTTCTGCTCACAGATGGAACCATTCTTTGTCATGACGCCGGATCTGGGGCCGTAGGCACACCGAACTGGTACAAGTTCACCCCTGACGCCATGGGGAGTTACATCAACGGCTCCTGGTCGCCAGTCGCCGCGGGACCCAACTCCCCGCAATTCTACGCTTCCGCCGTGCTGCGTGACGGACGCGTCTTCGTCGCTGGCGGCGAATACAACGGCAGCACCACTCCCGCCGAGCTTCTCGCGGCTGAGATCTACGATCCCGTAGCCAACACTTGGACGCCTCTTGCAACTCCAGCCGGATGGACCCAGATCGGCGATGCCATTTGTTGTGTCTTTCCGGATGGGCGCGTCTTGGTGGGGCCGTCCGGAGAAACCGAAAAGCGCACCGCGATCTACGATCCGGTGGCCAATAGTTGGACGGCGGCGGCCAACAAGATCGGGCCGGCGAGCAGCGAGGAGAGCTGGGTGTTGCTGCCCGATCAAACCATTCTCACGTGCAATTGCTTCGGGCATCCTGCGGCCGAGAAATACGTGATCGCCTCGAACAAGTGGGTGAACGCCGGACCCACGGCGTCAGACCTGATAGAAGATTCATCGCACGAGATCGGGCCGGGCGTTCTGCTGGCGGATGGGCGTGTGCTTTTCGTGGGATCGACTGGCCGGACTAACCTCTACACGCTTCCGCCCGTCTCAAACCAGCCCGGAAGTTGGGCCGCCGGACCGACCTTGCCTGTCCAAGGCGGACAGCAACTGATCGCCAAAGACGCACCCGGGTGCCTGCTACCCAACGGCAAGGTGCTGCTTGCCGCGAGTCCGGCGGGAGGCTGTCCCGTGATCGATGAAGGCTACTGCCCGCCCACGTTCTTCTTTGAATTCGACCCCTCGAACGACAGTTTGAACCCCGCGCCCGCTCCAGCCAATAGCGGCAACGCCGTCTTCAACGGCCGCATGTTGATGACGCCGTCGGGTCAGGTGCTCTTCACCGACGGTTCGCAGCATGTGGAAGCCTACACGCCGGACGGAGTTCCCGATGCATTCCTGAAGCCGCAAATCACCAACGCGCCGGCGGCTGTCTCGCCCGGATTCACCTATACTCTCCACGGGCGTCAGATCAATGGCGTCTCGCAATGCAGCATGTACGGTGACGACGCGACCATGGCCACCAATTACCCGATCGTGACGCTGCGTTCCGGGGGTGGCAACGTGGTCTTTTGCCGGGCGCACCATTTCTCCACCATGGGGGTTGCCACCGGCAACGTCGTCCACTCTACGCGCTTCACGGTTCCGGCCGGCACTCCCTTGGGCGTTTACACCCTTTGCGTGACCGCCAACGGTATCTCATCGGACTGCCAGACCGTCAACGTCACCACCAAGATCTTCAAGGACCTGAAGTGGGAGATCAAGGAAATCAAGGACAAGGAGATCATCAAGGAGAACCTCAAAGCGGAAATCGATGTCGTGAAGAGCCTTGAATCCGACATCCCCAAGCTGAAGGATAACGAGGGCGATCCTTGGAAACAATTCCAGGGTGATCCGGCCTGGGTGCAGGTGATGCAGACCCTGATCAAACGTAGCGACCTGGTTCAGGAGGTGCTGCTGAAGCGCGCGTTCATCCAACCGGAGGAGCGCCCGGCGGTCGGCGAAGAACCGCTTAAGTCCGGCGGCGAGACCAAGAAGAAAGACTAGCCCCGCCGTGATTCTTGTCCTGGCAAGCCAGCACGACGAAGCCGCCCGCGGCTTCACGGAACGGCTGTCCGCTGGCCGCGCCGTTGTGCTGACTTGCCAGGACCTTGTTACCGAAGGATGGAGGTTTTACCCGGACTCGCCGCGCGAGTCGGTGGCCGTTGCGGGCGGCAACAAGATCCGGGACGGCGCCATCTCCGGCGTTCTGACGCTACGGCCCTGCGTCCTGGAACAGGAGTTGACCGCGGTAGATCCGCAAGACCGGCATTACGTGTGCGCCGAGATCAACGCGTTCCTGATCGCCTGGCTGTCCACTCTAAGCTGCCGCGTGTTGAACCGGCCCACCGCCACTTCGCTCTCGGGGCCAAACTGGAGGCCGGAGCGCTGGATCGCCGAGGCGTCAAGACTGGGAATCCCCGTGGAGCCGCGAACTCGCAGCGTCCCGCTGAAATTCGAAAACGAACCCAAGGAAACTCCCGAGGAGCCGGTGCAGCATATCCCGGTAGTCGGCGGCCGGGCCAGACTCGGAGCGCAACCGGAACTAGCGCGCTTCGCGGAACGATTGGCCAGGCAAGCCGAGGTGGAGTGGCTCGAAACGCGATTCCGCCGCGGGCGCATGATTTGGGCAGGCTGCTGGCCGGATCTATCGCGGCCCGAAGTTGCGGATGCATTGCTGGAGTTCTTCGCATGATTCTGCTGTGGGGCATCGACACCGACGAACCACTGGCCAGAATCAAGCGCGCGCTCGAGCGCCGCGGCGCGCCCGTGTTCTTCCTGGACCAGCAACGAGTGCTGGATACCCGGATCGAGCTGACGGTCGACAGCAGCGTTCAAGGCCGGCTGCGCGTCGGAAGCGCCGAAGTTGCGCTCGATGCCATCACCGGCGTCTACTTCCGTCCCTACGATGTCCGCCGCATGCGCGCCGTGGAATCCGCCGGTCCGGGCAGCGCCGCCGAAGTGCACGCAGTCGCAGTCGAAGATGCGGTGGTTTGCTGGGCCGAAATCACGCCCGCGCTCGTTCTGAACCGGCCATCCGTAATGGCATCCAACAACTCGAAGCCATACCAGGCGAGCCTGATCCAACACAGCGGCTTTCGCGTTCCCCAGACGCTGGTCACCACAGACCCGGAGGCGGTTCGGGAATTCCTTGGGCGGCACGGAGGCGTCATTTATAAATCGATCAGCGGAATCCGCAGCATTGTGACCCGCCTGGACGGACAGCAGGAGTCACGTCTGGCCAACGTGTCCAACTGCCCCACCCAGTTTCAGGAATGCATCGAAGGCGTCGACTACCGCGTGCACGTTGTGGGCGAAAAGATTTTCGCTTGCGAAGTGATTTCGAGCGACGCGGATTACCGCTACCCAAGCTCAGAAGCGCCGCGCATCAATGCCTGCGATATACCGCTCGAAATAGCTCAGCGCTGCCGGGCTCTTTCGAAAGTGCTCGGCCTTCCGCTGACCGGCATCGACTTGCGAAAAACGCCGTCGGGCGATTGGTACTGTTTCGAAGCCAACCCCTCGCCGGGCTTCACCTTCTATGAAGACTCGGCGGGGCTCCCGATCGCAGAGGCGATTTCGGACTTGCTCATGAGCAACTCCCTAGCCTACAACAGCTTACATGACTCTCTCGGCCCGCACGCCGGTCGGGCTTGCGACCGGGCGGAGTACGCAGGCATCTAATTTGCTAGTGAACACCCCATTCTCTACCGACATTTAGGTGTTACCATAAAATAGGCTAATATGGCCGTCGCAACCACCTTTGCTCCCCGACTTTCGAATCCTGTGGCAACGGATCTGCTTCAGCTCATCGGCAACACGCCTTTGATCCGCATGGAGCGCATCGCCCGCGATCTTCCCGGCGTCGAGATTTATGGCAAGGCCGAGTTTTTTAACCCCGGCGGATCGGTGAAGGATCGCGCCGCGCTGAACATGATTCTGGAAGGCGAACGCACCGGCGCGCTCACGCGCGACAAAATCATCCTGGATTCCACCAGCGGCAACACCGGCATCGCGTACGCCATGATCGCGGCGTACAAAGGCTACAAAGTTAAGCTGTGCCTGCCGAAAAACGCCTCCATGGAGCGCAAGCACGTCCTCGAGGCTTACGGCGCGGAGATGGTGTTTACGAACGCGACCGAAGGCTCGGATGGTTCCATCCTGGCGTGCCGAGAGATCTATAAGGCCGATCCCGGCCGCTATTATTATCCGGATCAGTACAACAACCCAGCCAACTGGAAGGCCCACTACAACGGGACCGCGCTCGAAATCCTGGCGCAAACGGACGGACGCATCACGCACTTCGTCGCGTGCATGGGCACCAGCGGCACCTTCATGGGCAACTCGCGCCGGTTCCACAAGGATGTGCCGCACGTGAAGTGCATCTCGGCGCAGCCTTCGTCAGGTTTCCACGGCCTGGAGGGATTGAAGCACATGCCCACCGCGATCGTCCCCGGCATCTACGATCCGGCCATTGCAGACGGCAACGTCTGGATCGAAACCGAGGACGCCTACGCGATGTGCCGCCGCATCGCCCGCGAAGAAGCGCTGCTGGTGGGCATCTCTTCCGGCGCGAACCTGCTGGCCGCCCGCGCCGTCGGCCGGCAACTCGTGGAAGCCGGCGAGACCGGTGTGATCGTGACCATCCTGTGCGACGGAGCCTACAAGTACCTCAGCGAATCGTTCTGGCATGATCCGAGTTGAGAAGCTCGCCTGGGATAGGATGGTTTCGCATGCCGAGAAAACGTATCCCAAGGAGTGTTGCGGCGTGATGCTCGGCGCGGATGGCGTCGTTCGGGAAGCCGTGGCGCTCGCCAACGTTTACACCGGTCCGCAAGAGGATTTCTTCGTGATGGATCCGCAGGACCTGAGTCGCGTCGACGCGCAGGCTCGCAAGCGGGACCTCGAGATCGTGGGCGTGTTCCATTCGCATCCGAATTGCGACGCCTACTTCTCGAAACGCGATCTGGCGAACTCCTGCTCCTGGTTCTCCTACGTTGTGCTATCGATAAAGAACGGACGCTTCGATCACGCCAATAGCTACCGGCCGGACTTCGACCAGAAAGAAGCTCCCCAGGAAGAACTGATTTATGGCTAAGATTTTGATTCCCACGCCGCTTCGGCAATACGCGGGCAAGAAAGACTCGGTGGAGGTGGCGGGCGCCACGGTCGGCGAAGTTTTGCAGACGCTGACCACGCAGCACGCCGATCTGCGCCGGCATCTCTACAACGACGAAGGCAAGCTGCGCAGCTTCGTGAACGTCTACGTCAACGACGACGACATCCGCTATCTGGACAAGGAAGCCACTGCGCTCAAAGACAGCGACACCGTTTCCATCGTTCCCAGCATCGCGGGCGGATCGGCTGGAGTGGCTGCGCCGCCCGTGGCGCTGTCGAAGGACGAGATCCTGCGATACAGCCGGCACTTGATCATGCCGGAAGTCGGCATGGATGGCCAACTGAAACTGAAGGCCGCCAAGGTCGCCCTCATTGGGACCGGCGGGCTTGGCGCGCCGCTCGGCATGTATCTGGCCGCGGCAGGCGTCGGCCGGATCGGGCTGGTGGATTTCGATGTCGTGGATTTCACGAACCTGCAGCGGCAGGTGATCCACGGCACCAAAGACGTCGGGCGCAAGAAACTGGACTCCGCGGCCGAGACGATGCTCGACATTAATCCTTACGTCGAGATCGATCGCCATGAGACGGCGCTGTCGAGCGAGAACGCGCTGGAGATCTTGCGCGATTACGACATCGTGGTGGACGGCACCGATAATTTTCCGACACGCTACCTGGTGAACGATGCCTGCGTGCTGCTCGGCAAGCCGAACGTGTACGGCTCGATTTTCCGCTTCGAGGGACAGGCGACGGTGTTCGCCTATCCAGGCGGGCCGTGCTATCGCTGCCTGTATCCGGAGCCGCCGCCGCCGGGTCTGGTGCCAAGCTGCGCCGAGGGCGGCGTATTAGGTATTCTGCCGGGAACAATCGGACTGATTCAGGCGACCGAAACGGTGAAGCTGATTCTCGGAACCGGCGAGCCGCTGGTGGGCCGGCTTTTGCTCTACGACGCGCTCGCCATGCGCTTCCGCGAGTTGAAGCTGCGCCGCAATCCCGATTGCCCGGTGTGCGGCGATCATCCGACCATTCGCGAGTTGATCGATTATCAGCAGTTCTGCGGCATCCCGAATCAGCCGCACGAGCCGGTGGCAACGGAAGGCGACATCGATCCGGTGGAAGTGAAGGCCAAGATCGATCGCGGCGACTCGTTCACTCTGATCGACGTGCGCGAGCCGCACGAATACCAGATCTGCAGGATTCCGTACGCGAAGCTGATCCCGCTAGGCGATCTCCCGAAGCGCGTGAACGAACTCGACTCGGCCGACGAGATCGTCGCGCATTGCAAGAGCGGCGTGCGCAGCGCGAAAGCAGTCGATTTCCTGAAGCAGGCCGGATTCCGCAAAGTGCGCAACATGAAGGGCGGGATTCTGGCGTGGAGCGATAAGGTCGACCCCAGCGTGCCAAAGTACTGAGAAACCGTTTCTCGTTTCTTGTTTCTCGTTCGTCGCGCGACCGCTGAAAAAATTGGGGACGCTCCGGGCCCATGCGTGATTGGCGACCGTTAATCTTCGGGCTCTCCGATCGCCCGTCGCCGCGCGTGCCTTACGTAAAGAACGTACACGGTGCTCCGGGCTCTATCGACCTTAAAGACGATCCGGTGAGATTTGAATACTAGTTGCCGAAGATCCTCCTCCAGGTACGCACGCTCTCGTGCGAACGAGCATCGCTCTGGATTGCGCTCCAGAGTGTCGATCTGCCGGTACAGTCCTTGTAGCCAACGAGCGCCATTCAGTGGCGCTCGCTCATGAATGTAGTTGAAGGACTCCCGGATGCCGGCCTGGGCCTCCGGTGTGACGATGACCTCGTATCTCACCTCAGCGAGATGCCGTGCTCCTTGGCCAATTCCTCCAGGAACTGCCGCATCGGCCGGCCTTCGCCGCGTTTGGCTTGCTCGAGCCCGCGGCTGATGCTCCGAATGCGCTCCAGCAACTCCCGGTCCCGGAGCAGTTTTTGATATGATTCCGCGCTCTGGATCACGACTTCGGCCTGACCATTGACAGTAAGAACAGCTGGCTTGCCGGACGCCTTCAACCGGCGTATATGCTTTTTCGCATTCCGTTGAAAGTCGCTGAGGGCATGAACGTTAGTCAAGTCGATCATACCAGCTAATTTACATGATATTTCATGCGAATGCAAACTGGGCCTCGCGTCGGCGGCGCAGGTCTCAGTGTCCCTGGATCGCGTGAAACAGCGACGGCGACGGCCGTGGTGTTACTCTCGTCCCACCGGGTCCGTCGAAAACGTGATCTTCGGAAACACTTCCGGGATATGCGAATCGTAGTGACCGTGCTGGTTCCAGGTCCAGCCCGCGCAGGGATCGAGTAGCTCCCCGTTCCGCCCAATCTTCTCAAAGCGCGAGCAGTCGATCCGCCAGACGTCCCCCTCGCGCGGCGGAACCGTCCGGCCATCGGCCAGCAGTTCCAAGCCCTTCCAAGGCAGCGCCAGTTCTGCGCTCCAGCCGCGATCCACGTCATCGCGCTTGTTCAACGTGCCATCGACGTGGACTGCGTGGCGTAATCCCGGAAAATCCCAGTCGAGAAATCCCCAGCGCTCGCCGCGCGGATGGACATGGCCGCCGACCCCGTCGAGCACCATCGTGCGCTGCCTTCCTGGATCGAACTCCGGCCGGCCGTAATGGAGCGATCCGGGCTTCAGCGCGTCCTTCCAGATCCAGAAGACTTCATAGATGGTGTTGAGCGCGTTGATTTCGAATTCGTAGTAGGCGTCGCGGCCGGCGATGAAGACTTCGAGATCGTTCTCTTCGTAGATTTTCGAATCGCGCTCGGTCAGCGTGCCCCAGACGTCGGTCTCCTCGGCGGTGAAACCAAAGTAGAGGTAGTCGTCATCCCACAAGAGCGCAACACGGGTATCGAACCAGGCCGGCTCGCCGGTTACGATATCGACGAACGGATTGGATTGCGGAGCGGCGCGCCAGGAAGGCTCATCCAGCTTGCCATCGATCAGAATTGGTCCGGCAGTGCGATAGCAGGTGTATTCGGCGACAGCCACTACTTGGCTTCCGGCTGTTTCTCCGCTTGTTTTTCCGTGGAAGGCTTGGCGTCCTGGCTGACCTTGTCCTTGTCTTTATGGACGTTCGACCATTCGCCTTGCTGCGAGGGCTGGAGTCTCACATCGCAGGCGATACTTGCGAGGGAAAAGGCGGCGAGGGCGATCAAAGCCAAGGGGCGCATGTGGTTACCTTAGCACAGACGTCGGCACTTGTACGGGGGTAGGATGAATTGTCATACTAAATATTATGGTGCAGAAGGTGGCTGTTACTCTCGATAAGCGGAACGTCGAGGACTTGGACCGCTGGGTCCGCGAAGGGAAATATCCGAACCGCAGCCGTGCCTTACAGGCCGCGGTGAACCTGCTAGCGAATCGCGAGAAGCGCATCAGGCTTGCCCGCGAGTTGTCAAAGATTGATCGCCAGGAAGAGCAGAGAATGGCGGAAGAAGGCCTTGGAGATGCTTCGTGGCCGGTCTATTAAGAGGCGAAATCTATTGGGCCGACTTGAATCCAGTTCGCGGTAGAGAGCAGGCCGGGCTGCGTCCTGTTCTAATCCTGAGCAACGATCTGTTCAATCGTAGGTCAGGCACGGTGATCGTCATGGCGATTACCAGCCAGCCGCAGCAGGCGGGCTTTCCGTTGACGTTTGCTCTTCCTCCAAGCAAGCTGCGGAAGCCCTCATGGGTGAAGATCTCCCAGATTCGAACGATCGCCGTTGAGCGTCTAGGAAAGCACATAACCTCGGTGGAAACAGAAGATGTGGACCAGCTCGTCGATGGACTGTTGGAACTACTGACGTGATTCGGATAAACCTCGCGATTTCGCGCTTGGCAGTGATCGCAGCGGCGGGTATGCTGGCGGCGGCTCAACCGATCACAAAAAAGAGCTGGACAGCGGATCATCCGCCGAGGTTCGAGGACTGTCCAGTGCGCGAGACATGGAATGGCGTCTCCGCGCCCGTAAAGCTCGCTAGCCGCTCCGAGCGAATGTTCCGAACGAACCTGACGAACGCAGCGAAGGAACCGCCAAACTTTGCCGGGCACTACCGGTTGATGTTTTGGGGCTGCGGCTCAAATTGCGCCGCAGGCGCCCTGATCGATCTCGAAACCGGCGAAGTGTCCCAGCCTCCTCAGGCCAGACCAAACGCAAGCGGATGGGACCGCTGGATCATTAGCGCAGGCATGATGGAAGGTGCTGGCATCGATTTCCGCATTGACAGCCGGTTGGTCGTGGTTCGGAGCGGGATCAGCTATTCCGAGCGCGTTAATAAGAACATCCCGAACGTTGCTTATTTCCTTTGGGAAGATAATCGCTTCCGCCGAATCCTGTTTGTCCTAGGAGAGAAGAGCGGGCACTGACGAAGGTTGGCGGAGGAAGAGGGATTCGAACCCCCGAGCGAGTTTCCCCGCTAACGGTTTTCAAGACCGCCGCCTTCAACCACTCGGCCATTCCTCCAGTTCCAATCGTACCGAGTTTCACCCACGATGCGCTCGCGAGAATTTGGATGCGAACGTCTCCCGATCACAAAGGAATCTTCGGTATTCGATTTGACCCACTCCGCCGCTCGAAAACTCCACCCCCAAACCGGCGTTTACACCGGTCACAAACGCAAAAGAATATCTTCGTAACTGAGTCAGCTACTTACAGCCAATCCCCTCTCGCTGCCCACTTCGCCGGCGTAAGATTGTCGTAGAGCGGATTGCGCTGTCGCCCGCCATCGGTCGAACTCGACGCAACCCGGGTGGCGGTAACCCATCATTCTGTCGCCACCCGAGGCACTTTTGAACGAACAACCAGCTATGAGATCAATAACATACGAAGCGACACCACACATGATCGAGAAGTGCACACCAAGCGTGACGCCAGCCCCACGTTCTGCCGTCACGGAACGACCCTCTCGAACGATAACTAATTTACGAATCAACATTATACGGCGCGACACCACTCGCTGCTCACAACGCTGCACACGCGCCGCCAACTTGGCTTCGTTTTTGAAAGATTTGTCGATACACTGATAGTCATGTGCGGGATCGCTGGGTTTGTCACCACTTCGCCCGCTTCCGGCGGCGAAGCGCTCCTCTCGCGCATGACCGATGTCATCCGGCATCGCGGCCCGGACGATTTCGGTTATTACCACGATCAGTTCGCGCACCTCGGACATCGCCGCTTGAGCATCATCGATGTCGCCGGCGGCCACCAGCCTTTGACCAACGAAACCCGCACGCTGTGGATCACCTACAACGGCGAAATTTTCAACCACGCCGGAGTGCGCCCCGCGCTCGAAAAGGCCGGACACCAATACGTCACGCGGACGGATACTGAAACCGTCGTGCATGCCTACGAGCAGCACGGCCCGGACTCCGTTCAACTTTTCCGCGGAATGTTCGCTTATGCCATCTGGGACAGCGAGCATCGCCGGCTTTTCTGCGCGCGCGACCGGCTGGGCATCAAGCCCTTCTACTATTACTGGGACGGCCGCCTGTTCGCCTTCGCCTCCGAAATCAAGGCGCTACTCGAGCATCCGTTCATCTCGCCCGCGCTCGAAGAAGACCTGCTTCCCGAAATTCTGGCATTCGGCTACGCAAGCGAGGATCGCACGCTGTTCCGCGGCATCCGCAAGCTGATGCCCGGGCATCATCTCACGCTCGACATCGGCGGCGCCGCGCCCCAGCTCAAGATCGAATGTTACTGGGATGTTCCTGCGCCCGAGACCGCCGAACAACTCGACGAGCGCGGCTGGATCGCCGAAACCCGCCGGCGCCTGGAAGAAACCGTGCGCATGCGCCTGATGAGCGACGTCCCGCTGGGCATGTTCTTGAGCGGCGGCGTGGATTCGAGCGCAATCGCCGCCATCATCAAGCGCTCCACCGACGGCCCCGTGAAAACCTTCGCCGTCGGATACCGGGAAGCGCAGTTCAGCGAATTGAGCTACGCCGCGCAGGTTGCGAACGCCATCGGCACGGATCATCACGAGACCGTCGTCGGCATGGACGATTTTTTCAGCGCGCTGCCGCGTCTCATCTGGCATGAAGACGAGCCCATCACCTGGCCCTCCAGCGTGTCGCTGTACTTTGTCTCGAAGCTCGCCGCCGGCCAGGTCAAGGTGGTCCTCACCGGCGAAGGCTCGGACGAACTGTTCGGCGGCTACGAGCGCTATCGCTGGAATCTGCTGAACCAGCGCGGCGCCTCAGTCTATCGATTCGTTCCCGCACCGCTTCGGCGTTGGATCCGATCGCAAACGGCAAGCTCGCCGCTGTTGAATGCATCGCTGCGCCGCAAGCTGGGGCATATATTTGTCGGTCGCGAGGCGGGCGTCGAATCGCTGTTCCTGGATAACTTCTATTGCGCCTTCTCGCAGGCCGAACAGGACCGGCTGCTCTCATCGCCGCCCGCCGCCGTGTACGGCAACTATCTGCGTTACTCGAATACGCGCGCGGACGCCTCGCCGCTCACGCGCATGCTCTACGCCGATCAGAAAACGTACCTCGTGGAACTGCTCATGAAGCAGGACCAGATGAGCATGGCCTGCTCCATCGAGAGCCGCGTCCCGTTCCTGGATCACACGTTTGTCGAGTTTTCGACGCGCATTCCGGACCGGCTCAAGATCCGCGGCAAAACGCAGAAATACATCTTAAAGAAAGCCGTGGAGGATCTGCTGCCGCGCGAGATCATTTACCGCAAGAAGATGGGCTTTCCGACGCCGCTCCGGCAGTGGCTGCTCGATCCGCGCGCGGATCGCCTGTACACGTCGCTCCGTTCGCCCGACGGGCTGCTCGCATCGTATCTCGACATGCGCGAAGTCGAATCGCTCATTGGCCGCCATCGCTCGGGCTTTGAAGACGCCACGGATCGCATCTGGCGGCTGATCAACTTGCAGACCTGGGGCGATCTGTTCCTCACCGGCCGGCGCGAACAGCCTCACGAGGCGGTCTCATCCGCGGTATGAAGATCCTGTGGGTGAAGTCGGACTTTCTGCATCCGACCACCAAGGGCGGACACATCCGCACGCTCGAGACGCTGAAGCGGCTGCATGAGCGTCACGAAATTCATTACGTCGCGCTGGATCTGCCGGAACAGAAGGGCGGCGTGGAGCGCAGTTCCGAGTATTGCACCAAGGCCTATCCGATTCCGCACTCGGTTCCGCAGCGCAATACGCCGGCGTTCGCGATTCAGGCTGCCGCCGGCCTGTTTTCGCGTCTTCCGCTGGCCGTCAGCCGCTACCGATCCGAAGCGATGAAGCGCCAGATCGAAGCGCTCACGCGCAGCCAAAGGTTCGACTCCATCGTCTGCGATTTTCTGTTTCCCGCGCCGAACATGCCCGATCTCGGCGCATGCGTCCTTTTTCAACACAACGTGGAGTCCATGATCTGGAAGCGCCACGCGGAAACCGAGACAAGCGCGTTGCGCAGCTTCTACTTCGGCGGCCAGTACGATCGCATGCTGCGATACGAAGGCGAAGTCTGCCGCGCGGTGAAGAGCGTCATCGCCGTTTCGGATGTGGATGCGCAAACCATGCACTCGCTCTACGGCGTCTCGCGCGTGGAGGCTGTGCCGACGGGCGTCGATCTGGAGTACTTCGCGCCTCCGCCCGAAGCGGCTCGCACCGCCGATCTGGTGTTTCTCGGATCCATGGACTGGATGCCGAACATCGACGGCATCGAGTGGTTCGTCGCGGAAGTACTGCCGCTGATTCGCAGCAAACGGCCGGATTGCTCGCTTGCCATTGTCGGCCGGCGGCCAACCAGGGAGATCACGCAACTGGCGCAAAAGGATCCGCGCATTCAGGTGACCGGGACGGTGCCGGACGTCCGGCCGTACCTGTGGGGCTCGTCCGTCTCGATCGTTCCTCTGAGGATCGGCGGCGGCACGCGCCTCAAGATCTATGAGGCCATGGCCGCGAAGGTTCCCGTAGTCGCAAGCACGATCGGCGCCGAAGGTCTCGACATCCGCAACGGCGAGAACATTCACGTGGCCGACGAGCCTGCCGGTTTCGCCGAGCGCTGCCTGGCTCTGCTCGACGATCCCGCCGCGCGCAGCCGTATGGTTCGCGCCGCCTTGGAAATCATCTCGTCGCGCTATTCTTGGGAAGTGGTGTCGCGAAAATTCGAGGAGTTGCTCGTCCGATGATTCCGATTGTCGATCTCGCCGCCCAATACCGCGAGCTGAAGCGAGAGATCGACGCCGCCATAGCGCGCGTTCTCGAAAGCAGCCAGTTCATTCTGGGCAAGGAGACTGCCGCGTTTGAGGAGGAATTTGCGTCCTATTGCGGCGTGCAACATGCCGTCGGCGTGAATTCCGGCACCAGCGCGCTGCATCTGGCGCTGCTCGCGGCAGGCATCGGGCCCGGCGACGAGGTGATCACCGCCCCGTTTACGTTCTTCGCCACGAGCGCAACAATCGGCTACGTTGGCGCGACCCCGGTGTACGTCGATATCGATCCGCGGACATTCAACATCGACGTGAATCGCATCGAAGCGGCCATAAGCGAACACACCCGCGCGATCATGCCTGTTCACCTCTACGGCCAGCCCGCCGACATGAATCCTATTTTGGACGTCGCGCGCCGTCACAAGCTGCTGGTGATTGAAGACGTCGCGCAGGCGCACGGCGCCGAATACCAGGGCCGGCGTGTAGGCGGCATCGGCGACATCGGCTGCTTCAGTTTTTATCCAACCAAGAACCTTGCAGCCGCGGGTGAAGGCGGCATGATCACGACCAACAATCCCGAGTACGCCCGCGTCATGCGGCTGCTGCGCAGTTGGGGCGAGGAAAGCCGCTATTATGCGGTGCTCAAGGGCTACAACTACCGGCTGCAAGGACTGCAAGCTGCGATTCTGCGAGTGAAACTGCGCCGCCTCGATCCATGGAACGAAGCGCGCCGCGCGCGCGCCGCCGAATACGACCGTCTGCTCGAAGATGCCGGCATCCTGCGCCCGGCATCGATTGGCGGAGTGCGCCACGTCTATTGCCTGTACACGATTCAGGCCGAGGATCGCGACGGCTTGCAGGCGAGCCTGGCCGACGCCGGAATCCAGACCGCGGTCCACTACCCCACGCCGATTCACCTGATGCCTGCTTATACCGACGCCAGATACAAGGCGGGCGATTTTCCGGTCGCGGAAGCGTGTGCGCGGTCCGTTCTCAGCCTGCCGATGTATCCGCACCTGAGTGCGGCGCAGGTGGAGCAGGTCGCGAATCGAATTTCAGAGTTCAGCGGAAAAAAGACCTTGACCTTCGATCAGAGCTAGCCGATGCGTAACGAAGCGCTTGACGGCGACGGCCAAGAGCGGACTGCGCCTGAGCGCCTGAGCCGTTAGACCACCTGAGCCGAGACCGTACGCGCCTACCCCCGAAATCTTTTTTTGTGGCGTAACGATCGATGTTTCCGATCACTATATAATTGGGGACAGTTAGAGTAACGTCTCAAGCTGAAAAAGGAGGTCACGTATGGCCGAAGTCTGGCAACGCTGCGACAAGAACTGTGTCTTTCGGACTCCCGATGGTCACGAAAGTGAAACTCTTCCGCCGCCTCGCCTTAAGCGGGGCGTTGGCGAGGCCGGGAGAAGGAAGCCCGTTAATCGCGTCTACGACGCAATTCCAACGGCGGGAAGCCCCTGTCCGCAGAACACCGAGTGCCGCTGCTTTATCATCGAACAGCGCATTATCAACTTTGGCGCTGACAGGGGCAAGGTAGATGTTGAAACTTATTTCCCGGGAGACGGCGACGCGCCCGGCGCGCTTACCGAAAAGCGCGTCAACGATATCCGCCGAGAAGAAAGAGAAATCCGCTCCTGGAAATACAAATACGTCCCCGCATGCCTGAAGTTAGTAATCGATTCCGAAACGCACCAGTTACGGCCAAGACGCAGAGATGAGTAACCGGTCGTAGGGCGGCTTCGAGGGAGAAACGGGATAGGTCCAATGATTGGCACGGTTGCCTAGCCAAAGGCGTTTCCTCGAATTCTTGAATTCTTTATTCCAAACGGTAGTTCGGTGCTTCCTTCGTAATGATCACGTCGTGGACGTGGCTCTCCCGCAGGCCGGCCGATGTCACTCGCAGGAAACCGGCGCGTTCCTGCAATTCCAGGATGGTTTTGCAACCGCAGTAGCCCATGCCGGCGCGCAAGCCGCCGACTAGCTGATAGACCAGTTCCGCCAGCGGACCCTTGTAGGGAACGCGACCTTCGATGCCTTCGGGGACCAGCTTCCCGCTCACATCTTGCGAGTAGCGATCGGACGATCCTTGCGTCATTGCGCCCATCGAGCCCATGCCGCGATAGCTTTTGAAGGTGCGGCCCTGATAGAGGATGGTTTCGCCGGGGCTTTCCTCGGTTCCAGCCAGCAGGCCGCCGAGCATCACCGAGTCGGCGCCGGCCGCGATGGCTTTGCTGATATCGCCGGAGAACTTGATGCCGCCGTCGGAAATCAGCGGCACGCCGGAACCGCGCGTGGCGCGGGCGCATTCGGAAATCGCGGTAATCTGCGGCACGCCGGCGCCGCTCACGACGCGCGTCGTGCAGATGGAGCCGGGCCCGATTCCGACCTTGATCCCATCCGCGCCCAGATCCACCAGATCGCGAGCGCCCTCGAACGTGGCTACGTTGCCCGCGATCAGATCGATGTCGGGCAGGTGGTGCTTGATGGTCCGCACGGCCTCCATCACGCGATCCTGGTGCGCGTGCGCCGAATCGACCACGATCGCGTCCACTTTCTTGGCTACCAGTTCCTGAGCGCGCTCCAGGAAGTCGCCCGTGGATCCAACGGCGGCGCCGACCCGCAGGCGGCCCTGCTGATCCTTGGCCGCATTCGGGTATTTCAGTTTCTTCTGGATGTCCTTGACCGTGATGAGGCCCTTGAGCACGTAGTGATCGTCGACCACGAGCAGTTTTTCGACGCGGTGCCGGTGCAGGATCTTCTCGGCTTCTTCGAGCGTCGTTCCCACCGGAACCGTGATCAGATTTTCCTTGGTCATGACCTGCGCGATGGGCAAGTCGAAGCGCGTCTCGAAGCGCAGGTCGCGGTTGGTGAGAATGCCGACCAGCTTACCGTCCTTGGTCACCGGCACGCCCGAGATGCGGTAGCGCTTCATCAGCTCCAGCGCATCGGCAATTTTCTGTTCCGGGCCGATGGTGATGGGATCCACGATCATGCCGCTTTCACTGCGCTTCACGCGGTCCACCTCTTCGGCCTGGCGCTCCACCGGCATGTTGCGATGGATGATGCCGATGCCGCCCTGCTGCGCGAGTGCGATCGCAAGGTGCGACTCCGTCACCGTGTCCATGGCGGAGCTGACGATGGGAATATTGAGCGCGATGTGGCGCGTCAGGCAGGTGCGCGTTTCGGTGTGGGTTGGAAGCACGGCGCTACGCGCCGGCTGCAGAAGTACGTCATCGAAAGTGAGACCTTCTTGAATGGCTTCTGGAATCATGAAAGGAGTATCTTCCATTATGGCTCGAATGGCGTAGAGCGCGCGAGTCGCACGCACGAGGAAGCCCTAGATCAACCGGCAGATCCAACCGCTGGATGCATCGGAATACCAGAACACGCCCTTCCACAGATCGAGCCCATGGATCTCCGGGTCGTCCTTCGTCAGTTGGATCTTGGCCAGCAGCCGGCCGTCCTTCGGATCGAGTTTATAGATGGCGCGATCGATGGTCTCCGCGCACCATAGATAGCCGTTGTCCCAAGCGAGTCCGTGCGTCCGGATGCCGGGTCCGGGAATGCTGCGGATCAGCGCACCGGTCTCGGGCTCGATCAGGTGAATTTTTTCGGCGGGCGGCATCGCCATCCAAATCTTGCCGTCCACCCATTTGAGGCCGTGAGCTCCCGACGGCCGCGTGGGCTTTCCGAACTTGGGCATGCCTGCGCCCGGCTCATCGAAGGACGCGAGCGTCCTGCCCGTGTTCGGATCTACCTTGAGGGTCTTCAGGCTCCAAGTGGACGCGATCCACAGGGCGCCGTTGCCGTAGGTGATGCCGCTACCGTGAATCGACTCGGTCTGAATCTCGGAAATGACCGAGCCATCCTCGTAGCGCACTTTGAAAACTTTGTTCGGATCCACCTGATCCAAGATCCATAGCCCGTCGGATGCGGCCTGGAGGTCGTTCGGCATCCGGCCCGGCGCTTTGAATGCTTTTTCCAGGCGCTTGGGAACTACGGAAAGCCTGGCTTTGTCCTCTTCTGTCATCGCCGCGAGGCAGGACGTGAACGCTGCCGAGCTTGTTGCCGCCAGGAATCGCCGCCGGGAAACATTGCTAGTCATGGCCGACCTCCTTGGTAGGACCATAGCACAGTAATCACGCGGAATTGGGCATCAAGTTTTGGCGCCGTGAGCTCGAAGATACTTCTCGATCTCAGTTTGCTTCCCGTAGATCGCCCATCCAAGCGGCGTGCCTTGATAGATCGTGTCTTTGATGTCCAGGCTCGCTCCGCGTTCAACCAGCAAACGGACAACTGCGTCGTGGCCCGCGAGAACGGACTGATGCAGCAGCGTGGAGTGGGAATGGTTTCCGTCGGGATTGTAGCGGCTGGGGTCTTCGCCGGCGTCGAGCAGTAACCGAACGACTTCCACGTGCCCGTGTTGCGCGGCTAATGCGAGTGCGCGATGCCGGCTCTCAGCGTCGGCAGCCACGAGCAATCGCGAAGCATCGGCCAGGCGACCCAACGCGGCGGCGGCAGCGATGTTATCCACTCGCGCGCCACGCCTGACGAGCGCCTCTGCTGTGTTCCGGTATCCGAAGGCGAGAGCCGTCATCAGCGGCGATCCCCACTTCGCCGATCCACTCGCTTCGACGGAGGCGCCAAAATCCAGCAAGGTTTCTACGAGCGCGACCTGCACGCCGGCCTCCGCCGGATGACCGCTCGATACCAACATGCTCATCGTCGCGTAATGCCCGCCGTACATGTCGGCCAACGCGTCAACTTCGGCGCCGGCATGGAGCAGGGTTTTCGCGACATCAACGGCGTTTTTCGGGGTCTTCTGGCGGTAGCCCTCGACGCCGTTGGCGGCGATGTAGTGGAGCAGCGTGGCGCGATGGACCGGCGGGTCAAAATGACAGATGCGCGTCGAACGCGCTCGAACCAATTCCGGATGCGCTGCCAACAGCGATCCAAGTGCGGCGAGGTCGCCTGTGATGACGGCCTCAACGCCAGACTCGAATTGGAAGACCGGAGAACCGTCCCGAGTGACGGCTTCGACGTAGTCCGCAAGCGCCGGCCAACTCTGAAAGTCGTACCCGCGCGCGAGCGTGAGTTGAGCATCGGCAAGATCCAGAGCGGCGTTTTGAATTTCGGAATCCGGCTGGTCCTTGGGTAGCCAAGGGATTTTGGAATCCAGAAAGCGGGGATGGTTCTCGTGGAAAACACAGATCGCCTGCGAGTCACCCGATCTGTGAGCCTCGAGCAGTTCTTCGGCTTGCTGTTTGTATTGATCTAGGGTGGAGTCAAACGGTAATGGCGTGAGATCCATCGGCCCGGCTACCGCACTACAACTTTAGCCAAGCCCGCGTTGTTCGCGGTGTCGTAGGCGCGGACCACCAGCAAATGCTCGCCTGGGCGCAGCTTGTCGATGGCGATGTGGAACTGCTCATGTGGCGAATCGGTCACTCCGTCGGCCGCTTCTACGGGAACCCACGGGCCGGCGTCGAGCGAATACTCGCAGCGGCGAAGCGGCGAGGTTTGATCCACCACGTCGGCATCCAATTCCAGGCGGCTGTCCGTGCGGCGCGGCGCGCTCAGCGTCACCACCGGAGGCGTGTTGTCGATCAACACAGGCGAACTCACCATCTGGTCCTCGCGCGCGACGTTGGCCGCGTTCGACGGACGGTCGGAAGCCACGACACGGAAATAATAGCGGCCGTCGGCCAGGATGTCGCTATCCAGCAGCAGCGAGTTTTCGGACATATTCATCCGCAGCAATTTCCACTCGGTCTCCTCTTCGCCGCGGAAATACAGCGCGTAGGTGAGCCGGTCGCCGTCGGGATCGTCGGCTTGCCACGTAACCTGCATCTGTGAACCCGGGCCGTGCGTGAGCGCCTGCGTGGGAGTGCCCGCGGCCGTGGCGGACTCGCCCGTATCGGTGACAGTGATGCTGTACGCCGCCGCGGCTGCAGCCGACGCCGCCTGCTTCTGCGTTGACGTCCCCTGCGCTTGCATATTCACGGTGATGCTTCGAATCACCGGAGGATTGTTCTGCGGCAAATATGCCAGGCTCACATTTTCCACGGCCGCTCCGGGACCGCTCAGCTCGGCGCGCCACTGGATGTAGCGCGCGTTGGGGCTGCGCACGACTGAATTCTGAGCGTCCGCCACCGGGTCCCAGTCGCTCCAGGTTTTGTCGGGGCGCGCGGAATTTCCCGAGCGAGTGGCGAAGCTGACCTTGCCGCTCTGACTGCGCCACGTGAGACGGCCCCAGCGCGCCACGGTGCCGGAGTCATGTACCGGCGATTCGTATGTTCCATTCGCGCCCTCGGAGCCCGTCAAGCGGAAGAGCTTGCCCATATCGCCGGTGGCAGCCAGGATACTGCCCGAAGCTGCCAGCAATCGCGTCGCTTCGCCTTCTCTGGTCTCCACCAGCAGCGCGGGTTTGCGATCCGCGTTCAGCCGGTAGACGCGGCCCTGCGCGTCGGTAGCGAAAACAATGCCGCCGTTCGGCTCCACTACGAGGCTATAGACATTCTCTTCCCTGGAACTCCACAGCGTCTCCACCGTGGAGTCGGGATTAATTTTGTAGAGCGCGGATTTCTCGACGCCCGGTATCTCGAGCAGCGGGCTGGCCGGTGTGGCCGCCGCCTGCGCCGTCTGCGCGGATTGCTTGGAAGCGTCCGACTTAGGCTTGATCTCGGGACCGGCCTGCGCCGATTGATCGGAAACCGTGATGGACGTTGCCGGCGCCGTCACGGTCACACTGATCGGCGTCGTAACTCCCGGCAGTTGGGTCGCGCCGCGATTCGCGACGGAGCCGCCCAAGGCCGCGGCATAAATGGTCCCATCCGGCATGGCGACAATGGAACGGATTTCCGGTAAATTGGCATCGTAGAGCACGAACGCTTTGTCGCGCGCGCCGATCCGGTAGAGGATGCCGTTGGGTTCCGTGCCGGCGAGCGCGTTGCCTTTGGAATCGAACGCCAGCGCGGTCACGTGCGATTGGCCAGTCTCGTAGTACAGCTCGGACTTGCCGGATTTGTCGACGCGGTACACGTTGGCCGGCGCGCCCGTGCCCACAAACAGGCTCCCATCCTTGGCGAACGCGAGCGACCAGATGTACTTGGCTTTAGGCGCGAAGAACTCCGCCGCCTTTCCTTTATCGATGCGGTACACCTTGCCGTCGGGCGAGCTGGCTGCATAGACCACGCCCGAGGAATCCACCGCGACCGCGAAAACCTCCGGCTCATCCGAGGTCCAGAGCAGTGTGTTGGCGCCGGCCGAATTAATTCTGTAGACGCGCCCGCGATGTCCCGTACCAGCGTATAGCGATCCGTCCGGCGCTTGCGCGATGCTCCAGATCACCGGCTGGCCGGATGTAAAAACCGTTTCGAGCTTCGGCGCGAGCGTCAGCTTGCCGTCGCGGTCGAGCGAGACTCCGGTGAAGCGGCCTTTCAGAAAATCCTGGTAGCTGTTCATTTCCCAGGTGGTGGTTGTTGCGGCTTGCAGCGACACGGCCAGGAAGACACAGCTCAGCAGGCGAAGCCGGATCATTCCTTCACTTCCACTTGAACAGTCTTCGATCCCGTAACCACCATGTCGCCGCTTGGAATCAGCAGCTCATCGATCTTCGATCCGCGCGCGAACAACATGCCCTGAGCAGTTTGTGCTTTGGCGAGTATGAGGCCAAGCGACGGCGGCGGATCGGGCAGATCCTGGCCTTGCACCAGGTAAGCGGGGTCGGTGCGCCACACTCGCACGTAAGCGTTGGTGTTGGAACGCAAATTGTTCAGGAACGATATCACCTGCGTGGGAGATTTCGGCACGGTTGCCAGCAGTTGCTGGTAGTCGAGTGTATTTGAGTAGGACGCGTCGGAAGCGGTGAAGTTCAGCGTGCCAGCCGGCGCGCCGACCGGAACCGAATAGGTGACGTTCTTCTGCACCTCCACGCCGTTTTCGCCGGTGAATGTCACCGTCAGATCGAGCGGCTCGCCGGGATGCACGTCCTTGCGCGACGCCGTGATCTGGTCGATTTGCAGCAGGCGTTTGCGCTCGGAAGCCTCGACCGACAGCGTGATATTCCGGATCTTCAGGCCATCGAAGCCGGCGCCCATCAGATAGGCCAGCGGCGAGGCGACGCCGCCGGATGCCTGCAGCGGCACGTTGAAATCTCCGGCATAAGTGTTGTCGAGTTTCAGCGGCGGCAGGCCGTGCTGGAACTGCACAGCACCGCGGAGCGAATAGCTGGCGAGCCCTAGTGTCCGTTCGGTAGCGTCGATGGCGGAATAAACCGCAATTTGCACGATGAAGGGCGACAGGACCCGGTCGTTCACCATCTGCATGTGATAAGAGAGCGGCGCGCGGCGCCCGTCTTTCACCGTGATGGCCAGCGGCACGGTATCGGCCTTGCGCCCGAGTTCACCGTAGATGCTGGTGCTGCGGTCTTGTGTGATGGTGCCCATCCATTCGAGTGGCGACGAAATTTTGAACGACGCGGCGAGATTCGGGAGCAGCGTCAGCACTTCGGCGCGTGCAAATGGAAGCTCGGTGTTTCCGACCGACAGGAAGCGGTGCCCAAACGCATACACATTCTTGCCATCCACTTCGGTGACGGTGCCCTCCGCGCCGATGCTCAAGTCGCCCGAGAGCAGCTCGACCGAAATCATATCGCCGGCGCGGAGCGACGCCGGGCTTCCCAGCTTCGAAGGCAGCCGCCCGCCGCTCGAAACTCCCTGGCGCGGCTCGAGTCCCATTTTTTTGAGTTCCGCGGCGAACCGATCCAGCGTGCCGGATGTGAATCCGCTGAAAGACACGGGCGTGGCGATTTCCACCAGGTTGGTTTGTTGCGACTCCGAACCCACCATTAGATGCACGTCCGTTCTGACATTGCCGGCCACGAGCGGAGCTTTGCCCGCCTGGCCGCTCACGGCCAGCATTTCCTCGATCGGCCGGATGCCGGCGACCGGCTCCTTCGCGAAATTAAATGCAAGCGCGACTGCTCCCACCAGGCGGCCGTTGATGTAGACCGGACTTCCGCTCATGCCCTGCATCACGCCCGTTTTTTCGAGCGGACCGCCGGACAAGCGCGCCAGAATGACGGATTGCCTTGGTCCGACGTTGTTCAGCACGCCCAGTATTTCGACCTGGAATTCTTCGATCTTGCTGCCGGAAAACACGGTTTTGCCGATACCCCGCTGCCCCGCGCGCACCTCCGCGAGCGGGAATATCGCGGTTTGCGGGAAAAGATTCGATGCTACAATCAGGGTAACGACCAAGCGCAAGACGGGCACAAGCTTATTTTAGCCTCCTTCGATCCGGAGCCTGGGACCGAGGTGGGCGAGGGCGCGTCGGCACGGAATAGGAAAGCATGGCAACGTACGCCAACAGCCTGCCAAGCGAAGATTCGCGATCGACGGAAAAGGCTCAGTTGCCATGGACGGCGATGGCGTGGTTCGGCGTCCTGCTGATCGCCTGCTATGCTCCCGTACTCTACGGACTGGTCCGGCAGTGGGCCTCGGACGAGGACATGGGCCACGGCTTTTTCGTGCCGCTGGTGGCAGGTTTTATCGCGTGGCAGCGCCGAGGGGAACTCGCTTCCGTGAAACCGGAGACGAACTATTGGGGCCTCGCGGTAGTGATCTTCGGCGCCTTGCAGATGATGCTGGGTACGCTGGGCGCGCAAATCTTCATCGCGCGAACCGCGTTTCTGGTCTCGCTGGTTGGCGCAATCTGGTTCCTGGGCGGGACGCGGACGCTGAAGATCCTGGCTTTTCCGCTGTTTCTGTTGGTATTCATGTTTCCGATCCCGGCCATTGTCTACGCTCGCGTCACGCTGCCGCTGCAGTTGCTCGCGTCGAGCATTGCGGCGTCCGTACTGGATGTGTTCGGCATTCCCGTGTTGCGGGACGGAAATGTACTGGAACTCGCCAGCCAGCGCCTTTCCGTGGTGGAAGCGTGCAGCGGCATCCGGTCGCTGCTTTCCCTCTCATTCCTGTCCTTGATCTACGCCTACTTTTTCGATAAGAAAGTCTGGATGCGCTGGGTGCTGCTGGCGGCGACGGTTCCGATCGCGATAGCGGCGAATGCCACGCGCGTTACGCTGACGGGCATGATCAGCGAATATCGGACCGACCTCGCGCATGGATTCTTCCACACCGTCCAGGGCTGGGTGTTGTTTCTGGTGGCTCTGGTGCTGCTGATCGCATTTCATCAGGCGGTGCAGCGCACCTACCTGGTGCTGCATCACAAGAAAGCGGAGGCGGCCGGCGACGATGGCACAGCTTAGTTTCCTCAAGACCCGTTCGGCGATCGTGCTTAGCGCGTTCCTGATTGTTCAGTGTTCGCTGTTTTATGGATTCTCGCGCGGCGAAGCCCCTGCTGTGCACAAGCCGCTGGAGGGATTCCCAACCGAGATCGGCGGCTGGCGCATGATCCAGCAGGGGGTGATCGAGCAGGAGATCAAAGACGTCCTGCGCGCCGACGATTACATCACGCGCTACTACGAAGCTTCGCCCACCAAGTTCGCCGATTTGTTTGTCGCATTTTTTCAAACGCAGCGCGCCGGGCAAACGCCGCATTCCCCGAAGAACTGCCTGCCTGGATCGGGCTGGGTGTGGACGGTATCCGACACGATTCCGGTGAACATCTCCGGCCGGGCCGCGCCCATCGCGATCAACCGCTATGTCATTTCGAAGGGTGAAGATCGCGCCGTGGTGCTGTATTGGTATCAATCGCGCGATCGCGTTGTGGCGAGAGAGTACACGGCGGCTGCGTTGTCGGCCTGGGACGCGCTGCGATACAACCGCACCGACACGGCGTTGGTGAAAGTCACGGTGCGGATCGTCAATGGGCAGCAGGATGCGGCCACGCAGACGGGCGTGGAGTTCATCCAGGCGTTCTTCGGTACCTTGCGGCAGTTTTTCCCTAACTGAGCGGCGGATAGTGCGGTCAGCTTGAGCCCTACGTCGGATGATCGTAGGCGATCGGCAAACACAACGGCGTTTCGCGGGCAATCCGTACCAGCACGATCTGGCCGTGAGGCGTCCACGCGAGAACAGATCTACGGTTAGGGCTTTTATCCGGCCAAGTGGTTGAAGGCACGACTCTGAAATCCTCAGTTATGACTGGCTGAAACAATAGAGGCAGGTCAGGATAATCCGGAGTCATGTCCACTTGGCCGAGTAATTCACTTATCTGGCAATCGTGATGCCCGCGCACGCACCAACCAAACCGAACCTATGGACTGCGGGCGTGCACAGATCGGACGAGACAAGCCGACATTTAACCGGCCTGCCGATCTCCGCATTCAATACGAGTGGTTGAATTCACGCAGAGACGCGAAGACGCAAAGGATGGCAAAGTAACTTCTTGGCTCACAAACTAATCTTTGCCGAAATTAACGAAGCCACAGGGAGCGTGTCCGCCTGGAGCCGTTTGGACATAGAGAAACCATAGACCACTGGCATTGAGGATCACTGCTACAATGCATTCGTACATGGGTCCAAAAATTGCAGATCGGCCGCATGTTTGGACTCTGGTGTTCAGCGCGGCTGCCCTAGTCTTTAGCCTCGTTTCTGTCGGGATCAGCATTGCGAGTTGGTACGAGTCGCATCGATCTCGGCTTCTAAATGAAAACTCGTCCAGGCCTGTGGTTCGCGTCGTTGGCGCGAAAACCGCAAAAACTTGGAACGGTAGTGATGACCTTGAAGTCATAGTCACAGTCACAAATCTTGGTAGAACGATAGCGGAGCGTGTATCAATTGGCGCATTCCTCGAGTTGGGCAGAGCCGCCGCCCGAAGCCACTACTGGTTTGGTGCTCCAGGGACATCTTGGACGGGAGATTTGGCGCCCGGGGCAACCCAGACGATCAAAGCAGTTGTACACCCGTTCTCAACCGAGCTCACGCGTCATGGTGAGACTGGAGGAGTCGCAAGAGCCATCCTCAGCGGATTTGTCAGCTACACCGACCCCACGAACCATGCACCGTACGATGAGCCGTGGTGCCTGACCTACGAATTGCAAGAGCATAAGAACTCGGGCACTGCATTTCCGATCGCTTTTAGTGAGTGCTCCGAGTGATCATGGCCAATCTTGCCCCCATCAATAGTGACGCTTCAATTGCACCGGCGGATTGCACTTCGTTTCGGTCACTCCCGAGCTACTTCTGTGGCTCAGCACCGCCCGGAGCCCAGTTGGACGTATCGGCTAGCTAGTCGTAGAAGTGCGCGTTGCGGGGCCAACGCAGGATTGCCCGCCGAAAGTCGCCTTGTGTTTCCGAACTGGCTTACGACTCAAAGTGGCCCCCAACTGAGCCGCGCGCGCCAGCCAGCGGTCGGATAAACTGGATGAACGGTATGAGGAAGCTAATCGGATTCTTTTGTATTCTCTCGCCTGCGTTCGCACAAGAAGCCGGCCCATCCGCCGCACAACCTCGTGCAGGGGCACCGCCTGCAACGACCGGGCCCGCTTCCGCACAGCCTCCCGCCCGCTGGGACGAAGTGCTGAAGGCTGTCGACGACCTGATGTGGAATATGAAGCTGGGCGATATCGCCGACGTCGACAAGGTGCAGTACACCAGCCTGCCGCCGCACAAGGCGCCCAATCCCAATGCGCCCGGCGCAACCAATCCGCTGATCATCCGCGCCTATACATTCATTCCCAAGAATCTCGACCGGACCAAGAAGGAGCCGCTGATCGTTCTGATCCATGGCGGTGTCCACGCCAACTTCGATTCGAGCGAAGCGCACATTGTCCGCGAGTTCGTCCAGCAAGGCTATTCGATCATCGCGCCGGACTACCGCGGCAGCACCGGCTACGGCCGCGGCTTTTACGAACAGATCGATTACGGCGGGCGCGAAGTGGACGACGTGTACGCCGGCTGCCAGTGGATGCTTGGCGAGCACGATTTTCTGGATCCCAAACGCGTCGGCATCGTCGGCTGGAGCCACGGCGGCCTGATCACGTTGATGAACATCTTCCAGCATCCGCAGGCGTACGCGGTGGCCTATGCCGGAGTTCCGGTGAGCGACCTGGTGGCGCGCATGGGATACGAATCGGAGGGCTACCGTGCGCAATACTCGGCTCCGTATCACATCGGCAAGACGGTGCGCGAAGACATCAAGGAGTATCTGCGGCGGTCGCCGTATTATCACGCCAGCGAATTGCAAACGCCGCTGCTGATCCACAGCAATACAAATGACGAGGACGTGAATGTTCTGGAGGTGCAACACCTGATCGACTCGTTGAAGGCGGCGGGCAAGAAGTTCGAGTACAAGATTTACGAGAACGCGCCGGGCGGCCACCATTTCAATCGGACGGACACGAAGATGGCCAAGGAATCGCGGCGAGAGGTGTATCAGTTTTTGGCGGGGTATTTGTACCCGGCGAATGCGGTCAAGTGACGCTGAGTTTGCGCAGGAGTTTGTGGAAGCCGGCTTTCACCAGGCGCGGATGCGCCCAAGCGAGGCCCAATGCCCAGCCAATCGAAAAATCAGTTTGTAGCGCAATGGCGAATTCTTCGGGCGAAAGCAGGCTCAGCAGTTCCGTCCGCTCGTCCCACTTGCGATCGTCCCACTTCGCGATCTTGCGATTGATCATGTGCGCGATTCGCAAGTTGCGCCCAAATCGATCGAGCCACTGCCGTTCGAACCGCGATAGGAAAGCCGCGGAAACGTCATTCTGGTGCACCGCATCCGCGGCAACGGCGCCCGCCATCCCTCCCGCATGAATTGCCCATCGTATTCCTTCACCAACCAACGTTGACGCGTGACCGGCGGCATCGCCGATGGCGAGTATTCCCTCCCCGACGAAAGCCTCGCCCATGTCCGACGGGATGAGACCGAAGTGATACTCGATGGGCTGCGCGCCCGCGAGATTGATTCCGAGCCCAGGTGCGCCTGCAACGAATGTTTCGAGACGTTGAACCGGATCGGCGTCATGGTCCGGATGAATCACACCGACTCCGATGCGGACGCGCTGCCGTCCCCACGGAAAAGCCCACGCATAGCCCGCGGGCGCAAATAGACTCCCGACCACGAGCACTGCCTCGTCCTGGTCGTAAAGAGGCGCGAACATATCAAACTCGGCGCCGACACCGAAACGCTGAAATCGCGGGCTCAGACCAGCCTGCCGGAGAAGTTGTCCGCGATACCCGGTAGCATCGATCACCACGCGAGCATCGATTTCAACCTTCGCCTTCGTCCTGGTTTCCACGAACACGCCGGCCACACGCGAACCATCTTTGCGCACATCCAATACTTTGGATGCCGGCCAGATGGTTGCACCTGCCTCGGCAGCAACCATCGCAAGGTGCTGATACACGCCACGCACGTCCATGACGCAACCGATCGCCTCCGGATACTCGAACACAGCCGAGCGATTCGGTGAAAGGAATCTCAGCCGGTGCAGCGGATGGAGCAATTCTCGCGGGATGCCGAGTTCAATCAGATCCTGGATGAAACTTCCGCCGCTGGTTCGCGTGGGAGATCCGATCTCGCTGTTTTGCTCGACCAGGAGTACGGAGACGCCACGCGACGCCGCGGCAAATGCTGCCGCAAGACCAGCGGGGCCGCCGCCTGCAATCGCAACATCGTAGTGCAAACTATTGAATCCCGCCTATCACGGTGACGGCAAGCGACGTGGCGCAGACACTCTTGCCTGCCGCGTCGGCACTCATGCCGACGATCCTTGAGCGCGCCGAACACGGTCGAGACGAGTCTCGACCCGGCAGGCTGAAGCCTGCGCCACACCAGGTTGATGAAATCTGCTCAATACTATTTCCCGTCTGGGGACAGCGCCAGCAGCACATTTCCGGCCATGCCGGTGAGCTGGCTGTAACCGGAATTCACGAACATCATGCCGCCGGCGATAGTGGGGCCGGTGGCGTTCAGCGACCCGCCGTGCGCCTTCGCGCCGTTCACGGTTTCGAAATCGCGCAGCGTGTCGAGATCCCAGATCACGCTGCCATCCTTGGTGGAATAAGCGCGAAGATGCCCGTCGAGCGACCCTGAGAAAACCACGCCCGCGATTAACGTCGCCGGAGCCATCTGCGCCGGGCTGCATCCTGGCTTGCCTTTGCACGGCGGCTCAACGGGAGCGGCATACCAGGCCTTTTCTCCGGTCGCTATCTTGAGCGCGAACAGGCCGCCAGCGGGCCCAGGAAAAATATCGGACAGCGGAACGTACACATTCTCCCGGTCCGCCGCCATGCCCCACATGACGCCTCCCAGCGCGCCGCCCTTCCCGATTTCCGTGTGCCACAGAATTTCGCCGCGCCGGTCCGGATCGATGCCGTACACAACGCCCGACTTCTGCCCGATCAGCAGCACGTCCTTGCCGCCCGGAAGCGAGCGCAGGATGGGCGATGCGCCGATGTCGGTATCGCGATCGGGCTTTTCGGGACAGTTCGGCTTGCCGGGCTGCGAACAACTGAAGTTCCACACGTCGGGGTTCATCTGCTTGGACCAGCGCATGGAGCCGGTTTCGAGATCGAAGGCCAGCACCGCGTCGCTGTAGCGCGTTGGCGGGTCGGAATAGTTGTTGCCCGTTCCCACGTAGACGGCTTTGCGCTTCACGTCAATGGTTGGAGAAGACCACACGGCCGCTCCCGACGGACCATACAAATCCGTGCCGGCTGAATTTTTCCTGGTTGCAGCGGGTGGATCGGGAATCGTATATGTCTTCCACACCTGTTTTCCGGTGGCTGCATCGATCGCAACCAGGCTTCCGCGGAAGGTGCAACACGGATACTTCACATTCGCCGCCACCATCTCTTCACCGCCGGAACGCACGCCCACATACACGCGGCCGCCGTACACTTTGGGACTCCCGGTGATGCCCGCCATCTTGTGGTCGTCGATCTTGACCTTCCACAGCAGCTCTCCGGTTTGAGCGTTGAGGGCGTAGACGTTGGCTTGCCCATCGCCGAAGTACGCCGCGAATTGTCCCTTGCCGGACTCAACGATCGTGATCGCCGACCGCACGTGGAACGGCGCTTTGTAAGTCCAGTAAACGCAGCCCGTGTTTGCGTCGAGCGAATAGATGGTCCCGTTGCCGCTTCCGAAAAAGAGCCGGCCGCCTGCGACAGTGGGTTGCCCGAATACGCTGGCGGCATCCGGAAATCCGAAGGCCCACTTGACTTTCAGCTTGGGAACATCAGCGGCGCGAATGCCGCCTTCTTTTTCGGACTGCATGCGCGTGTTCACCAGATCGGCGCCCCAGCCATTCCAGCCATTGAGATTGGCGAGCGGCTTGGCGCCGGCGGGGCACGTGTTCGTGCGAGCGGGCTCGATGGAAGCAGCGGTCTTCGGCACGAGAAAATCGGCGATGGCTTGCCGTTCGGCGATGGTGAGCGCGGCGCCTTGCGCCTTCATCGATCCGGATTCGAGCGCAACCACGATCGCGCGGTTGGGCAGGCGCTGCAGGGCCTCCGGAAGGGGCGTGCGATTGTCGGCGCCGGGTTTGTGGCAGATGGTGCAGTTCTTTTCGAACAGCGCCTTACCGTCGATGGGCGCGTTGGCCGGCGGAGCGGCGGCGCAAATCAAGACGAGCGAGAGAGACCCGATAAATCGAAGCATGGGGATGGAATCATTATAATCTGTCGAACTCCTTCGCAAAAACGCTTCGCAACGCCGCATTCTTGCGTTTGTCCAAAATCTCTTGGACTCGCTTGCGAACCGCGTCATCGCGCGCGTAGAGAGCCAGCGCCACGAGCGCATCCGCCGCGGCCTTTTCCGGATCTTGATCCACGCGTGCCAGCAGAAACTCGACTGCCTCGTCTTGCCGCAGCATCGCCATGGCGAGCAGCAAGGTTCGGCGGAGGGTGGCCTGCGATGTCGCCTCCCAGGCCTGCTGGAGTAACGGCAGCGCGGCAGCCAAGCGCGACTCGCCCAGAGACAGCGCCGCCCGTTCGGCGACTTCATCCGAATGCCGGCGTAGAAACCAAGCCACGAATTCGAGCGAATGCGCCGGGTCCATGCTCAGCAGCGCGCTAAAGCATTCGCCGGCTACTTCGTCGTCATCATCGCCAATCAGGGCTTTGAACCGGAGCAGCGACAGACCCGCGGGCTGGCCCGTCTCTGCGATCGCGCGAACCGCTCCGGCGCGCGCCGCAGTCTCGGAATCGGCCAGCAAGGTCACGCACTCGTTCAACGCTTCGGGATCGGACGTGCGCGCCAACCCTTGGGCGCACAACCCGCGCAGGGGCGCCGCGGCATCCACGGGCGGTCCAAAACTGCCTTCCATCTGCACGTGTCGGATTCCGGCGAAGTACACTTTGGGCGCGGGCTGATCCATCGCGGCGAGAGCTTTGGCAATGGCGATCAGCGCCTTGCATCCGGGGTCGCGCTCGGACGCATTTTTCATCAGTTCCGCGAAGGCGTCGATCAATTCGGGAGCGAGCGCGAATGCCTCCAGACGCCCCACCGTGTCGGCGGCCGCTGCGATCACGTGATTGCTCTTGTGGCGCAAAAACGAAACGAGATCGCGCTTCAAATCGTAGTTTTCCGGCGCGTCGCGAATGGCCTTGATGGCGCGCAGCGCGTCCTCGGTAGCGTGAGCTTTCCCCACCCGACCATTATCTCCATGAAATCAATGACTTACAACAGAAGAAGGATGGAAAACGAGGCGCGAGTCCGGGGAAAACTTCAACTTGCACATCCTTCAAGGACTTAGCGTCAAAGATAATGTGAAGCGCCTCGCGCTATGGGTGTCCCTCGCGTCTCTGGTGCCGCTTCAGGCGGCGGAAGTGGATCTCAACACATTGCTGAAGGGGATCGAGCAGCGATACAATAAAGCAAAGACCCTGCAAGTCCAATTTAATGAGACATATAGCGTCCAGACCCGGGCGCGCAGGAGCGAGTCTGGAGCGCTGACGTTGCGCAAACCGGGACGCATGCGCTGGGATTACACGACGCCTCCCGGCAAACTGTTCTTATCCGATGGGAAGGATGTCTATCTCTACACGCCGGATGCGCACCGCGTCGAAAAGATGAAGTTGAAAGAGAGCGAGGACATGCGCGCGCCACTAGCGTTTCTTCTGGGCAAGCTGGACTTCGCCAAGGAATTTCGCGATTTCGATATGAAGCAGGATGGCGCCAATTACGTGGTGACCGCCAAGGCCAAGACCGAGAAGCTGCCGTATGAACGAATCGAGATGCTGGTGACTCCGGATTATCAAATTCGCCGGCTGGTGGTCGACGGCCAGGACCAATCGATACTGACGTTTCTGTTCGATCAAGAGAAATTGAATCCGCAAGTGAACGACGCACAGTTCAAATTCCAGATGCCGGCGGGCGCGACGCTGGTGTCGGGAGAGGCGGCCCAGTAATGGCGGAATGGGTCCTGAAGTACGCCGATCCGCGCGGTGAAATGCACCAGCAGGTGGCAGAAGCCGGCTCGGAAAGAGAAATACGCGAGCGCTACACCCAGCAAGGCTTCCTGATCTATTCCATCAAGCCGCGGCACGAGATCGCGGGCGTGGCGGTGGGCCGCCGCCGCAAGAAGAAGATCAATCTGGAGAAATTCCTGATCTTCAACCAGCAGTTCGTGACGCTGGTGCGCGCGGGGCTGCCGATTCTCAAGGCGCTGGATCTTCTTTCGGAGCGGTTGACGGACGTGAAGCTCGCTCCCTACATCAAGTCCGTGCGCGAAGAGGTAAAGAACGGCGCGCTGCTGTCGGATGCTTTCGGGAACCAGGGCGTGTTTCCGCCGATCTACGTCACTTCCGTGCTGGCGGGCGAGAAGAGCGGTGCGCTGGCCGAAGTGCTGGATCGCTACATCACCTATCAGAAACTGGCGTTGGGAGTTCGCAAGAAGCTGATTCTCTCGCTGGTGTATCCCTGTCTGCTGGTGGTGCTGGTGAGCTGCCTGATCGTGTTTCTGGTGACCTTCGTCGTACCGAAGTTCGCGGAACTTTACAACAGCATGTCGGCGCAATTGCCGAAGGCCACGCTGATTCTGATCGCGATCGGGACCACGGCGCGCAATTACATCGTGCTCGGCTTTCTGGCGCTGGTGGTAGCGGGGATTTCGTTCCGGATCTGGACCAAGACTGCGAGCGGCGAAAAGAAGCTGGATCGCTGGAAGCTGCGCACGCCGCTGGTGGGCGAGATCTGGATCAAGTACCAGGTGGCGCAGTTCGCCCGCGTGCTCGGCACGCTGCTGGTAGGCGGCATTCCCTTGTTGCAGGCGCTGGAGACGGCTTCGAGTTCGCTGGGCACGCGGCTTTTGAAGGATACGCTGGGCGATGCGAGTCAGATGGTGAAGGAGGGCCAGTCGCTGTCGTCCGCTCTGCAGAAGACCAAGATTTTTCCGGGCCTGTCGATCGACATGATCGAAGTGGGCGAATCGACCGGCGCGCTGCCACAGATGCTCGCGAGCGTCGCCGAGTTCTACGAGGACGACGTGAATACGCGCATGACCGCTTCGCTGTCGCTGATCGAGCCGGCCATCATGATTTTTATGGGGTGCTTTGTGACGTTTGTGATGGTGGCATTGTACCTACCGATATTTTCATTGGCGGATACGTTGCGATGAAGAATTCAAGAATTCGAGGAATCCGAGGAATTCGAGGAATGTGGTGGCGTTCGCGCTGGCGCGCGACGCGTCGTTTTTCTTCCTTGAGGTTTTCCCATGGCTAGCAGCGATCGCACAAAGCTCACGGACCCGATGGACGAAGTCGCCCAATCGAAAACTCTCGCTTCGCGATACCGCTGCGAGTTTGTGGATTTGCGCGAGGTTCGCATCGATCACGACCTGTTCCATTCCGTGCCGGTGGATCTGATGTTCCGCTACAACTTTGTGCCCATTCATGCGGAGAACGGGCGTCTGGACATCGCGCTGGCCGATCCACGGAATCTGAACCTGATCGACGAGCTTTCCATCCTGCTGCAGAAAAAGCTGCAAGTCAAGGTCGCCACGCTGTCGCAAATTTCGGATCTGCTGAAGAAGACGGAGCAGTCGCAGCGCGTCCTGGAGGAAGTCACAGAAGGTTTCACGCTGGATGTGATCGGCGAGGAAGAGAACCAGGACGAGACGCTGTCCATCGACAAGCTGACCGCCGACAGCGATATCGCGCCGGTGATCAAGCTGGTGGACACCACGATTTTCAACGCTCTGGAGCGGCGCGCGAGCGACATCCACATCGAGACGCGCGATCAGGAAGTGGCCATCAAATACCGCATCGACGGCGTGCTGCACTACGCCATGCCGCCGATCTCGAAGGACTGGCACTCGACCATCATTTCGCGCGTGAAGGTGATGAGCGAACTGGATATCGCCGAGCGGCGCATCCCGCAGGACGGCCGGTTCCGCGTGCGCTACAAGAGCCGCCTGATCGATTTCCGCGTCTCCATCATGCCGACCATCCACGGCGAGGACGCGGTGCTGCGTGTGCTGGATAAAGAGTCGATGAGCGAGAAGTTCGCCAACTTGTCGCTCGAAGTGGTGGGCTTCTCCGACAACGATCTGGTGAAGTTTCGCCGTTACATCAAGGAGCCTTATGGCATGGTGCTGGTGACGGGTCCAACCGGATCCGGCAAGACCACTACGCTCTATGCCGCAGTGAGCGAAATCAAGAACGACGAGGACAAGATCATCACCATCGAAGATCCCGTGGAGTATCAGATCAAGGGCATCACGCAGATTCCCGTGAACGAAAAGAAGGGACTCACGTTCGCGCGCGGGCTGCGGTCCATCCTGCGACACGATCCCGACAAGATCATGGTGGGCGAGATCCGCGATCAGGAAACCGCGCAGATTGCGATCAATGCCGCGCTCACCGGCCACCTGGTGTTTACCACCGTCCACGCCAACAACGTTCTGGACGTGCTGGGCCGCTTCCTGAACATGGGAGTGGAGCCTTACAACTTCGTTTCGGCGCTGAATTGCATCCTGGCGCAGCGGCTGGTACGCGTGATTTGCACGTACTGCAAGAAACCGGTGCAGTATCCGGATTCCTATTTGATCGAAAGCGGGCTGAACCTGGACGAGTGGCGCAACATCACATTCTATGAAGGCCCGGGCTGTTTTGAATGCGGCGGTACCGGCTTCCGCGGCCGCACCGCCATCCACGAGCTGCTGGACCTGAGCGAGCACATCCGCGAAATGATTCTCGAAAAGCGGCAGGCGTCGGAAATCAAGCGCATCGCGCGCGAAGAGGGCATGACCTTCCTGCGCGAATCGGCGCTCGAAAAGGCGCGCAGCGGAGTTACTACTTTGAAGGAGATCAACAAGGTAACGTTCATCGAAACGTAACGCTGCGCCATGACCTCGCTCGCCAATCTTTTGAAAGATCCGCCGCCGAAGCACGCATTCGAACTGTCGGAAGCGGGCATCGCTTTCGCGCGCGTGAACGAGCCTGCCCAGGTGAGCTTCACTCCTTTCGAAGCAGGCGTGCTGCTGGTTTCACCGGTGCACGACAATATTCACCAGCCGCAAGCGGTGCAGGAGCATGTCTTCGCGATTGCGGGACCGAACGGCCATCGCAAGCGGCGAGCGGCGCTGATTCTGCCCGACTATTGCGCGCGCATCGCGGTGCTGGATTTCGACAATTTCCCGGCGGATCCCGAGCAACAGCTCGCTCTGCTGCGGTTCCGCATGAAGAAGAGCGTGCCGTTCGATGTCGATTCGGCCGTGGTCAGTTACGTTGCGCAGCCGCGCGGGCGGGATGGCGCGGCCATCGAAGTGCTGGCGGCGGTGATGGCGGCGGAAATCGTGGCGCGCTACGAGTCCCCGTTCCGCGCGGCCGGGTTCCATCCCGGCTTGGTGACAACGTCGTCGCTGGCCGCGCTGAACCTGATGAATCCGGATCAAATCACCATGCTGGTGAAGCTCAACGGGCGCGTGCTGTCGGTGCTGGTGCTGGATCGAAGCACGGTCAAGCTGGCGCGCTGCATCGAAATGGATGGCAGCCGCATCGAGGAGATCGAATCGGTGCTGCATCCCACCGTGGCGTACATCGAGGACGAGCTGAAAGCCAAGCCCAAGCGGCTGTGGCTGTGTGGATTCGGAGCGGAGAGCACGGATTATGCGCAACGCTGGCAGGCGGAATGGGGCGTGGCCGTGGAGCCGCTGCGCTCGCGTTTCGGGGCGCCGGGGCGGAACAATGCCGGGCTGCTCGGATATCTGGAATCGGTGGCGGGATAAACGATTATGGCGATACAAGTACCCATCAATCTCGCAAGCGAGCCGTTCCGGCGAGATCGCCCGGTGCTGATTGCCTCGGCCGCCGCAGGTGTTGTGCTGGCCATCCTGCTGGCATTTCAGGTATCGGCCATCGTTTCGGCGCGCCGCCAAGCCGCCGACATTCGCCACACCATCGATCGACTGAATGCGCAACTGCGCACTATCGGCACCGAACAAGCCAAGCTGAACGCCACGCTGCGCCTGCCCGAAAACGCGGAGGTGCTGGAGCGCAGCCTTTTTCTGAACACGCTGATCGATCGCAAGGCCATCAGTTGGACCAAGATTTTTTCCGATCTCGAAAAGGTGATGCCGTACAACGTGCGGCTGGTCTCCGTGCGTTTGCCGGAGGTGGATGCGCAAAACGAAGTTCTGCTCGACATGGTCGTAGGATCGAAAGATGTCACGCCCGTACTGCAACTGCTGAGGCGCCTGGAGGAGTCGCCGCAATTCGGACCGCCGGAGGTCCCGAATTCGCTGCCGCCTTCGCAAACGGACCCATATTTCCGATATCACGTGAGCGTACGCTATGCCCAGAAACTCTAGCCTCAACGTCTGGCCACCCAACAATTCCGGCGCGATCATCCGGCTGAGCGTGGCGGTGTTGCTCGCATCGAACCTGGTGGCCGGCTATTTCGTGCTGCGGCCGGTGGGCGGCTCGCCACAGGAGCTGCGGCAGCAGGTGAAGGACATGACCGCGCAGGTTCGCCAGCAGCAAGGCGTGCTGGACCGCACGCGCGCGCTGGCGGGTAAAATCGAGATTGGGCGGGCGGAAGGCGATAAGTTCACGGGTAAGTATTTTCTGCCACGTCGTACGGCGTATTCCACGATCATCTCCGAGCTAAACGACCTGGCGAGCCAGCTCAAAGTGACGCCCAAAGAAAGCGCCTACGCGACGGAGCCGGTGGATGGAACGGACAACTTGCTGATGATGCAGATCACGGCCAACTACGAAGCCACCTACGCCGACCTGGTTCGATTCGTGAGTCTCATCGACAAGTCCAACCGGCTGCTCATCATGGAAAGCCTGAACGCCACGCCGCAACAAGGCGCGCAAAAACTGAACGTGATGCTGAAGCTGGACACTTTTGTGCGGGAGGACGGTTCCACCCAATGAACTTGAAGGTGAAAGTCGGCGCGGAGCCAAAGAAAGTCGCGATACTGGCCGGGCTGTTGGTGGCAGCGTTCCTTTTCTACTTGTACAACCGCAATCCTGACTCCACGCCTGCGCGGCCTGCGGGGAGCACGGCTCCGCCGTCCGCGGTCTCGAAAACGAACGTGCGACCGGTGTCTCGCACACTGCGAGTTCCGCAAGGCGTGAACCAGAATTCCCGTGAATTCCGGCCCAAATTCGGGAAGAGCGCAATCGATCCGTCGAGTGTCGATCCGACGCTGCATCTCACGGCGCTGGCCCAACTCCAGGATGTGAAGGTAGAGGGCACGACGCGCTCGTCGCTGTTCGATTTTGCCAGCGGGCCGCCGGTGGCGCTCTCGGCGGTCAAGGAGCCTGAGAAGATCGCGGTGGCCAAGCCGCTGGTTGGTCCGATGCCTCCACCTCCGCCACCACCGCCGCCTCCAACTCCGAACGCTCCTCCGATTCCGCTCAAGTTCTACGGTTTCGTGAATCCGGCCCGGGTCAGTCCCAAGCGTGCATTCTTCCTCGCGAGCGACAACGAGATCATCATCGCCGGCGAGGGCGACCTGGTGAGCAAGCGCTACAAGATTGTGCGTATCGGTGTAAACTCGGCAGTAGTGGAGGACACGCAGTTCAAGGGCAATAATACGCAGCAGACGCTGCCCCTGGAAGCGGAGTTGCCTGGATGAAACAGCGCCCCGAGTCCGGTTTTGCATTGCTGCTGGTGTTCGTACTGGCGGCGTCCATCGCGATCGGGCTGTACCTGGAAATGCCGCGCGTGGCTTTCGAATCGCAGCGGCAGCGCGAGCAACTGCTGATCGATCGCGGCGACCAATACAAGCGCGCCATCCAGCTCTTCTACCGGAAGTACCGCACATACCCGCAAACCCTGGACGACCTGGAAACTACGCGGAACATCCGTTTCCTGCGGCGGCGCTACGTAGATCCGTTTACCGGCAAGCAAGAGTGGCGCCTGGTTCACGTGGG